>Ga0193753_10004113_pt1 | contig 10521 bp, 5 predicted proteins | sample H1c2metaG_FD_144925 | JGI IMG/M metagenome (GOLD analysis project Ga0193753, IMG submission 144925) | Soil microbial communities from a riparian zone of the East river system, Colorado, United States - H1c2 | ecosystem: Environmental > Terrestrial > Soil > Riparian zone | place: USA: East River... | reverse complement strand
ACGTCCGCCAGCATCGGCGTCGTCGACCTCTGGGAGGCCGCGGGCACGATCACCGACTGCGACGTCCTCGACAACGTCGGCGACGGCCTGCGCAAGATCGGCTACGGCGTGGACGTGCGGCGCTGCACCTTCAAGGGCAATACCGGGTGGGGCTACACGCACTACGCGGTCTTCGGCGGCGACGTCACGGATCTCGTCTTTCTGGGCAACGGTCTCGGCGGCGCGCGTTGCCTCCAGGGCCTGTTCTCCGCCCAGTCGAACGACATCGTCAGCGGATCCGTCTTCGTGAACGACACGCTGCACCTCGAGAACAACGGGAACAGCATCCAGCGCAGCAGCTTCGACGGCGCGACGATCGAGCTCGTCTACGGCTTCACGCCGACAGCGATGAAGAACTCCATCGTCCGCGGCAGCAGAGTCGCGGGGACCGTCGCGTTGGTCGCTACCTATTCCGACATCGAGGGCCTGGCGTCCGGCGCGGGCATCATCGATGCCGACCCGCTGTGGGTTGACGCGCCGAACGGCGATTACAGCCTGCTGCCGGCCTCGCCCTGCATCGACGCAGGCGACCCGGCCAGCCCGCTCGATCCCGACGGCACGCGTGCCGACATGGGCGCCCTGGCGTTCGAGAACTCCTTCGATGACCTGGGCGGCGGCGTGGCGGGCACTGTCGGGCCGGTCGTGCTCGCGGCGCACTCGACGCTGATCGCAGGCGACGGCGTCGTCTTCGCGCTGAGCGGCACCGCGCCATTCCAGACGACGCTGCAGCTCCTCGGCTTCGCGCAGCTCGGCGTGCCGTTCAAGGGCGGCACGCTGTGGCCGAACCCCAGCGTCGCCATCGCCATGATGACGAACGCGGCAGGCCAGCTCACGCTGAGCGGAACCTGGCCCGCAGCGGTCCCGTCGGGCTTCACGCTCTGGGCGCAGTACTGGCACCACGACGCAGGCGCCGTCTCCGGCTTCGCGAGCAGCAACGGAGTGCGCGGCACGGTGCCGTAACCGGCCGCGCGGCCAGCCTCTGCCGGCCGCCTACGGCTCCTCGAACAGCATGAGCCCCGGGTTCTCGAGCAGCTCCTTCACGCGGTTCATGAAGTAGGCGCCGACGGCGCCGTCCACGACGCGGTGATCGAGCGAGAGCGACAGCAGCATGATGTCGCGGATCACGATCTCGTCCTCCACGACCCACGGGCGGCGGCGGATGGCGTGCACGCCCAGGATCGCGACCTCGGGCACGTTGATGATCGGCGTGGCGAGCAGCCCGCCGATGTTGCCGGCGTTCGTGATCGTGAACGTGCCGCCGCCGACGTCCGCGGGCGCCGTCTTCCCGGCGCGCGCGCGCTCGGCCAGCTCGGCCATCTCGCGCGCGAGGTCCGTCATGCTCTTGCCGTCCGCGCGGCGCACCACCGGCACGATGAGCCCGGCCGGCGTGTCCACCGCGACGCCGATGTTGTGGTCGTGGTGCATGACCAGCTCGCCCGCGGCCTCGTCGAGCGAGGCGTTGAGCAGCGGGAACTCGCGCAGCCCCACGCACACGGCCTTGATGATGAAGGGCATGTAGGTGAGCTTCACGCCGGCCGTCGCCGCACGGGCCTTGGCGGCCGCGCGCAGCTTGACCAGCTCCGTGACGTCGATCTCCTCGACGTAGGTGAAGTGCGCCGCGGTCTGCTTGGAGAGCCGCATCTGCGCCGCGATGCGCTTGCGCAGGCCCCGCAGCGGCACGCGCTCGTCGCCCTCCAGCGCGTAGGGCTTCGGCCCGGAGAGCGGCGCGGCCGGAGCGCCTGTCGCGCCGGCGCGGCCTCCGGTGGCCGGGGACGCCGCCGGAGCGGCCGCCGACGCCGAGGCGCCGGCGTGCGGCGCGGAGGCCGCGGCGGATGCCGGCACGCCGGGCCGCGCGGGCGGAGCCGGCGCGGCCGGAGGAGCGCCGGCACGCGTCGCCGAGGGTGCGCTCGAGGCAGCGGCCGCGCCGGTGCGCGACGCGCCGGAGGCCGCGGACGGCATGCCCGCGCCGGGCGCGCGCGCCGCCGGGCTGGTGCCGGCGATGGCCGCGCGCACGTCGTCCATGAGGATGCGGCCGTCGGGCCCGCTGCCGTTCAGCGCCCCGACGTCGACACCCGCCTCGCGCGCGAAACGGCGCGTGGCCGGCGCCGCGCGCACGCGGCGGCTGCCGTCCCCGCGCGACGGCAGGCCGCTGTCCGCCAGGGCCAGCGCGGAGCCGGCGCTGCCGCCGTGCGAGCCGCCGTGCGAGCCGTCACCGGCCTGCGCGCCGACGACCTGCGCCGCGCGTGCGACGGCGGGGCTCGGAGCGCGCTCGCGCGCGCCGCCGTGCGGTTCGCCGCCGCCCTCGCCGGCCATCGTCGGATGCGCCTCGTCCTCGAAGTGCAGCTCGGGCTGGCTGGAGCCCGCCGCAACGGGAGCCGGCGCAGCGGACGCCGTGTGCGCACCGGCAGGCTTGCCGGCCGAGCCGTGCGGCACCGGCACGTGCCTGCCCGCGCCCGCCGCGGCGCCGAGCACGAGCAGGATCGCGCCCACGGGCACGGTCTCGCCCTCCTTCACCAGGAGCGCCAGCACCTCGCCGTCGACGGGCGACCCGATCTCGACGGTCGCCTTGTCGGTCATCACCTCGACGATGGGCTGGTCCTCGCGCACGGCGTCGCCGGGCTTGACCATCCACCTCGTGACCTCGCCCTCGGCGACGCCTTCGCCGATGTCCGGCAGCGCGAAGTTGATCTCCTCGCGACCGGCCCCGCCGCGCGGGGCGCCTGCCGCGGAAGACTTCGGCGCGGAGACGGCGCCTGCCGCGGCCGCGGCGGTCTGCCGTTCGACCGTGGGCGCGCGCTCGGGCTGTGCCGGCTCGCCGGGCTTGTGGCCGCCCTGCGTCGCGCCGCTCGCGGGACGCGAGGCTGCGGGCTGCGCAGGCTGCATCGGCCGCGCGGCGTTCGGCTGCGCAGGCTGCATGGGCCGCGCGGCGGCCGGCTGTGCCGGTCGGCCGGCGGCCGGCGGCGCGGATGGCGCGCCGTGCGCCGGCTGCGCGGGTCGCGACGCGGCGGGTGATGCGGGCGGCGCGGCCTGCGCCGGCGGAGCCTTGGGCGCGGAGGCCGGCGCGGCGCCGGCGGCGGCGCCCTCCTCGAGCACGATGATGACCGAGCCCACCGGCACCGCCTGGCCCTCGGCCGCGAGGATCTCGCGCACCGTCCCGTTCACCGGCGAGCCGATCTCGACCGTGGCCTTGTCGGTCATGACCTCGACCATGATCTGGTCTTCCTTCAGCACGTCGCCGGGCTTGACCTTCCAGCTCGTGATCTCGCCCTCGGCGACGCCCTCGCCGATGTCCGGCAGCTTGAACTCGATGCGCTTGCCCATGTCGTCAACTCCCGCGCGAGCCGCCAGGGGCCGCGCCGCTCGTGTGTGTCGTGTCGTCCGCGCGCCGGCCGACGTTCATCCGTTCACCAGGTCATCACCGCTTCGATCGCGTGCATCACGCGGTCCGCGTGCGGCATGTACACGTGCTCGAGCGTGTACGGGAAGGGCGTGTCGAAACCGGCGACGCGCTTGATGGGCGCCTCGAGCACGTCGATGCACTTCTCCGCGACGATCGCGGAGAGCTCGCTGGAGAAGCCGCAGAACTTCGGCGCCTCCTGCAGCGTGACGAGGCGGCCCGTCTTGCTGACGCTCTCGATGAGCGCGGGCTCGTCGAGCGGCAGCAGCGTGCGCAGGTCGAGCACCTCGCCCTCCCAGCCGCGCTCGGCCGCCTTGCGGCAGGCCTCCATGGCCACGCCGACCATCGCGCCGTAGCACGTGATCGTGAAGTCGCTGCCCTCGCGGCGCACGGCGGCCTTGCCGATCTCCACGATGTAGTCGCCGTCCGGCACGTCCATCTTGGGCGCGCGGTAGATGCGCTTGGGCTCGAGGAAGATCACCGGGTCGTCGCACTGGATCGCGGCGCGCAGCAGGCCCTTGGCGTCGTACGGGTCGCTCGGCGTCACCACGACGAGGCCCGGCGTCTGCGTGAAGTACGCCTCGGGGCTCTGGCTGTGGTAGTGGCCGCCGCGGATGCCGCCGCCGTACGGCGTGCGGATCACGAGCGGGCACGTGAACTGGCCGCCCGAGCGGTAGCGCATCTTGGCCAGCTCCGACGTGATCTGGTCGAAGGCGGGCCAGATGAAGTCGCTGAACTGGATCTCCGGCACGGGCCGCAGGCCGTACAGCGCCATGCCGATGGCCGCGCCGATGATGCCGGACTCCGACAGCGGCGTGTCGATCACGCGCGCCTCGCCGAACTCCCTGGCGAGGTCCGCCGTGCAGCGGAACACGCCGCCGTTGATGCCGACATCCTCGCCGAGGATGACGACGTCCTCGTTGGCGCGCATCTCGGCGCGCAGGGCTTCGTTCACGGCCTGGACCAGGGTCATTTCAGCCATCGGTCTCTCGTTTCATCTCGGTCGTTGGAGAGGTGTGTCACGCGCGAGCCCGTGCAGCTCGTGTCGCGCGGTTCGTGTGTCGTGCCTGCGTGTCGTCGGCGTCGGTCGCGTGCGGTCTTCGCGGCGTGAGCGGATCGCGCCGCGCCCCGCCTCGCCGCGCCGCGCTCAGAGCGGGAAGGCCGCGTCGGGGTCGGCCTCGTGGCCGGTGCCCTCGGTGCGGACGAGGTTCTCGTACTGCTCGCGCAGGTGCGCCGGCACCTTCGCGTAGACGTCGGTGAAGAGGCTGTCGAGCGGCGGCGGCGGCGCCTTCTCCGCGACGGAGATGGCCTCGTTGATCTGCGCCTTGAGGCGCTCGACGAGTTCCTTCTCCTGCGCGTCGCTCCACAGGTCGGTCAGCTCCAGGTGCTTGCGGTAGCGCAGGATCGGGTCGCGCTTGTTCCAGTCGTCGGCCTCGTTGCCGCGGTAGCGCGTCGGGTCGTCGCTGCTGCTGTGCGGGCCGCGGCGGTAGGTCATGAGCTCGAGCAGGGTCGGGCCCTCGCCGCGCCGCGCGCGCTCGGCCGCCTCGCGCGAGGCCTGCTGCACCGCGAGCACGTCGTTGCCGTCCACGCGCACGCCGGGCATGCCGTAGGCCTCGGCCTTGATCGCGATGGTCTCGCTGGCCGTCTGCTTGGAGAGCGGCACGGAGATGGCCCACTGGTTGTTCGTGCAGACGAACACCACCGGGGCCTTCGCCACGCCCGCGAAGTTGAGGCCCGAGTGGAAGTCGTTGCTGCTCGTGCCGCCGTCGCCGAAGAAGGCCCACGAGATGCCCTTGTCCTTCTTCATCTTCTGCGCCATCGCCGTGCCCGTGGCCTGCACGAGGTGCGTGCCGATCGGACTGGAGATGGACACGATGTGCGGCTCGGCCATCGCGTAGTGCACGGGCATCTGCCGGCCCTTGCACAGGTCCGCCTCGTTGCCGAAGCAGTTGGCCACCATGTCGGTGATGCGCGCGCCGCACATCATGAGCGTGCCCGGCATGCGGTAGCTGGGGTAGATCCAGTCGCGCTTGCCGATCACGGCGCCCACGCCGATCTGCGACGCTTCCTCGCCCGTGCTCGGCACGTAGAAGCCGATGCGGCCCTGGCGCTGCAGGTTGAGCATGCGCTCGTCCATGAGGCGCGTGCGCAGCATGTGCTCGTACAGCTCGAGGAGCTGGCCCTTGGGCAGGCCCGCGGTCCCCGGCGCGGCGCGGCCGCTCTCGGTGAGGATCTGCAGCATGTCGGTGGTGCTCATCCGGTTCTCCGTTGCTGTTCGAACGCCGCGCGGATCGCGAACTCGCCCGCGCGGTAGCTGCTGCGCACGAGCGGCCCGCTCGCGACGTACCTGAAACCCATGCCCTCGCCCTCGACCCGCCAGTGCTCGAATTCCGCGGGCGCGACGTAGCGCTGCACCGGCAGGTGCTTCGACGTGGGCCGCAGGTACTGGCCGAAGGTGAGGAAGTCCACGCCGGAAGCGCGCAGGTCGGCCATCGCGGCGCGCACCTCGTCGTCGCGCTCGCCGAGGCCGAGCATCAGGCTGCTCTTGGTGAGCATCGGCATCGCGTCGCGCGGTGCGCCGCCACCGGCGGCGGGCGCGGAGCGCACGACCGCTGCGGCATCGCTCCGCGCGCCGTGCGCGAGCCGCTTCACGCGCGCGAGCAGCTCCAGCGTCTGGCGGTAGCCGGCGCGCGGGTCGCGCACCGGGTGCGTGAGGCGCTCCACGGTCTCGAGGTTCTGCGCGACCACGTCGGGCCGCGACGCGACCAGCGTGGCCAGCGCGCGCTCGTCACCCCCGAAGTCCGGGATGAGCACCTCGATGAGCGTGGCGGGGTTGCGCTCGCGGATCGCGCGCACGCAGGCCGAAAAGTGCGCCGCGCCGCCGTCGGGCAGGTCGTCGCGGTCCACGGACGTGAGCACGACGTAGTCCAGCTCCATGAGCGCGACGCTCTCGGCGGACTTGCCGGGCTCGTCGGCATCCAGCGGCGCGGGGCGGCGCGCGGTCTTCACCGCGCAGAAGGAGCAGCCGCGCGTGCAGGTGTCGCCCATGAGCATGAGCGTCGCGGTGCCGCCGCCCCAGCACTCCTCCACGTTGGGGCAGCGCGCCTCCTCGCAGACGGTGTGCAGGCCGCGCTCGCGGAGCTGGCCCTTGAGGCGCGTGTACGTCGGGCCACCCGGCGCCCGGATCTTGAGCCACTCGGGCTTCGGGCCGGTCACGCCGCCGAGGCGCGAGGCGCCCGGGCTGACCGCCGTCGCAGCGCCGGGCTCGCCGACCGCGGCTCCCGTGCCGACGCTGTGGCCGCCACGGCGTGCATCGGCATGGTCGGGCGTGGCGGACAAGCGGACTCCGGGAGCGGCGGGAGAGGTCGCGGGCCCCGGGCGCGGGTCGCGCGGAAGGTCCGCGTTTCCGGCCGAGGATGCGACCCGCCTTTATACCCGAGACGCCGGGCCCCCAGCCATGCGCGGAGCTGCGCCCCGCGTCAGTCCCCGTCGCCGCGCCAGACCCGGACCACGTCGTCCCGATCGAAAGTCACGGTCAGCGTGCCACCCTTGCCCGGGGCGACGGCAGCGGACGTCTCCGGCCTGCATCTCCGAGTCCGCCCGATGAATTCAGTCGCGGACGAAGCGGATGCACGCGCGCTCCAGCGATTCGCCGCTCGCGAGCCCGCGCCGGTCGAAGCGCAGGAAGAGCCAATCCTCGCCCGCATCGCCGTCGAGCGCGCCGCGCGTCACGAGCAGCTCCATCGCGAAGCCGTCGCTGCCGGGTCCGCCGCCAAAGGGCTGCCGGCCCTCGGGCGGCAGGCAGTTCACCCACAACGACGGGCTGAAGGCCGGAAGCGCCTCCACGCGCATCGGGCAGCTCGCGCCGTCCCACGTCACGACGCCGGTGGGAAGGCGCGAGTCCACGTACGGCCCCAACGCGTCCGCGCGCTCCGGCTCCGGCATCGCGGGCGACCGTTGGTCGAGCTCGATGCGCAGGTGCTCGTGCGGGAAACCCGCGCGCGCCAGTTTGTCGCGATCGGAGGCGGCCACGCGCCATGAGCCGGCATATCGCCCGCTCCACAGCTCGGTGTGCCCCCAGTGGTGGTGATGCCTCACGATCTCGAACCACGCAATGCCGCCCGCGACCACGAGGACTCCCATCGCGAGCAGCGAGCACCGCAGCCAGCGCGGGAGCCCGCCTGTCACGCGCGCCTCCGAAATCCCGGGAACCGTTCGTCTTTCGATCATGGATTGCCGCGTGCCTTTCCGAGCAAAGGGTACGCCTGCTGCCGGGCGCAGGCCCGGCCGTGCAGCGCCACCATGACTGAATGCGCCTGCTGATCCCGAGTCGGACAGGATTCGCGTCAGATGTCACCCGCGGCATCGCGGTCGCCGAGATCATCCCTCGGTGCATCGCGCGCTACGCTCCCCGTGGAGGGGGCAGGCGCGCGCCGTCACGGCCTGTCCTTGCGGTCGATGCGGCCGTCGCCGTTGCTGTCGCAGCGCTCGGCGATGGCCGGGAGCTGCGGGAATTCCACGGCGTCCACGGCGCCGTCGCCGTCGAGGTCGTAGCGCGCGATGAATCCCGGCGGGCCGTCGGCGCCCGCCACGTCGCTCAGCGGGTTGCCGCGCGCGCGGTCGATCGCCTGCTGCAGCTGCGCGTCGGTGAGGTCGTGCGCGCTGCGCCCGCCGTACACCGCGGCCGCCAGCTCGGGCCGGCGCTGGTCGAAGCCCGGCCGCGCGAGGATCTTGCGCAGGCTGCCCACCGATGCCGCGAGCAGCACGGGCAGCGGCCGGGGCCGCACGGCCCACGGCCACTCCGCGAACTGCACCAGCCCGTCGCGGTCCAGGTCGAAGAACTGCGTCACGTCCTTCCCCAGGTCCATCTCCGCGCGGGAGAGCCTGCCGTCGTGGTTCCTGTCCAGGGACCCCGGGTCCGCGCCGGGGTGCCGCGGCCACTCCAGCGGCCCGAGCACGCCGTCGTCGTTGCCGTCGAGCGCGCGGAACAGCAGGCGCTGCAGCTCGCCGGCCGAGAGCGCCGCGTCGTGGTTGTCGTCGAAGTCCGCGGGCGACAGGTGCCGCACGAGGCGCGCGAGGTCCTCCTCCGGCGCGATGCGGAAGCCGCCGGCGAGCCGCGCGGCCATCGCCTCGTCCTGCCCGCGGTCGCGCTTGCGCGCGCTGACGCTCTCCGCGGCATCGCCGCCGGGCACGGCGCGGTCCGCGTAGGCCGAGCGCACGGCGGCGCGCGCGCTGCCGGCGTCGTCCGCTCCGCCCAGCCGCTCGCCGGGCACGGTGAGCACGCGGTGGATCTCCGCGGGCGTGAAGAAGCGCGCGCCGGCGTGGCTGATGTCCTTCAGCTGCCGCCCGGTCTCGTCGAGCATGCGGTCGAAGGCGAAGGCCTCCACCGCGACGTCGCGCGCGCCCTCCGCGCCGGTGAGCAGCGTGCCGTTCTTCCCCTCGTCGAGCCGGTTGACGTCCTGGAAGAGCAGCCCGCCCGCGCCCGCGACCAGCACGTGCGTCGAGAGCGCCGGCGGGTTGAAGCTGCGCAGCAGCGCGATCCCGGCCGCGGGCGGCACGTTGGTGTTCGGGCCGATGTTCATGCGCGTCAGCAGCCGCGGCTTGCGCGGCTCGGTCACGTCCACGAGGAAGGTCAGCGCGCGGCGCCCGTCCGCGCCGGCGAGCAGGATCGTCGCGACATCGCGCTCCACTGTCGGCCGCTGTCCGCTCGTGTCGCCGAGGTCGATGCGCGCGCCGAGCGTCACGTCCACGGGCAGCAGCTGGGCGTCGTAGTTCGTCTCGAGCGGCGTCAGCGCGCGCGGCGCGGACGGCTCGGTGACGTCCACGCTGGTGAAGCCGTAGCGGCCGTTGGCCACCACCGCGAGCAGGCGCGCCGGCGTGCGCGGCCCGCTGCCCTGCGGGCGGCCGTACTGGAAGGTCGCGGCGACGGCGCGCGCGTCGCCGTCGTCGGGCGCGCCCGCCGGCGCGAGCCGGAGCTGCCCGGCGACGGCGGGCTCGGCCGGCGTGGAGATGTCCGCGATGAGCAGGCCGCCCGCGCCGTCCGCGACGAGCACGCGCGGCCACTGCACCGCGAGCCCGCGCGCCTCCGTGGTCACGAGGTCCGAGATGAGCTTCGGCGCGCGCCGGTCCGCGACGTCCACGAGGCGCAGGCCGCCGACGCCGTTCGCGATGACGAGCAGGTCGCCGGCGAGCACCGCGTCGCGCGCGTCGCCCGCGGCCGCGAAGGCGATCACCTCCGGCAGCGCCGGGTTGCGCAGGTCCACCACGCACACGCCGGCGTGCTCGATGACGACGAAGGCCGTGCTCGCGCGCCCCGTGACCGCATCGCTGTCGAGCACCACCTTGCGCGCGCCGCCGAGCGGCAGGCGCGCGAGGTACAGCGTCTCCTGCGGGTTGTCGCGGTCCAGCAGCAGCACGTCGAGCCCGCGCTCGCCCGCGACGGTCAGCAGCCCGCGCGCCAGCGCGAAGGACGACGTCGCCTGGTCCCCGGTCCCCAGGCCCCACGTCGCGGGGCTGCGGTGGCACTCCACGCAGCTGCGCGCCACGGGCTGCGTCGTGTGGAGCTGGTGGCTGATCATCGTCATGCCCGAGAGCCCGGCGGCCGTGCGCGGGAGCGCCTGGTCTGCCAGCAGCGCGCCGTCCTTGCCGTGCACGGTGCCCATGCTCGAGAAGCCGACGAGGAAGGGCGACACCGCGCCCTCGGCGTTCACGCCGAGCGTGAAGTGCCGCAGCGTCGCGAAGACGCGCTCCTGCGTGCTGACGCGGCCCGGCGTGCGCGTGCCGCCGATCGCGTCGAGCTGCGTGAAGCGGAGGTTCCTGTCGAAGTGGAAGCCGAAGAAGTCCGTGTTCCAGCCGGCGTGGCAGGCGTAGCACTCCAGGCCCGCGTGCTCGGGGGTCATCGCGGCGGCGGCGCGCGGGTTCCAGTCCGGATGGTCGGGGTCCAGCACGTCCACGACCTGCTTCACGCGGCGCGTGCGGCCGCCGGCCTTGTCGGTCAGCACGTAGAGGTCGCCGCGCTGGCTGAGATTGGTGAGCGGCCGGCCGCGCGAGGTGAGGCCCGTCGCGTGCTCGTTGAACGTGCCGTG
>Ga0193753_10004112_pt1 | contig 10522 bp, 9 predicted proteins | sample H1c2metaG_FD_144925 | JGI IMG/M metagenome (GOLD analysis project Ga0193753, IMG submission 144925) | Soil microbial communities from a riparian zone of the East river system, Colorado, United States - H1c2 | ecosystem: Environmental > Terrestrial > Soil > Riparian zone | place: USA: East River... | reverse complement strand
CTGAATGGGTCAAGGAGACTGCCGCCTACGCGCATCAGCGCGGCCTCAGGGTGAGCGGCCACATCCCGGCCTTCATGAAGGCCGAAGACGCGGTGAAGGATGGCTACGATGAGATTCAGCACATCAACCAGGTGTTGCTGAATTTCTACGTCAAACCAGATACCGATACGCGTTCGCTGCAGCGCTTCACACTCATCGCGGAAAACGCCAATTCGCTCGACCTCGACGCCCAGCCGTTCCAAGAGCTGGTCAAGCTGTTCGTTGCACACAAGACGGTGCTCGATCCGACGCTGACGGCATTCGAAGCGCAATTCACGCAAATGCCCGGCGAACTGAATCCCTCGCTTGCCGCCGCCGCGGATCATCTGCCGATCACGCTGCGCCGCGGGCTCTACAAGAGCGAGAGCGAAATCACCAAGGCCATGGCGCCGCGCTGGCGCGCCTCCTACGCCAAGATGCTCGAAGCCGTGGCGCGATTTCACCGTGCCGGCATTCAAATCGTTTCGGGTACCGACGATGTCGCGGGTTTTGCTTTTCAGCGGGAACTCGAGCTGTACGTCAAGGCGGGAATTCCGGCGAACGAGGTGCTCCGAATCGCGACCTGGAACGGCGCCACTTATGCGCGTGTGCTTTCGGACCGGGGATCCATCACCCGAGGCAAGCGGGCCGACATGATCCTCATCGACGGCGACCCGACCCAGGACATATCGGCCATTCGAAATGTCGCGTTGGTTCTGCAGGATGGGGACGCCTACTACCCGGCGGAGCTGTACGGCGAACTGGGTGTGAAGCCGTTCGCGCCGGCGGTGAAACCCGACTAGGCAATGCGCGGGTCGAAACGCTCGCGCCAGAACGCAGCGTATGCGCCGAGCCAGTCGATCATGGGGGCCAGGGCATGCGGTCGGGCGCTGTAGTGCGTTTCACGGCCCTCGCGCCGATGGCGCACTAATCCCGCGAGCTTGAGTGCGGCCAAGTGCTTCGACACCATCGGCTGAGAGACGCCCGAGTGGTTCGTCAAGGCGTGCACCGAGTGTTCTCCGTCACGCGCCAGGCGCTCGAAAATGGCGCGTCGGGTCGGATCCGCCAGGGTCTTGAATAGGATGTCGCTCGTGGTTTGCATGACTAAACCATAACTGACGGGTTATTGGTGGGTCAAGCCCGGACCGCACCCCCGGCTGCGGACGCGGTGGATCTGACGAGGATTGTGAATTGGCGCACATGGCGTCAATTTGTACCTCAATCTCGGCGCTTTTGTGCGGATCGGTCTTCAGTCTTATGGTGAGTAACGAGGTAGGCTCGGGCGGCCAATGGACTTACATCTGCACTCATGACACGACATCGGCTCAATCCGATAGACGACTCGCTGGATCCAAACGACCTGTTTGACTCCATCAAGTCGAAGCTCGCGCAGCGCCACAATGACGCTGACGAGGACGGGATCACTGTCGATCTGTTTCCGATAACCGAAGAGCCGACGCCTGATTCTCCACCGCCCCAGCCGCAATCCGCGGCCGGCACACGCTTGGACATCGGGTCTGTGCTAGGCGAGCGTTTCGTCATCGAAAGCCAGGTGGCGAGCGGCGGCATGGGGACCGTTTACAAAGCGCTGGACCAGTCTCGAAGCGAACACACCCAAGCCGATGCCTACGTTGCCATCAAGGTCTTGCACGAGAAGACGCGGGCGCGATCAGACGTGCTCGCCAAGCTGCGCCGTGAATTTTATTGCGCGCAAGCTCTGTCGCATCGGAGCGTCGTCAAGGTGTACGAGCTCGATTTGCACCAGACGCCTTTCTTCACGATGGAATTGATCGATGGGCAAAGTCTGCCGCGGGTGATGCAGAAGTTTCATCCGCTACCGCTGCCGCGCCCCTATGTGTGGGCAATCATCCGCGAGGTAGGCGACGGTCTGGCGCACGCGCACGAACGGCGCGTGATTCACGGCGACATCAAGCCGCAAAACATCATGGTTACGAATTCCGGAGAGGTGCGCATCCTGGACTTTGGGACCTCGGGCGATGCGACCACGGCAGCGACGCCGGCATATGCCTCCTGCGACTTGCTGGAAGGACGAGAAGCCGATGCGCGCGATGATCTCTTTGCGCTTGCGTGCGTATCTTATGAATTGCTGGCCGGAGAACATCCCTTTCAGCAGCGACGCGCGACCGAAGCCCGCGCAATGAAGCTCGAGCCGCACCGTCCGCCGGGATTGAGCAGCCGGCAATGGAAGGCGCTCACTCAAGGGCTGGCCTGGGAACGCGCAAATCGGCCGCGCTCGGTGCGCGATTGGCTGGCGGATCTGGATCTCGGGCGCGCACCGCTGGGTCCGATACCCTTGCCTGAAAACTCCAAGACCACGCTTTTCTCGAAAGGCGGTGTCACGTCGGCCGCGATTGCGCTGCTCGCCGCCATCATCGTCGGCGGCGTCACTTGGGCCGTGCTCGGCCGGCCCAAGCCGGCGCCCGTTGTTGCTGGTACCCCCGCCGACTCGGAGATTACCGCCCGGCCCGTCATCGACAGCACCGTCTCGGAATCCCCGAGCGATGATGCACCGACGCCCGCGGAGGCGAAGCCGGCCGCGAACAGCGACGTGAAGGTCCGCGCCGCAGCCGCGGCACGGCCCATCGACAAGACGGAGCGGATCGGTGTGACCGCCGCTGCGTACTCATTTAGGTCAGGACAAAAATTCGCCGAAATCCGCGTGCATCGCTCGACCGGATCGAAGGGCGCGACGAGTTTCGAATGGTGGACTGAACCTGACTCGGCGCTTGCCGGCACGGATTTTGCCGGTCAGGCGCCGGCAACGGTATTTTTCCCGGCGGGTGTCCGCACGGTGAGCCTGTTTATCAAGCTTTTGCCGAATGCGGCGCGAAAACGAACTGCGGTATTCTATGTCGTCCTCGGCAACCCCAGCAGCGGCAGTGCATTGAGCAACGTGGCTAAAGCTTCCATCTCGCTACACCCATGAGGGCGAAGCCGCCGCGCTTTGGAGCGGCGCGCGTGATCTCGAAACTAGGCTTGGGTTCCCGCACCCAAGGCGCGCAATGGGTGAGAGAAGGGCGCGTGCGCGTCAACGGCCGCCTGATCAAAGATCCTGAGTTTCCCGTCAATCAAGCGAAAGACATCATCAGCGTCGACGGCGAACAGGGATCGCAGCCGCAGCTGGTCATCATGCTCAATAAACCGCGAGGCCTGGTGACGACCACGCGGGATGAGCAGGGCCGCGATACTGTTTATCGTTGTCTCGAGGGCGCCGGCCTGCCGTGGCTAGCGCCCGTCGGCAGGTTGGACAAAGCCAGCGAGGGGCTCTTGCTGTTCAGCAATGATCCCAAATGGGCCGCGCAGATGACGAATCCTGCGACCGGTCCCGATAAAACCTATCACGTGCAAATCGACCGGATTGCCGACGAAGCGCTGGCGGCGAAGCTTGCGCGCGGCACGACAGTCGACGGCGAATTGCTAGGTGCAAAGAGGGCGCGCTGTTTGAGACAGGGTGAAAAGAATGCCTGGATGGAAATTATTCTGGATGAAGGGCGCAACCGGCAGATACGTCGGCTGCTTGGCGCCTTTGACATCGCGGTGCTGCGGCTGGTGAGAGTCAGCGTCGGGGATCTGCAATTAGGCGACTTGCCCAAGGGCGCATGGCGGATCGTGACGCAACGCGAGCTCGAGTCGCTCGCGCCGTCGCCGCGCTAATTTATTCGCGCGGCCGAGCGGGAGCGGATGTTGGCGCGGGCGTCGAAGCTTGCGCGGACGTGGGTTCAGGTGCGGCAACAGGCGCCGTGGATGCGGCCCGCGGCTCGGCTGGCAATTCAGCCTGGAGGCCCACCGTGGCGATCACGCCGTCGGCCTTCTGCAGTACCTCGCGCGCATAGTCCCAGTGAATCGCGACGGTAGTGTCGCCGACCGCCGCCTTCAACAAATCGGAAAATTGATCGATGTTGGGCTCGAAGCTTTGGCCCTGCGCGTCGACGGGCGGATGCGCTTCGAGCAACAACTCGCCGTCGATCCATGCAACCTTCACGGGCACGTTGATGAGACGCACCGGGGTTCCGACCGGAATCAGCGGAAACAATTGCGCCACATCATCGGGATACATGCGAATGCAGCCGTGCGTCACGGCCAAGCCGACGGCGATCGGATTGTTCGTGCCGTGAATCAAGTAGGTGCCGTTGCCGGCGGCGAGGCGCATTGCATAGGCGCCGAGCGGATTGTCGGGGCCCGGGCCGACCTTGGGCGGCAGGGGATCCCCTGCCTCGGCGTGCTCCTTGCGCACGGATTCGGGCGGGTACCAGGTGGGATCCTTTTGTTTTTGGATGACACGGGTAGCGCCGAGCGGCGTGCGCCAATCCATCTTGCCGATGCTCACCGGATAGGTGATGACCTCGATCGGGGCCCCGCGCTTCGGCTTCGGATAGTAGTAGAGCCGGTGCTCGGGAAGATTGACGACGATGCCTTCGTGCGGTCCCGGCGGAAGGATGTGCCGGCCCGGAACCGTCAGCATTTTGCCGGCCCCCGGCAGCCACGGATCGACGCCCGGATTGACCCGGATCAGTTCCTCGGAACCCAGGCTGTAGGCTCGTGCCAGATCGTAAAGCGTGTCCTCATAAACCGTTTGAATGCTCTGATCTGCGCCCACGACCGTGTCGTCGGGTTTTGGGAGGATGTAGGTCGTTGCGTGCGCAGCGGTCGCGGCAAACCCCAAGAGGGCGAGCCCGGACAGGGATGCGGCCAGGCCCCGGATCGCGGCCAGAGGGGCGCGGGATTCCCGGGCCGTATTGAAATTCAAAGTCTCCACCAGATAAGCCTAGCACGTGCCCGGCCGGTTTGAGTCACGTATCCTTGCACAGGCTTTCCTTTAGAGGCATTCGCGATGCTTAAACTGATCGTCAGCGGACTTGTTTTGACCACCTTGATGCTGATTGGTTCGCCCCTGCCCGCGCAGACGAATGCGGATTGGACCACCCCCGTCGCGCCGTTTCGCATCGCCGGCAACCTGTACTACGTGGGCAGCAAGGATCTGGCGTCGTATCTCATTGTCACGCACGCGGGCGATATCCTGATCAACTCCAATCTGGACAGTTCCGTGCCGCTCATTCGCAACAGCGTCGAGCAGCTCGGATTCAAGTTCACCGACATCAAGATTCTATTGATCAGTCACTCGCACTTTGATCATGACGCCGGCAGCGCAGAGCTGATACGCCAGACCGGTGCCAAGTACATGGTGATGGACGGGGACGTGCCGGTAGTCGAAAGCGGCGGTGCCACGGACTTCGCCTATGGGAAAGACACCTACGCCCCGGCGAAAGTTGATCGGGTGCTGCACGACGGCGATGAGGTGAAGCTGGGCGGCACGGTGCTCATTGCCCATAAGACTGCCGGTCACACCCGAGGATGCACGACCTGGACTCTGCAAGTGAAGGAGGCGGAGCGGCCTCTCAACGTCGTTATTGTGGGCAGCTGGAATGTGAATCCCGGCTGGCGCCTGGTCGACCGGCCGGAACAACCGGCCTCGTATCCGGGGATCGCAGATGACTACCGGCGCACCTTCGCGATCCTAAAGCGCCTGCCCTGCGATATTTTCCTGGGCGCGCACGGCGGCTATTTCGGCATGCTGGCCAAACTCGAGCGCATCAAAGGCGGCGAGACATACAAGGTCTGGATCGATCCGCAGGGCTATCAGGCGGCGGTGGCCGAGCGCGAGCGCGCTTTTGAGACGGAATTGAAGCGCCAAGAGAAATAGGACAATCGAGCGGCGCGCAAGCGCCGGCCGGTCTTGTGCCTACTTGTCTTTCGACGGGCCTCTTCTCTTGGAGACCGCCTGACGCAGGACAAATTCGATTTGCGCATTCACGCTGCGCAAATCATCCGCCGCCCATTTCTCGATTTCCTTCCACAGATCAGGCGGAATCCTGAGCAGAAAAGGTTTGCGCTGCTCAGCGGACACGTCAGGTGTAGAGGGTGCCGGTGTTGATCACTGGCGATGCATCCGAGTTTCCGCAAAGCACGACCAGTAGATTGCTGACCATGGCCGCCTTGCGTTCATCGTCGAGTTTCACGACATTCTTCTGATCCAATTCATCGAGCGCCATGTGCACCATGCTCACGGCATTCTGCACGATGATCTTGCGCGCGGCGATGATGGCTTCGGCCTGCTGCCGGCGCAGCATGACCGGCGCGATTTCCGGCGCGTAGGCAAGGTGCGTGATGCGGGCCTCCTCGACGACGACGCCGGCCTTCAGCAGGCGGACTTGCAATTCCTCCTTCAACGCGAGCGCGACTTCATCGGCGCCGCCGCGCAGGGTGATCTCGCGCTCATCGCCCTGATCGTAGGCGTAACGGCTGGCGATGCTGCGGATCGCCGACTCGCTCTGAATCTCCACGTAGCTGGTGTAGTCCTCCACGTCGAACACCGCCTGCGCGGTGTTCTCGACCCGCCATACCACCACCGCCGCAATCTCAACCGGATTGCCGCGCTTGTCGTTGACCTTCAAGGCGTCGCTGGAGAAGTTGTGCGCGCGCAGCGAGAGCTTGGTGGACAGCCACTGCAGACCCGGTCCGCTACCGGCAGGATGGCGGCCGGCTCGATTTCGGTCTCCTTGACTGGGGCTGGAATACTTCCGTGGGGCGAAGCCGCGGTTGCGCGAATAAAAGGGATTGGCCCAATGAAATCCGCTGCTGTGCACCGTACCTTTGTATGCGCCAAACAGAATGAGCACACGCGCTTGATTCGGCTGCAAGGTGAAGTAGCCGCGGAGCAGGACGAGGCTGATGAGCGTGAGCAATGCGCCGGCGAAGTGAATCGGTCCGACCATTCCCGTCATTCGCAGCATGAAGCCGGCCCCGACGAACAGCGCAAAGTTGACGATCAACATTCCCCAGCCATTCATGGTGCCGACAATGCGTTCCGATGCAGCGGATTGCGTGGCTTTGACAGGCATGTTCGCGCTCCTGGCCATGATATTAAAGTGATATCATAATGAAATCTAGGGCGTTGTCAATGTGTTGTGGCCACCAGTGGACTGGGGTACAAAAGAGGCCTGCCGCGATGCACGGAATTACCCAAGACCGCAATACATGATCGAACTACAGTCAGTCAGCAAGATATTTCGCACCGACATTGTTGAGACCTATGCGTTGCGAGAATTCGACTTGAGGATCGCCGCCGGCGAATTCGTTGCCATCACGGGGCATTCGGGCTGCGGCAAGACGACTTTATTGAACGTAGCCGGCTTGCTGGAGGATTTTGAAGCGGGCGACTACCGCCTTGACGGCGAGGTCGTCAAAGCGCTTTCGGACAATCAACGCTCGCATATTCGCAATCGAAAAATTGGCTTTGTCTTCCAAGGTTTCAATCTAATCCCCAACTTGAATATCTACGATAACGTAGATGCTCCTCTACACTACCGCCGCATGCTGGCTGCCGAGCGTCGCAGGCGAGTCATGGATTCTCTGGAGAAGGTCGGACTCAGCTCACGCATGAGTCATTTCCCGGCGCAACTCTCCGGTGGCCAGCAGCAGCGCGCCGCGATCGCGCGAGCCATTGGTGGCGAGCCGCGGGTGATTCTCGCCGACGAACCGACCGGCAACCTCGACACGACCATGTCCTCGCAAATCATGGATCTACTACAGTCGATAAACGCCTCGGGTACGACGATCCTGATGGTCACGCACAACAACGAGCTCGCGCAACGCGCGAACCGCCAGGTTCACATGGTGGATGGGCAGATCGCAAGCGATAGTCCGGTCGGATCCGCAGACCGAATCGCCGCACATAACCGGGGATAGGTCCGGTCTCAGCGTCGCTATGCCGCTCGCGTGGCCACCGCCGGAGGGACATGGGCCCCGCGCAATGCGGGCATCAGCGCTGCCAGTAAACCGGCGGCCCAGACCAGAGCCATGCTGCCGACTAGAAAAACCATGGGAAGCCTCGGCAGCTCCAAAAGCATGCTCAATTGCAGTGCGAATGCCAGTGTTAGTACAGAGCCGACAATGACACCCGCGGTGGTAATGAGCCAGTTCTCCATCAGGAATTGTTTGAGGATGTCTGTCCTCGTCGCACCAATCGCGCGCCGCGTTCCAATTTCCCTGGTGCGACTGGTGACGGCGAACGCAGCAAAACCAAACAAACCGAGCATGGTCACCGACAGTACGAAGGAAGCCAAAACCGCGAGCACAACGGCGCTCGCGCGGTCTGCCGCGCGCGCCTCTGACGCCGTGTCGGCGAGCGATTCCACTGCATTGACATACCGATCTGGCTGAAGAGATTCGAACTCTTTGACAACGCGGCTCATGATCTGGTCACGAAATCCAGGCTTGGTGCGAACCAGGTAGAGCGCTCTGGGGCCGCTAGGGACCGCAGGCACCAGGACGATTTCGTTGACGAAGTTAGTCCCCGGCAGAAAGAAGGGCGCCGCCTGCATGAGCTCGACCACGCCAACGATGACCGCGGAGCGACCCTTCGCCATACTGAAATACAAGGACTTGCCGATAGCCGCTTCGTTGCTGCCAAAAAGCTTTCCAGCCAAGGCCGCCGTGACGACTACTTCCTGACCGAAGAGAACTCCGGTGTCCGTGCCCGACGGCGCTGGCGCCACGGTGTCTTTTAGATATGCCCGGCCCTGAACCAGGCGCAGGCCGAGGGTGTCGATGGACCTCTCAGTCATCTGGTACAGAAGTACATCGCGCCGCTCTTTGAATTCCGCATCGCCCGACACGGTCGTTTCTTGGGCGTCGAAGGTCTGCGGAATTGAACTGGCGGCGCACGCCGCCAGCACTCCGGGGAGCAGATTCAGATACTCCAGATCAAATTGGACCGTGGTTTGCTGACTGTAGCTGGGGCCGCGGCCTTCGCTCGATATCCAGAAAATGTTCTCCAGATCCAGGCCCGTTGGCCGGCTCGTATGCTCGAGGCGGATCGAAACCACGTACGCGACATTGGCGAGGATCACCATGCTCAAAGCGACCTGAGCTGCGAGCAGCAGTGGGCCCATCGGGCTTCGCCACAAGGAACTGCAAATTGCTTTGATTGCCACCGTTCCGGCCCGCTACTGAATCTTGAGAAAGGTCGCCGGCGCCATTCGCCCAATCCGCCACGCCGGATAGATGCCTGCCGCCAATCCGGCCAGCAATGACAGACCAACCGAGATGAGGATCATTCGCGCATCCAAATGCGATAGCGATTGGGCGACGGCCGCGAATTCGGGGCTATCGCCCGGCTTATTTGATTGCCAGAAGAAATATATCCGCACCAAGCGGAGGCCAAGGATGGCAAGCCCAATGCCGACCGCCCCCGCGACGGCGCCAAGGACAATGACTTCCACTAGATGTTGGCGCATGACATCCCCGCGGGTTGCTCCCAACGCCCTTCGCAGCCCAGCCAGCGGGGCGCCACTCATGAATTTGGCAAGTAACAGGCCCAGAGTGTTGAGAATGCAGATTGCGAGAAATATCAACGCGAGGATCACCTGGAACTTGCTCTGGCTCCCCACGACATCATTCATTTCGAGCCAGGTGGACACGTTTGCCAGTCGATTGTTCAATGGTCGTTCGAAGCGCCTCGCCTGCTGCTGCTCGCGAGCATAGTTGTCCAGAAATTGGCGATACTCCCGAAACTGCGCCGTGCTCGACAGCTCGACCCATAAACCGACGAAGATGCACTCCGATGGAGCCAGTTCCTTGAAAGTGGTGACGCTGGTCTGGGTGCGCGCGCAAAATCCGGGAAAGTGCAGGTTTGAGAGCGACTCCACCCAGTGAAAGGGAATGAATAGGTCATCGGAGGGCATGAAGGCGCGCCCAACATCATAAAAGCGCGGCAGCGGTGTCCATTTATCGATTACACCGATCACTTTGAAGGTCTGACCGCTGAAGATGAGCGTCTGGCCGACGCTGTTGACGGCGCCGAACAGCCGTTCGCTCAAATAGCGGCTGATGACAACAACTTGAGAGGACCCCTCATCGTCGCTCTTCGACCATGCATGGCCATAGAGAAATGGCACGTCGAACATCGAGAAAAAATCCCGAGTCGTCAAACGACCTGGCCGATTGAGAGGGCGGCTCGCCGGATTCTGAGTACCCACCGGTCCATAGGCTACGAGCATCAAAGCGCTATGCGCCGGAATCTTGGATTGGTAGAGAGCTGCGGCGTCCCGATAGATCAGCGTGAAGGGCGGGTATTCCGGGTGCTGAGACACGTCGGCTTCATGAGGCGCCGGTCGACTATCGAGCATCACCCGAAAGAGAACGTCATTCTTCCACCAGATCGGGTTGCCGGCTTTTGTGTGGTACAGGGTGATTGCCACCACCGAAGTGCCGATGCCGACCGCAATCACTGCGACAATCAGAACGGCGATGAACGGATTCTGCCGGATGCTTCGAAAGGCAATTCGCAGGTCGTGCCACAACATGGGCTGTCCCTATCCCCAGATGGCCTTTTACTCTAGTGCAAACACCGCGTCGGCGACAGCCTGCACCGATTCGAACTATATCGAAAACTGACAGCCGAAAGAGACATTCTCCCGAGAAT
>Ga0193753_10004110_pt1 | contig 10523 bp, 16 predicted proteins | sample H1c2metaG_FD_144925 | JGI IMG/M metagenome (GOLD analysis project Ga0193753, IMG submission 144925) | Soil microbial communities from a riparian zone of the East river system, Colorado, United States - H1c2 | ecosystem: Environmental > Terrestrial > Soil > Riparian zone | place: USA: East... | reverse complement strand
TTCAATACCCTGAAATTTATAAAACAGGCATCGCCATAGCAGCAGTAGGCAACCAGCTTACTTACGATAATATTTACCAGGAAAGATACATGGGCCTGCCACAGGAAAACAGGGAAGATTTCGTAAAAGGATCACCTATTACCTATGCTAAAAATTTAAAAGGTAATTTATTGTACATACATGGCACCGGCGATGATAACGTTCATTACTCAAATGCTGAAATGCTTATCAACGAACTGGTAAAATATAACCGGCAGTTCCAGTTGATGTCATACCCCAACAGGACGCACAGCATTTCTGAGGGTGCGGGTACTTTTTTGCATTTATCAACCATGTTTACCAATTACCTCAAACAGTATTGTCCGCCGGGAGCTGTAACCAATACGAATGGTGCTGCAAAAAAAGCAGGGTTTTAATTAAGGCTATATACAAACCAGGAAGGATTTGCAATTGTAATAATTAAGCTGAAAAAGAAATAACTTTAGTGATTCGTAGCAGCTTTTAAACATAGCTATTTAAGAAATGCATGTCGATTACCATATTATTTCAGCTATTGCCCTGGGTATTGCACTCAGCGCCTGTTGTGGTTTTCGCATTTTTGTACCCATGCTGGCTGCTGCGGTGGCAGCTTATAATCACTGGTTTAATTTTTCGGCAGACATGCAATGGCTGGGTTCACTACCCGCAATTATTTGTTTTGCTACGGCCGCAGTTATAGAAATAGCCGCTTATTATTTCCCCTTTCTCGACAATATACTGGACGCCATAGCCGCACCCCTGGCCATTGCAGCCGGTACTATCCTGGCTTTTGCCATTTTGCCTGCTGGCGATAGTGAGCCATTACTAAGATGGGTGGCGGCACTTATTGCAGGTGGTGCTACCGCTGGTACAATACATATAGGGACTGGCTTATTACGGCTGTTTTCAACGAAGGCAACTTTGGGCACCGGCAACCCCTTAATTGCAACCGGCGAAAATGCTGCTGTTGTTACGGGATCCATATGTAGTTTTTTTATACCGGTAATTATAGCCACGATATTACTGGTGGTAGTATTTTGGATACTTATTACAACAGCAAAACGTTTTCTGAATAAGAAGCCTATATTATAACCAGGTCTGCTCAGGCTGGTGCTTTGCTCTTCCCGGGACGGGAACGATTCCACTCACTATACAATTGTTCGCAAAAGCGGTAGAGAATTTCTTCATTAATGTGTCAACGCTTGTTTGTACACCGGAGCGTATTGGTTACAATTTCCTGTTCCGGTATAATAAATGATCAGGGGGCATTAAGACTATTTAATCTTCATTGGCTATAATAACTCAAATAAATACCCGTTAATGGTCGTTAAACCCCATCAATTTACCCCTATGAAAAAAATCAGCGCTCTTCTATTATTTTGTTTTGCCATTTTAAGCCTGGTCACGGGTTGTAAAAAAGACGATATCATTGAACAAACACCTGTTGTTAATGCCGGAGCAGACCAAACAATCAAATTACCTGTTGATTCAGCCATACTTAGCGGTTCGGCTACGGTAGCAAATGGCAAGATAGCCGCTTATCTGTGGAGCGAGATCTCCGGTCCCAATACGCCATTGATAAAAACAGCTGGTGCTGCCAGCACTACAGTTAAACACTTAAAAGCCGGCACCTATGTTTTTCAGCTGATGGCGCTGGATAGTTCGGGTGAAACCGGTGTAGATATGGTTACTGTTACTGTAAATCCTTCTGCTTTTACGTTGAAATATTTATACCTGCGCCCGGGCCCTGCAGATGGTAAAGATGTTATTATTGTAAATATCGACGGGTTAACCAATGCTACCTTTAATCACAAAAACAATTATGCTGAACTAGCGGCCGCCCGCTGGACCTTTAATTCGGAAGGCGGAGGCGAAGGCACTATCCGCTCCCTGATAAAATTTACCGGATTAAGCAATGTACCGTCTGCTTCAATAATAGACAGTGCCTTTCTTTCTCTTTATGGTTTGCCGTCGTCTAATATTATAACGCCTGGTGATTCTTATTATCCCGGCTCACCTTATAATTCTTATGGTGATAACAAAGGATGGCTGCAAAAGGTAACCAGCGACTGGACAGATAATACCGTGACCTGGAATACACAGCCCTCCATTACAACTACCAACCAGGTTGAAATGGCCCCCTCAACATCCCAGTTTAATTATAGTGCAACTCATATTAATGTAACCAATCTTGTAAAGGACATGGTTAACAGTACAGGTCAGAACTTTGGATTTATGATGAGAATGCAAAATGAAACTATATACAGGAACCAGGGTTTTGGTTCATCCTGGAATACAGATTCTACCATTCGCCCAAGGCTCCAGGTATATTATAAGCAGGTTCAATAATAGTAATTGTATAAAACGGGCAGTTTAGCCCTGAATAATAAGGCCTGGATCAATTATCCGGGCCTTATTATTCAGATAGCCGGTAACCACCAGCCTGACGGTTTTTCTATAAGTATTAAGTATTAAGTCTTGTAATTTTGTCCTTTTTGGAGCTGTTTACCGAACCTCAGTTGCTCTTTTTTGAATTTATTGTAATAAAAAGGGCTATAAAAGAAAAAAAACTACAAGAAATTCTTTGCCCGTTACCTGCAGACCGTTACCTTTGCATCCCCAATTAAAAACTGGATTTTACGTATGTCTCAACGAATCAGAATTAAATTACAGTCTTACGACCACAATCTGGTAGATAAATCTGCGGAGAAAATCGTAAAAACGGTGCGCAGTACAGGCGCTGTAGTTACGGGTCCTATTCCTTTACCTACGCACAAGAAAATCTTTACTGTATTGCGTTCGCCACACGTAAACAAGAAGGCGCGTGAGCAGTTCCAGTTAAGTACGCACAAGCGTTTGCTGGACATCTACACTTCCAGTTCAAGAACGGTAGATGCATTGAGTAAGCTGGATTTGCCTTCCGGCGTTGAAGTTGAGATTAAAGCATAAATACCCTACCCGCAGCTCACCCCAACCCTCTGAAGAGAGGAGGTAGTGAGGAGCAGGAAAAGAAGATAGTTCTTATAATAAAAGATATAGTTCATCTCTCAATCAGCCATATGGCCGAGAAAAGAGCTCTGACAGAATTAAATATCCGAAAGTCCCTCCAGGGATTTAGGGTGTCACATATAAACAAGCCGTTCAGGGTTTGTTTACTGCCGGTACTTCCCCAAAAAGGAAAAGGTCGGTAGGTAAACGGGGATTGAAGTCCAATTGGTTTTATTACCATCATCGGATTGTCTCTTGAACCATACGGCGCAAACTGTATAACGATGATAGGTATTATTGGAAAGAAAATTGGGATGACAAGCGTCTTCGGTCCCGATGGCAAGCAAACAGCCTGTACCATTATTGAAGCGGGCCCCAACGTTGTAACGCAGGTTAAAACCAAAGAAACGGATGGTTATAACGCTATCCAGGTAGGATTCGGCGATAAGACAGAAAAGCACACAATAGCTGCCGAAAAGAATCACTTCGCAAAGGCAAATACTCCTGCCAAAAAAATTACCAGAGAATTTCGTGATTATAGTATAGAAAAGAATGTAGGTGAAACCATCACCGTAGAAGTTTTTACCGAAGGTGAAAAAGTAAGTGTAGTAGGAACTACAAAAGGTAAAGGTTTCCAGGGTGTGGTTAAACGCCATGGTTTTCATGGTGTGGGCGGACAATCGCATGGTCAGCATGACCGTTCGCGTGCACCGGGTTCATTGGGTAACTCATCTGATGCAGCACGTGTAATGAAAGGTATGCGTATGGCTGGCCGTATGGGTTCCGACAGGGTGAAACTGAAAGGCTTGAAAGTGGTAAAAATATTTGCCGATAAAAACTATATCCTTATCAGTGGTTCTGTACCGGGCCATATTAATTCCATTGTTTATATTCTGAAGTAACAACAACTATTTAACTGAAGTACGATGCAAGTAGATGTATTAGATATAAAGGGTAATAAAACAGGCCGTTCAGTAGAATTGCCCGAAGAGATATTTGGTGTAGAACCAAACAATCATGTTATTTACCTGGCTGTGAAACAATACCTGGCTGCACAGCGCCAGGGTACGCATAAAGTAAAGACCCGTATGGAAGTAAAAGGGTCTTCTAAAAAATTACATAAACAAAAAGGTACGGGTGGTGCACGTAAGGGTAACCTGCGTAACCCATTGTATAAAGGTGGTGGTACCATTTTCGGGCCTAAACCGCATAGCTGGGATTTTAAACTAAACCGTAAAGTAAAGGACCTTGCAAAAATTTCTGCTTTATCACATAAGGCAAAAGAAAATGCGATTATGGTGGTGGAAGAAATTACCATTGACAAGCCAAGTACTAAACAATTTGCAGGCATATTGAAAGACCTGAAACTGGATGGCAAGAAAACATTGTTTGTATCACCTGAGTTTAATGATAATCTTTTTCTAAGCCTTCGCAATATTATTTCTGTTGGCGGAAGTTTATTAGCCGATATCAATACATATGATATTGTAAATGCGCAGGTACTGGTATTGACAGAAAACGCAGCCAAAGTTTTTTCAGAAGAAGCTGTTGAAGCCGTTGCATAATTAATAACAGAACTAAATCAATAAGAGATGAGACTCTCTGAAGTTTTAATAAAGCCCATTTTAACCGAGAAAGCAAATGCCCAGCAGGAAAAGCTGCGCCGCTATGCTTTTAAAGTAAGCAGAAAGGCCAATAAGTTAGAGATAAAAAAGGCCGTTGAAAGCTTTTACGGCGTAACGGTGATAGATGTAAACACAGCAGTTATACCTGGTAAAAGCAAAACCAGGTTTACCAAAGCCGGTTATATCAAGGGTCAGAAGCCTGCTTATAAAAAAGCGCTTGTAACAGTATCAGAAGGTGAAACGATTGACCTGTACGCCGCTGTTTAGTAAATAGTAAATAATTATAGCCGCGGAGCTGAAAATTCCGCACAAAACAATAAAAAATGGCACTGAAGAAATACAAACCAATGACCGCCGGCACCCGCTGGAGAATTGGTAACGCGTATGCTGAGATTACTTCCGACACGCCTGAAAAAAGCCTGCTGGAAAAGGTAAAATCAACTGCCGGCAGAAATGCACAAGGCAGAAGGGCAATGCGTTATATGGGTGGTGGTCACAAAAGAATGTACCGTATTATTGATTTCAAGAGAGATAAAAAGAATATACCTGCAACAGTAGCAAGTATTGAGTACGATCCGTACCGTACCGCATTTATCGCCTTACTTATATATGTTGATGGAGAGAAGCGCTATATACTTGCGCCGCAGGGTTTACAGGTGGGTGGTACCGTTTTAAGCGGAGACAGTGTTGCACCTGAAGTAGGAAATGCATTACAATTAAAGAATATGCCCTTGGGTACCATGGTGCACAATATAGAAATGCAGCCAACCCAGGGTGGTAAAATTGCAAGAAGTGCCGGTTCATCTGCACAGCTAAGCAATAAGGAAGAAAAGTATGGTGTGCTGAAAATGCCCAGTGGTGAGTTAAGAAAAGTATTGATCAACTGTTATGCAACAGTAGGTGTGGTGAGCAACAGCGACCATAGTTTGCAGAGCATGGGTAAGGCGGGCCGTAACGTATGGAGAGGCATCAGGCCAAGAACACGCGGGGTTGCGATGAACCCGGTGGATCACCCGATGGGTGGTGGTGAAGGTAAGGCTTCTGGTGGTCAGCCCCGTAGCAGGAACGGTCAGTATTCAAGAGGATTGAAAACCCGTACCAAAGGCAAGGGAAGCGACAAACTAATTATCCAGAGAAAAGATGGTAAGAAAATAGCCAAGTAATGTGTAAATGTGCAAATGTGAAAATGAATTCCATGTTTGCTCATCGGAAAAATAAATTTTGACGTTCAAATTTTCAAATTTATAAAATGGGTCGTTCAATTAAAAAAGGTCCTTACGTAGCAGAACATCTTGAAAAAAAGGTGTTGGCCGTAAATGAAGGTAAATCCAAGAAAGGTGTTATTAAGACATGGAGCCGGCGTTCTACCATTACACCAGATTTTGTAGGACACACACTTGCGGTACACAATGGTAATAAATTCATCCCTGTGTATGTAACAGAGTTTATGGTTGGCCATAAGCTGGGAGAATTTGCACCTACCCGCAACTTTAAAGGACACTCAAGCAAAAAAATCGCATAAGTAAGTACTAAGTAATAAGTACTAAGTAGTAAGTGAAATTCTTACGACTTACGACTTAAAACTTACCACTTAAAACTTAATAACAATGGAAGCTGTAGCTAAACTTAGAAATTATCCCACGTCGCCACGCAAAATGCGTTTGCTGGCCGATGAGATTCGCGGACTGAACGTTGAAAAAGCAATTGCTTATTTAGAGTTCCATCCCCAGCACTCATCTACTCCTTTACGCAAACTGGTTTTATCTGCCATCAATAACTGGAAGCAGAAAAATGAAAATGGCGATGAAGGCGGGTTAATTGTAAAGACAATCTTTGTGGACGGCGCAAGAACATTGAAACGTATGCGTCCGGCGCCGCAGGGCCGTGGTTATCGTGTGCGCAAGCGCAGCAACCATGTAACCGTAATTGTAGACACAAAACTAATTGCAGACATAAAACAAAATAACTAATCAACTAATAAAACGGATATGGGTCAAAAAACAAATCCTATTGGTAACAGGTTAGGTATCATCCGCGGATGGGAAAGCAACTGGTATGCAAGCAGAAAAGACTTTGCTTCCAGGCTGATAGAGGATACTAAAATCCGTACTTACCTGATTGCACGTATCAATAAAGGGGGTATCTCCAAAATTGTTATCGAGCGTACACTGGGTAAGCTTATCATAACCATTCATACTTCCAAGCCGGGTATCATTATTGGTAAGGGCGGCGGCGAAGTAGACCGTATAAAAGAAGAATTGAAGAAACTGACCGGCAAAGATGATGTGCAGATCAATATTCTTGAAATACGCCGTCCTGAACTGGATGCGATGATAGTTGCTGATACCATAGCAAAACAAATTGAGAACCGTATCAATTTCAAAAGGGCCATAAAAATGGCAATAGCTTCTGCACTGCGCATGGGCGCCGAAGGTATCAAAGTGAAAGCGAGTGGCCGTTTGGGTGGTGCTGAAATTGCCCGTTCAGAAGAAATCAAACAGGGTCGTACACCCTTACATACCCTGCGTATGGATATTGATTACGCAAACGTATTTGCGCTGACCGTTTATGGCAAGATTGGTATCAAAGTTTGGATCTGTAAAGGTGAAATACTAACCAAACGTGATTTGAATCCAAATTTCGTAAGTGGTAAAAATGAAGGTCCTGGTGGAGAAAGAAGACCAGACAGAAGGGATGAACGCCCCGATAGAAGAGATGACAGAAGAGGCGGTGGTGGCGGTGGTGACAGAAGGCCGGCCGGTGGCGGTGGTGACAGAAGAGGTCCTGGTGGCCCGAGTGGTGGTGGTGGCAGAAGAAATTAAGAATAAATGGAATTTAAGTAATAATAAATTTAGGCAAGAGCTCGAGGCTCGAAGCTAAAAGCTAAAAGCTTTCTAAAATGTTACAACCGAAAAGAACAAAACACAGGAAGTCGCAGAAAATGCCGGTTAAGGGAAATGCAAAGAGAGGAACAACGCTGGCATTTGGCTCATTTGGTTTAAAAGCATTGGATACAGTGCATATGACCGAACGCCAGATTGAGGCTGCCCGCCAGGCTATGACCCGTGCAATGAAACGTGAAGGAAGTGTTTGGATCAGGATTTTTCCTGACAAACCAGTTACAAGAAAACCTGCTGAAGTACGTATGGGTAAAGGTAAAGGTAACCCCGAAGGATGGGCTGCTGTAGTAAAACCAGGTCGTATCTTATTTGAAGCAGATGGTGTTTCAGCAGCAACTGCAAAAGAAGCCATGTTGCTGGCAGCTCAGAAATTGCCTATTAAGACCAGGTTTGTTACGCGCCGCGATATAGATGCATGATAAGAAAATGGAGCAGTGTGAAAGTGTGGAAAAGGTATAAGACGATTCGCGAAAATTAGTGTCAGAGAATTCGTGAAAATTAGTGTCTAAAAAATAGTAAAAATGTCTAAGAGAATTGAATTTGTAAAAAGTATAGCTGGCTTAAATGATGGCGAAATAAGCGCCCGCATTAAAGAAGATCAGCTGCGGTTGAAGAAACTTGAATTTGCTCATACTATTTCTCCGCTGGAGAACCCGATGAGTATACGTGACCTGAGAAAGGATATTGCACGTTTGCAAACCGCATTAAAGAAAAAACAACTCGGTTTCTAATAACTATATAACCAGGGATTATTATGGAAGAAAGAAATTTGCGCAAAACAAGAATAGGTGTTGTAACCAGTAATAAAATGGCTAAAACAGTCACTGTTGCTGTGGAAAGAAAAGTAAAACACCCTATTTATGGTAAGTTCGTTAAAAAGACTACCAAGTTTCATGCGCACGATGAAAAAAGTGAATGCAGTATTGGTGATACTGTGAAGATAATGGAGACCCGTCCGCTCAGCAAAACAAAACGCTGGAGACTGGTAGAAGTGGTAGAGAAAGTGAAATAAGCTGTAAGCTATTAGCCGTGAGCTGTTAGTTCTGCTTCCGGATAATGGTAAACGATAAATAAAATCAGATAATTTTTTTAACTCCGCGCTGTCTAACAGCTAAGAGCTAAAAGCTAAAAGCTAAATAAAATGATTCAGCAGGAAAGCAGATTGAACGTAGCTGATAACAGTGGTGCTAAAGAAGTACTATGTATACGCGTTCTTGGTAATAGCGGACAGGATTATGCGGGCATTGGCGATAAGATTGTAGTAACTGTAAAAGATGCATTGCCACAGGGTGGTATCAAAAAAGGTACCGTTACCAAAGCGGTTATTGTACGTACAAAAAAGAAATTACGCCGTAAAGATGGTTCTTATATAAGGTTTGATGATAATGCTGTTGTGTTGCTGAACCCTGCTGATGAGCCCCGTGGCACACGTATTTTCGGACCAGTTGCCAGGGAATTGCGTGATAAGGGATATATGAAAATTATTTCACTGGCGCCTGAGGTATTGTAAGGAGTCATTAGCTATTAGCCATTAGCTATTAGCAGGAATTGTCAAATAAAGTTTAACAGGCTAACAGCTAACAGCTAGTAGCCAAAAGCTTAAAAAATGAGTAACAGATTTAAACCAAAGTTCAACATTAAGAAAGGGGATTCGGTAGTAGTTATTACCGGCGACGATAAAGACGTTACCAAGCCCCGCAAAGTGTTGGAACTATACCCTGAAGAAAGTAAATTACTGGTAGAGGGTGCAAATATCATCACCAAGCATACAAAGCCTTCAGCACAGAACACAAAAGGCGGTATCGTAAAAAAAGAAGCAAAGATCCATATCAGCAATGTAATGTTATGGGATGCTAAAAAAGCTGTTGCAACCAAGATAAAGCGCAGCAGGGAAACAGGTAAACTGGTTCGTATATCAAAAAAATCCGGTGAGGTTATCAAATAATAAGCCGTTAGCTATTAGCTATCAGCTATTAGCAGGACAATAAAAATGAAGTTTAACAAGCTAAAAGCTAAAAGCTAATAGCTAAAAGCTAAATAAAATGAGCACAACAAAATATACTCCCCGCCTGGCAGATAAGTACAAAAAAGACGTTGTACCTGCTTTGCAAAAACGTTTTAGTTACAAAAGCGTCATGCAGGTTCCCCGGCTGGAGAAAATCTGCCTTAACCGTGGTGTAAATGGTGCAGTGAATGATAAGAAGCTGATTGATATTGCGCTGGATGAAATGACCCAGATCACCGGTCAGAAAGCTGTCTCTACCATGAGTAAAAAAGATATCTCCAACTTTAAACTGCGTAAGAATATGCCCATCGGTACAAGGGTTACCCTGCGCGGCGAAAAGATGTATGAATTTCTTGACAGGTTTATTTCAACAGCACTGCCCCGTGTACGCGACTTTAAAGGCATCAATGAGAAATCATTTGATGGCCGTGGTAACTACACTTTGGGAATAACTGAACAGATTATTTTTCCGGAGATTGATATTGATAAGGTGAACAAGATAACCGGTATGGATATCACTTTTGTAACAACTGCAGCCACCAACGAAGAAGCGTATGAATTGCTGAAAGAATTGGGTATGCCGTTTAAGAACGCGAAAAAAGAGACAGAATAAAACAGTACTTAGTAAATAGTATTGAGTATTGAGACGCCCGGAAAGAATGTCCTTGTCTGAATACTAAATACTAAAAATCTAAATACTAAAAATCTAAATACTAAATAATGGCAAAAACATCAGTAATAGCCAGGCAGAAAAAAAGAGAAGTAATGGTGGCCCAGTTTGCTGAAAAAAGAGCAGCGCTGAAAGCAGCCGGTGATTATAAAGCACTGGACGCTTTACCAAAAAATGCTTCGCCTGTGCGTTTAAAAAACCGTTGCCAGTTAACTGGCCGCCCCAGGGGCTATATACGCTACTTCGGTCTTAGCCGTGTATCGTTCCGCGATATGGCGCTAAACGGTAAAATACCGGGTGTAAGAAAAGCAAGCTGG
>Ga0193753_10004109_pt1 | contig 10527 bp, 7 predicted proteins | sample H1c2metaG_FD_144925 | JGI IMG/M metagenome (GOLD analysis project Ga0193753, IMG submission 144925) | Soil microbial communities from a riparian zone of the East river system, Colorado, United States - H1c2 | ecosystem: Environmental > Terrestrial > Soil > Riparian zone | place: USA: East River... | reverse complement strand
CTACAACCAGGACGTGCTGATCGTCGGGGCGAAGAACTCAGCGGCGATCTCGGCGCTCGAACTGTTTTGGACCGGAGCGCGGGTGACGATGGTGATGCGCGGAGCGGGCATTTCTCACAACGTCAAGTACTGGATCAAGCCGAATATCGAGAACCGTATCAAGAACGGCGAAATTCAGGCGTACTTCCACAGCAGGGTCAAAGAAATTCGGCCTCACGATGTCGTGCTAGCGACACCCGAGGGCGAAGTAATCGTGAAGAACGACTTCGTGTTCGCCATGACTGGCTACCGGCCCGATTTCGAGTTCATGGCAGAACACGGAATCCATCTTGACGCCGCGACTTCAAAGCCGATTACCGACCCGAATACGTTAGAGAGCGAACGGCACGGCGTTTACCTCGCCGGCGTGATCGTCGCTGGAATGCACACCAATGAAATTTTCATCGAGAACGGCCGATTTCACGGAAAGTTGATAGCAGAAGCAATTGCAAAAGAAAAAGCCGGTTTATAAAAACCGGCTCAGGGAACTTGGTCGGGTGGGTTGTTGGTGGATTTCTTGAAGTGTTCGGGGTCGGAGAGTTGAGAAGCGGGGTTCGGTTGTGGAGCAACCATCATTCCCTGAGCCAATTCTTTTTATTGTTCTTTTTGGTACAGGCATCTTCATTGCCAAACAAGCGCTTACCCATTTTCAAGAACTTAACGCGCGCTCGAATCCAGCGGCAGCGAATTTTTTACTCGACCCGGTCATTCCTCCATGTCATGTCAGTGTGGATCAGGAAGTGTTTGCGGTAAAGCGGACTGGCGATTCACGCGTCCGGATTGGGCTTCGTTGACGGAAATATTGTTCGTCTTGAGCGTGGTGCCGAGCGTCTGATCGAGCGAGATGCGGGCGTTGCTGTAGGCGACGAGGGCGGCGACTTCTGTGGATTCCGCGGTGGCGAGATCACGCTGCTGCTGGACGACCAGAAACGACGTGGAAGCCCCCAGAGCGAATTTCTTCTGTTCGGCTTGCAGCAATTGTTCCTGAAGGGTGCGGTTGTGGACGGCGGCCTGGTAGCGGGCGCGAGCTTGCTGAAGCCCGATCGACTGGTTCGAGACATCGACGGCAAGCTGGTTCACGGTCCGCTGGTTACGCAAGCCGGTTTGGCGAAGCTGAAACTGTTCGATGCCGTAATCGGCTTGGGCGACGCGATTGCGGAGAGTGGGATCGAAAAAGCCGGCGACGCGTTCCGATGGGTAGTCACGGCGTATCATTTGACCCAGCGCCGTCCCGACGTTGCCGACCAAAGACTGGGGCGGCGAGGAGCAGAACCCTCCGGGCGTGCCAATGCCGGGTGGACACCGGAAGATTCCGGGTGGAAGCGCACCGCCGGGAGGGATAAGTCCGGAAGCTCCACTGAGGGGTACAATCTGCGAGGTTCCGGAGGTGCCGCCGTTTGTCGCACCGACGATCACACCTGCCTGCGGCAAAACGCCATTTTTCGTGCCGAGCGCTGAAGTCTGGGCGTTGATGAAATTCAGCTTGTCCGCTTCGAGGTCCACCCGATTGGTCATGGCCGTTGAAATCAGATCTTTCATCGGAGGCAAGTCGTCTTTTTCCGGCACGTCGATGCGATCCAAGGGAATAACCTCGACGTCTTTCAGAAGCGGGTCGGCCAAGCCATTCCGGCTCAAAACATTCTTGAGGGACACCTGCCCCTGTTCGAGCGTGGCTTGCGAAACAACCAAGTCCGATTGCGACGTGGCCATCTGCGCTTCGGCGGTAGTGACGTCGAGCGGAGCCATGGTGCCGATCTGCACCTGCTTTTTGTTGTCTTCGAAGAACTTTTGTGCGACCTCAAAGGCGCTCTGCTTTGCTTTCACGTCCTGGTAATCGGCGACCAACCCGTAATACACATTCAACACGTTAATGACAGCGCCGATCACTTGGGTTTGAAAGGTCAGATCGCTGATGTGTACATTCGCTTTGGCAACCGTAATGTTCCGGTTGTTTACGGCGCGTCCGAATCCCTGCAGCAAGTTCTGCTGGACGGAAAGCTGTAGCGACACAATATTCGACGGGTTCAGAAAATTGACAGGAGAGTTCTCGTTTAAGTATGAATTGGCAAACGACAACGACACGGTGCCGCCGAGATCGTAGCCCGTTCGGATGGATTCGCTATAGTTGCGTTTGTTCGAAATTAGATTTTCGACCTGGCTCTGTCTCTTATTGGACTGCGGCGTGGAAAGATGGGAAAAGACCTCGGAGCTTTGAAAGACTGGATCCAGGGTCGGCGTAACGGGACCAACCTGTGTAATGGTGGTGTTCCCGCCATTACCGGAGCTTGCGTTGTTGCCGGCGCTGACACCCGCGGCGGCTTGGGTTCCGGCAACGCCCTGGCCGCTGGTCACGGTGTTCACTTGCGACGCTCCGCTAGGCACGCCGGGCAACGGGCCGCCGGCTTGTGAACGCTTGAGACTCGATAAGGCGAGCAGCGGGTTATAGCGGTCGGTTTCGATATCGATATTATTTTCGAGAGCCAGTGAGATGGCGTCTTGCGCGGTGATATAGAGCTTGCCGCCGCGAATCAAATCGCGCAAGCGCAGACTACCGCCGAGACGCGCCGGGGGAATAGCCGGGGCAGAGTAAGGCCGGAGGAAAATATTGTGCGTGGGCTTTTCCGGAGCGATCGTAGGCTGTTGTTGGGCCCAGCCGAGCGGACCCGCCAGTATCCCGCAAAGTCCCGCCGCGATAAATTTTCGACGCATGGCTATTGCTGCCTCGGCTGCGGAACTCCACTCTCGGTGGGCGCCGGAAGTTCGGCGGGAAGCGCCGATTGGCGCGCGACCTTGCCGGAAAAGGCTTCGTCTATCGAGATGCTATTGACCTCTAGCGTCCGGCCCATATTCTGGTCGAAAGCGATGCGCGCGTGGCTATAGTTAGCGAGCGCTTGCTGTTCGGCGCTTTGCGCGGCGGCGAGCGCTTGCTGATCGGTGACCACCTGGAAGACGGTGGACGCGCCCAGGGTATATTTTTTCTGGTCGGCATCTAGAGTTTGCCGCTGCAAAATACGCGCCTTGACGGCGGAATCGTAGCGCACTCTTGCCTGCCGCAATCCGATAACCGCGTTCTGGACATCGACGCGCACTTGATTGACTTGTTTTTGCAAGCCGAGCTCGCTCTGCCGCAATTGGAGGGCGGTAGTTACGTAATCGGATTGGGCAGCGCGGTTCCTAAGCGGGATGTTGAGCGATAAACCGGCCGAATAGCTTGGATAGTTGCGGCGAAAAATCTCGGCGAGCATGTTGCCGTAGCCGCCCGTAAGGTAAGGAAGGGTTACGGTTCCGTCGCCCAAATAGTTCGGCTGTCCGCTTAGACCATTGTTGGTTAGTTCGGCGAATACCTGCAATGTCGGCTTGAGGCCATTTTTGATGCCCTTCAGTTGGGCCTTGCTGCTAGCGATGTTGATGTCGTTTTCGGCGATTTCGACGCGTTTTTTGAGCGCCTCCGGCACGAGTTCCTCCACCGGCGGGATGTCTTCCTTTTCCGGGACCTCGACCTTATCGAGCGGAATCACGTGCACCAAGGCGAGCGTAGGGCTTGCCACGCCGTTACGGCTTAAAGAATTTTTTAGCACCGTCTCCTGCTGCAGCAGGTTGGTTTGGGCGACCAGCAAATCCTGTTGACTGGCGTAAACCTGAGACTCGGCGCGCGTCACTTCGATGGGAGCGAGCGTTCCGATCTGCACTTGTTTCTTGTTGTCGTCGAATAGCTGCTGCGCAGTGGCCAGCTCATCTTTTCTGGCTTTGAGATCTTCGTTAAAGCTGACCAGATCCCAATAGAGATTCAGAACGGCGGAAACGGTTGTGATCACCTGCTGTTTGAATTGAAGGTCGGAAACCTTTTCCTGATTCTTGGCGACTCGAATATTGCGTCCTAAAACTGAACTGCCAAAGCCGTTGAGCAAATTCTGGGAAATTTGAAAATCCAGGTTTCCTGATGAATAAGGATTCAGGTCGAAAGAGAGGCTGTTGAATTTCTGATGGTTGCTCGAAAACGTCAATTGTGCGGAAGTGCCCCACTGATTCGCTTTCGAAATCTGGGCCTGGTAGGAGCGGGACGTCTGAATCAGCGCGGTGGTGCCGGTGAGAAACGTGTTGGTTTGAACACTGGTGCTGTGGGAAAAGTTGGCGAACAGAGAGATCTGCGGGTCCAGATTCGGAATCGAGGGACCGACCTGGGTGAGAACGCCGCTCGAACCGACGCCGACGGTGCCAGCGGCGGCACTGCTTGCGCTGAGACTCACGCCGGTGAGGCTGACGCTGGCCGCGCCGGCCGCTATGGGTGTGCTTACGTCGCGCAACAATTGACCGCCTTGGGTGCGCCGCGTGACTTCCTTGGCGAGCAGCGGCCCGTAGCGCTGGATCTCGATGTCGAGATTGTTTTCGAGCGCGAGAGCGATGACGTCCTGCGCGGATAGATATAGGTTGCCGGCGCGCACGAGCGCCTCCAGACGGCTGGAGTTCGTCAGGTTGATGGGGGGCACGTAGCGCTGCTGATACGGGCGAGTCAGCCAGCCAAGGCCGCCCTTGGCGGGGTCGATGCGCACGGCGGATTGCGCAAATAGTGGGCCGCTTTGGGAACCCGCCAGCAGCAGTAGGCTACATAGCATCGAGCACGAGCGGGAGAGAGGTGTTTTGAATCGTCTCATCAAGAATCGTTTAGAAGAACAACGCGTTAGTCGCAAGTCAAGTTCCGTGTTTCTGGTTAGGGGAACCCTCATAGTAACTTAGCAATGCGGGCCGGGCGGTTGGCGGGCCTGTTCGATTTTGGGAAGGCAGGGGCCAGTTTCGTAAAGCGATTGCTATCCTGGCGAGGGCATGGGAACGTCCAGTTTGGCTTTGTTTGAAGAGACCGGCGCCTACTTGCACGGTCATTTCCGCTTGACAAGCGGTATGCACAGCGGGGAGTATTTGCAGTGCGCCAAGGTGCTTGCGCATCCCGCGTATGCGGAGCGGTTGGGGCGGGCTTTGGCCGGGAGAGTTCGGGGTCTGACGGGCGAGGCTGCGATCGATGTAGTGGTGTCGCCAGCGATGGGCGGGATCATTATTGGCCACGAGGTGGCGCGGGCGTTGGGTGTACGCGCGCTGTTCACCGAGCGCGATGCGGCCACGAACGCGATGACGCTGCGGCGCGGGTTTGAAATTGCGGCCGGGGAGAAGGTGGTGGTTATTGAAGATGTGATCACCACCGGCGGGAGCACGAAAGAAGTGGTACATGCGATCGGGGCGGCGGGGGCGACGGTTTTGGCGGCTGGGTCGATTATCGACCGGAGCGGCGGGCGGGCGGAAGTGGGCGTGCCGCGCGTGGCGCTTGAAACGCTCGAGGCGGTAGCTTATCAACCCGAGGAGTGTCCGTTGTGCCGGGAGGGATTGCCGTTGGTGAAGCCGGGTTCTCGGAGAGTTTGAAAGGCCGATTGCCAATCGGCCGCGGGTTAACAACCCGCCCCACATGTATGTGAAATGCGGAGATTGCGGTTTGAGGTCGCTTATGACGGCACGGATTTCCATGGCTGGCAAGTGCAGCCTGGTTTGGCGACGATTCAGGGCGTGCTCGAAGAAATAATCGGCTCTATCGAAGGCCGGCGTGTGCATGTGGCGGGCTCGGGGCGGACAGATGCGGGAGTGCATGCGCTGGCGCAGGCGGCGGCGGTGAGCGTCGAGAATCCGATTCCACCGGAAAACTTTCGCCGCGCGGTAAATCGTCTTTTGCCGCCGACGATTCGCATCCATCATGTTTTCGAAGCCGCGCTTGCTTTTCATCCGCGTTTCGACGCGCGGCGCAAGACATACGAGTACCGCATCTATCGCGAAGAGGTGTGTTCCCCTTTCGACCGGCGTTTTGTGCATCACTATCCTTATCCTCTTAATGAATCGGCGATGAGCGATGCGGCGCTCGCGCTCGAAGGCGAGCACGATTTCCGGGCGTTTGCGGCTTCGGACGGTAGCGATGGGACGGGCGTTTTGAAAGTGCGTACGATTTTCTGTTCGCGGCTGATCCGGAAAGAGGCGCTGCTGATCTATCGGGTCACGGGCTCGGGTTTTCTGAAGCACATGGTGCGGAACCTGGTGGGCGTTCTGGTGGAAGTGGGGAAGGGGAATTTGACGCGGGAGGATGTTCTAGCGCGGCTTCGGCCAGGGTCGGGGATTGCGGCGGGGCCGACCGTTCCGGCGAGCGGATTGTTTCTAGTTTCGGTGGAGTACGCCTGAGATAGACTTCGAGTTCCTTCCAATAGCGCTGAAAGGTGCGTTCGGCCGATACTTTGTAGCGGGTGAAATTGTGCAGGAGTCTTTGATGCGTCTCGGTCCAGTGGTAGGCGTTCATGGGTAACTCCCATTCCACTTCGGCGAGGCGTTTTTGGGCGCGTTTTAAGAACCAGTGGGCCTTGGCGAGTTCTTCGACCAGGGAGACGGCGACTTCGTCTTGCGGCGCATAGTGTTCAAACCAGCCGCGGACGGTGGCTTCGAATTCGGCGGGGTCTTCGTGACGCAGGACGAGTTTCTGGGAGCGGCAGCCGTGGACGAGCCGGTTCATGGAAGAGCGGGCTTTGCCTGCGACGGAGGTTGGGCCAGTGGAGCGAGGGCGCGGGTTGTCGCCACACGAGTCCGAGGATGTGAGTTGCTCCGCCGGTAGCGAATCCATGTGCGCCCTCCCTACGCTTGAGAGTTTGAAATACAGAGGCGCGCGGCGAGCAACCAAATCTGCGGCAAGCTGTTGATTTGGCGTGAAATGGAAGATTTTCGAGATTTGTTACTGGTGTTGGTTGGGACAAATTACCGAACGAACTGTCGGTGGGTTCGTTTTTTCATTTGGAAGAAGCGGATATAATGGCGACCGCGCGACTCCATGTGTAGCTTTCACAATAACGCTCGCGAATCGCAGTCCCAGCTCACGCGCCGGAGGTTGTTTTCCACGATCTTGCCGGGCGCTTTCCTTGCGCCATACGCCTTCGCGCAAGGCGAGGCTGGCATGGCGGAGCGGTTTCGGCGGATGTCGGCCGATGCCGAGCGCAAGGGACTGGCCGAGCCATTTGCGGGGATCACCACCAACGGAACAGTGGAGCCCGGCCTGTTTGGCGTTTATTCGACAGGCGCCTCGACGACGCCTGTTCGGAATGCGGCCGAACGCTTTCTTCAAAGCCTCAGCAAGGAGCAGCGCGGTCGCACGATGTTCACGATCGACGATCCGGAATGGCGCAAATGGATGAATCAACATTTCTATGTGCGCCAGGGGATCAGCTTTCAGGAAATGACAGACGCGCAACGCAGCACCGCGTTCGGCCTGCTCGAGGCGTCGCTCAGCACGCGCGGCTTGAAATTGACGCGTGACATCATGCGGCTGAATGAGACGCTCGCGGAGATGACGAACGATCATCAGTTCCTAGGCGAGTGGCTCTATTTCATTACGGTGATGGGCAAACCATCGGCCACTGAGCCATGGGGGTTCCAACTCGACGGTCACCACGCAATCATCAACTACTTCGTCCTCGGCGATCAGGTAGTGATGACTCCTTACTTCGCGGGCTCGGAGCCGGTCATTGCGACCTCCGGCAAATACAAGGGAGTTTCGGTTCTTCAGGAAGAACAGGATCAGGGACTCGCGATGCTGCTGGCCTTAGATGAAGGTAAGCGGGCGAAGGCGATTCTCAAGTCCACGAAGACAGAGAACTACAACCTAACAGAGGCATTCAAGGATAACGTCGTGCTGGACTACGCGGGCGCATGCGCGGCAACCTTCCCGGCGGCGCAGCGCATGCGGCTGATTGAGTTGGTGGATTTGTATGTCAGCAATATGGACGAAGGCCATGCGCACGGCAAATTAGACGAAGTGAAGCGACATATTGACCGCACGTGGTTCGCTTGGATCGGCGGCTCGGATGCGACGAGCGTTTATTATTACCGCATTCACAGCCCAGTCATTCTGGTTGAATTCGATCACCAACAACCTGCGAACCTCGGTCGCTTTGCGGAGAACCGTAATATGCCAACGCGCAAGCACATTCACTGTGTGGTGCGAACGCCCAACGGCAACGACTATGGGAAGGATCTGCTGCGCCAGCATTATCTAGCGCATCCACACGTTTGAGAGCTTCAGATTTTTCGCAGGAAGCGGATGGTGAGGAAGCCCATGACGGCGACGGCGGCGATCAGGACGAAGTTCAGCAGATGCGGATTGCGGTCGGACCACGGCTGGGTGGGCGGGCGGTATTGCGGGTTGGGTTCGGGCACGCTGACGGAAACAAGCGAAGCCGGTTGGGGGCTTGCGAAATCGTAGGACGGCTGCTTGGCGGCTGGATTGCCGGAGTAGAGCCAGTAGGCGCCGGTTGCCGCGGACGGAAACTGCAATAACCTCCTTAGAGCGCTAAGGCTGACACGACTGATCTTCAACGGCGCGCTATCGCGATTGAATACCGTGATCTTTACGTAGCGATTCCATTGGTCGGGGAAGTCGATCGCTAATCGTTCTTGCGAGATGACACCTTGGCCCGCGAACGACCATTCTTTTGCGTCGCTGCTTGTTGAGATTTCGACATTTCGCGAAAACGCCTCTGGGCCGACGGTGAGGTTCAAGCGATCGTAGGGAAGACCTTGGAAGCCGATGTCGGCGACTAAGGATGTGGTCTGGGCTTTCGGATCTTCTGTCGCGCGGGGCGTCAGTGTGGACACGGTATCGCGGACGCCGCTGGTTTCTTTGTAATAGGTCAACCAGGCGGATGCCAGATAGGCCGGATCGCGCCAGCCTGGAATGGTCAGGCGCAGGTAGCGGCGGGTGGAGACGGGATAGTCGATGGTGAGATCGGAGGCGTCGCGGCTGGTGGTTGCGATGTCGAAGATCAGGCCGTCGCTGCGAGCTATGGCCCAGTGGCGGGCGTCGTCGCTAGTTTCGATGCGCACTGTTTCTTTGAAATTGTGTTGCGTGGTCGAGAGGCGCAGGCGGTTGTGCGAGGGGTGGCCGTTCAGGTCGAGCACGGCTTGAACGCCGGTGTTTGGAACGGCCGTCTTGTTCAGCATTCGAAGTTGAAGCTCGATCTGTTCCCGCGCGGCGGATAGGATTTCGAAGCGATAGGGAACTTCGACACCGGCGCGCACGATGCGGAGGTCGCGGAGAGAGGCGAGCGAGGCGCGGCAGACGGCGGGGTCCAGAACGATGGCGGATACTGGCGCGGCTGGCTGCAGCGCGATGGGCGTGCGAGTTTGCCAATGTGCGGGATCGAAATCGGCGTGCAGGACGCCGGCGGCCGCCAAGAGGCTAAGAACCAGCTTCATCGTCTTTCCACCAGCCTTCGACGAGACCCCGAAAACGGGAATAGAGGAACGATGTGGAGATCAGGAGAATGCCGAGGGCGACGAAGGCCGAGATGCGATAGACGCGCTGCAATTGCCAGATGTCGAACAAATAGAGTTTCAAGACGACGAGAGCGAAGAGGCCGAGGCCGGCGATGCGATTGACGACGGAGCGAGCGGCGACACCGACGCTGACGAGAATGGCGGCGTAGACGGCGAAGAGAATCGAGATGGCAACGGTTTCGACGCTGAGCAGGTTTTCATCGGGTGTGGATTTTTCGGCCCAACCGATTACTTCGAGGCTGAGGCCCCAGAGCAGGACGGCGTGTGCGGCGAAGTATTCGACGAGAGCGATGCGGCGGTAGATGCGCGATGCCCACCAGGCGGCGAGGAAGAGACTGACGGCGGCGATGGTGAATGTGAGGAAGCGCGTGTTCCACAGCAGCAGATAGGGTTGCGCGTTCGAATAGGATAGGCCGTTCGAATACATCCAGGTGTCGATGGCGATCAGGCGGATGTAGACGAGGGCGAATAGAAACAGGGCTGCGATGAGAGCGCGCGAGTTTTTGAAGCGCAGGCCGATCCATGTCACAGCGGCCGCTTGCAGAGACCAGGCCATGGTGATGGCGAAGCCGGTGAACTGGACGGGGATGGCGATGGCGAGGAAACAGAGCGATGCGCCGAGGGATAAGAGCACGGGCCGCAGATCCGCCTGTTCCCCTTCTTGTGCCGGAGAGCGGCGGCGATATAGATATGCTCCGAAGGCGAGGTAGACGGCGGCGACGGCCGCGGCGAGAAGCCCTAGCCAGCTATGGTAGTCCGTTTTTAGCAGCCAATACGAGACCGAGTAGTAGACGGCTCCGCTCAGAACCAGCAGCGACAGACCTGGCACGGTGAACGATGGCGACCAAGCGCTGTATCCGAAGAAGAGTAGAAAAGCGAGCGAGACGCCGAGGAACTCGGATGGCGCATGATTGGTCCAAATTGCGTAGGAGAGCCAGAAGGAAGTGAACGTGATCGGCAGAGCGAGAGGATAGGTGCGCAAGCGCGCATAGGCGAGGCCCGCGGCGGCGATCGAGAGCGCGAGCGCGAAGAATGCTAACGGAAGAGAGCTATAGATGTTGGCTATGGCAAACGGCGCTAGAAACTGCGCGGCCAAGAGCAAGTGCAAAGAGCTGGGCCAATAGAGAGCGTAATAGGCGG
>Ga0193753_10004107_pt1 | contig 10529 bp, 8 predicted proteins | sample H1c2metaG_FD_144925 | JGI IMG/M metagenome (GOLD analysis project Ga0193753, IMG submission 144925) | Soil microbial communities from a riparian zone of the East river system, Colorado, United States - H1c2 | ecosystem: Environmental > Terrestrial > Soil > Riparian zone | place: USA: East River... | reverse complement strand
AGCGACGGACGCGCGATCGCGAGCATTGCCCTGCCCTTATCGGGCGTTGTGCAGAGGAAGCAGCGCGCGGCCCTTACGCTGACCAATGTGAATGGCAAAAAGACGGTCTTCATTCCGTGGGGCACGATTCAGGAGACGGCGGACGGGGCGCACGGTTTTATCACGGCGGTGGATCTCGACGCGTTTCGAGTGGTGACGGAATGGACCGCCACGCCCACCGGCAAGGGCTCCGGTATCTGGATGGCGGGGCAAGGATTATGCGCCGACGACGAAGGCTTCCTTTACTGCATGACCGGCAACGGCGATTTCGATGGCGTGAAGAATTTCAGCGAATCGTTTCTGAAGCTGCGTTACGACGGGACTAACATCAGCGTGATCGACTGGTGGTCTCCGTGGCGCGATGCGGATCGGGGGCAGACGGGCGGCTGGGACGATATGGATCTCGGCGCCGGCGGGACGGTTGTGATCCCGGAGCTGGGGTTGGTTTGCGGCGCCGGCAAGGATGGAATCCTTTACGTGTTGGATTGGCGGCGGATGGGGCAGACCAAGGCGGGGGATTTTGCGAATCCGCAAGTAAATTACGGGAAGTTGAAAAGCACGGCCGGATTTTTTACTTACTTTCCGGGGTTCGATAAGAGCCCTACGCCCAACGATCCGAAATCGCTCGATACGTTGTTTGCCGATCGAACGCATCATATGCACGGGACGCCGCTCTATTGGAACAACAAGCTGTACTGCATGGGCGAGAACGGTAACTTGCGGGCGTGGTCGATTGACGCTTCGGGCGCAGTGAAATTCCTGGCCCGATCGGAAGAGGTAGCGAGCCCGTTTGCTCCGGTTCCTCCGGGCGGCATGCCGGGTGGGATGCTGTGTCTATCAAGCAATGGGATGCAGGATGGAGTCGTGTGGGCTTGCGTGCCGGATGCGGACGCGAACAAACAGATTGTGACGGGGCGCGTGTTCGCGTTCGACGCTTCGGACTTCTCCGACGTTCTAGGCGATGGCGATCATAGGATCAAGCGCCTTTGGATGAGCGATCCGCACTATACTTACAACAAATTCAATGTGCCGGTGGTGAATGGCGGACGGCTGTATGTGCCGACTTACGACGGCGGCGTGGATGTTTACGGGCTGTGAAGGTCACCCGAGAAAGCCGAGTTTAGTTGAAGCAAAGTTGGCGATGTTCGGGAAGATCGAGGGTAAGTTGCCGACGTCGACGCCGAACCATTGCGCGAGGGTCGAGCCGTATTGATCGACTGCGGTAGTGGGGATGAGAACGCCGCGGCTATTGGCATCGTTGTCGCCGCCGGGCGCAAGCAGCGGGAAGTCCCCATAGAACCGGCCACCTTGCACGCCGCCGCCGATGATGAAGTGATGGCTGCCCCAGGCGTGGTCGCTTCCATCGTTGCCGCTGGGAGTGAGGGTGCGGCCGAACTCGGAGGCGGTGAACGTTGTGACGCTTTGGTCGATCAGCAATTCCTGCGTGGCGGCATAAAACGCTGAAACAGCCTGGCTCAGTTGTTGCAGCAACGGCTGCTGCGTCTCTAGCTGCGAGCCGTGGGTATCGAAGCCGCCTAACTGGCAAAAGAAGATTTGACGGGTGAGCCCGAGTTGATTGCGGACAGCCATTACGTTGGCAACGGTTGCAAGCTGCGCGGCGAGGGGGTTGTTTGCCGGAAATTTTGTTTGTAGATTAATGGTAGACAGGAGACTGGTGAGCGTATTGGCGTACGTATTGCCGCGCGTCAAAATGCTGTTGCCCGCCTGCACCAATTGCAATCCGTTATCGAAGGTCAATAGCTGCTGCATGCCCGCGGCGGTTGCCGGAGCGTTCTGAATGGCGTTCAAAGTGGCCATGCCGCTTTTCGCGGTGGAGCCGCCGGGCGCGGGAGGCACGGTTGCCGGGAAGGTTTGGTGGCCGGTGCAGAACAAGCCACAGCTCGAGGTAGTGGTGATGGGCGGGAAAATGGCGCCGGCATTTTGCGACTGCAATTGATCGGTGATGCGCCCGCCCCAACCGGTGCTCGCGATGCCGTTCGGAATCGCCGTCTGCCATTGGTTGGTCTGGTCGGAGTGCGAGAACAGCGACGATGGCAGAATGGCGCTGTTATTGCCGCTGTTATTACCAAGATAGGTGGCGCGACTTAGCGGCTGCACTAACATCCCGACATTGGCCAGGACGGCAGCCTTACCGAGGGTATACAGATTTTGTATCTCCACCAAGCTCGGGTGCAAGCCATACGCGTCGCCGCCATTTGCAATGGGCAGCAGCGACCCTTGCGGCAGCGCCAAGTTCGAACGGCCCCGCTGGTACAAGGCATAATTTTGCTGCGCGGTGGCGATAGGGATTACGGTGTTATGGCCGTCGTTGCCACCGGCCAGGAAAATGCAGACCAGCGCTTGATACCCCGAGCCGCCGGCGGCGAGAGCATTCATCTCTCCCAATTTGCCGAGCGTGCCCAGGGCGCCCATGGCAGCGACGGAATGCAACGAATCCCGCAAGAACTCACGTCTGGAACGAGTAGACATTTTTTGATATCTCCTTTGAGTTGGAACCGGCCCGGCGTCAGTGCCAGACGTTGTAATAGCTCGACGTCAAAATCAGGTAGCAGGCGGTTTGCACTCGATGCAGGTTGCCTTTGTTATCCGCCGTGACGGCGTTGACGATGGCCGATTTCATCGATCCTGGCATGACTCCGTGAGTCAGCGTGAGGTCGAGCGCACCGACCAGAGTCACGGGCGTCGCGGCCAATGGAAGGAACGGCGTCAGATCAATAGAAGTGCCCGGCCCGTAGCTTTGTATTGGGTTCGAGTACTGGCTGAACAGGCTCGATACTTCGTTCGCGCGCACGATGGCATTGTTGGGCGTATGAATTTGAAACTCGCCGCCCATGAGCGATGTTCCGGGAACGACATAGCTCGGCGAATAGTAGTTGAAGACGCTCGGCGCACTGAAAATATCCTGGGCGAGCGCGACCAGCTCATAAGGATAGTAGTTCTGATCGTTCATCTGGCCGCCAAATGCTCGCACCATGCCGGCGAGGAATAACGCAGGTTCTTGTAGATGGCCGTCGGTTACTTGATCATTGCCGCCTTCGTCGTTGACGCGCGCTTCCGGATCGAGTAAAACGGCGGAGATCGTGGCTCGCATGTCGCCCCGCGCGCCCACGCTATTACCGTTGAATGCCGCCGCCACGCGCGAAACGTACGCCGGGCTCGGGTTGCTTTTGACTAAGTGCTGGATCAATTGGATCGCGACAAAAGGCCCCAGGTTTGGATGACTGAAGATGTTATCGAGGGCATTGTTGAGATCCTGCTCGGCTGAAACGCCCGCGGGCGAGACATAGCCGTTGAGGAGTTGCTTTGCGCCGTAATCGTGCTCGGCGGGATACGACACCATCGGGCCATTGGCGGTTCGATAGGCATTCCACTGCACGGCGCGACCGGGATCCGGCGCATAGGTCCAGCCCGTGTAGACGCGCGCAAACTCGGTGACTGTAAATTGCGTATACGTCGGGATCGGCAAGCTGTTGCCGTCGTACTGGACGGATCCGTCCTGGTTGAGCATGTTGGTGCCGATGGTAAAGAGCTGCATCAGTTCACGGGCGTAGTTTTCGTTGGCCGCGCTGCCGGTGGCCGGATCGGCCTTCGCGTTATTGGCCATGTCCAGGTATTGACCCATGCCAGGGCTAAGCGTCACGTCGGACATGATCTGGCGGTAATTCGCGAAGGCGTCGTTCAGCAGCATGTTCTGGTAGAGAACCGCCATGTCGTTCCAGATCAGTTTGTCGATGGAGGTGACGAAGATCTGACTGAGGGCGAAGGCCACGCGCTGGCGCAACTGATCCGGATTGGATACGGCCATGGTCAAGAAATGCGCCGGCATTCCACCCTGGCTGGATGTGATGGGAGTGTAGTTCGATACCGGCGGCATGTTGAACTGCTCGGTCAGCCACGGCGCGAAGCCGATTGTCTGCACGTGCGTGGCGTCGGCAGGCGTTGGGCCAAAGGCGGCCTGTTCGAGAAAGCGGCGCGCCGCCGCGGCTGAGACTGCCGCGTTCTGTACGCCGATTTGCACGGGGAACGGCGGCGATATGGCCGAACTGTTCGAAACCGTCATATTGGCGGTGCCGGATTGTCCGTAGAAGCCGGTGACTGTTAGCGAGCCGTTCGAGAAAGTAGTGCCGAGAGGCGTTCCGTTGAGCTTGGCAACGGATGAGCTGAGGAATCCCGTACCGGTGATGCCGGTAGTGAAAATGCCGAGCGGTAGTTGACCATTACCACCGACACTCGTGATGACCGGAGTAGGCGGCAATAAGGTGACAGCCGCGTTGACGGATCCGTTCGGGCCAACCGCGGTAACAGTTACGCCAGCCGAGGCGGGCATGTTACTCGGCGCGGTATAAAGACCAGTGGCACTTACTACTCCCGCCGTAGCCGTCCAGGAAGTGGCGCCGCTCGAGGTGAATTGCTGCGAGGCGCCCAGAGCCAAAGAAACCGCAGTCGGCGAGATGAGCTGCGGATTGCCATTGACTAGCGTTACGGTGGCAGACGCGGAACCGTTCGGACCGGTGGCCGTCACCACTGCGGCACCAGAGGTGGGCATGGCCGCGGGTGCGGTATACAAGCCGCTCGAAGTAATGCCGCCCACTGTGGCCGTCCACGACGTTGCTCCCGACGAAATAAATTGTTGCTGCGCGCCTAGCGTTACTGTCGCTGCCGTAGGCGAGATGGTTTGCGATGCACCGTTGCCTTTCACAAACGGCACTGTGAAGGAAGGACCGTAGAGTGAGGACGGATTTCGCACCTGGAACACGCCGGGTTGCGCGGGACCCTGCCAGCCGGTGGCTTTGAGCGTCGTGGCATTAATAAAAGCGGTATTCAATGCGATGCCGTTGCAGTTCACGACAGCGCCACTCTGAAAACTAGTGCCGGTCAAGGTGATGGTGTAAGTGCCCACCTGAATCGGATTCGGAGCAATCGCGGTGATGGGCGGTCCGACCGGCGCCACGTTCACGTAGACGATACCCATCGTCTTGTGATCGGAACCTAGCGCACTGACCGTGACTCCGTTCGAAGGGACAGCCCCCGGAGCGGTGTAGAGGCCGTTCGAAGTTATCGTCCCGTTGGTGGCGTTGCCGCCTACTTTTCCAGAGACAGACCACGTGACGGTGGTGTTCGATAGTCCAGTAACGGTCGCTGTGTATTGGACAGTGCCACGTACGCCTATCGAGGTGTAGCCGGGGCTAAGCGTGATCGACTGCGCATTCAGTTGTCCCACAAACACTGACGAGAGTGTTGTGCCGAGCAATAGGGCGAAGGTTCTCAGTGACATGTCGAAAGCGATTCTCAGGACTTATCGGAGCGCCTTCGGCAGTCTTGGCGAATTAAGCTCGATAAAATCGCTTCCGAGGCGGCCTGCGAGGCCGCCGCAGGGCACGGCCTGCCCCACTTTAAATCAGGCTGAAGGGTGGAGGACCACCACGGGTTGGCGGCGCTCCGCCACCGCCTTGCGTTGAGCCTTCATTGATGCCTCCATCCGTTACGCCGACACAGCCGTCGGGCCCGGCAGCGGACAAATCCAATACCAGACCGTAAGAAGCAACCGCGCGCGTGGTATTTGCGTTCAGCACCAACGTGAGTTCGTTGCCGCTGAGGGTGCCGGTCGTGCAGTCGGTCAAGTTATATAGGCTATCGCTCGAATTGGTGGTGTCGCGTTGCGCCGCTCTCGCGGTGTAGGGAGCCACTGAATTGTAGACTTGGCTGGTAATCGCCTCATCGAAAAAGAATTGGGTTTCAAACGAATACGTAGCGGTCGAGCCGGAGTAGAGGCGCACGCGGCAATGAATGTGGACCGTTCTGCCGTTGTACCAACCGGGGTAGACGGTTAGAAAATGGACGTTACCATGCGCATCGGTCACCTGATAGCCACGCAGATATTTCCGTCCCGTTGAGTTTTGGGAGGCTTCGTCGGAATAGACACCGTAAGCATTCGCCTGCCAGATATCGACGTAGGCATTGGGCAGCGGCGAAACTATGCCATTGACAGACTGCGAGATAGTAATTCCGAGCATCAATGGAAGTCCCTCGGTAATGCTGTTGTCGAAGGGATCCACGAGGATGTCGGAACGGTTCAACTTTTCGTCGACAAAAAAAGGACCTTCCTCCTCTTGAGGCGTTAAGACGACTGACGTGGCTGCTTCCGCCATATCGGCCTTGAAGAGACCTCCCAATCCGAGCAGCGTCAGGGCGCCGGTGGTGCGCAGAATGAGTTCGCGCCGGGTTTCTTTCATTTTGATCATTTCGCTTTCTCCTGTTTCGTTCGTCGGCGCCAACTCATCGCGGCCAGCCCGGCGCCGATAAGACAGAACGCCACGCTGGCTGGTTCGGGCGTGGCGGCGGTTGACGCAGTGGAAGTTTCGACGTCCATCTGCAGAGGGTCCACTCCGACGTTTTGGAGCGATGCGTAGGTATACCAGGACGAGCCGCCGTCGTAGCTTGCCGCCCAGGTATCGGTGAAGCCAGAGCCAGAGCCGGCATCATCGCTCGCGTAGGACCAATCTACTTGCCCAGTTACTGCGCTCAAGACGATCCAGTAAGTGGAGTTTGCCGATAGCGACAGGCCGGAAGATATCCATGTCTGAAGCGTTGAACCAGAGCTCAGGGCCGCCAGAAGCGACCCTGGCTCGTTCAGGCCATCGTCCGCATAGACGGAGACTGTGGCCGTGCCGCCACGGGAGGTTGTATCGGCGAGAGACAGTATGACTTCGCCGAGCGTGGCTGAAGAACTGGTGGTGAAGCTGGCTGCCAACCAATTACTGGCGGTGGCGCTCTCCACTCCCGCGGAAGCGCTGGCGAGATTGCTGGAAATCGTATCCGCGAAAATGGGCGCGGGTACTAGTAAGCCACCGGCGGCAAGCAGCCGGAGGACAAGTGACGCTTTCAGAGACATGAATTGTTTGTGTGGGCCTTTCGTTCTAAAGAATCTAGGCCGCCATACGACGGCACGCCGTCGGAGGAGCGGAGATCCGTCGTATGTGCGGGACGTTACCGGGCATGCCGTTCGTCGGATGAACAGACGAGATTGGCCGCGCGGGGGATGACAACAACTCCCATTTCGGTCATCGCTGGCAACTTTATTTCTGAGGCGGGCGTCGTAAACCTGCCGGGCCGATCTCTCGTCTAACCCAGACGATGGAGTGTCTGGCTACTTTTCCGCCGATGGCAGATACGACACTACATTCCACTGCCGCACAGGAGTTCGATGCGATTGTCGAGCAGTACCGGCTGAGCGTATTAGGTTCATATTGGCCTCGTTGCGAGACCCGGACGCGGCGGACACGTTAACGCAGGATTGTTTTTTCAAGGCGTACCGGGCGCTGGATCGATTTCGGGGCGAGTGCAGTATGGAAACGTGGCTACTCCGAATTGCTATCAATTTAGTGCGCGATCATACGCGCAGCCGCCGTTTGCAATTTTGGAAGCGCACGCAAACCGCCGCCAGACGCCTCGAAGACGTCGAGTATAAATTGTCCGACCATGCACAGTCGGCCGAGGCGCGCATTGTGGTGAATGAACAGATACGAGCCGTTTGGATCGCGGCGGAGAAGTTGCCGGAGCGGCAGCGGACGGTCTTTTTGTTACGGTTTGTAGAGGACATGGATTTGCTCGAGATCGCAGCAGCCACTGGACTGAAAGAGGGGACGGTAAAGACGCATCTGTTTCGCGCGCTCGAGACGGTTCGAGAGCAGATTGAGGCGGCGCGATGAGCTTTAAACCTTTGACGGGTTCGCACCTCTCGCCGGCTCAATTGTCGGAGTGGGTTTTGGGCGAGCGCGGCGCGGAGGCCGTTCGACATGTGGAATCTTGTCCTGTTTGCCGGGGCGAGATTCATCAATTTGAGGCGGCGATAGGCGGGTTTCGCGGCTCCATTCGGGAATGGACCGAAGGGCAACTGCCGTATCGTCCGCACATGCCGCGGTCTGACAAGAGACCGCTTTTTCGATGGGCCTTAGCTGCCGCGGCCGTTTTGGCGCTAATGCTTGTGGTTCAAAGCGTACGTATGAAGATACAACGGCCGGTGCCGGCGACGGACGATGCGGCGCTGCTTACGCAAATCGATCAGGAGATTTCGCGAACCGTACCGGCGGCGATGGATCCGCTTTCCGCGCTGGTCGCTGGAGACGGCGCGCGTGCAATACAATGAGCCGGAAACATCTAGCGGCGCTGGCCTTGGGTCTGATGCTCGCGAGCGGCAAGTTACCGGCGCAGGGTCCGCCGGATGGCGAGCCCCCACGTTCGGGTGCTCATCGTGGACCAGGGCCAGGGCCTCCGGGTCCAATGGATCGCGCAGTCCATGTAGGACCTCCGGGCCGTTGGTGGAGCGATCCGCGGCTCGTGCAGTTACTCCAGTTGACGGCCAGCCAGCAAAAGGCTATGGACAAGGTCTTCGATCAGAATCGAGCGAAGCTTATCGATCTGAACAATGCGCTTCGACGGGAGGAAGCGGCGCTCAAGCCGCTGGTTGCCGCCGATGATTTAGATGAGGGGAAAACTTTCTTACAAATCGATCGCGTCGCGCAAGCACGAGCGGAACTAGAGAAGGCCAACGGGCGAATGCTGATTGAATTGCGGAAGCTTTTGGTTGGCGATCAGTGGCATCGGTTGCAAGCGGACGATCCGGCAAACCGGGATGATCGTATGTCTCACTAAGTTACGGTGTGGGTGGCGAGGTCGATGGTTAGTGGATCGAAGGGTTTGTTGTGCTGATCGCCGAGCTGCCAGAACTGCACCGAGAGTTGTTTAGCCGAGGCGGTCACGAATAAGTAGCCGTAGGCGGAGATCGCGGCGTCGTAAGTAACTTGATGGCTGGTATCGGCGGGCTGTCCGGTAGCAGTCTTGACGGCTTGGTGCGGCATGCCGCCGGTGCCAGCGACGATGTAGGGAATCTGTTTGCCGCCGACGCGGCGCGTGTAGCGCTGATAGTTGTGAGCGTGACCGGAGAGGAACAGATCGGGGAAGACGCCGGCTTTGGTGCAGATGTCGTCGATGCCCTGGTTCATTTCCACGCTTCCACTGTGGCCGCTCTGGCTGTAAGGGGGATGGTGCGTGGCGAAGATGAGCGCCTTCTTCTGCTTGGCCTTGGCGATGTCCGCTAGCGTTTTGGCGAGCCAATCGAGCTGCGCGGTATCGGGTTTGCCGGCGGTGATGGCTTGGAGATAGCCGGGATTTTCGAGCGAGTTGGAATAAAGCCCGATGATTTGGATGAAGGGCGCGTCGAGAAACCAATAGACGCCGGGCTGGGTCATGGTTTCACGAAAGATGCCGCTGGTGGCGGCTTGCGGCGGAACGGCGGCGGTGGCGGCGCAGAAGTTGGCGCGGAAGGCGGAGAGGGCGGGACTGTCGGCCGGAGCTTTGACTTCGCCGTCGTGATTGCCGGGGATGGCGAGAATCTTACCGGGATAGTGCTTGTACGGCGAGTAGAAGCGCTCGCCGTAGTGGTTCTCCTTATCGTTTCCATAGATGACGTCGCCGAGGTGAAAAAGAAAAGCCGGGTTGAGTCCGCCGGCCGAAGGGTTGAAGTCGGTGGCCATTTCTTCGGCAACCAATTCGGCTTCATGCGCGGGGCCGACGCCGGTGTCGCCGAGAGCGTGGAAGCGAATTTCGCCGAGGGTCTGGATTTCTTTTACACCGGCTGCCCCGATGACCTCGGAAAGATCCATCTTGCCGCCGCGGGTCACGGGAGGAAGCGGGCCGAGCTGCAGCTTGCTCCAATCGGTCATGCGGGTGTGGCCGTTGATGGGTTGGCGATCGGCCGGGGCGGCCGGCACGAAGAACGGCTGGGCGAACCTTTGTTTTGAGAACGCGGTTGAGGTGGGGTTCGGCGCCGGCGCTTGGCCGGACGGGGATTTAGGGCGTGTCATGGATTTCTCCTTTTGCTTGGGCTCCGGTTATAGTAGCGTGTTTTTCAAGCGAAACGTGACTAAAAGAATTGTCTATTTTCGACTAACCGGACTAGACACGCTATCGTCCTATAATCAGATCGTCTATGGGAAGCGAAAAACCGAAGGCCGACCTTTTGCCTGGCACGCTGGACATGCTGGTCCTCAAGATATTAGTGCGCGGCCATTTGCACGGGTATGCGATCGCGCAACTGATTCAGCAATTGTCCGACGATCTGCTGCGCGTCGAAGAAGGCTCTCTTTACCCGGCTTTGCAGCGGCTTGAGCTGAATGGCTGGATCGAGGGCGAGTGGGGCCTCTCGGCGAACAACCGGCGCGCGCGTTTCTATAAGCTGACTCCGGACGGCCGCAAACATCTCGCCGCGGAGTCGGCCCGCTACCGCCAGGTTACCGGCGCGGTGGCCCGCATCATGGGGTTTGCTTAATCGGAGAAATGCATGCGAGCGGGTTCACGTTGGAAGTTTTTTCGACGGCGCTTACGGTATTGGCTGGACCACAGCGAACGGCAGCGCTTGCTGTGGGAAGAGATGGAATTCCATATCGAGTCGATGGTTGAGGAGTTGGTGG
>Ga0193753_10004106_pt1 | contig 10531 bp, 11 predicted proteins | sample H1c2metaG_FD_144925 | JGI IMG/M metagenome (GOLD analysis project Ga0193753, IMG submission 144925) | Soil microbial communities from a riparian zone of the East river system, Colorado, United States - H1c2 | ecosystem: Environmental > Terrestrial > Soil > Riparian zone | place: USA: East... | reverse complement strand
GGGCCGCGTGCTGCTCGTGCCTGCCAGCCAGCTCAAGCCTTGCTTCGTCGAGAATGTCTCCAAGGCTGGGGAAACCTCGGGCGAAGAGTGGTTCCTCGTGCGCGCACCGGCCGATTCCGCCTGTGCAAAACAGGGCAATGCGCGGCGCGCGATCCATTACTACAGCCCCACGAGCAAAGAGGTCGTCTGGGCTCAGCCCATGTTCAATAAGTGATCTCGAGCGTGCATTCCCTATAAGGGACGTGCACTTAGCTTGTGTTCCTAAAAACTTATGACAGAATGCTTCGCAACTTTGGGAGGAGTCTGCTGCCGGAATCTGTGGGGCGGTTCGCCGTTGCTTACAGATCAAAGGCGTAGCGTGCTCTTCGACTCCGACCAAAGATTGGGAGAAGAGTGGCTCAAGCACCTGAACATCCTGGCGATCTGACGGCATCGGACGTTTTCTCCACGGGCGTGTGGTCGGCACGCGGTGGCAAGCAAACGCTCGGCGTCGACATTGCCTGCACCAAGATCTCCATCGATCTGCAGAACATGCGGAAGGGCGCTGTCGACAGCTGCATCCGGGAGAGCCTCAATTCCCTGCGCGACTCTTCCGGTGTCGATACGGCCTTCGTCTGGCTGTTGAACGCCGACGGCCACACCATCGACGAGATCTATGCCGCCCACGGCGCGCTGGCCCAGTGCCGCGTCGAGGCCTGGCGTTCGGCCTCGCTCGAAGCCTTCCCGTGGTTCAAGAGCCGCCTCGAACACCTGCGCCTCTCCGAGATCCGCGACAGCTCCGCGGCGCGCAAGGACCAGGCGGTCGAAGCCAAGCGCCTGGCCGAGCTGCAGATCGGCTCGGTGCTCATGATTTCCTTCCGGGTGGGCGGCATACCCGCCGGCATGCTGGGCCTCGCCAACGCGCTGCCGCGTGGCGCCTGGGACGTGAACCTGCAGCTGTTGCTCAAGCTGCTGGGCAACTCGCTGGCCAGCGGCCTCGAGAAGCTGCGCGTCGAAAACCGCCTGCACAAACTCGAAGAACGCCTCGAACTCGCGCAGGGCGCCGCCAACGACGGCCTCTGGGACTTCGACATCGAGAGCAACGAAGTCCATTTCTCGCCGCGCTGGAAGCAGATGCTGGGTTATCCGCCCGATGCGCTGCTCGATTCGCCCGACTGGCGCAGTCTCGTGCATCCGGAAGACATGTCGCGCGTGCAGTCCGCGATCCGCGATCACGTGGCCGGCAAGTCGCCGATTTTCGAAAGCGTCCATCGCATGAAGCACCGCAACGGCGACTGGCGCTGGGTGGTGAGCCGCGCCAAGGCGCGCGTGGACGAGCATGGCCGGCTGTTACGTCTCGTCGGAGTCGAGCTCGACATCACGGAACGCAAGCTCTACGAAGAGGCGCTGTTCCGCGAGAAGGAAAGCGCGCAGATCACGCTGCAGTCCATCGGTGACGGCGTCGTCACGACGGACGCGAACTCCACCGTCGATTACATCAATCCGGTGGCCGAACAGTTGACTGGCTGGCGCCTCGAGGACGCGATGGGCAGGCCCATCGAAGAGATCTACAGAGCGTTCCACGAAGAAACCTGCGAGCCGCTCGAGAATCCGCTGAGCGTGTCGATTCGCCGTACGCGCCCGATCAAGAGCGTGCGCCCGATGCTGCTCATCCGCCGCGATGGCAACGAGTTGTACGTGGAGAGCACCGCGGCGCCTATTCGCGACGGCGCGGGTGCGGTGTCCGGCGGCGTGCTCGTGTTCCATGACGTCACGGAATCCCGCGAACTCAATCGCCGGCTCTCGTATCACGCCTCGCATGACTTGCTGACCGGCCTCGTGAACCGCCGCGAGTTCGAGAGCCGCGTCGAGCGGGCGTTGAAGAGCGCCAAGGCGCGCGAGTCGAGCTACGCGCTGTGCTACCTCGACATCGACCAGTTCAAGATCATCAATGACACCTGCGGACATAGCGCCGGTGACGTGTTGTTAGGCCAGGTCGGCGCGTTGCTCAAGAGCAAGGTGCGCTGGCGGGATACTCTCGCCCGGCTCGGTGGTGATGAGTTCGGCATCCTCCTCGAAGCCTGCTCGCTGGACGAAGCGCTGCGCACCGCCGAGGTGCTGCGCGAGGCCGTGCGCAATTTCAGATTCACCTGGGAAGATCGCGTGTTCCGTCTCGGCGCGTCGGTGGGCGTGGTGCCCATTGCCGCCGACAACGAAGACGTGGCGTCCATCATCTCTGCCGCCGACAGCGCCTGCGCTGCCGCGAAAGAGGGCGGCCGCAATCGCGTACACAGCTTCGCCGAGAACGACATCGAGCTCATGCGCCGCCGGCGCGAGATGCAATGGGCGGCACGCATCAACGCGGCGCTGGAAGAGGGCCGCTTCGAGCTGTACCGCATGCAGATCATGCCGCTGCAGCGCCCCGAGCCCGGCCAGCACTACGAACTACTGCTGCGCATGCGCGACGAATCCGGGCGCATGGTTTCGCCCGACAACTTCATCGCCGCGGCTGAGCGCTACGGCCTGACGCCGGCCATCGACCGCTGGGTCATCGAGAATGCATTGCGCTGGCTGGTCAGCGAAGCCGACGAGCGCGAGAAGCTCGCCATGTGCTCCATCAACCTTTCCGGCCAGAGCTTAGGCGACGACAAGTTCCTGCCCTTCGTCATCGAGCAGTTCCAGAAGAGCGGCATCGATGCGTCGAAGATCTGCTTCGAGATCACCGAGACCGCGGCCGTGGCCAGCTTCTCGCAGGCCAATCGCTTCATCCAGGCGCTGAAGGAACTGGGCTGCCGCTTCGCGCTCGACGACTTCGGCACCGGCCTCTCGTCGTTCGGTTACCTCAAGCACTTCCCCGTGGACTTCCTCAAGATCGACGGCAGCTTCGTGCGCGAAATCCTGCACGACCCCATCGATCGCGAGATGGTGCGTTCCATCAATGAAATCGGCCATCTGACCGGCAAGAAGACCATCGCCGAATTCGCCGAGAACGCCGAGATCATCCAGATGCTCACCTCGCTGGGCGTCGACTACGCGCAGGGTTATGGCATCGCCCAGCCGCAGCGCGTGCTCAAGGCCGTCAACTCCTGAATGGGGTAAATGGGGACATTCCTCGTTTCCTAGCAAACGGGGACAGGGCTGGGCGCTCAGTCAATTCGAGCCGCGTCCCCGTTTGCTAGGAAACGAGGAATGTCCCCATTTCTCGCTATGATCCCGGTGTCATCCAGGGGGATCACATGCGCCGATCGATTCGTCTAACTGCCGCCGGGCTGATCGCGTTCGCGTCTTTCGCTCACGCCGAAAACACGGTCCTCTGGTACGACAAGCCCGCCACCGACTGGGAAAAAGAAGCCCTGCCCATCGGCAACGGACGCATGGGCGCCATGGTGTTCGGTGGCGTGGATTCCGAGCGGCTGCAGATCTCGGAAAAATCCCTGTGGACCGGCGGGCCCGGATCCGAAGGCGGCTATGACTTTGGTCTTCCGGATGACTCACAAGCCGAGCTCATGCGCTCGATCGGCAAGCAGCTCACCGATGGTGCGCAGCTCAAGCCCGAAGACGTGGCCAAACAACTTGGCCGCAAGATGCACAACTACGGCGACTACCAGAGCTTCGGCGACTTCATCATCGAGCGCGAAGCCGACAGCAATCCCGTGACGGGCTATCGCCGCGAGCTCGATCTCGACACCGCGACCGCCAAGGTGAGCTTCAAGCAGGGCGATGCCGGCTTTCGGCGCGAATATTTCGTTTCTTATCCCGACCAGGTGCTGGTCGCGCGCTGGTATGGCACCAGCGTGCAGAAGCTGCGCGTGCGCTTCGCGGTGCCCGACAATCGCAGTGTCACCGTCCGTGTGGAAGGTTCTCGAATCATGGTCTCCGGTGCGCTGAAATCGAATGGGCTCAAGTACGCCGTCGAGCTGCGCGTGATGCCCGAATGCGGCACGATCAGCGCCGATGGTGATTCCCTGCGCATCGAAAGCGAATGCCAGGTCACATTCATCCTGGCCGCGCGAACCAACTATCGCATGCGGTACCCGGACTATCGCGATGCCGGCGCCGACCCCGTTGTCGCGGTGGCGAAGGATGCGCGCCCACCCGCCAACGATCGATACGCCCAGTACTTTGCACGTCACCGCGACGACTACCAGCCATTGTTCCGCCGCGTCGTGCTCAGCCTTGCGACGGGCGCGTCCAAACTGCCCACCGACAAGCTGCGCGCGCAATACGGCACCGGCAATGCCGCCGCCGATCGCCAGCTCGAACAGCTGTATTTCCAGTACGGCCGCTACCTGCTCATCGCCTCCTCGCGTGCAGGTTCGCTGCCCGCCAACCTCCAGGGTGTGTGGAACGACAAGGCCACGCCGCCCTGGAATGCCGACTACCACGTCAACATCAACCTGCAGATGAATTACTGGCCGGCGGAGGTGGCGAACCTCGCCGAGACCACGCCGCCGCTGTTCGATTTCGTCGACCACCTGGTGCCGCCCGGCAAGCTCGCGGCGCAACGCTACTTCGGCGCGACGGGCTGGACGATGTTCCTCAACACCAACGCGTGGGGATATGTCGGTCCCATCGACTGGCCCACGGCGTTCTGGCAACCCGAGGCGTCCGCGTGGCTGGCCCAGCACTACTACGAGCACTATCTATTCAGCCAGGATGGCGATTTCCTCAGGAATCGGGCGTGGCCCGTGATGAAAGGCGCCGCGGAATTCTGGCTGGATGCGCTGGTCACGGATCCGCACGATGGCAAACTGACGGTGAGCCCCAGCTACTCGCCCGAGCACGGGCCGTTCACCGCCGGCGCGGCGATGTCGCAGCAGATCGTCGCCGATCTGTTCGTGAATACCTCGGCTGCCGCGCAACTGATTGGCGACAAGGCGTTCGCCAGGAAAATCGACGATGCACTCGCGAAACTGGACCGTGGTTTGCGCGTCGGCAAGTCCGGCCAGTTGCAGGAGTGGAAGGCGGACATCGATGACATGAAGGAAGATCATCGGCACGTGTCGCACCTGTTCGCGCTGCATCCCGGCCATGCGATCGATCCCGTGAAAAATCCCGAACTCACCGCCGCCGCGCGCACCACGCTGGATGCGCGCGGTGACGCCAGCACCGGCTGGAGCCGCGCGTGGAAGATCAACTTCTGGGCGCGCCTGCGCGACGGCGATCGCGCGCACAAGTTGCTCGAGGGGTTGCTTCGCGACAGCACGCTGCCCAACCTCTGGGACACGCATCCCCCGTTTCAGATCGACGGCAACTTCGGCGCCACCGCCGGCATGGTCGAGATGCTGCTGCAGAGCCAGAACGGTGAGCTCCACATCCTGCCGGCGCTGCCCAAAGCGTGGAGCCAGGGCAGCGTCAAGGGCATTCGCGCGCGCGGAGATATCACGGTCGACATCGAGTGGGATTCGTGCGGGCCCGTGCAGCTGGCACTAACCACCGGCCACGCCGGCCCGGTGAGCCTGCGATCGACACTCTTCGAAAAGGGATTCGACGGCAGCGTGAAGACCACGGGCGTCATGGCATCGCGAACATTCACGGCCAAACGCGGCGGGCAGTACACGTTCACGAGGGCGGCGGCCGCCTGTGACGTCAACTGAAGCACGAGCATGCTGATCACCGGCAGCTGTCATTGCGCCAACATCCGTTTCACGCTGGACTGGCAGCCAGAGCCGGATGAAATACCGGCGCGCGCCTGCGGCTGTTCGTTTTGCGTGAAGCACGGCGGCGTGTGGACTTCCTGCCCGATGGGGAAACTGCGCGTCGAGATCCTCGAGCCCGAGCGCGTGTCCCGCTATGTATTCGGCACCCGGACCGCGGAGTTCCATGTCTGTTCGGACTGCGGCGCGGTTCCCCTGGTAACCAGCCGCATCGCGGGGCGGCTCTATGCGGTGGTCAGCGTGAATGCGTTCGACAATGTCGACGCCGGGCGCATCAAGCGCACGCCGGCTTCTTTCGATGGAGAGGGCGAGGCCGATCGCCTGGAACGGCGCCAGCGCAACTGGATCAGTAGTGTGGAAGGGCCTTTCGGCGCGCTAATCTAGGCGCCATGAACCCCTACATCATTCCCTGGATGGACGACGACCTCGAAGTGTTTCGCGACACGGTCGTGCGTTTCATCGACACCGAGATGGCCCCGCATGACGCGCGCTGGCGCGAACAGCACCACGTCGACCGCGAAACCTGGCGCAAGGCCGGCGACACGGGCCTGCTCTTGTTAGACGTGCCAGCGGAATACGGGGGCGGTGGTGGTGACTTCCGCCACGAAGCCATCATGTACACGGAGCTGGCACGCCGCGGCATCGCCTCGTTCGGGCAAGGCGTGCACAGCATGTGCTCGCACTATGTGCTCAATCACGGCACTGAAGATCAGAAGCGCCGCTTCCTGCCGCGCCTGGCGGCGGGCGAGTTGATTGGCGCGATCTGCATGACCGAGCCGGGCACCGGCTCGGATCTAAAAGGCATTCGCACGCGCGCCGCGAAGCAGGGCGACCACTACGTCGTCGACGGCGGCAAGACCTTCATCACCAATGGATTCCTCGCGGGATTGCTCATGCTCGTGGTCCGCACGGATGCCGATCGCAGCAAGGGCCTGTCGATTCTCATGGTGGAGACCAAGGATCTGCCCGGCTATCGCGTCGGCCGCGTGCTCGACAAGATGGGCATGCACGGCCAGGACACCTCGGAGCTGTTCTTCGAAGGCGTGAAGGTGCCGGTCGAAAACCTGCTAGGCGGCGAAGAAGGTCAGGGCATGCGCCAGCTCATGCACGACCTGCCGTACGAACGCACGGTCATCGCCGTGGGCGCGGTCGGAGCCATGGAAGGCGGCATCGACGAGACGCTGAAATACGTGCGCGAGCGCAAGACTTTCGGCCAACCCGTCTTCAGCTACCAGAACACGCGCTTCAAGCTCGCGGAGCTGGCCAGCATTGCGCGCATCGCGCGGGTGTTCACGGACCGCTGCATCACCGACCTCGTTGCCGGGAAGCTGGATACCGAAACCGCTTCCATGGCCAAGTGGTGGTGCAGCGACATGCAGCAGCAGGTGCTCGATGAATGCGTGCAGCTGCATGGCGGTTACGGCTACATGAACGAATATCTCGTGTGCCGCTTGTTCGCCGATTCGCGTGTGCAACGCATCTATGGCGGGACGAACGAAATCATGAAAGAGGTCATTGCCAGGGGTCTTTGAACCCATGAAAATCCTGATCGACCGCGCACCGTAGGATTCTCATGAGACCCAAGGACGTCGACAGCTATATCGCTTCCTTCCCGAAGGATGTGCAGGCGCTGCTGAGGAAAGTCCGCCGCACCATCCGCGCTTCGGCGCCCAAGGCCACCGAGGTCATCAGCTACAACATCCCTGCCTTCAAACAGCACGGCATGCTGGTGTACTTCGCGGGCTTCAAAGGCCACCTCGGGCTCTATCCACCCGTGCGCGGCAACGCGGCGCTTCAAAAGGCCGTGGCGAAGTACGCTGGCCCCAAGGGCAATCTCAGGTTTCCGTACGACGAGCCCTTGCCTCTGGCGTTGATAACCCGCATCGTCCGGCACAAGGTGAAAGAGGACGCTGCGAAGGCGCGCGCCCGCAAGAAGAAGCAGGAACACACCACATGAGCTTCACGTTGGTCGCAATTCTCCTGGCGGTCGCGCTATTCGCCGGGATGCTCATGTCCTTCGAAGTCGGCCGTCGTGTGGGCGCCAGGCACCTGGCGCTTGTTCCGGACGGCCTCACCAAAGGGGCGGGTGCGGCCGAGGGCGCCGTATTCGCGTTGCTCGGCCTGTTGCTGGCCTTCACGTTTTCCGGCGCGGCTTCGCGTTTCGAAGACCGCCAATGGTTCATCAACAGCGAAGCCAATGCGATCGGCACGGCCTATCTACGCATCGACCTGTTGCCGGAGGAAGCCCAGGCGCCGTTGCGCGACCTGCTGCGCCAGTACGTGGCGATTCGCGCCACGGTCTACCAGCACGCCGAAAGGCAGCAGGACGTGATCACGGCGCTGGCCAAAGGGTCGGCGTTGCAGACGGAAATCTGGAAGCAGGCCATGGCCGCATTGCGGCTGCCGGGCGCCTCTTCCCCGGCCGTGATGCTGATGACGCCGGCTCTCAACGAAATGTTCGACATCACCTCCACGCGCCAGATGGCCACGCGAAATCATCCGCCGAACGTGATCTTCATACTGCTCGCGGTGCTGGCGCTCATCAGTGCGTTGCTGGTGGGATACGGCACCTCGGCGAACAAGGATCGCAGCTGGTTCCACCACGTCATTTTCGCGCTGGCCATTTCGCTGGCGATCTACGTGATCGTCGATCTGGAATATCCGCGCCTCGGCCTCATCAAGGTCGACAGCGCCGACCAGGCGCTGCTCGACGTCGGCGCCAGCATGCGCTGACCGAGCTTCATGAACAGGAGGGAGTAAATGTCGAAATATCAACTGGCCCAGCTCAACATCGGCACCTTGAAGGCGCCGCTCGACAGCCCCGAGCTCAAGGACTTCGTCGACAACCTCGACCGCATCAACGCACTCGCGGAAGGCTCGCCGGGGTTCGTCTGGCGCCTGAAAGGCGACGGCAACGACGCCACCTCGTTGCGCCCGTTCGGCGACGACATCATCGTGAACATGTCGACGTGGCGCGACGTCGATTCGCTGCGCAACTTCACTTACAAGTCCGTGCACACCGAGATCCTGCGCCGCAAGCGCGAGTGGTTCACGCGCATGTCCGACGCTTACCTTGCGTTGTGGTGGGTTCCGGAGGGCCATGAACCAACGGTGGCCGAAGCCGCGGCGAAGCTCGAACATCTGCGCAAGCACGGTGCCACCGCCGAAGCATTCACTTTCGGCGAGGCTTTCGCGGCGCCGGATGCAGCCGTGGCCGGCGCGCCGTTCTCTTTCAGGGACAGCTGCCCGGCGTGAACCCGCGACTGACTGCGCAGGAGCGTCGATGGAGCTCGGGCGGGCGCGGCGTGGTCATCGCCGCGCTGATCACTCTCTACGGCTGGTTCATGCGCGAGTCCGCCGGTTCCTGGGGCCCAAGTTTGCTCGCTGCGGCCGGCGTGCAGCTGCTGGTCATTGCCTTGCGCCGCTTCGTGCCCGCGGACCGCCTTCCGCAGGCGATGTACATTTTCGAACTTCTTGCCGACGGCGTGACCGTCCTGCTTTTTGCTCTCGGCATCTTTGGCGGCATCGCCAATACCACGGCACTTTTCTGAGGAATTCCGATGCGCACGCTCATCATCATCGGCATGGGTTTCGCGTTGTTGGCCTTGTGTCTGGGCGCCGGCTGGCTCGCCGGTGGTCCGGCAAAAATGAAAGTGGCCGCGCTGGTGTTCATCGGCCTGTGGTTCGTCGCCGCGTCCGTGAACCTGTACGTGGGCGTGGTGCGCGCCGGCTATTCGTTCAGTGAAGAACTGCCGATTTTCCTGCTGATCTTCGGCGCGCCGGCCGTGGTTGCGGCGCTTCTGCGCTGGAAGCTCTGACTACTGGGTCTTTGCCGGAGGTGGGGTCTTTTCCGGTTTGGCCGGCGCCGGCTTCTTGCCGGTATCGATTTCGAGATCCGGCACGCCGAAATTGCCTTCCAGGTCGTGCAGCTGCTCGAGATCGATGCTGCCCACGATGTTCACGACGGTGAACTCGCGCGGCTCGCTGGCGATGATGGCGAGCCCCTGCGCCTTCTCCCCGTCGATGAGCACGAACACATCCACGTTCGTGTTCTCTTTCTTGCTGCGGGCTTCGACGATGCGGCTCCAGCCCGGCGCATTCAACTGCTTGAGCACGCCATTGAGCTCGCCTTTGGGATACGCGTAGTCGGTGTCGAAGGTGTAGTGCCGCACGTAAATGCCCGTCAGTGAATTCACGAGTTTCTTGGCCTTGGCCTGCTCGGGATCTTCATTGCTCAGGAATCTTGCGGCCATGCCGAGAAGCTTGGAGTCGAGGGTGACGGTGACGGTCTCGCTCGCCTTGTCGGCAAGCCCCGCAAATTCCGGAATCAGCAGCTGGCCTTTGGGACCCGCCAATACAGGGCCGGCGAGCAGCAGCACGGCGATGACAAACCCGGTACGGGCGTTCATGAGCGATTCTCCTCATCTCCCGCGGATGGCGGGTTGTTCACGGCCTCATAGGCGAGGTCGAGTTTCTGACTGGTGACACGCAGCGCCTGCATGAGCTGCTGGCTGGCGGCTTTGCCCTCTTGTTCTTCGACGTAGGCGCGATCGTTGGCCACGTACATTCCTGCGAATACGGCAACCAGCAGTGACGCGGCGAGCGCGGCGGGCATGCCGAACTGGCGCATGGATGGGCGCGCGGCCCTCGGCGTGAAGGCCACGACCGTGGGTGGCTTTTCCTTTGGCAACGCCCGCATGAGCCTTTCCGCAAAGCCAACGGGCGCGTCCACGGGGCGCAGCCGCCGGCGCAGCTCCCGTTCGAAATTGGTGGCGATGTCTTCGTTCATGGCAGTTCCTCACAATCGACCAGCTTCGCGCCGATCATCTGGCCCCGCAGCGCGGTCAATGAGCGCTTGATGTGGCTCTTCACGGTATTCACTGGCATGTCGAGCA
>Ga0193753_10004105_pt1 | contig 10532 bp, 10 predicted proteins | sample H1c2metaG_FD_144925 | JGI IMG/M metagenome (GOLD analysis project Ga0193753, IMG submission 144925) | Soil microbial communities from a riparian zone of the East river system, Colorado, United States - H1c2 | ecosystem: Environmental > Terrestrial > Soil > Riparian zone | place: USA: East... | reverse complement strand
TCGCTCAAGCCGCGCCGAGTCTCGCCGTGTGTCTTGGACAGACGCACCAGCTCGGCCAATGCCTGTTCGAGCTCGGTGACCAGCTTCATCACGCCGCGGATGATCTGCCCTGACAGGTCCTGATAGCCCTGCGCCATCAGCACCTCGGCCAGATTGTTGCGTACGCTGCCCATGTCGACGCGGGCCGCATCCAGGAACACGTCGAGGCGTGCAATCATGCTTTGAAATTCTTCGAGCGCCATGGTGCGCGCCCGAAAGCGCCGCCACATTGGCAGAATCTCTGCTGCCTGCTGCGCGGTGCGCTCCGCCAGCGGACCTGACTGCTCCACCAGGTCCATGGTGCGATGCGCAGCTTCGTCGGTGAGCTTCAGCACATGATCGAGGCGGTGGCGCGCATCCGGCACTTCTTTCTCGGCCATGTCCACCAGGCGCGAATCGATGCGGAAACGCTCCAGCGCGTCCTGCAGATCCCGGGTCAGCTTGCGCAGCTCACCGAACAGCGCGAATTCGCGCCGTTGCACCAGAGCATCCAGCTCACCGTAGAAGCGTTGCTCATCGCTGGCGGCCAGCGCAGCGCTGAGGGCGGCGATGCTGGCGCCGAATTCGGATTGCAAGGTTGCAGCTGAACCGCTCATTATTGATTCCTGGTCGAAGGCGCGTGCTCGAAAGCGATGTGCCGCCACCCAGCGACGGCTCGGACTCAAGCTGCATTGGAGTGCGAGTCGAGTATCTTGTCGATCTTTTCCTTGAGGGTGACCGCGGTGAACGGCTTGATCACATACCCGTTGACCCCGGCCTGGGCCGCTTCGATGATCTGTTCGCGCTTGGCTTCGGCGGTCAGCATCAGGACCGGCATCTTCGCCAGACGTTTGTCGGCGCGCACAGCCTTGAGCAGTTCGAGGCCCGGCATGCCCGGCATGTTCCAGTCGGTGATCAGGAAGTGGAAGTCGCCGCTGCGCAACAGGGGCAGCGCGGTGGTGCCGTCATCCGCCTCGGTAACATGGGCATAGCCCAGGTCGTTCAGCAGGTTCTTGACGATGCGACGCATGGTCGAGAAGTCGTCGACCACCAGAAACTTCATGTCTTTGCTCACAGCTAAGATTCTCCGTCCGATGTTTATTCACTCTTGGACCGCACTCGAGCATTGAGCGCGGCCGGGTCGATCCGATCGCGCCAATTCACCAGTCGTGCCTTGAGCCGTACCAGCGCCTGGCCGTGCAACTGGCAGACGCGCGATTCGGTCACTTTCAGCACCGCTCCGATCTCTTTCAGGTTCAGCTCATCGTCGTAGTACAACGACATCACCAGCCGCTCGCGCTCCGGCAGCTCCTGAATGGCGGCCACCAGTGCGAAGCGGAAACCTTCCTCGCTGGCATCCCGGAACGGATCGGAGGTCTCGTCCTCTACCCGCCCCAGCAGCGAATCCTCCTCAGCGCTCGAATCATCGAGACTGGCGATGCGGCAGCTGGCCGCATCCTGCGCAATCTTGTGATACTCGTTGAGCGACACGCCCATGCGCGTGGCGATTTCACCGTCGCGCGCCTCGCGTCCGAACTCGGACTCCAACTCGCGCACCGCTGTTGCCGCTGCGCGTGCCTTGCGATGTACCGAGCGCGGTGCCCAATCGAGCTTGCGCAAGGCATCCAGCATCGCGCCCCGGATGCGGATACCGGCGTAGGTTTCGAAACTGGCACCGCGGTCGGCGGTGTAATTGGAAGCTGCTTCCAGCAATCCCAGCATGCCCGCCTGGATCAAGTCCGCGACTTCGACCGATGCCGGCAGGCGGCCGGCCAGGTGATAGGCGATGCGCTTCACCAGCTCCGCGTGGCGCATCACCATGCCATCCACAGCGCCCTTGGGTTGTCGCACACTGTAAGCACCAGCGCTCATCGCACCACCTCCAGACGGGTTTGCGGCTTGCGCACCAGGCGCTCGACGAAGAACTCGAGGTTGCCGCGGGGGCCCTCCGGCACAGGCCACTTATCGGCTTTCAATGCCAGTTTCTTGAATGCACGCGAGGCAGGACTGGCAGGGAATGCCGTCAGGACGGGACGCTGTTCACGAATTGCGCGCCGCAGATACGGGTCCTCGGGGATTTCCCCACTGTATTCGAGGGTGACATCCAGGAATTTGCCGGTGACCCGCTGCAGCTTTTCGAACAGGTGTTCGCCTTCGCCGGGGGCGCGCACCATGTTGGCCAGCACGCGAAAGCGGCTGACCTCGTGCTGGCGGCTCAGCACCTTGATGAGCGCATAGGCGTCGGTCATCGACGCCGGCTCATCGCAGGCCACCAGCAGCACGTGCTGGGCAGCCTGGGTGAATTGCACCACGCTGTGCGAGATGCCCGCAGCTGTGTCGACGATCATGACGTCGACGCGATTGCTGAGCGTGCTGAACGCCTGCACCAGACTCAGGTGCGCGGCTGCCGACAGATTGGCCATGTCGGCCACGCCGGATGCGCCCGGCACTACCTGAATGCCATCGGCGCTGGTGACGATCACTTCTTCCAAGGTGCGTTGACCGGACAACACGTGCGCCATGGTGTGGCGCGGCGACAGTCCCAGAAAGACATCGACGTTGGCCAACCCCAGGTCACCATCCAGCAGCATGACGCGCTTGCCGGCACTCGCCAGGGCGCTGGCGAGATTGACGGCAACAGTGGTCTTGCCGACTCCGCCCTTGCCGCCGGTCACGGCTATCACCTGCACCGGCCCGGGATTGGTTAGCCGCTTCAACCCGGCTGCTTGCATTGGTTCCATCAACATCACCCCTGACTCCAGATTGATCAAATCGCTTTGCGGGTCACGACATGAGCGGGCCGTCAGGCCAGCGCGTGCGCGACCGCACCAAATCTTCGTTGCAACAGGTCTTCATCCGCGCTCGCTCCGGCCTTGCGCGACAGCTCGACGGCGCGCGCGATCAGGCGGTGGGCGCGGGCCGGGCTCAAGTCTTCCGGTACGCGCTGGCCATCGCTCAAGTACGCAAGCGGCAAGCCGCTGCGCAGCAGGGCCGACAACGCGCCGCCCAGACTGGTCGCTTCATCGAGCTTGGTGAGCACGCAGCAGCTCGGCTGCGCCGGCGCAAAACCTTCGATGGCCTGTTCGATGGCACCGGCCTGGGCTGCAGCGGACAACACCAGCGTGGTCTCGATCCGCTCGCTGGCACGCCGGAGCGCCGTGAGCTCATTGGCGAGCGTTGCGTCGCGTTGGCTGAGCCCCGCGGTATCGATCAGCACCAGGCGCCGGTCGAAGAGCTGACCGAGCAGCTCGGGCAGTTGCTGCACGGTCTCCACCGAGTACGCCGGTACGCCCAGCAGCCGCCCCAATGCGTGCATCTGCTCTTGCGCACCGATGCGCATCGAGTCGGTGGAAATCAGTGCCAGTTGCCGTGCACCGTGATGCATCACCCAGCGAGCCGCGAGCTTGGCGATGAGCGTGGTCTTGCCGACGCCGGTCGGGCCCACCATGGCCACCACGCCACCGCTTTGAATCCAACGTTCCTCGACCACCGCGATGCGCCGGGCGATCATCGCCAGGGCGACGCGACGCGCTTCAGGCAATTCCATGCGCGGCGGCAACTGCGCCACCAGTTCCATGCACAGCTCATGATTGAGGCCGAGCGTGGTCAGCTGCTTGAGCAACTCCGTCTGCAGCGGCGCACGCCGCGACAGGTCGTTCCAGGCGAGCGTGGCCAATTGCGTTTCCAACATGTGGCGCAACGCGCGCAGCTCGTTGTTCACGGGCGAGTTGGCGTCGGTATCGGCGCGTGCGCCGGCCAGACGTTGCGCCAGTACGGCGAAGTCTTCGACCTCGGCGTCGACAGCGACCGAATATGCCGGTGCCGGTGCGGCGGCGGGCGATGTGCTCTGCGCGGCACGTCCGTAGGTGTCGACGCCGCTGTCCGCCTCGTCATGGTCGACAGCTGCGACCACCTCGACGCCACCATGGATCTTGCGGCTGGAAAGAATGACGGCGTCCGGGCCTTGGGCTTCGCGCACCTGGCGCAAGGCTTGGCGCATGTCCGGCGCGCGGTAGTGGTTCATTTTCATACTGCCGAGCTCCAGGTGGAATTCCACTCGATCGATCTCAGTCGGCTGCGGTGCATGACAGTCATGACCTGCCCACTGCCGTTATCAGGCGTACCTTGCGGTTGTCGGGAATTTCGTTCCAGGCCAGCACGTGCATGCCCGGCACGCTGCTGCGCATGAAGCGCGCCAGCATTTGTCGCAGCTGCGGCGGCACCAGCAGTACCGCGGGCTCGCCAGTCATTTCCTGGCGTTGCGCCGCTTCGGCCAGCCGTCGTTGCATGCGCTCGGCCAAGCCCGGTTCGAGCCCCGGTGTGGCGGCATTGGTGCCGACCAGCGAGTTGCTCAGCAGCTGCTCGAGATCCGGCTCGAGCGTGATCACCGGCAGCTCCGTTGACATGCCAATGATGTCCTGCACGATCTGGCGGCCGAGTGCGATGCGCACCTGTGCCTGCAATTGGGCCGGGTCTTGAATGCGAGCGGCATGCTCGGCGATGGTTTCGATGATGGTGCGCATGTTGCGGATCGGCACGCGCTCGATGAGCAGGCTCTGCAGCACACGCACCACCACGCCCAGCGGCAGACGCGAGGTGAGATCCTCCACCAGCTTGGGTACGCTCTTACCAAGCGCGGTCAGCAGGTGCTGCACTTCTTCATGGCCGAGCAGCTCGTGCGCATGCGTCTGGATTACCTGGCTCAGGTGCGTGGCAATCACGGTGCTGGCGTCCACTACCGTGTAGCCCAAGGTCTGCGCCTGATCGCGTTGGCCCGGTTCGATCCACACGGCATCCATGCCGAAGGCCGGATCGCGTGTTTCAATGCCGGAGAGACGACCGAATACTTTGCCCGGGTTGATGGCCAGTTCGCGTTCCGGATGAATGGTGCCCTCACCCACCGGTACGCCGGCCAGATGGATGCGATACGAATTCGGTGACAGGTCCAGGTTGTCGCGGATGTGCACGGCCTGCACCAGAAAGCCCAGATCCTGGGTCAGCTTGCGGCGCACACCCTTGATGCGAGCCAGCAGGTCGCCGCCCTGCGCCTTGTCCACCAGCGGCACCAGGCGATAGCCGACTTCGAGGCCGATGATGTCCACCGGCTGCACGTCATCCCAGCTGAGCTCCTTCTGTTCCGATGCCGCCGCAGCCGGCGCAGCAATCACTTCCGGCGGAAGCGCTTGCTCGCGCTGCGCGCGCTTGTGCAACTTGTAGGCGGCCCAGCCACACGTGCCGGCAGTCAACAGGAACGGCAGATTCGGCATGCCGGGAATCAACCCCATCACCCCGAGCAGGCCTGCGGCCACGCCCAGCGCACGCGGGTTGCTCAACAACTGCTTGGCAAGCTCGCCGCCCATGTCCTGGGCACGTGACATGCGAGTAACGATGATGGCGACAGCGGTCGACAACAACAGCGCCGGGATTTGCGCCACCAGGCCGTCACCGATGGTCAGCAGCGTGTAGACACGTGCCGCATCGCCGAACGACATGTCGTGACTCATGATGCCGATGCACACACCACCGACGATGTTGATGATCAGCACCAGAATGCCGGCGGTGGCGTCACCGCGTACGAACTTGCTGGCACCATCCATCGAGCCGTAGAAGTCCGCTTCCGCCCGCACCTCAGCACGCCGCACGCGCGCTTCATCCTGAGTGATCAAGCCGGCATTCATGTCGGCATCGATGGCCATCTGCTTGCCGGGCATGGCATCGAGTGTGAAACGTGCGCTGACTTCGGAGATGCGGCCGGCACCCTTGGTCACTACCACGAAGTTGATGATGGTGAGGATGGCGAACACGATCACGCCCACCGCATAGTTGCCGCCGATCACGAACTGACCGAACGACTCGATCACCTTGCCCGCGGCGTGTGCTCCGGTATGCCCATGCAGCAGCACCACGCGCGTCGAGGCTACGTTCAACGCCAACCTGAGCAAGGTGGCGAGCAGCAGCACCGTGGGAAATACGCCGAAGTCGAGCGGCCGCGCCACGTAGAAGACCACCATCACCACGATCAGCGACAGCGCGATGTTGAAAGTAAATAGTATGTCGAGCGCCATCGGCGGCAGCGGCACGATGACCATTGCCAGTACCGCCAGCACGCCGACCGGCACACCGATGCCGGAGCGAAGCAAGGCGCTGAAATTGATGGAAGCTGCGGCCATGGAGATGTGCGGGCGCTACTGAGCAGCCCGTCCCGCGGACCGTGCGCGTGTCGCACTGCGTCTGCGGATCGCCGCTACCAGAGTCGCTTGCATGCCTGCCTACCTTCGACGCGTCGATGAGTTGACGCGCTTGGATAGGTGCAACTAGCGGACCATTGACGCTCGCGAGCTCGGGCACTGCCTCACAGTTTGCGCATGCGCCGATCAAGTTGGCAGCGTAGCGGCCGGCGTGTGGGAGTTCGGTTAGGGGAAAGTCTCACCACAGCAGAGTTCCTGTACCGCGTGCCGCGAACCTCGAGGGATTGAAACTGACGACATCGAGTGCCGCCCGGGCACATGGCCCAAGTCGTCACCCCGGCGCAGGCCGGGGCCGATCGGTCGTTTCATACGAGTCTTCCTACTCCATGTCAGGCACGCCGCCCGACCCGGGTGACTTCTGGCAGGCCCATGGAACCGCGGCGGGGATGTTGGATTCAATGAGGACTCGTCGCGACGCGACATGCATATTCGCGGGGACTGCAATGGCTGACACCCAAAGTTCGAGCGAGCCCCATCAGGAATCGGGCTCCGCAAATTTCGTACAACGCTTGCAGCGCGATGGTCGCGAGCGGCTGGAGGACGGCAAGCTGTCGGCAGCTGATCGGATCGACTCGATTGCCGGCGCAATCGATGCGGCCGCAGCGCGCCTGGAGACCGAGCAACCGGCCATGGCGCAGTACGCCAGTCGCCTGGCCAGCGGCATCGGCAGCGTTGCCAACCGATTGCGCGATGGCAGCCTGGAAGACCTGGTGGACCAGACGCGGCAATTCGCAGCCCGTCAACCCACGTTGTTCCTCACCGGTGGTTTTCTGCTCGGAGTTGCAGTGTCCAGGTTTTTCAAGGCTGCTTCCGAGCGCGCCGGCGTGTCTGCGCCTGACAGGGAGCCGCTGGTCAGCTCGCTGGTGGTGACTTCCACGGATCTGGGGTCCGAGCATGATGATTGGTCGACGTCACGTGGAGCCCACGCGCGTTCCACTCACCCGATCGACGAGGTGTGACATGTCCTTCAGTAGAGACTCTGTACCTCGCAGAGTCGCCGATGACTCTGCCAGTGGCCTGTTGAACCGGCTGCTGGATGACGCCACGGCGCTGGTGCGCAACGAGATCGCCCTTGCCAAGAGCGAATTCCAAGAGGCCGTCGGCAACGTCAAGACTGCAGTCGGCGCCATGGGCGTGGCGGCAGCGGTGCTGGTCGCCGGATTGCTGACATTGGTGGCGGCTGCCGTGCTGGCACTCGCCAAAGTAGTGGCGCCGTGGCTGGCCGCACTCATCATCGGCGCGCTGCTCGGCATCATTGGAATGGTCATGCTGGCCGCCGCCAGGAAGACGCTCGCCAGCCCCGAAACACGCCTCGATCACACTAAGAAAGCACTGCGCGCAGACGCCGCAGTGGTCGCACGGAGAACCTCATGAGTGAACCCAACAATCGCGATCCTCTAAACAGCGAGACCGCCGAGCTGGAGCGCAATGGCGAAGCCATCCGCGCTGACATGGATCGAACGCTGCACGCGTTGGAACAGAAATTTTCGCCCGGCCAGCTGCTGGATCGCTCGCTTCAATATGTTCAGGAGCATGGCGGGCAGATTGCCCACGAGATCAGCACTACCGTACGCCATCACCCAGTGCCGGTGCTGATGGCCGCGGGTGGCCTGATCTGGTTGACCGCCACTGTGTTCGGCTCACGCCGCAGCTCCAGGTCGGATGAGACACTGCAGCGCGCGGCGCCCGCGGAGCCGAGCTCGACCTATGTGCCGGACGGTGATGAGACCAGGCTCAGTCGAGCTCAGCACAAAGTTGCCAACGTGCTGCGCGAGACTCAGAACCGCATTCAGCAGACCGGTGAACAGGTGAGTGAGACGGTGCGGGAGCAGCCGCTGATATTCGGTGCCTTGGCGTTGGCCGCCGGCGCCGTGCTCGGTGCTCTGCTGCCGACCACTGAGTATGAGCGGCGCACCCTTGGCCCGGCTCACGACCGTGCCATGGGCAAGGCTCGTGAATTCGGTGATCGGCAGTATCACCAGATCGTGCACGGCAGCATTGCGTCGAACAGCCATCCGCTGGATGGCAACCGTGGACCTCGCGATCATTGAGCTGGCTGCAGCAGTTCGTTTTCTTCTTCTCGCTGCCGGGAGCAAGCCCCCGGCAGCGGCGCAGTAGTGCCGCTAGTACTGTCGCCTGACGGGCTCAAAGCGGCGCGCTTCGCGCGTGGTCTGCGCATCGCGGCGGCGTTTACCACTCATTTCATTCCGTCCATCCTGTCATCCTGTTCATCCTGTCCAAATCCTTGCTGCCGGACGTGAGCACGCGCGCTTCAGCCTGATCGCAGTCGAGCGAGCGGGTGTTATCGCAACAGCTCCTGGAACGGGCCGCGTACTTCGTAAGTGTTGCAGACGGAACACAACGGTGCCTGCGAATGGGTTCTGCGATACCTGTGCTGTGAAGGGTGAAACCGATCTGCGGTACGGTGAGTCTTGACGCAGTTGCGACGGCGGAACACCTTCCAATGCCAGCGCTTATTGTGCAGACTCGCTCCCTTCGACGAACTTCAGGAGTCTTGCGATGACCTCGACATGGACCGCCCCACAGTTTCGCGAGCTGGGCATGGATTGTGAGATCAACTCCTATTTCGATGAATTCGGTGACGAACGCACACAGCAACCGGTGCGTATCGAACAGCCGGCCGCCGAAGGCTAAAGCCTCGAGCCGATGCCGAGTTCGAACCCCTCCTGATCTTTCATCCTTCGCAGGTCAGCTTGCGGGTTCGCATCCTCGGGTCTGCGGCTGGCGGTGGTTTTCCGCAGTGGAACTGCGGCTGCAGCAATTGCGCTGGTCTACGTAGCGGCGCCATCGCCGCGCGGGCGCGTACTCAGGCATCCGTGGCGGTCAGCAGTGACGGTGACCGGTGGTATCTGCTGGGTGCCTCCCCGGAAATTCGCTCGCAGCTCGAGAGCTTTCCGTGCCTTCATCCGCGTGGCCCCCGGCACACCCCGATCGAGGCCATTTTCCTGGCCAATGGCGATCTGGATCACACCCTCGGATTGCTGTCGCGATGCCTTTTGTCATGACAATGCATTGAACCGGGCGTTACAGCGCTTTGAGGGGCACAGTCGCTGGATGGCATTGATGCCCGGCACCACCATTGAGCTGCCGGATGGGCTCAACGTGCAGCCCATCGCGGTACCCGGCAAGCCGCCCCTGTATGCAGCACAGGCTGATCCGGGCCGTCCAGGATGGAATGTCGGGCTGAAGTTCACCCACGCCGGTCGCAGTGTCGGTTTCTTCCCGTCGGTGGCGCGCATCGATGAAAATCTGCAAGCGGCCCTCGAACGACTGGACCTGCTGCTGTTCGACGGCACCTTGTGGTCCGACACCGAGCTGATCGACCTCGGTCTCGCCAATGTCACTGGACAGCAAATGGCACACATGAGCGTGGGCGGAAACAGCGGCAGCCTGCAACGACTGCAGACCGCTGGCATTGCGCGACGTGTCTATATTCACATCAACAACACCAATCCCATGTTGCGCGAAGATTCCCTCGAGGCCGCCAGCGTCCGCAGCGCCGGCTGGATCATCGGTGAGGATGGCCAGGAGTTCGAGGTCTGATGAGCGCTGCGCTGGCCGCCGACGACTTCGTGGCGTGGCTCAAGCACGAGGGTGAGGCGCGCTATCACAATTCGCACCCCATCCATCGGATGATGCACGCCGGTCTGCTCAGTCAGCAGCAGCTGCAGGAGTGGGTGCGCAATCGCTATTACTATCAGTCGCGCATTCCTCTCAAGGATGCGCTCATCCTCGCGAAGTCCGAGGACCCGGATTTTCGTCGCACCTGGCTGCGGCGCATTCGGGACCAGGATGGCGATGTGGTGGGCACCGGCGGCCTGGAGAACTGGTTGCGACTCGCCGAAGGCGTCGGCCTGGACCGCAACAGCGTCGCCCGCTTCGAAGGAGTGCTGCCGGCGGTACGCTTTGCATGCGATGCCTATGTGGAGCTGGTGCGCGGGCGGACTTTGCTGGAGGCAGTGGCCTCATCGCTCACCGAGTTCTTTGCACCGGACTTGATGTCGGCGCGCATCGACGCGTGGACCCGCCACTATCCCTGGGTGTCCGCGGCCAGCCTCGCTTATTTCCGCAGCCGTGTGCCGCGTGCTCGCCAGGACTCGGACGAGGCCATCCACTTCGTGCTGCAAAACGCCACTACGTACGCGGCCCAACAACTCGCGGTCGCGGCGCTGATCCGCAAGACCGAGATTCTCTGGGCGCTGCTCGACGCGCAGCGTGGCTACTACGAGCAGCGCCCAGAGAATC
>Ga0193753_10004104_pt1 | contig 10535 bp, 10 predicted proteins | sample H1c2metaG_FD_144925 | JGI IMG/M metagenome (GOLD analysis project Ga0193753, IMG submission 144925) | Soil microbial communities from a riparian zone of the East river system, Colorado, United States - H1c2 | ecosystem: Environmental > Terrestrial > Soil > Riparian zone | place: USA: East... | reverse complement strand
CGTTTCTACTACAATTTTGCCTTGGCTGCGCAATTTATCAGCCAATGCCGGGGTAAATTCACTAACTATCTTCTCTTCGCTCATGCCATTTTTGACGGTTCCCGTATCACGGGCGCCGCCATAAATTGCACCATGACCTGCATCAAGCACAATAACTTCAGCATTTGGATTCAGCTTTCTTTGCTCGGAGACATAGTTTTGCGCATCGTTCAATGCTTTCGCGCGTAACGATAATGCGCCTTCCGGAATACGCGAATAATTGATCGGGTTTTTGCCGGCCATTGCAGCTGTTTGCTCTTTTTGTGCCTCACCTCTATCTGCACTAACCGTAGCAGTTAATGGGTTAGATACTGGTTTAGCGGCCGCAATAGCTATATTAGTGGGCGGTGGAGTTATTTCTGGCTTAACTGGAGAATCAACCGAATACTTCTCTTTTAATGTCTCAATAATAGGTTGTTTCAATGCACCTTGCGCAATCAGCTTTTGCTCACGATCGCTGATATCTACATAGCCAATATATCTGTTTCCTATTAATTCAGAAGGCGTTCTTTTGTGGGAAGCAACCACACCATTATCAGTATTGCCTTCCGTAGTAGTTATATTTTCAACTTTATTATCTGCATTTTTAGTAATTGCAGTAACTATACCAACGTGATTACCACCATCGCGTGAGAAAACCACGGTATCGCCAAGTTCGATATCATTAATTTTTGAAAGTCCAGGACGGTAGGATTGGGTTGCAGCGCCTTGTTCGGCAAAGTTAATCGCGGCGGCTGTGTAATTTTGCTAGAAAAACCAGCGCACCATGGCTGTCCTTCGCTGTGCCCTGCATTGGCCATTACCCATTTGACCATAGGCCCGCAATTATTACCGCCTTGCTCGCTCACACCTTCAAACTTCTTGGCATTAGCTGCGAAATATTCACCAACATTCTTATATTTGCTTGAGTCGAATTTAAGCAATTGCAACGCCCTGCCTTGTGCAACCTCAAGGCCTTCTACTCGTCCACCTAATACACCTTTGTCATTATAACGAGCTCTGTCGGCGCCAACATCGCTATTAGTATATCCGTTACCATAACCGCGATTATTATCCTCACCTTGGAAGGAAGCCATCATTTGGCCCATACCTTCCGGGTCTATTAAACCAAATATCACGGCTAAAACAGCAACAATTAATCGTTGCTCTGGCGAAAGCATAGCAAGCATATCGGCCATGTAATTGCGCTTGCGACTATCATATTCAGAACCGGATTCACCGCTTTGTTGGCGTTCCATACCAGCTGTCAAAGTTGACTCAACTTGCTCTTTGGTTGGCGATTGTTTTATGTCTTTCGGATTGTAAGCTGTATACGCCCCACCTGGAGTTAATTCCTTTTCGGCACCAGCTTTTATACTGGACGTATCAATCTGAGAAATTCTTTTATCCTGAAGCATTTCTGGACTGTAAACCTGGCCTAGAACCGATTTTAGCTCTGAAATATCAGCTTCTTTATTATTTACTTTTTCAACTAATTTTTGTGCCGCATCGAGTTGTGTAATAGTTGGCTTAGGATAAATTTCGCTTCTTATATTTTCATATTTCGCCCAGAAAGCTTTAGCTTCGTTATCAGTAAACGATAATCTCCTACCATTAGCATCAAAACCCCTGCCAAATTTTTGTTCTTCAGGACGATAAATTGGAACGCGACCATATTGCGCAACTTCCTGCTCAATTTTGGTTAGATCATCTTTTAGTTTTTTGATTTGCTCAGGAGATTTTTGTGAGAGGCCAGCGCTAGAAGTTACCATCCCGAGTGAATAAACAGCAATTCCATCCTTGCCTTCAAGGCCGTCACCAACCACTTTCATTCCTGGTAATTGGCTCACCAATTTACGTGACAGATCGATATCGGAATGCGGTATTCCTCTCTTATCTACACTTCTTGAATATTGCGGAACTTCTAAACCACCAACGTCTTGCGAAAGAGCAACAACTGCTACGCCATTTTTTACAACAAGGCCAATTTCACCTTCAGCCATGCGTCGGGGGTCGATTTTCCCATCTAAAACTTCGCGTAATCTTATAACTTCATTTCGCCAAGGTGTCGCACAAACGCTTTCGTTATTGTAATATAAGCGCCCGGTATGTGTATCTCTGCCACCATTTTTGGAGTCACCATGTGCATTATCCGTCCCCGGGTCATAGAATGTGGCCGAGTTGGTTATCGGAAAGCAGTCTTTGTATTCTAATGCCATTAACAGTCCTTTCTACCCTCAACCTAGCACGTCCATGTTACAAAATCATGACAAAGCCACGGTTTTTTCAATGGAATTCCGTGAACTTAATGTGTTAATTATGCTCAACCACATGTGGCTAACTAACCTATTGATATATTTAGTCTTCTTTGTGAATATACTTGCGGCTGCAATATGGGCAGATTATTTGGCCATTATCTTCAAGCTCCAAAAATACCAGCGGATGTCCCAGCGCGCCGTCGAAGATGCCGCCGTCGCAGCCGACTTTTCCGGCTTGGGAATAGAAAGTATCTTTCTCAGGATGCGTAGTTGGTTCCATATTTATACTGCCAGCCGGCGATTTGTTTCTGCGTATCCTCAAAACTACCGATTTTTTCTTTCTTGGCAAGTGTCAGGGCTATATCGTCCAAACCTTCGAGCAGATTATTTTTGCGGAAGTCATCGAGCTCAAAATCAATCTCACTGTTACCGAAACGGATTTTTTGTTCCGGAAGGTCAATTTCCATAGGTTCGCCGCGCTTAGCGACGTTCATGAGATGATCGATATCTAATTGGGGCAAGCGAATAGGAAGCATGCCGTTTTTGAAACAGTTATTATAAAAAATATCCGCAAATGATGGGGCAATAATGCATTTTATACCAAAGTCCAACAAGGCCCAGGGCGCGTGCTCGCGTGATGAGCCGCAGCCGAAATTATCTTCAGAAACCAAAATCTGTGCTTGATCATATGGCGCATTATGCAAAACAAAATCTTCATTTTTCTTGCCGTTGATGTCATAGCGCATTTCATAAAATAACCCAGCAGCCAAGCCAGTGCGCTTGATCGTGGTGAGAAACTGCTTCGGGATAATCATATCCGTATCCACATTCTGCAACGGCAACGGCGCAGCGATGGCTTTTAACTTTATGAATTTTTCCATTTTACAAATCCTCTTACATTCAAAATTATCAAAACAATATTCAAAAACAATATCGCCGGAGATTCCATCAATATCGCCATTATAACCCCGGCACAGGCAGCAACAGCATTAAAAACAAAACCTATCTTCTTTTTGTTGCCAAGCAAATACACACCCAACATCGTACCAATAAAATCGATCCAGTCAGTGCCGTAATATTTCGTCAACCACTCCATTTAAATAAACCTCAAAAAATTAGTGAGTGATGCAATATAATATTAATATAAAAACCAAAGTAAAACCGCCTGCATATTTCATATATTGTTTTAAGCTCCATTTTCTTGAATATAAAAAATAGCCCATTAAATATATTGTTAGTATGCCGCCTGTACTTACTATTGTGTATAAATCACCCATTAAATAAACTCCCTTACATCCGCCAACGTGCCCTTAATCGCCGCAGCCGCAGCCATTCCTGGGGACATCAAATGTGTGCGTCCGCCGCGGCCTTGGCGGCCTTCGAAGTTGCGGTTACTGGTGCTGGCGCAGCGTTCGCCGTTCTTTAATTTGTCAGCATTCATGGCCAGGCACATTGAGCAGCCCGGTTCGCGCCAATCGAATCCGGCTTCAATTAAGATTTGGTCGAGGCCTTCTTTTTGCGCTTGTTCGGCAACCAATCCGGAACCCGGAACAACCCAAGCTTCAACATGGCTGGCAACTTTTTTGCCTTTGACGACTTTGGCAACTTCACGAAAATCTTCGATACGGCCATTGGTGCATGAGCCGATGAACACACGGTCGATTTTTACATCTGTAAGTTTTTGCCCTTCCTGCAAGCCCATATATTCTAATGCGCGTTTTACAGCGACACGGCGGTTTTCATCTGGGAAATCGGAAAGTTTTGGCACATAACCGGTAACCGGTGCAACATCTTGCGGAGAAGTTCCCCACGTAACTTGCGGCGCGATATTACGGGCGTTTAATTTTACCATCGTATCAAATTTCGCATCTATATCGCTGACCAATGTTTTCCAATATTCAACAGCCGCCACGAAATCTGCACCTTTAGGCGCAAGCGGGCGGCCTTCGATATATTGCCAAGTCTTCTCATCCGCCGCGATCAAACCGGCTTTTGCACCGGCCTCGATTGACATATTACAAAGCGTCATCCGTGCTTCCATACTTAATGCGCGGATTGTGTCGCCGCCATATTCAATTACATATCCCGTACCGCCGGCAGTGCCGATTTTTCCGACGATAGCAAGTGCCACATCTTTGGATGTTACGCCGACTGGCAATTTGCCGGTGACTTCAACCAACATGTTTTGGGATTTTTTCTGGATCAAAGTTTGCGTCGCCAATACATGTTCAACTTCGCTAGTGCCGATGCCAAACGCCAACGCGCCAAATGCGCCATGTGTTGATGTGTGCGAATCACCGCAGACAATTGTCATACCCGGCTGCGTCATACCCTGCTCTGGGCCGACGATGTGGACGATGCCTTGGCGGATGTCGTTTAATGGGAAATATGTAATGCCGTTTTCGCGGCAATTATCTTCGAGAGTTTGAACCTGGATACGCGCGGTTTCATCGGCTATTCCTAATGCGCGGCCTTTTGTTGGCACGTTATGATCCGCCACAGCAAGAGTTGCATCCGGGCGGCGCACTTTGCGGCCTGCGACGCGCAAACCTTCGAAAGCTTGCGGGCTGGTTACTTCGTGGACGAGGTGACGATCGATATAGAGCACGGAAGTGCCATTACTATCGTTGTCAACAACGTGTGAATCCCAGATCTTATCGTATAATGTTTTGGCCATGTTTCTCAAATGAAGTAGCATCTCATATATCTCATATGAGCATTAAGCGCGACTCACACAAGATAGAGAAGAATTATTTTTTCTTTTTGTCTTCAGCTTTTTTTGCAGCTTTTTCTTCTTTCACTGCTTTTTTAGCGGCTTTTTCTTCCTTAGTCAGCTTTGGCTTAGGTGCAGCCGTTGCTTTGGAAGCTTTTTTCGCCACGTTAGCTGCTTTTTTAGCCACAGCCGCTTCAGCGCGTTTAACTTTGCTTTGAGCCTCGTCTTCCTGAGCCTCTGCAGCGCCGGTTTCAGTTAGGTCAATACGCTCTTTAATACGCGCGGCTTTACCAGTCAATTCACGCATATAATACAATTTCGCACGACGAACATCACCTTTACGAACTAATTCAATACCGGCAACAACTGGTGAATAAGTTGGGAATACGCGTTCAACGCCTTCGCCATTTGAAACTTTACGCACTGTGAAGCTTGAGTTCAATCCGCGGTTGCGGCGGGCAATGCAAATGCCTTCAAATGCCTGATTACGCTCGGAAGTTCCTTCCACGATACGCACCAATACTTTCAAAGTATCGCCAGGACGAAAATCCGGGATTTTCTTATTTTGAGTCAACTGAGCCAACTGTTTTTGCTCGAATTTCTGTATAATGTTCATATGATTACCTTAATTTGCGTGCATCTCTAGCAAATATATAGAGGAAACGCAATGGAAAAATATGGAGTTTTTACGGATTCGTCACGGTCCTGTCATATTAGGATGCTAATTTTACCATAGATAGGAGCCATCATGGTAAAAACCCTAGGGATCGGCAGCAGGGGCGAAGATGTTAGCAAGGCCCAGGAAGAGCTCAATCGGGCATTAAAAAAACTCGCCGAAGAAGGCAAAATCAGCAAGAGCGACGCAATCCCTTTAGCTGTTGATGGAAAGTTTGGAGAAGACACCGCTGAAGCTGTAAAAACCTTCCAAAAGGCCATGAAACTTAACAAAGTAGACAAGCTAATTGGCAGTGAAACTCAAGCAGCCTTATCCGGCGATGTCAAAACAGCCAAGAATTTACTGAACGAAAGCAGTTTGACCGTCAACATGGATTCAGTTGGCAAAACTTTCCAAAAATATCCAGGTAGCAATATTGCCAAAGGGACTTTTAAGAATCCATCGCCGCTAGAAAAAGCCCTAATGGAAGTCGAAGGGTTTAACGAGCGTCCTAAGAATGATGGACTAAGTAAATATAGCGATTTTGCACATGGCGTCCCATCTGAGAAATTCAAAAATTACAGCAAAGATGGCAAACCTATCTCTAAAGCTGTTGCTTTCACTGCCCTCCAGGATCAAATCCAATTCAAGATTACTCAATTGCATGAGCGCGGTCTTGATAAAGGTTTCAACCAGATGAGCGAGCTGCAGCAAACTGCCTTTGGCCATTTTGCATATAATATTGATGTGAGTAAGTACGAGAACAAAACACTCGGCAAAGAGCTGAAAGACGGCAATATTGATAAAGTTGATGATTATATGAAAGCCTATAATAAGTATACGTTAGCTTCAAGACGCACTTTTGAAAGCACTCTATATAATAGCGCAGAAGAAGGCTTCAAATTCCTCAAAGAATGGAAAAATATTGATAAGGGTTCACGTGATTCAAAAATGATTGATGAGTTCGTTCAGCATTTTAGCAAACATAGCTCCGCTTCCGTAAAACCGCATGATTTGGAACATAGCAAAACTGCATCAACGCAGCATTCGCAGAGTCACAGACATACTTAAAGTAAATCAGGGCGTCTTTTTTTCGTGATTTCTACAGCTTTCGCTTTTCGCCAATCTGCAACTTTTTTATGATCACCTGAGCTCAAAACTTCCGGAACCTTCATGCCTTTCCATTCAGCCGGCTTGGTATAATGCGGATATTCCAACAAATTATTTGAGAAGCTTTCCTCGTTATGCGTGTCCTTATTTCCCACTACTTCCGGCAATAATCTCACTACCGCATCCATCACTACCAATGCCGCAGGTTCGCCGCCGGATAATATATAATCACCGACGCTTAATTCCTCGATTCCATAATGTTCGATCACGCGTTCATCAATGCCTTCATAGCGGCCGCAGATAATTGCGATTTCTTTTAACATTGATAATTCTTCGGCTTTTTTCTGGTCCAAAACTGCGCCGCGTGGCGACATATAGAAAAGTTTTTTTCCTTCCAATTTAGAATTCTCTATAGCTTTTTCCAGCACATCCGGGCGAATAACCATCCCTGCCCCACCGCCATATGTCCACAGTTTCAAGCTGCCACAACCCGCTTTTCAAAGCCTTTCCGGCCAGTGAAAAATCAAGTATTCCGGGAAACATTTCGGGAAATATCGTCAGAATGGTGAATTTCATCCGCAATATCTAGCATGAGAGCCATTCTTTTGACAATCTATCATTGAGAAATCCCTAATTTTAACTAGGATTTCAACATAATTTCCGCTCGCGACAAAGTTGTAAAAACCCCATTATTTCCTATGTTATCCTATTAAATTCCCTATATCCGCGAATTTATTCTTACCTTAACCCTTTGTTATTATTTTCCTGTTCTAATGATACTAGGAAGCGGCCTAAAAACTGCCTTCCGGGGACAGGCTAAAGTTAATTCAAAACTCTAGGTAGGAGTATGAGCGAAGACAAAACCAATAATGGTATCAAGTTTTCTAGTGGCCCAACGCTTGAGCCCGGAAAAAAGACCATAAAACCGTCGATGTATAAAGTCAGGCTCTTGAATGACGATTACACGCCGATGGAGTTCGTTTCATTCGTGGTCCAGAAATTTTTCAATAAAACTGATGCCGAATCATTGAGCATCACTATGCAAGTTCATAACACAGGTTCCGCTATTTGCGGTTTTTATACAAAAGACGTCGCTGAAACCAAAGTCGGCATCGTCAACGATTTCGCTCGCAAGAGCCAACATCCGTTGAAATGCACTTTGGAGGAGAATTCCTAAATGCTTTCTCCGAACTTAGAACATTCATTACATCGCGCATTGCAGATAGCAAAAGAGTTCATGCACGAATATGCAGGACTCGAACATTTGCTCCTGGCACTCTTGAGCGATAAGGATGCTTCCAATGCATTGACCGCATGCAATATCGATTCATCACGTTTGAATAATGATTTGAGCGAGTTCCTCGAAAATGACATGGATGATCTTGTCATTGATAATTTACAGGAAGTAAAACCAACCGCCGGATTCCAAAGAGTCGTTCACCGCGCCGCTGTACATGCACAAGCGAGCGGCAAACGTGAAGTTACTGGTTTGAGCGTTTTGATTGAGCTATTCGCTGAGCGTGATTCGCATGCTGTATATTTTCTTCAGCAACAAGGTTTAAGCCGCCTCGACCTCGTCAATTTCGCTTCGCACGGACTTATCAAAGGCCATTTGAAAAATCATTCTGAACAAGTCATCCAGACAATTTCCGCGAATCAAATCAAGCAGCGCCAACAAAATATCGTTGAGCGCAAAGAAGATGATGAGAAGTCTGAAGCCTTGGCCGCATATTGCATCAACCTCAACAAACGCGCTCTTGAAGGCAAGATGGACATCTTGATCGGCCGTGAAGAGGAAATTGATCGCACAATCCAAGTTTTATGCCGCCGCTCCAAAAACAATCCAATTTTCGTTGGCGAAGCCGGCGTTGGTAAAACCGCGTTGGCGGAAGGGCTCGCAATTCGGATTGTCCGCGGCGATGTCCCGCAAATTTTGCGCAAGGCGGTTATCTTCTCTCTCGATATGGGCCAATTATTGGCCGGCACGCGTTATCGCGGTGATTTCGAGGAACGCTTGAAAAACATCATCAAAGAAATCGAAAAACTGCCGCATGCTATCTTATATATAGACGAAATCCACACCATCATCGGCGCCGGCGCAACTTCCGGCGGTTCACTCGATGCGAGCAATTTATTGAAACCTGCACTGGCACGCGGCACATTCCGTTGCATCGGTTCAACTACATATAAAGAATATCGCAGCTATTTCGAAAAAGAACGTGGCCTCGTCCGTCGTTTCCAAAAAATCGATATTGCTGAGCCGGGCATTGAAGATAGTGTAAAAATTCTTCGTGGCCTGAAGCCATATTATGAAGAACATCATAAAGTGAAATATACCAACGACGCTATACGCGCCGCTGTTGAATTATCAGTCCGCTTCATCAATGATCGCCAATTGCCTGATAAAGCCATCGATGTCATTGACGAAGCTGGTGCGCATAAAATGTTGGATAAGAAATCCGTCAAAACTGTTGGCGTGAAAGATATCGAAGCCATTATCGCCAAAATCGCGCGCATTCCTGCGAAATCAGTCACTACTGATGATGCTGCTAAATTAAAAACATTAGAAGCTGATTTAAGCGGCAAAGTATTCGGCCAGGATGACGCGGTTGAGCAAGTTGCAAATTGCATACGCATGTCACGTGCCGGATTACGCGAACCGGAAAAGCCGATCGGCTCATATCTTTTCACCGGCCCAACCGGCGTTGGTAAAACCGAACTCGCTAAGCAATTAGCCTATGTCATGAACATGGAATATATCCGTTTCGACATGTCTGAATATATGGAACAGCACAGCGTTTCCCGCCTCCTCGGCGCACCTCCGGGATATGTTGGTTTTGATCAGGGCGGAATTCTTACCGATAAAATCAGCCAAAACCCATATTGCGTGTTGCTGCTAGATGAAATCGAGAAAGCGCATCCGGATATTTTCAACATCTTATTACAAGTAATGGATTACGGCCGCCTCACCGATTCAAACGGCAAAGCTGTAGATTTCCGCAATGTAGTTTTGATCATGACTTCAAACGCGGGTGCTGCCGAAATGAATAAATCCTCCATCGGCTTCCAGCGAGAAGGTCGTGTGGATGAAGATAAAGACGCATTGAAACGCCTCTTCACACCAGAATTCCGTAACCGTCTTGATGCCGTGATCCCATTTGCGCATCTGACACCTGAAATCGTAAATTCAGTTGTCGATAAATTCATTAAACAACTCGAAGCTCAACTCGCCGATAAACGCGTCCGCATTCACCTTGATAAAGATGCCCGCAAATGGCTGGCGGAAAAAGGCTATGATAAAAACAACGGCGCCCGCCCACTCGCCCGCCTGATCGCCGAAAAAATCAAGAAGCCGCTTGCTGAGGAAATTTTATACGGAAAACTCTGCAAAGGCGGCGTGGTTAAATTGAGCCTGAAGAATGACAAGCTCGATTTTGCTTATAGCGAGCATAAGACTCATAAATCTGTCAGCGAAGAAATTTAGCAATCTTCTTTTTGGGCATCACACGAACATACATTTGCACATTTGTGCATTTACTCATTTGAGTAAATGAGTATTTGAGTAAATGTGTAAATACTCATTGTTGATATTTATAGTATTTTTCCTATTTCTGATTAAATTTCTCAACCCATTCTGAAATCTCGGCATTCCGCGTCTTAAACGCTGTACGGTTGACGATTAGGCGCGAGATCACGTCCAAAATCTTCTCCACTTCAACCAATCCGTTCTCTTCCAAAGTTCGCCCCGAACTTACCAAATCCACAATCCTGCGGCATAATC
>Ga0193753_10004103_pt1 | contig 10536 bp, 11 predicted proteins | sample H1c2metaG_FD_144925 | JGI IMG/M metagenome (GOLD analysis project Ga0193753, IMG submission 144925) | Soil microbial communities from a riparian zone of the East river system, Colorado, United States - H1c2 | ecosystem: Environmental > Terrestrial > Soil > Riparian zone | place: USA: East... | reverse complement strand
CCGCACGGCTTTTCCTTGCGCGATCTCGCGGCCGCCATGCCGCGGTTCGTCGCGTGTACGCACCCGTACTCGGAGGACCCGCTTCTCGCCGACTGCGCGCAAGTCGAGTGGGCGTTCATCGAGGCCTTCGACGCGGCGGACGCGCCGCCGCTCGACGCGACGGTGCTCGCGACGACCGACGAAGACGCGTGGGAAGGAGCGCACATCGTGGTTCACCCGTCGCTTCGCCTCCTCGCCCTCTCGCACCCCGCGCACGAGTTTCGTCGCGCGGTTCGCCGCGGCGAAAATCCGGCACGTCCCGAATCCGTCGAATCGCATGAATGGCATGAATCGCGCCAATCGCGTGAGGCCCAAAGGACCTACCTCGTGGTGCACCGCGCGGACGACGTCGTGCGGTGCGAGCCGGTCGACGCCGCCGCCTTCGCCCTCCTCGGGCGCCTCGCGAACGGCGCGGCGCTCGGGGCTGCGTGCGAAGCCGTGGCGGCGATGGACCTTGCCGTCGACGTGGAATCGCAGCTCGCGGCGTGGTTTCAGTCGTGGGTTTCGAGCGGGTGGCTCTGCGAAGTGCGCGTCTGAGTCGTTACTTCGTTTGACCCGGTGCGCGCTGCACGCCGCGCGGATGGAAGTTGAACGGGTAGTGCATTCGCGATTCGAACCCCTTCGGGCTCTCGGCGAATTTGACCTTCTGGATGATCGCGATGACGCACTTGCCGAGCGCTTCGTCGTGGATCTGACTCTTCGAGTCATCGACCGCGATGTCGGTCACGACCCCTTTGGGGTCGATCGTCCATTTGACGTCCAGATCGCCCTCGAGGCTCGGGTTGCGTTTGAGCGCGTCGTCGTAGCACTTTCGCGCGTCGTCCCGGCGTGAGCCGATGATGGTCTGTACGTCTTCGCGCCGTCGGCCGACTTCCCCGTCGCCGTTCGGCCGCGGGCCGCCCTCGCCTTTGGTTTCGACCGTCGTGCTCGACGATGACGTGAGCTTGGCGCCCTGAAGATCGCCGTTGCTCCCAAGGGTCGACGTGGTGGTCGTCGCGGGACCTGCGTCGACGGCGGGCGGTGGGGCGCCGGTGCCGTCGGCCGATCCGGGCTCGCTTGCAGGCGTCTTGGGATCTTCGGAGGGAGATCCTCCGCATGCGGCAACGACTGCGAACGAAGTCACGAATGCCATGGTGGCAAGAAGCGGAGCGCGCATGGGAAAACCTCCGACAATGTCAGACGAGGGCACAATTCTATCACGAAGGTGGACGGCACGAACCGTCTGCAGCATCATTCTATCGGGTCGAGACGGTGCGAAAGACCCCTTCCATCCCGCCTCTTGGCGGACACGCGTCGCATCCACCGCCGCTCCCTGCGGCCGGGACGTCTCCATCCGTGCGCCCCGCCCCGATCGTGCGCGCGGGTACGTACGACCTGCTCCTGGAGCTCGCGTCGGGCGGGATGGCTTCCGTGTACCTCGCACGCGCACGCGAGACGACCGGCGCGTCTGACATTCCGCTGGTGGCGATCAAGAGGCCGCATCGCCATCTCGCGAAGGACAAGATGTTCCTGTCGATGCTCCTCGACGAGGCGCGCCTTGCGTCGGCCATCGATCATCCGAACGTCGTCAAAGTTCGCGAGCTCGGGTTCGAACAGGCCGAGCCATTCATCGTCCTCGACTACGTCGAGGGGGCGTCGCTTTCCGAGTTGCGCAAGGAGCTTGCCGGGGCCGAACGGGCTGTCGACACGCGGGTGGCCGTGCGCATCGTGCTCGATGCGCTGGCTGGGCTCCATGCCGCGCACGAGTTGACCGACGACACGGGGCGTTCGCTCGGCATCATTCATCGCGACGTATCGCCGCACAACGTTCTCATAGGGTGCGATGGGAGGGTCCGCCTGACCGACTTCGGCATTGCCAAAGCCGAAGACCGGATGCAGGAAACGCGCACGCACGAGGTCAAAGGAAAACTCGCCTACTTGGCGCCCGAGCGCATCGACAAGCGCCGCACGTGCACCAAGCAGAGCGACATTTTTTCGATGGCGGTCGTGCTGTGGGAGTGCCTCGCGGGGCGGCGGCTGTTTCGCGGCGAGGAGGCGATCGACACGTTGCACGAAGTGATGGAGGCGCCGATCCCGCGTCTCCGCCAACTCGGCGCCGACATCCCCGCGGCGCTCGACGATGCGGTCGCGCGCGGGCTCTCGCGCGACCTGTCGGTGCGCTATGCCACCGCGGCCGACTTCGCCGAGGCCATCGAACGGGGGGCGGGTAACTCCAACGTCGGGACCGCGGCCGACGTCGAGCGGGTCGTGGCGGCCGTTTTCGGGGCGATTCTCCGTCATCGCCACCAGTTGATCCGCTCGGTCGTGGGTGACGAAGCGGCGGACAATTTGCTCAGGGCAACGGGTCTCACGCCGCGGCCCAAGCCGCCGCCCGACATGCCGCTGTCGACCCCGGCGCTCTACGCTGCCGTCGCACCCCCGGCGCCGAGCGAACGATACGCCTATGGCAACGTACGCGACATCGTTCCTTCGCGACGTTTCATGGGGCACTCGTGGAAAACGGTGGCCGCGGTCGCCGCCGGCGGCATCGTTGGAGGCCTCGCCGTTCTTGCGCTCTTCTCGGGCGTGTATCGGAGTTCGGCGCCGTCTGCTGCGCCGCAGGAAACGAGGCTTAGAGGCGGCCTCGCTCCGAGCTCGCCGGCCTCGCCGGCCAGCGCATCCTCGCCTTCGGGGCCGAACGACGACGCATTCACCTCGGCGCAGCCTTCGGACGAGGCGAGAACCCTGGACCTCGGGGAGCAGGCGGCGCCGATCACGGCGGGCTCGCTTGCCGGCGGCGCCCTGCGCGATGCGGGAGTCAAGTCGCGGACGCCGCGCGATTCCGAGGTGGGGACGACGCGTAACGGGTTTACAAAGCTCAAATGAGATTTCGCCACGTCGCGCTTGGCGCGTTGGTTGTCGGGGCATGCGTCGTCGCGTTCGTGGCGTGCTCGGACGACGTCATCGAGCTCGATCCATGCGGCGAGATCCCCGCCGGCGGATGCCCAAGGCGCGGCGACACGTGCAGCGATCCCACGTGCAGCACCGTCTACACGTGCTCGGACGGAACGTGGAAGCTTGCGCAAACCTGTCCACTGCGCGAAGGCGGTGAGGACGCTGCCAGCTCGGACGCCTCCGATGGCAGCCTAGACGCGGCATCGCCGCGGGATGCGAGCTGGCTCGACGTGCCCGGCGCCTCGGGCGGACCCGGTTGCGAGGACTTGGAGCCGCCCGATTGCCCCCTCGCCCGCGTCGCGGCGTGCCCTGCGAATCAGTGTTGCGACTGCGAGGACCTTTACGTATGCCGCGATGGCGGCTGGGATGTCTGGGGCTCGTGCGCCAACGGCGTGGTTACTAGCTCGCCTTGAGAAACGGGTCCCATTCCTTGTAGCGGGAGCTGGCGCCGAGGAGGAGCTGGGCGCATGTCGACCACTTGGGTCGAAACGGACGGCGCGCGAGGCGCATGTTGGCTTCGTCCGGCGTCTTCCACCCCTTGCGCAGGTTGCACACGCGGCACGCGGTGACGAGATTTTCCCACGAATCGAGCCCGCCGCGCGATCGCGGCATGACGTGGTCGATGTTGAGATCTCGGAGCGGCGGACGCTTTCCGCAGTATTGGCACTGGTGGGCGTCGCGAAACATCAAATTGCGTCGGGTCAGCCGAACGGTGAGGCGCGGCGTGCGGTCATAGCGATGCAGGTGCAAGATGCGCGGCACGCGCAGGGTGCCGCCGACAATCGGCACGGCATCGTCGTGCGCGCGGACGGGGAGCGTTCGCCATGTCTCGAACGGGTGCGCCTCTCCGTCATCGTCGAGCGCTTGGGCGGCACCGCCGTAAAGCAGAACGAAAGCGCGCCGTGCCGTGGTTAGCTGAACAGCCTCGAAGTGTCGGTTTAGTACCAGTACCGGAATCGTGAGCACGTCGCCCATGTCCAAAGCCAATGCGCAGTGTAGCACGCCTCTTGACGTAGGCCGCCCGCTGGCCCTGGCGCCCGCGCACGCTTGGGGCTAAGAATTCGGCAACGACTATGGGAAACGATGACGGCGAAATGCACGAAACCGAGAAAGACGCCGGGCTCGAGGTGCCCGTGCGCCGGGGACGCCAGCCCGTCAAGCACGACGAGCAGGCACGCAAGCGCGGTGTTTTGACGGTCGTGGGCATGGTCGGGCTCGGCGGGCTTTTGGTGGCCGTCTTCATGACGCAGATGAAGGACAACGCCATCTATTCGAAGCCCGTAGATGAGCTCGTAGCAAACAAGGCGAAGTTCGAAGGCCGGCCCGTGCGTGCGGAAGGCTCGCTGGTTCACGGCTCGCTGATGAAGCGCGAGCAGCCGTGTGAGTACCGATTCACCATCAGCAAAAACGGAACCGATGTGCCGGTGCGCTTCGCTCAATGCGTGGTTCCCGACACGTTCCGCGACGTTCCCGGGATGGACGTGGGAGTTACGGTGGAGGGCGAGCTCCACGCCGATAACAGTTTCGAAGCGACCAGCGTGCTCGCGAAGTGTCCGAGCAAATACGAAATGAAGGAACGCGCCGGCCGCGGTGAGCAGATGCCGCACGCCCAGGTCGACGGGACGTAGCCCTATGATCGGTACGGTGCATGTCGGTTGGATGGCCGATTTCGCCGCACGAAAGGGATTTCGCTACGAGCCCGAGGCCGACGAGCGCTGGATGCGTGCTTGGGAGCCCTATGCAACGGTGAAAGTCCCCCACCGCTACGAGCACGCGCTTCAAGCGACCGGGGAAGCGGGCTCGCTGACACTGGCGCGAATGGTCCTGTCGTTCGACGTGGAGCCGACCGGCACGCGCCCCGCCCACGAGGCCTCCGCGTGGATCGCTATCGTCCAGGACGTGCGGATCGACGCCGTGGCCGCCGCGACGTGCGATGCCGGGCGCGTCTTCGGCGAGCCGCTCGATCTCGTGACGATGCCTCGGCGGGCCACGGGCGATCGGGTTTTTGACCAAGTTTTTGCGAGTTTCTCTCCGTCCCAAGAGAGCCTGGTGCGAGCTGTCTCGCCCAGTTTGCGCAAGCTCGTCTTGGGATGGCGCATCCCGATGCACTTCGAGCTGCGCAAGGGGGGATTCGTCTTCGCGCCGGTCGCCTTGACCCCCGATGCTGCGGGGCTCGCGTGGTTGGTGCGCGCCGTTCACCTTTTCGGCGAGAAGGCGACCAAGCACCACGCCACGGAGTAAGCTAGCGCCATGCCCGTCTCGCATCACGCGATGGCGTTGACGTTCTTTCTTACGAGCCTCGTCGCAGCGCCCGTCTTCGCCCAGCCACCGCCGCCGGGCGGCGCACCCGCCAACGGCCCAAAGTCGGGCGCTGCGGACGTCGCGCCGTCTGCGGAATGCAAGACCGCGCCGACCGAGGCGGAAAGCGAAGCGGCGCACGGCGCGTACCTCGCCGGAAAGGGTTCGTTCGACGAGGCGGACTACACGACCGCGGTCACGTATTTCAAAGACGCCTACCGACGCGACTGCACGAAGCCCGAGCTGCTCCTCGCCCTCGCGCGCGCCTACGAGCTCAAGGGCGATCGCGCCGAAGCGGTCAACGCGCTCGAGACGTACCTACGTCGGGTCCCCGGTCCCGGTAGCGAGGCGGTCCAGCGCCGCGTTGCTGCGCTCAAAGCGCAGATGGCCACCGCGGGCGCCCCGTCGCCGTCGCCCACCGCCGCATCGTCCGGGGCCGCGGCAACAGACCCGGCTTCGCCCAACGACCGAAAACGGCGATCGCACAGCGTCTACCCGTGGATTGTCGCAGGCAGCGGGGTGGTGCTCGCGGGCGTGGGCCTCTCGCTTTTGGTCATTGGCGCGGGTCAAGTGAGCCAATCGAAGGAAGATGCGACGGCCGCCGGGTGCTCGGGCACACGATGCCCCGCCGGCGTCGACACGAAGCCGTTTCAGGACAAGAACGACAGCGGGGCCGCCAAGCGAACGGCAGGCATCGCGCTCGTCAGTGTGGGTGCGGCGGCGATCGCCGGTGGCGTCGTCTGGTACTTCGTGGAACCGAGCCTCTCGCGAACGCGCAAACTTTCTGCGCCCGCGTCGCCAAAGGCGAGCTGGCGCGCCCAGCCGGACGTGGGACCGGGCTACGCAGGGCTCTCGCTCGGCGGAGCATTTTAGTCGCGGGCTAGAGGAGTTCGACGCCGGTGGCATCGAATTCGAGCTTGGCGCCCGTCGTCGCCATGTCTTCGCACTCCTTGCCGTCTTTGGTCAAAACGACGGTGCCTTGCACCTTCGCTTGTTTCCCGCTCGACGACTTGGGAACGAAAAACGAGTGCCCATGCATGCGCACGTTTGCGTGCTGCTCGGTGTCGGTGATTTCCATCCAACAGCCGCGCTCCTGACAAACGGCGCGCACGGTTCCGCGGGTGGCCACCGTTTTTCCTTTGTAGGCGCCCGGATTGTTCGCCACGTCCGATAGGGAAACCAGCGGTGCGGTCACGGGCTCGCCCAACTTGAGCGCTTGCGACGCCGGCTCTGCCGGCTTGACGGGGTCGGTCGCCGTGCGCGCGGGCTCGGCGGCGACGGTTCGCGGCGGGTCTTCCGCGGCGGGCTCCGTTCCCATCTTGCAACCGGCGAGGGCGAGAAAAATCACGAGCCACGAGGAACAACGCATGGCTACCTTTCTACCACGGGATGCGCCAGCCCCAAGGCGAACTCTTCGGACCCTCCACGAGCACGAGACCACCTGAATGCTCCTTCTTCGTTTGCTCCGTCAGTTTTTCCGGTTGCTCCTCTGGCCCCTGGCGGCGCTCCGCTGGCGAAAGGCGGCGCCCTCGGGGGCGTACATCCACCTGGAGATCGACGGTGCTGTCTCGGATGTGGCCGCACCCAGTCGGCCGTGGGATGCGTGGGTGCGCAAGCCCGGCGTGACGGTGCACGGTGTCGCGGAGCTGGTGGATGCGGTGCTCGAGGACCCCAAACCGCGCGGACTTCTGGTCACGCTCTCGTCGCTGCGCGCGGGGATGGCGACGGCCACGTCGCTTCGCACGCAGCTCGCTCGGCTTCGGGACGCGGGGCGCGAGGTCGTCGTGTTCCTGCCCCTCGGTGCCGACACGCGCGAGTTCTATGTCGCCACGGCGGGCACGAGAATTTTCGTTGGGCCGCAGACGAGCGTGGCACCGATCGGTTTCGCGCTGAACACACGATACGTGCGCGGCGCCCTCGAAAAAGCGGGGCTCACGCCCGAGATCTTTGCGCGTGGCACGTACAAGAGCGCCGGCGAGACGCTCGTGCGCGACTCGATGAGCGACGCACAACGCGAGCAAATGGAGGCGCTCTTGGCCACATTTTACGACGAGCTGATCGACGCCGTCGCGGAAGGGCGCCACTTGGACGTCGAGACGGCTCGGGCCCGCATCGATGCTGCCCCGTACCGCGCAGCCGATGCCGTGGCCGCAGGGCTCGTCGACGGGGAAGCTTACGAAGACGAAATCGCGGACGCGTTGGCCGCCCCGGCGACAGGCCGGCCGGCGCCATCCGAGGGGGCACCCGGCGCACCACGAGCCAACGGCGCCATGCTCGTTCCGGCGGCGCGCTATGTGCGCGCAAGGGCCGGCGGAGGACCGGGCCCGCTGCGTCCACCGCCCGTCATCGGCGTCGTGCAGGTGCACGGGCCCATCGCCGGCGACAATCCGCTCCGCTTGCCGTTCGCGACCGACGAACCGCTCATTCAAATCGTGCGTCGCGCCCGGCGCGATCCGCGGGTGCGCGCCGTGATTCTTCATATCGATTCGCCTGGCGGGAGCGCGCTGGCGTCCGATCGCATTCACCACGAACTCGTCCGCCTTGCCGCCGAGAAGCCGCTCGTAGCGTGCATGGCCAACGTCGCCGCGAGCGGCGGCTATTACGTTGCCGCGCCGGCGCACGTCATCGTGGCCGAGCCGACGACGATCACGGGCTCGATTGGGGTGGTCGCGGCGCGTTTCACGCCGGAACCGCTTCTTTCCAAGCTCGGTGTGACGACGAGCAGCCTTCGTCGCGGTGCCCACGCCGGCTTGCTCGATCCCGCCGGCGCGCTCACCGACGGGGAACGGCTCGCGATTGAAAAGGAGCTCGACGGCGTCTACCGCGGTTTCGTCCAGGTCGTGGCCGACGGGCGAAAAAAATCGGTCGAGGAGGTCGACGCCGTTGCACAAGGGCGCGTGTGGGTTGGGCGTGATGCGCGCACGCGCGGCCTCGTCGATGAACTTGGCGGCTTCGAGACGGCGCTTCGGTTGGCACGCGAGCGCGGCGCCGCGGGGCGCAAACTCGAGCCGAGCGTGTTGCGCCCGCCGCGCGCCCCACTTCCGCCGTTCTCCGCTGAACACCGCGAGCGCCGCGTGGCGCGCGTGGCCGCCGCGCAGGTGGCTCGGCTCTTTGGCGTCCTCGGCATGGATCCGACGGCGCTGATCCTCGGCGCGTCGCGAGAGCGACTGCTACTCTGGTGCGAGCTCGGCCGCCATTTCTCCGAAATCGAGTGACACGATTGTTTGCGATCGTGTTACGGTCCGCGCATGTGGGTCGTGGTGACCGGTGCCGCCCTCGGGATCGCGAGCGGTTTGCGACACGCGATGGAACCCGACCATCTCGCGGCGGTCTCCACCTTCGCGGCGCAGCAGCGCAGCCCGCGTGCAACCGTCGCGTTTGCGGCGGCGTGGGGTATGGGGCACGCGTTGATGCTGTTTTTCGTGGGTGGCGCGCTCGTTCTTTTGGGGCGTGAGATGCCTCCTTCCCTGGAGGACGCGTTCGAGCTCGGCGTTTCTTTCATGCTCGTCGTGCTTGGCGTTCGCGGGCTAGTCCATGCCGTTCGCGCCCACCGTCATGGGCGGGCGGGTCATCACGATGCCATGCCCGCGCTTCACCATCACGTCGAGCCTGAGCCCCGGTCGGGCGACCCGGGGCGCGGGCGGCTGTCCTCTCCGCTGCTCGTCGGCTTGATGCACGGGCTCGCAGGGAGTGGCGCGTTGACGGCGCTGGTGCTTGGCCGGATCGCGTCTCCTGTTGCCGGCCTCGGATTCATGGCGCTTTATGGCTTTGGAGCCATGCTCGGCATGGCGATGCTGGCGGGGGTAGCGGGGGTGCCGCTCGCACGCATCGTGCGCTCGCCTCACGGCATGCCGATCTTGTTGGCCGTGACGGGCGTGATCTCCCTCGCCGTGGGGGCGAGTTGGGGCGCGCCCCTCGCCCTGCGCATGCTCGGGTGAACCTCGCGGTTGCTAGAGGTCTACGCCGAGGAGTGCATCCATCGAGGCTTCGTCGGCCGGGGTGAAGGGGTACTGGTCGAAGTCGGAGCTGAGGACCCACTTGAAGCCGTTGACGGCGCGCGGTTCGAGCGAAGGCGACAGCAGCGTGCACTCGTAAAGAAAGAGATCCACCACGTAGTGCTCATAGGGGTGGCTGACGAAGGAAATCAGCTTGCCGCATTCGATCTCGGCGCCCAGACGGTGCAGCACTTCGCGCCTTAGGGCTTGCGCATCCGTCTCGCCTGGCTCCACGCGGCCGCCGGGGAACTCCCACATGAGGGGAAGAACCGCTGTGGTGCGCCGCTGGGTGATGAGGTAGCGGCCATCCTGCTCGAGCACGGCGGCAACGACCCGAATGGTGCGCAGCGCAGTCATGGGGGTTGTCTCACATGGTGATTCGGAAGAGCTGTTGACCCATCAGGAGCACGTCGCCGTTTAGCACTTCCACTTCCTCGCGAAGGCGGAGAAACGTGCCGTTCGAGCTGCCGAGATCCGTGAGCGTCAACTTTCCCCCCGCGTAAGCCAGATGGCAATGTAAGCCGGAAACGTATCCGTCTTCTGGGAAGAGAATGTCACCGCGTTCGCGCCCGAGGTGCACACCGGCCTCCGGGACCGGAAACGCATTGCCGGTCGTGTCGCGCCCGATGATGAGCGCGATGCGCCCCACATACCCCTTGGACGGCGCGCCCAGTCGCTCGACGCCGTCGGGGGAGGCGGGAAGTGGATTGAGCGGTTCGAAACGAATGATTTCTTGCCCAATGCGGAAGATGTCGTTGGCCTGAAGTTCGACGGGCGCGTCGCGCGAGAGCTTGCGGTAAACGCCGTTGAGCGATCCCTCGTCCTTCACGTGCAGGCGCGTGCTGGCGTGGCGGAAGCTGGCGTGGCGCGGAGAGAGATAGCTGTCGCCCGCGAAAATGCCGCCGGTGTCGCGCCCCACGGTCGTGTTTGTCGTGGGAAGCGTGTAGTTTCCTGCCTCGCTTCCGTCTGCGCGAAGGGCCGTGAGCAAGACACCACCGGCCGTGGCCGCGGCAGGCGGGGGAGCCGAGCGGGCTGCGGCGCCGAGGCGAAAGCCGCACGAGCCGCAGAACACGTTGTTGGCCGCGTTCACATGACCGCATTGGGGACAATTCATCCCAGCGGCGCCCGGCGGTGGAGTCCCACCCCCGGGCATGCCGGGTACGGGCCCCGTCGTCATGGGCGGCGGCGTTGCCGTCGGTCCGGCGGCTTGCGGCGGTGCTTGCGTCGGCGTTTGCTGGAGCGAGGGGGCCGAGCCTGCGGCCGCAGGTAA
>Ga0193753_10004102_pt1 | contig 10536 bp, 11 predicted proteins | sample H1c2metaG_FD_144925 | JGI IMG/M metagenome (GOLD analysis project Ga0193753, IMG submission 144925) | Soil microbial communities from a riparian zone of the East river system, Colorado, United States - H1c2 | ecosystem: Environmental > Terrestrial > Soil > Riparian zone | place: USA: East... | reverse complement strand
GAGTGCAGAATTGTTGAAAGCAGCAGTTCCGCGCGTCTTGACGAAGCAGGGTGCGATTTCGTGAAAAGCCATTGGCGCTGGCAGCCACCCACGAATGCGGGAAAGCCGGTATCGGCCAGGACGCACGTCTCGATAAAGTGGGATTTGCGGACCTCTAACTAGGCCGCTCATTCCCCGTCATTTCGCGTGCTGCGAGGCTGAGCGGGGCATCCGCCGGTGACGGCCAGGGGGCGGGATCGCTATGGCCCCAGACCGGCCCCGGCCAGGCCGGGTCGCCCTTGCGGCGGCCAATCACATGGACATGCAGCTGGGGCACCATGTTGCCCAGATTGCCGACATTGAGCTTTTCTACCCCCGGCAGGGTGCGGATCAGGCCCGACAGTTTCACGATCTCGGCCATCAGCTGCGCCTGGTCCTGGAGGCTCAGATCGCACATCTCGATGGCGCCGGGGCGACGGGGCACCAGCAGGCCCCAGTGATAGCGGGAGTCGTTGTAGAGAAAGACCCGGCTCAACGGCCAGTCGGCCAGCTTACAGGTCAGCGACTGGATCACGGGATCGACAGCGAATTCACTCATGCAATTCTCCTGGTGCAACTCTCTGGGAAAATCTTCTGGGATCGAAATCGGGTATCACGGCGCCCTTGCCCTGCACCAGCTCCGCCATCTCCTGCGCGATAGCCGGCGCGAACAGGATGCCGTTGCGATACTGGCCGCCCGCCACGAAAACACCCTCCATTGTGGATGGTCCCAACAGCGGCAGGCCGTCGGGACTTTTCGGCCGCAGCCCCGCCCAATGATCGCAAAGGGTCCAGTCCTTCAGCGACGGCATCAGCCTTTGAGCCGCGGCGCGCAGGTGGTCGCGCGCCTGCGGCGTGGGACTGGTGTCGAAACCGGCTTCCTGCACCGTCGCACCCACCAACAACCGTCCTGTTTCCCCCAGATGGGGACGTGGCACGCAATAGATGTCCTCGCCCCACACCACCGGCACCGGCAGCACGGCGCCGGGCGGAGGCGACAAAGAGATCATCTCGCCCTTGACCGGTACGATGGGGACATGGTCCAGCAACCCGCTCCAGGCGCCGGCAGCGATCAGGACGGCGTCGGCGTAATGGTGGTGGTACGGCGTCCGCACCACCGGACCGGGCTCGATCGTCACCGCCGCCTCGTTGGCGTTGAGGACGCCGCCTGCCTTGAGGAAGGCGATGGCCAGCGCCTCGCCCAGCGCACGGTTGTCGACATGGGCCTCGCGCGGCGACCACAGCCCGCCCGCCGACTCGCCCAGCAGGGGAACCAAACTGTGCGCCTCCCGCCGGTCCAGGATACGCAGCTCGCCCTGGGCGCGGGTGCGCAGCACTTCCAGTTCGGCGGCGTCGGTTGCCAGGATCAGCGCGCCCACCCGGCTGAGGAAGACGCTGCGCCCGCTGGCCGCTTCCAGTTCGGCGGCGAAGGCGGGCCACAGCGCGTTGGCCCGGAGCGCCAGATCGCGCTCGGCATCGGCGGCCTCTTCCAGTTCGGCGGTGACTGCCAGCATTCCCGCCGAGGCCCAGGTCGCCCCCGCCGCCGGCTGTGCCCGTTCCAGGATAGTCACGGCGCATCCGGCCCGCAACAGCCGCCAGCCGATGCTCAATCCCGCCACTCCGGCGCCGATGATGACGACTTTCATAGCTACCCCTGCCCTGCCACAACAAATACTGTTCCACCAATGAGATAGCGCGAGAGGCTAAAGTCATGTGTAAAGTGTGTGAGCCCCGCAAACGGCCCGATGACAACAGAAACATGTGGGTGCGGAGGCACCCGGAGAGCGGGAAAGGCCATATGCTTCTATAGCGGCTGCGCCCCGTCCGCGCATCCGCTTTGCGGGATGTAACGAGTGCGGCGCTCGGACGTATTATGTGAGCAATTCAGGTGTGAGGTTTGAGATGGAAAAGGCACTCTTTGGCGCGGGCTGCTTCTGGGGCGTGGAGGACTTCTTCCGCCAGGTTCCGGGGGTCAGCGACGCGGTCAGCGGCTATGCCGGCGGCACCACCCAAAGCCCGACCTACCGGGAGGTCTGCAACGACGAGACCTATCACGCCGAGGTGGTCGACCCGGCCAAGGCCTCGTACCGCACCCTGGTCGAGCTGTTCTTCCGCATCCACAACCCCACCCAGAAGAACCGCCAGGGGCCGGACTTCGGCACCCAGTACCGGTCGGTGATCTTCACCCATGGCGAGGAGCAGGCCCGCATCGCCGCCGAGGAAAAGGCCAAGGTCGAGGCATCGGGCAAGTGGAAGCAGCCGGTGGTCACCCAGATCGAGCCCGCCCCCACCTTCTGGAAGGCCGAGGAGAGCCACCAGCGCTATTTCCAGAAGCATGGCGGGTCATGCCATGTGAGCTTTGCGGAGTTGCAGGCGGAATCGGCTTCAAGCAGCGAAGCGATAGGCCATTAAAGAAGACGCGCGGTAGCGCAACTTCCACAACCTGTCATGGCCGGGCTTGACCCGGCCATCCATGGTGCAGCTTCTCGATGGATGCCGGCTCAGAGGCCGGCCATGACAAGCGGGGGATTGTTCTGGGCCGCCAGCTACTTCCCGCTGGCGCTCTTCACGGTGAACCCGACCGCCACGGCGCTGCCGTCGGACAGGTGCAGCACCACCGGCACCTTGGCGCCGGGCTTCATCGCGGGCTTGGGATCGGTACACATCAGGTGATAGCCGCCGGGCGCGAAGGCGATATTGCCGCCGGCCGGCACGTTCACGCGCTCCACCATGTCCATGCTGCTCATGCCACCCTTGTTGCTGGACTGGTGGATCATCAGCATGCCGCAGGCATCCGAGTTGGCCCCAGTGATGGCGACATCGCCCCTGCTATTGTTCTGGGCGGTGAAATAGCCGCCGGCCGGCAGCTTGCCCGGCAGGGCGCGGAACCAGGCGCCGGTGACGTCGAACGGCGCGGCCTGCGCGGCCACAGTCATCATCAACAGCGCAATAACACTAAGCCGCTTCACGTTCTGCTCTTTCCTCATTCAACCGCATGGTCACCAGCACCACGATCATGGCGGCAAAGCTGGTCAGGGTACCGGGCAGCCAGATGATCAGCCCGCCATAATGTTGGTCGTTCAATGCCGTCATGTCCAGCACACGACCGCAGATGGTATAGACCGGATAAATATCGTGCTCGGTCAGGGACAGGATGGAACCCAGCACCATCTGCGGCAGTTCGATCACCAGGATCAGGGCGGCGCGCATCAGGTGCGACAGGCACGCGGGCGGCTTGGCACGGCTGTCCAGTATCAGCGACCAGAACATCACGCCATTGACCGCCATGGTCCAGTTCATCAACTCATAGAGATTGGCGTCCAGCATCACGCGGGTGTGGATCTGCGGGATCAGCCAGAAATAAAGCAGCCCCACGAACAGGAAGGGCGCCATGACCGGATGCTGGAGGAAAGACAGTGTCACCTGGACGGGTCGCGACCGGATCACCGGCTTAAGGAAATCCGGCATGCCGGCCCATAGCACCGGGCCGCTCATGCCCAGGGCGATGAAAAACGCGCCCAAGTGATGCAGCACAAAATGCGCCGCCCGGTGCACAAAGAACATGTGCTGGGCGTAATAATCGATGCGGGTTTGCAGCACGATCCAGAAGCTGAGCACGCCCGCGACAAAACAGAGGCTGCGCCACAGCGGCGGGTGTTGGTCGCGCGGCAACAACTTCAGCCCGCGCGCGAACCAGCCTAGGATCAGCACCGTTGCCAGATAGATAGGCCAGGAGAATTCCCACGGCAGCCACATCGGCAGGTCGGCGGGAAACAGCCGGCAGACCAGATACAGCACCGCGCCCAATGTCAGGACCGCCGCGTACCAGATCCAGCCGCGCATTAGTCTTTTTCCATCAGGCGCGACAGGTCTTCATGCCCATCACGCAGCAAGCCGTCGCGCACACCGGCGCGGTCGGCGGCATCACGGTTCTGGCTGAGCTTCCATTTGCCTTCCAGCTTCGTAATGACCAATTCAAAACCGACAATGGCGCGTAGCAAGCCGTCCAAGTAACTGGCGGGCGCATCGCTGATCGCCCAGGGATTTTCGCGCCCCGCTTCATGCGTGGCGCTCAGCGCGCCGACATGGGTCCGCAACCAGTCGGGGTCCTGCACCCAGTTGATGGTCCCTCGCGCATGCACCGTGATGTAATTCCAGGTCGGCACCGCCTTGCCGGTTTCGGCCTTGCTGGGATACCAGTTGGGGGAGACATAGGCGTGTGCGCCTAAGAAGATCGCCAGCACCTCCCCGGCGCCTTGTTTCCATACCGGATTGGCGCGGGCGACATGGCCGCGCAATACGCGTCTCTCACCCTTGGCGTCCAACAACATGGGGAGATGGTTGGCTTCAAGGCCTTGTGTCACCAAGGTCGCAAAGCCTATCCGCCGCACTGCGTCCTGCAGCACGTCGGGCCTATCCTCGCGGAAATGATCGGGCACATACATGGGGCGCGATACTATGCGCCTGTGCCGCCCTCGCCCAGCGTGATAAGGACGCGGCCATGCGCATCACAGCCCTGCTTTTCGCAATGCTGGCCCTGCTCGGCTGCTCCAAACCCGCCTGGCACATGACCGATATTTCCGGCGCCATGCCCCGGCTGGATTTCCACATGACGGCGGATGGCAAGCCCGTCACGGCGGAGGATTTTAGGGGCAAAGTGGTGGCGCTGTATTTCGGCTACAGCCACTGCCCCGATGTCTGTCCCGCGACCCTGGCCAACCTGACCGATATGGCGGGGAAGGTGAACAGCCCCGATGTCGCTATCCTGTTCGTCACTGTGGACCCGGAGCGCGACACCGATGTGGTGCTGAGCGATTACGCCAAGGCCTTCTCGCCGCAGGTGACGGGCCTGCACGGCAGCGACAACCAGCTCGCGGCGCTGGCCCGCACCTATCGCGTTGCCTACACGGTCAAGAAGGGTCCGCCCTACGAGGTGATGCATTCCAACGCAGTATTTTTCTTCGATCGCGACGGCAAGGCCCGCCTGGTCACCACCGACACCAGCGATCCGTCGGCAATGGCGGAAGATGTCAAACAGCTTTTGCGTCAGTGAATGTCGCCGATTATTTGGTTTTGACGCGGCGATAGGCCGCCACGTACGGCCACCATGCATTGCGTACGACAAAGCGGAACAGTTTCCACCGCCAATGAGCTGCGGCCGCGAAAATGACGGCACAGCCCAAGCCAAGACCCAAAACAAAAATCGATCCCGGATTGTCGATCCACTGCGGCGCCTGCAAATAGCGCAGCAGCGCATTGACCAATCCCATTGCGGCCAATGATTGCCACGAACAGAATGGCCAGCATCATCCTCGACAGGAAATTGAACGCGGCGGTCCGTCCCCAGGCCCGCGCCGTCTGTCTCATGGACGGATCAATAGATGATAATTTTACGCGCATCGGCCAACCTCGTTCGGCCGACTGTAACCCCGCGTGGTAAGCGATCGATTAAAGGATAAGGCCCGGAATTCGAAGAATTCCGCGCCTTATCCTCAAATGACAAGCGGTCAGATATGCAGCGCCGCGCCGTCGGCTGCCAGCACCGCTTCGTGCATCATTTCCGACAGGGTCGGGTGCGGGAAGATGGTGTGCGCCAGCTCCTGGTCGGTCAGTTCGCCTGACTTGGCGATGGTATAGCCCTGGATCAGTTCGGTGACTTCCGCGCCGATCATGTGCGCGCCCAACAGCTCGCCGGTCTCGGCATCGAACACCGTCTTGACCAGGCCTTCCGCCTCGCCCAGCGCAATCGCCTTGCCGTTGCCGATGAAGGGGAATTTGCCCACCTTGATCTTTCTTCCAGTGGCCTTCGCCGCAGCTTCGGTCAGTCCGACGCTGGCGACCTGCGGCCAGCAATAGGTGCAGCCCGGCACGTTCGACGTATTCAACGGATGCACGCCCTTCACGCCCGCAATCTTCTCGGCCACGATCACGCCTTCATGCATCGCCTTGTGCGCCAGCCAGGGCGCACCGACCAGGTCGCCGATCGCCCACACGCCGTCCACGCCGGTCTCGCCATATTTCCCGGCGACAACGTGCGTCTTCTCGACCTTGATGCCCGCGGCTTCCAGCCCGATATTCTCGACATTGCCGACAATGCCCATGGCCAGGATCACCCGATCCACCGTCAGCTGTTCGGTCTTGCCCGCCTTGTCCTTCAGGGTGCAGGTGACATTGTCCGCGCCCTTTTTCAGTTCGGTCACCTGGGTGCCGACCTTCAGCTTCATTCCCTGCTTGGTGAAGGCCTTGGCGGCGAAGGCGGAGATTTCCTCATCTTCCACCGGCAGCACGCGGTCCAGCACTTCCACCACCGTCACTTCGGCGCCCAGCGTGCGATAGAAGCTGGCGAACTCGATACCGATGGCGCCCGAACCGACAACCACCAGCGACTTGGGGAAGCTCTCGGGTATCATCGCCTCGCGATAGGTCCAGATAAGTTTTCCGTCCGGCTCAAGCCCAGGCAAGGTGCGGGCGCGCGCGCCGGTCGCCAGTACGATATTCTTGGCGGTGTAATCCGCACTCTTGCCGTCCTTGGTGACCGACAGCTTGTCCTTGGCCGTAAGCTCGGCCTCACCGGGAATGACGGTGATCTTGTGCTTCTTCATCAGGAAGCTGACGCCGTCGGACAATTGCTTGGACACGGCGCGGCTGCGCGCCACGATCTTAGCAATGTCGAACTTGAAATTGTCGGCCGAGAACCCGAACTCGTTCAGCCGGTGCATCAGGTGCCAGATTTCGCTGGACCGCAGCAGCGCCTTGGTCGGGATACAACCCCAGTTCAGGCAGATGCCGCCCATGCGGTCGCGTTCCACCACCGCAGTCTTCAGTCCCAGTTGGGCGCAGCGAATGGCGCAGACATAGCCGCCCGGACCGCCGCCCACCACGATCACGTCATAAGCGTCGCTCATAGCAGCATGGAGGCCGGTTCCTCGATGAAGGTCTTGAGCGTCTGCAGGAACTTGGCGCCGGTGCCGCCGTCCACCACCCGGTGATCGGCCGACATGGTCACTGTCATCACCACACCGATATCCAGCTTGCCGTCCTTGACGATGGCACGCTGTTCACCCGCGCCCACCGCGATGATGCAGCTCTGCGGCGGGTTGATGATCGAAGTGAAGTTCTTGATTCCGTACATCCCCAGGTTGGAGACCGAGAAGCCGCCGCCTTCATACTCGCTGGGCTTGAGCTTCTTTTCCTTGGCGCGGGCCGCCAGCGATTTCACTTCGGCGGAGATTTCTACCAGCCCCTTGGTCTGGGCCTTGAAGATGATGGGTGTGATCAGGCCGAAATCCAGCGCCACCGCCACGCCGACATCGGCATCCTTGTGGCGCAGGATCGCGGTATCGGTCCAACTGGCGTTCACGTCGGGATGCTTCATCAATGCCATGGCCGAGGCCTTGATGATGAAGTCGTTGACCGACAGCTTGTAGGCCGGGACCTTGTCTTTGCCTTTCGGCGCGGCGGCGTTCATCTTCTCGCGTGCCGCCATCAGGGCATCGAGATTGCAATCCACTGTCAGGTAGTAATGCGGGATCAGCGTCTTGGCCGATGTCAGGCGCTTGGCGATGGCCTTGCGCATGGAGTCGTGCGGTGTCTCCACATAACTGCCTGCGGGATAGAGCAGCCGTGCATCGGGTAGCGGTGCCACGCCCGGAATACCGCCAGCGGCAGCAGCAGGCGCACCAGCAGCAGCCGGCTTGGCCGCACCGGGCTTGGCGTTCTCGACATCCGACTTCACGATGCGTCCGCGCGGCCCGCTGCCAGACAGTGCCGACAGGTCGACGCCCTTGGTGGCGGCAATACGCCTGGCCAGCGGCGAAGCAAAGAGGCGCGCGCCGTCGGTTTTGCTTGTTTGTGGGGTGGCTCCGCCGCCGGAGGCGGGTGCTGCCGGAGCAGCGGCTTTTGGCGCTTCAGTTTTCGCTTCGGCTTTCGGCGCGACTTCCGCCTTCACCGCCGCTTTGATGTCTTTCATCGCGGCCGAAATATCCACGACGGCGTCGGCCTTCTCGCCTTCGTCCAGCAGCACCGCGATAGGCGCATTGACCTTCACGCCTTCGCTGCCTTCCGGCACCAGGATCTTGCCGATCTTGCCCTCGTCCACCGCCTCGAATTCCATCGTGGCCTTGTCGGTCTCGATCTCGGCCAGGATGTCGCCGGATTTGACGGTGTCGCCTTCCTTCACCAGCCATTTGGCCAGCTTGCCCTCCTCCATGGTGGGCGAAAGCGCGGGCATCAGGATGTTGGTGGCCATAAATCTATGCCTTGTAGGTGACGGCTTTGACTGCCTCGATCAGATCCTCGACCGTGGGCAAAGCAAGCTTTTCCAGATTGGCGGCATAGGGCATGGGGACATCCTTGCCCGACACCTTGGTCGGCGGCGCGTCCAGATAATCGAACGCCTCCAGTGCAACGCGCGCGCAGATTTCAGAGCCGATGGAGCAGACCGGCCAGGCCTGTTCCATGGTGACGATGCGGTTGGTCTTCTTCACGCTCTCCAACACCGTGTCCATGTCCAGCGGGCGCAAGGAGCGCAGGTCGATCACTTCGGCATCGATGCCTTCTTCCGCCAGCTTCTCTGCCGCTTCCAGCGCCTGACCCACGGTGATCGAGTAAGCCACGATGGTGACGTCCTTGCCGGGGCGCACGATGCGCGCCTTGCCGATCGGCAGGACGAAGTCGTCCAGCTTGGGCACCGGGAAGCTCTTGCCATAGACGATTTCATTTTCCAGGAAGATCACGGGATTGGGATCGCGGATCGCGGCCTTGAGCAGGCCTTTGGCATCGGCGGCGAAGTAAGGCGCGATCACTTTCATGCCGGGCACGGATGCATACCAGGCGGAATAGTCCTGGCTGTGCTGGGCGGCGACTCTGGCGGCGGCGCCATTGGGACCGCGGAAGACGATGGGGCAGCTCATCTGGCCGCCCGACATGTAACGCGTCTTGGCGGCGGAATTGATGATCTGGTCCATCGCCTGCATGGCGAAGTTCCACGTCATGAATTCGACGATGGGTTTCAGGCCGTCGAATGCCGCGCCAATACCCAGCCCGGTAAAGCCATGCTCGGTAATCGGCGTGTCGATCACCCGGCGGGCGCCGAACTCCTCCAGCAGGCCCTGCGAAATCTTGTAGGCGCCCTGGTATTCGGCGACTTCCTCGCCCATCAGGAACACCAGCTCGTCGCGGCGCATTTCTTCCGCCATGGCGTCGCGCAAGGCATCGCGCACCGTCTGGGTGACGAATTCGGTGCCTGCGGGGATTTCCGGATCGGCGGCGACTTCCACTTTCGGCGCGGCGCGTGTTTCCTTGGGCGCTTCGCTCTTGCCTTCGGCTTGGGGAGCTTCGGCTTTGGGCGCCTCGTCTTTCTTGGCCTTCTTGGCGGGCGCGGCGCCAGGCGCTTCGCCGTCCATCAGCAACGTGGCGATGGGCGAATTGACCTTCACCCCCTCGGTGCCTTCGGCCACCAGGATCTGGCCGATCTTGCCCTCGTCCACGGCCTCGAATTCCATCGTGGCCTTGTCGGTTTCGATTTCGGCCAGAATGTCGCCGGACTTGACGGTGTCGCCTTCCTTCACCAGCCATTTGGACAGCTTGCCCTCTTCCATGGTGGGCGACAGCGCAGGCATCAGGATCTCGGTGCTCATCAGGCGTAAATGTCCGTATAGAGTTCGGCTGTGCCCGGCTCAGGGCTTTCGGTGGCGAATTCGGCGGCGGCAACCACCACCCGCTTCACTTCGGCGTCCATCTGCTTCAGGTCTTCCTCATTCACCACGCCGCGCTCGATCAGCTTCTTGCCGAAATGGTCGATGGGATCGCGCTTTTCGCGCACCTCGGTCACTTCCTCGCGCGGCCGGTACTTGGCAGGATCGGACATGGAGTGGCCGCGATAGCGGTAGGTCTTCATTTCCAGGATGATGGGTCCCTTGCCGGAACGACAATGTTCCATGGCCTCCTCGCCGGCCTTCTGCACCGCTTCGACGTCCATACCGTCCACCTTGATGCCGGGGATGGCAAAAGACGCGCCACGCTTGGAGAAGTCGGACACCGCGCTGGAGCGGGCCACCGACGTGCCCATGGCATATTCGTTGTTCTCGATCACATAGATGACCGGCAGCTTCCACAGCTCGGCCATGTTGAAGCTCTCATAGACCTGGCCCTGGTTGGCGGCGCCGTCGCCGAAATAGGTCAGGGTGACGGCGCTGCTGCCGCGATATTTGTTGGCGAAGGCCAGCCCCGTGCCGATCGGCACCTGGGCGCCGACGATGCCGTGGCCGCCATAGAATTTCTTCTCGGCGGAGAACATGTGCATCGAGCCGCCCTTGCCGCGTGAAAGTCCGGTCGAGCGCCCCGTCAGTTCGGCCATCACCGCCTTGGGATCGATGCCCTGGGCCAGCATGTGGCCGTGATCGCGATAGGCGGTGATCTGCTGGTCGCCCTGCTTGGCGGCGCCCATCAGGCCCACCACCACCGCTTCCTGACCGATATAGAGATGACAAAAGCCTCCGATCAGGCCCATGCCGTAAA
>Ga0193753_10004101_pt1 | contig 10539 bp, 5 predicted proteins | sample H1c2metaG_FD_144925 | JGI IMG/M metagenome (GOLD analysis project Ga0193753, IMG submission 144925) | Soil microbial communities from a riparian zone of the East river system, Colorado, United States - H1c2 | ecosystem: Environmental > Terrestrial > Soil > Riparian zone | place: USA: East River... | reverse complement strand
TCGATTGTGTCGCCGGCTGGAGCCGTATTGAGCAATGCGATGGAGGAAAGATTCGAAAAATGCAGGCCCAGCATGGGCGCGGGCAGGGAATCCTCGCGCATGGCGAAATTCTTCGCCGTGAAAGCGACACCCCCGGCTGGCCCCCGCTCGTTATTGCCGCCCGGCCCGCGGTAAAGCACCGCCGGCGAGAAATAGCCCACGTCGCTGAAATGCGCGGTGGGCGCGCTGAGCATGAGTCCTGACAGGAAACCCGTGCCCGGCTGGCTGCCCTGCACCCGGACGCTTCGGTTTATGGAAAGCACCGCCCTGGCGAGGCTGTAGCGATCCTCGACATAGATCGTGGCGGCGCCATCGCGCACCTCGGTCGAGGCCACAATGTCCGAACCGGTTTTCGTCACCGTGCGATAGGCGATATCAAGTGTGCGGATATCCGCTTCGCTGTGGAACAGCTCGATCCGTACCGGTGCGGGACAGAAGATGCTTGAGGCGCCAGGCTCCGCCACCTCCAGGCCATAGCCATCGGCGGTCGCTGTCAGCGAGACTCGGGCGCCATCGGCAAGGCGTCCCACCGCAACCGGCGTGGCGGCCACGGCCGCCGTCGCCAGGAAAAGCGCAGCCGCATTCAGCATCATGATCAAGCGCAAGGTAATCTCCCAACGGCCCGAGCTCTTTATTGGGACGGGTCACCCGATATTTGTAGGACAAATCGTGGATGAGAGAAAGTGGTTGATGCACGCCGGCCTTGTGCGTTCGCGCTAATGAGCCGGCTCGAAGGAAAGCGATTTGGAGAAAAACGGCAGGACATGGTTCTGGAAACGGTCGGCCACGGCGCTGACGTGGGTGCCGCTGTAAATGTCGAAAGAATTGGCGATGCCGTAACTGTCCAGAATCCGGTGCAGTTCGGCGGTATCGGTTCGAAGACCATCCTGGTCGCCCACGTCCATGGCGATGGCACGGTACTGTTTCAGGGCGGGAATATATTGATGCACCATCGCGAGCGGCGCATTGGCCGCCCAGCGCGCCAGGACTTCAGGTTGCGGGACGCCGTCCTTGACCGGAAGATCCAGATAGAGCGGCGGATTTTGCGGATTGGGCGACCAGGCTGCGGCGCTGGCGAGCTGGGCACGCACGCCGAACGGCAGGCCGGCGGAATCGGCCGGGGACTTAACCGCTTCCAGCGCTGCGTCGGCCGCCGGATTGGATGGCCGGATGCCGCGCGCTGACAGGCAGCAGGGACTCATGATGTACAAACTCCCGAACACTTCCGGATGTTTCATCGCGATGCGCGCGGTGCCGTAGCCGCCCATGGAATGACCCGCCAGCCCCCGGCTTAGGCGGTCAGGCAGGGTCCGGTAATGGGCGTCGATATAAGAAACCACATCGCGAGCGATGAAATCCTCCCAATCGCCGGTGGTGACGGAGTTGGAATACATCGAGCCGTTGTGCAAGGTCCGCGCATTCGGCAGAACGACGATCATATCCCTGGCGCCATTGGCGAAGGCGCCTTCGATGGTCTGCGGTGTATGGATTTCGCCTGTCCATTGCTGCGCGCTGATCGAATAGCCGTGAAGGGCATAGACCACCGGATAGCGCCGTTTTGGGTCGAGGGAATAACCCGGCGGCAGGTACACAATGACGTCCCGATCGGGATCGTCGCCTTCCAGATTGCCTTCCAGCGCCTGTCCGTGGATTTTGATGTTTTCCACAGTCACCGGCTTGGCGCCGGCAATGGGATCGGGGACGGTGGTTTTGACCTGGGCAAGGACCGGGCCGGCCCCGAAACAGAACACAGCCAGTGCGGCCGGCAGCAGGTGCTTGCGCAACTTTGTCATAAGCCTCCCCAATATCTTGCTGCGTGCCGGCGTCTCGAGCCGGCTTTCGCAACAGGAGAGTTTCTAGCCCAAAAATGCTTGTCCGACAAATTGCTTGTGGCGCGCAATAGCTTGTGTCTTGCTGACGGAAAGAGAAGGCCAGACGGGAGGAAAGAACATGGCACAAAAACGCCGCCGGTTCCTGCAGCAAGGTGCGATGGCGATCGCCGGAACATTCGCGGCGCCGCCTGTCCTGTTCGGAGTTGAGCCGCGTGACCTGGTGGTGGAGACCGGCAACGGCAAGGTGCGGGGCGTCACGCACGAGGGCGTAAGATTGTTCCGCGGCATTCCCTACGGCGGCGACACGTCCGGCCGCAATCGCTTCAAGCCTCCGGTCAAGCCTATTGCATGGGCGGGTGTGCGCGACTGCACGGACTGGGGCCACATCGCGCCGCAGCGCGTCTCCACGGGTGAGGTCAGCGACTATACCCGGATGGTCGGCTGGAATAATTATCGCGGCGGGCTCAGCGAGGATTGCCTCGACCTCAATATCTGGGCTCCAGTCAAAAGCCGCGGCAGGCGCGCCGTCATGGTGGCGTTTCACGGCGGAGGATTCACCAGCGGTTCCGGCAACCTGGCGGCGCTGGACGGCACCAGGCTGGCCGCGCATGGCGATGTTGTGGTGGTGACAGTCAATCATCGGCTCGGTGCGCTTGGCTATGCCGATCTTTCCGCTTTTGGCGGTCCGGAATTCGCAAGTTCGGGCGTGGCCGGGATGATGGACTGCGTCGCCGCCTTGCAATGGGTGCGCGACAATATTGAAAAATTCGGCGGCGATCCGGGGCAGGTGACGATCTTCGGTCAATCGGGGGGAGGCGGAAAATGCTCGACCCTGATGTGCATGCCTTCCGCCCATGGCCTGTTCCACCGCGCCGCGCTGCAAAGCGGTTCCACCATCCGCCTGACGCACCGCGAGGCGGCGCAAAAGAATGCCGAAGTGCTGCTGGCCAAGCTGGGCGTGGGCAGGGGCGAATTGGGCAAGCTCCAGTCCCTGCCGTTCGAGCAGATCGTGGCGGCCCAGGCCGCGGCCGGACCAGTTGTGGACGGCATGGTCGTCCCGCGCGATCCCTTCGATCCCGACGCCCCGGCGCTATCCGCGGACGTGCCCATGATTATCGGCACCTGCCTGGAAGATCAGGGCCTGAACATGACGGACTGGGATATCGACGAGGATGGGCTGAAGGCCTGGACCGACACGCAGGTGCCGGGGAAATCCGCGCCGATATTGGCGGAATATCGCCGCCTCTATCCGCGCAAGCGGCCCTTCCTGATCAAGGCGATGATCGCCACCGACAAGGCCTGGCGGCGCAACGCCGTGCTCCAGGCCGAGCGCAAAACCGCCCAGGGCAGGGCGCCAGCCTATATGTATCGCTGGGATTGGCCGACGCCCGCCTATGGCGGAAAATTTGGCGCCATCCACGGCGCCGACCTTTCCATGTCCTTCGCCAATGCCGATACCGATGTGGGCATGAACACGCCGCAAGCCCGTCTCATGGCCGACAGGCTCGGTTCCGCCTATCTGGCCTTTGCCAAGACCGGCAATCCCGACCACCGCAATATTCCGCACTGGCCGGCCTATAATAGCTCCGACCGGCCTGCGATGATATTTGATGCCAGTACCCGGGTAGAAAACGATCCCAATCGCGTCTTGCGCTTGATGTGGGACCAGTTCGCGGCCTGAGCGCCATGTCCTGCAAAGACACCTCCAGATCGCAAAGACCTGGAGGTGTTTTTTTCCTAGTAGGAGACGCGCACGCCCACCCGCAAAACCCGGCCTATGGCGTCATAGATCTGGGAATTGGTGCCCCCGCCGCCCTGGGTGGTGGAGATGGTGGGTGGTGGCGTGTCGGTGGCATTGTCGACGGCGCCATAGATCTGGAAATTTTCGCTCAGATTGTATGAGGCGCGTAGGTCGAGATAAGCGGTAAACGGAATGGCATTGTTGTCGACCACGCCCATGATGGTGCCGGGGATCAGCACGCCCGCCCTGCGCGGTGACCGACCAGGGACCCTGGGTATAGGTCGCGGACAACAGGCCGTGGAATTTGGGCTGTGCGGAGGCATAGCTGTCGGGCGATGCCCCCAGCGCACCGGCGCTGTCATAGGTGACACCCAGCGCTGAGCGGCTCTGCTGGTCGGTATAATTGCCCACCACGCGCAGGTCGACGACGCCACCAAACAGGTCCCGCGTATAATTGGTCTGGAAATCCAGACCGGAAACGGAATCGGATGCCGCGTTGAGCGGAAAGACGTTGACCTGCGTGACCTGGCCGCTGGCGTTGGTGACGAGTTGTCCGCAATAGATGGTTTCGCCCGCGCCGCAGCGATTGAGGACGGTCTGAAATCCTGTCGAAAAGATCGAACCGTGAATGTTGATCGAGTACCAGTCCGCCGACAGGGTCAGGCCTTCCACCCAGTGCGGCGTCAGGACAATGCCGCCCGATACCGTGACCGCCTTTTCCGGCTGCAGGTTGCGATTGCCGCCCTGCAACTGGAAGCATTGATAGCTGGGCGCGTTCGATGGAAAGGTGCAGGTCTGCTGTGCCAGCGTGCCCGGCGAGAACAGGTCGGATATCAAGGGGGCGCGGATGTCGAGCGACCAGCTGGTGCGCAGACGTATATCGTCATTCACCTGGCTGGTGAGGCCCAGTTTCCAGGTTTCGACCATGCCGCTGGTGGAATAGCCGGTGATGCGGCCTGCGGCATTGAGGTTGAGCGTCTGCACGAAATTGTTTTTGAGCAGCGGCGCGTCGACTTCGAGGAAGCCTTCCTCGACATTGTACTGGCCTTTGTAGGGCACGAAATTGCCCGCGCCCCAGCCTCCGGTGGCGCCGAACGGACTGGCCTGCGTGACACCAGCCGTTTCATGGCGATATTCCGTACCGAACGCGACGGCCACATTGCCTGCCGGCAGTCCCCAGGGCAGCACGCCCTGCATCGAACCGGAGAAGACCTCCTGATTGAGGATGATGGTTTCGTCATCCACGATTCCGGATTTGGGATCGCGGCCCGGATTGAGATAAAGATAAGCGGCTTGCGATACGACGCCTGTGCCGAGCGTGTCCAGCGGCTGGCAGCCCGCGGCGGCCGGATTTCCGGACAACAGCGCGCGGCACTGGATGCTGCCGATCGGAAGGCCCGAACTGCCCACATTGGCTGCGGTGGCCCGCACCGCATCCACCGCGAAATTGTACCGAGCGGTCAGGGTATTGTTGTAGACATGCTGGCGCTCGCGAATGCCGCTATGCTGGGCATAGGCATTCCATGACCAGTCATCGCCCAAATCGCCTTCCAGGCTGAACACGCCGCGCATCAACGCGCGATTGTTCACGTTGCAAGGCTGGCCGACCGAACTGCACAGGCTCTGCATCGTCAGGTTGTTGGTGTTCATGTTGTTGAGATTCTGGGTGCCGACAGTCAAAAACTGGTTCGGCTGGTTCTGCGGATTGTTGCCGGGATAGGTGATCGGTCCCATCCGCGCGGCGATGGTCGGATCGAGATAGGCATTGTCGGCATTGATCCTGTTTGCCGACAGTCTCAATGACCCCGTGTTCTGTTCGGAGTTCAGGCCATAGTTCAGCTGAAGCGAAGCCTTGATGTCCGGTGTTACCTGATAGCCGAAATAGGCGAAGATCGTGCTTTGATGATATGGGACGGCAAGAATTCCGTACCGGCCGGTACCGGTCTGCTCGCTGGCTGTGCAGGCGTTGTAACAGGCGGTGCTATTGTAAACGGTGCCGAAATTGAACGGGGTCGGCGCCGCGTTGGGCCCGGTGAATTGAATACCCCGCAAGGCGTTTTGGGCGACGCCGGTATTCGCCGTGCTCGCCGTGATCAGGCCGCCCAGCGTGTATTGCGTGTTGCCGATATGGCTTTGGTGCACAAAGATCGGCAGGCCGTTGGCCGCCGTCGCGGCGGGATTCTGGACAAGCTGGGTATTGTTCCACCATTTCGCCTGGCCCTGGAAAACGGTATCCGGGCTCATGGTGTAGGTGCCGCTCAGGATGACATGGCCGCGGCCGCCATCGAACGCGGTGCCCCATGAGCCTTCCAGCTTGGTCTGGCGATGTTCGACCGCGGTGCCGTCGCTGAACTGGGCGTTGGCTTTGAAGCCGGTGAAATTCTTGTCCAGGATCAGGTTTACCACGCCCGCCACGGCATCGGAGCCATAGGCTGCCGACGCGCCCCCCGTCACCACGTCGATACGCTGCACCAGGCTCGCGGGAATGGTCGAGAGGTCGACACCGCCGCCCAGCAGGTTCGAGGACACCACGCGTTGTCCGTCGAACAGGATAAGCGTGCGGGCAATGCCGAGGTTGCGCAGGTTGATGGTGTCGATGCCTGCGTCGCCTTGGCTGGCATTGTTGCTGTTGCCGCCGTTGTTGGGGGACACAGAGGGGCCGACCGAAGGAAGCTCCCGGATCGAATCGCCGATACTGACTTTGGCGTCGCGGCTCAGCTGCTCAATCCCGATTGTGGTTACCGGCGTAGGCGCCTGATAGCCTTCGATCGAGATACGCGATCCCGAAACCACAACCGATTCCACATCCCCGGAACCTTGAGCATGTGCCGACGCGACCGCCAGAACGGCCGCAGAGCTGCCAAGCATCAACGTCTTCAGAAAAATATTCACGCAGTTCCTCCCGGTAGAGCTTGCCGCAGACGGGTGCTCATGATTTTGGATGCCGCAAGACAATCGTTTTGTCGGACATTTGCAAGGCCAAAGGCTCTTTGCATTGCAACATGATATCGCTTTGCTTGAACTTGTCTGAGAAATGCCACAGCCTGTTGGTAGTGAAGGTCTCGCTTGCTCATGAGCGAGGTTAAGGAATGCAGAATTTACCCGTGACAACATTCGCAAGGAGTATTGCCATGCCCCGGACATTCCTGACCGCGTCGGCCGCTCTCGTGGCTTTATCTGCGTGCCTGCTCGTGTCCGATGCCGCGGTGGCGCAACAGTCTGGCCGTGCGCCGGTCGCGGTCGGCCAGAAGCTGGCTGATGGGCAGGCCTATGCCACCGCGGTGCGCCTGGCGCATCAACCCGACCCCGCAAACAATGGCCGCATCCTGCTGTCGCTCGAAGAAAATGGCATGGCGGGCTTGCCGCTTTACGAAAGCCGGGACGAGGGGGCGAGCTGGTCGCCGCTGATGCACGCAACCGATCCAAACCGGCCGGACCACAGCGAATGCAACCTCCACTGGCAACCACATTTGACGGAAATGCCGCGCACCGTTGGTGCGCTGAAGGCCGGCGCGATTCTGCTTTCAGCCAGTTCTGTCTGCAATGGTGACAATGGCCGCATGGCCTCGATGCAGCTGCAGCTTTACAGCTCCACCGATCTTGGCCGCAGCTGGCAATACCGCGGCGCCATCGCGGAAGGCACCGCCGAGCTTCCGGTCTGGGAGCCCCATCTGCAGATCCTGGATGATGGAAAGCTGGTGACCTATTTCTCCAGCGAGGCGCATAAGGCCGATGGTTACAACCAGTTGCTGTCGCACAAGGTGTCCAGCGATGGCGGAAAGACCTGGGGTCCGGAAATTTACGATACCGCCATGGCCGGAGGCGTGGAGCGGCCCGGCATGGTGATCGTCGACCGCCTGCCGGACCGGCGCTATGTAATGACCTATGAGGATGTCGAGGGACCGGTCCAGAATCAGGTCTACCTGAAATACAGTCGCGATGGCCTGGACTGGGGCAGCCCCGCCGATCGCGGCACGCCGGTACAGACCGAAAGCGGGCTGTATCCCATCAACTGTCCCACCGTGCGCTGGCTGCCGCTGGGCGGACCCAAGGGCATTCTGCTGGTCAGCGCGCGAGGCGACAGTGCGCTCGGCTTGCAGGGCGGAAAATCTTTCTACTGGAATGCGAATGGTGGGGTCGGGCCCTGGTGGGAGGTCGCCGCGCCGGTGCAGAAGCTGGGCAATGGCCGCGCCGGCTGGACCCAGGCCATGCTGCTGCGGTCCGATGGCGCCATCCTGCACATCACGTCCTCGGCGTCGGCGGACGCGCCCACCAATCCGTCGAAGAACGAGATACTGTTCGCTTCAGCCAAGCTGGATTTCAACCGCTATGAAGCCGAAGACGCATCACGGACCGGTTCGGCGATGCTGCGCGATGCCTCCATGTCGAACGGCGCCAAGGTCCGATTGGGCGCCAAGGAAGTTGGACGGCTCACGTTTCACGTTTATTTGGCGAAAGCCGGGCGTTACACGCTGGGCGTGAACTATGGAAACATCGGATTTGAATCCACCCCGCGGCTGATTGCCGATGGCGCGGCTCTGCCGGGCTCGGCCGCGCCGGTCCAGATTGATGTGGCAACGGCGGCGCTGCGCAACCGCGACCTTGGCACGCGGGGCAATGGCAGCCGCAGCCTTCTGTCCGCGACAGCCGATCTGAAAGCCGGCATGAATGTTTTTGAGATTGCCGGCGGCGCGTATGCCGTCGACGTCGACTATCTTGAAGTCACTCCGGCCGGCCCCTGAAAACGAGCTTTCGCAGTTGCGAGAAGAGACTGCAGGATAGCCGGTTTTCAGTTGCAAGGTGGCGTAGACGTTGCAATAATAACTCAGACAAAAATACAACGCTGCCTTTCAAAGGCTACGGCGGGGGCCGATTTAGATGCAGAGGAACGCTCGCTTTTTCCTGCAATTGACGCTTGTTGGGGGGGCAATTCTCTGCGTAGTGGCTCTGCCCGCCCTTTGGGGGCATGACATCGCAACCGCGCAGGACTCTGCAATCGGCCAGAAGCCCCATGCAAGTTTCGATGGCGATATTGCCCCTGTCTTCAACAAGTACTGCATTGGCTGTCACGCGGGCGCCCAGCCCAAGGGCGACATGCTGCTCAAATTCAAGGACGAAAGTGACGCGCGTGGTCGTGTGGCCAACGATGATTTCTGGAGCAAGGTCTCTGCGGAGCTCTCCAGCGGCCGCATGCCGCCTGCGATGGTCAAGAACCGTCCGAGCGACGATGAACGCAGACGACTGGTGGAGTGGATCAATAACGACGTCCTGACCATCGCCGGAAAGCCGGATCCGGGTGCGTTGGTATTTCATCGCCTGAACAATCGCGAATATGCGAACACCATCCGGCAACTCCTGTACTTGCCGCCAAACTATGACCCGACCACCGACTTTCCGGCGGATGAGCGCGGGGACGGTTTTGACAACAATAGCGACACGCTGACCATTTCTCCGGTATTGATCGAGCATTATTTGGCGGCCGCAGAGAAAGCGGTGAGTGCGGCCTTCAGGCCGCAAAAGAACACAAAAGACCAGACCCTCTCTGCGTCTTCGCCACTGAATGATCCATCGAAGAATTTTCAGGCCGACTTCGCCAACCGTCAGGCCAAGATTCGTCTCAACATCGAAGCCTTCCTGCCACGCGCCTGGCGGCGGCCTGCGACAAAAGAAGAGGTCGACGGCGTTATGAAATTCGCCGCTCTGTCATTTGCCAATGATGGCGAGTCTCAGGACAAGGCAACCGGCCTGGCAATTCGTGCCGCCCTGTTGTCGCCGAATTTTCTTTTCCGTTTGGAACAGGACCCTCATCCCGATAGCAGTGGCAAGGTCTATGCGCTGACCGAGTATCAGCTTGCCAGCCGTCTGTCCTATTTCCTCTGGAGTACCATGCCGGATGGCGCACTCTTCGCTGAGGCCAAGTTGGGGACTCTGCGTCAGAACTTGGACACCCAAGTCAAGCGGATGCTTAAGGATCCCAAGGCAATTTCGTTGACGCGGGATTTTATGGGGCAGTGGCTAGAGATTCGCGGTCTCGAGAATACACCGAATCTCGACAAGACTTTGGCGGCCTCGATGAAGGCCGAGACCGAACATTTCTTTGACTATATCGTAGCCAATAACCGGCCCATCACGGACCTGCTGGACGCCGACTACGCATTTGTCGACGAGCGGCTTGCCAAGCTTTACGGCATCTCCGGCGTAACAGGCGACGAGTTCCGCAAGGTGCCGCTCGATCCCGCGCAGCGTTTTGGCCTGATAACCCAAGCCTCCATTCTGACACTCACTTCCAAGCCCTTGGGTACAGGGCTTCGCACGTCCCCGGTGGTGCGCGGCAAATTCATCCTGGAAAACCTATTCAATCAGAAAATTCCGCCGCCGCCGCCGAATGTCCCACCGTTGGCGGTGGATGACACCCATCCCCTCACGGGCACAACCCGTCAGATATTCGAGCAGCACCGGACCAACCCGGTTTGCGCGGGTTGTCATGCCCGAATGGAGCCTTACGGTTTCGCCCTTGAGAATTATGCCGGAAATGGCGCCTGGCGTACGCAGGAGAACAACATTCCTATCGATGCCTCTGGCGAGATCAACGGCCACAAATTCAGCACGCCGGTGGAGTTCCGCCAAGCGCTGGCGACGCGCAAGGATGACTTCCGCCGGGCCGTGGTGCGCAAGGTGCTGTCCTATGCCCTGGGGCGCGGCATTCAAGGCTATGACAAGCAGGCGATCGACCGGATCGCAGCCAACGTCAAGCAGGATGGTGACACCTTCAACAGTGTTATTTTGAATGTCGTAAACAGTTTTCCTTTTCAAAATGCCCGCGGCAGCGTTGCCGTCGCGACTTCGGCCAATGTTGATGCCAAGCCCAAGGCCGGCCTGCAACCGATTGGCCTTACCGTCGGAGGACCCAGCAAATGATGATCCCAC
>Ga0193753_10004100_pt1 | contig 10542 bp, 8 predicted proteins | sample H1c2metaG_FD_144925 | JGI IMG/M metagenome (GOLD analysis project Ga0193753, IMG submission 144925) | Soil microbial communities from a riparian zone of the East river system, Colorado, United States - H1c2 | ecosystem: Environmental > Terrestrial > Soil > Riparian zone | place: USA: East River... | reverse complement strand
CAATATCCACCACCACCAGCGCCGCGGTGCCCGCAATGCTGGAGGCCGGAAACAGGCCATAGGAAATACCGGGATTCCAGACCATCACCAGATTAAAGAACGGCAACACGGGCGCCGCCGCCCCCGGCGGCATCTGGGCGAACCCTGCGCCATAGAGCATGTAGAGCTTGGAGCCCTGGTCGGCAACCAGCGCCAGGGCCGCGGCGATCAGACCGATCTCACGCGGCTGCAACCTGGTCATGCCGGCTCCAGGGCAGCGACGGCATAGGTGCAGCGGTCGCAAAGATGAGTGTCGGGATGTTCCAGAACTTCGGGCAACACACGCCAACACCGAGCGCACTTCTCATCTTGAGTGCCCGCCGATCCAACGATCACGAATACGTTTGGAACATCTGGAAGGCTGAATGCACCTTCCGGAGCTTCAGCAAGAGGCCGAAGCTTCAGATTGGACGATATTGAAACCTCCGCGGCTTCCCTCTCGTCCAAAGCGGTCCATTCACTTGGATCAAAATAGACCACTGGAAGAGCCTCAAGACTCGAACCGATCTTCTTCGCCGCTCGCTCGATTTCAATGGCACCAGTGATAACCCGCCGGAAGCTACGAACCCGCTTCCATTTCTCTATCAGTGTGGGGTTGTGCCAATCGGCTGGCGCCGGAAAGAAATCCTGCAGATGCACGCTCGAGCCCATGCCGAAGCGTGTGGTCCAGGCTTCTTCCATGGTGAAACAGAGTATGGGAGCGTACCAGGTGACGATGCGGCGGAAGATTTCATCGGTCACGCTGCGCGCGGCGCGCCGGCGCGCGCTATCCATCGGATCGCAATAGAGCGCGTCCTTGCGGATGTCGAAATAAAAGGCGGACAGGTCGTTGGTGCAGAAGTTGAACAGCGTCGCGTTCACCAGTCCGAAGTCGAACGCCTCATAGGCACTGCGCACAATCGCGTCCAGCTCGGCCAGCCGCGCCAGCATGAAACGCTCCAGCTCCGGCATTTTCGAGTATTCGATGCGTTCTTTTTCATCGAAGCCGGACAGGTTGGCCAGCATGAAACGGATGGTGTTGCGCAAGCGGCGATAGGCCTCGACATTGGCCTTGATGATGTCCTGGCCGATGCGCAGGTCCTCGGTGAAGTCCGAAGACGCCGCCCACTGGCGCAAGATCTCCGCGCCGTTCTTTTCCGCGATCACCTGCGGCGCCAGGGTGTTGCCCAGCGACTTGGACATTTTGCGGCCCTGCTCGTCCAGCACAAAGCCGTGGGTCAGCACGCCGCGATAGGGCGCGCGCCCGCTGGTGCCGACGCTTTCCAGCAAGGAAGACTGAAACCAGCCGCGATGTTGGTCGGAGCCTTCCAGATACAAGTCAGCCCGTTCTGCCTTGGGCCAGTTGGCATCAATGGGATTTTCCACCACGAAGACATGGGTGGAGCCGGAATCGAACCAGACATCGAGAATGTCGGTGACCTGCTCATAGTCGTCAGGATTGCGGCCTTCGCCCAGGAAGCGCGAAGGCGGAGAAGTAAACCAGGCATCGGCGCCTTCGGCTTCGAAGGCTTGCTCGATGCGGCGGAACACGTCCTTGTCGTTCAGCACCTGACCGGATTTCTTTTCGACAAAGATCGCCAGCGGCACGCCCCAGGCGCGCTGGCGCGACAGCACCCAGTCGGGACGGCTCTCCACCATCGCGCCAATGCGGTTGGCGCCGCGCGGCGGATACCATTTGGTTTCGCCGATCGCCGTCAGCGCCAGTTCGCGCAAACTCTTGCCGTTTAGAAATGGTTTGTCGATGGCGACAAACCATTGCGGCGTGGCGCGGAAAATCACCGGCGCCTTGGACCGCCAACTATGCGGATAGGAATGGCGCAAGGTCCCCTTGGCCAACAGCTTGCCATGGGCGATCAGTTCCTTGATCACAGCGCCATTGGCGTCGCCGTCCTTGCCTTCCGGCGTGAGAATCCGCTTGCCGGCAAAACCCGGCACATCCGGGGCGTAAGAGCCGTCGGGCTGCACCAGGCTGAAGGCATCGGGATTCTTGATCGGGTAATCGCGGTCCATCCCGACCAGCAATTCAAAGTCGTCTTCGCCATGGCCCGGCGCATTGTGGACAAAGCCGGTGCCCGTATCGGCGGTGACAAAGCCGGCCGGCAGCACCGGCACCTCAAAATTGTAGCCCAGGCTGCGCAGCGGATGCGCCGCCACCAGCGACTTGAGTTCGTCCGCCGTCACGGTGCGCACCCGCGACAACATCATCTTGGCATGCTTGGCCACCTGCTCCGCCAAGGTGTCGGCCAGCAGCAGCTGTTCGCTGGGCCGCGCAAGGCTACCGTCGGTGGCGTCCGCCACCTGATAGAGGCCGTAGGAAATTTCCGGCGAGAAGGCGATGGCGCGATTGCCAGGAATGGTCCAGGGCGTGGTGGTCCAGATCACGATGAAGGTGTGCTTATTCACCAGATCAGAAGCTGCGCTTTGCAAAGCAGCTACTTTATCTATGTAAGCATCCGTTGACTTCGTACCGAGCGTTACCTTCCCACTCTCTGGATCAGTCACAAAGTCAACATCCAGCGATGCAGACTGTTGCTGAATCTTCGGGGTGATCGGAAATCTGACGTAGATGGTGGGCGACTGCTTCTCGTGATACTCGACCTCGGCGTCCGCCAGCGCGGTCTTCTCCACCGGCGACCACATCACCGGACGGAAGCCGCGATAAAGCAAGCCATTCTCCACGAACTTCATCGCCTCGCGCGCGATCGCCGCTTCCGCCTTGAAGTTCATGGTGGTGTAGGGATGTTCGAAATCGCCGATCTGGCCCAGCCGCTTGATCTGCTCGCGCTGCACATTCAGCCAGTGGGCGGCAAAGGTGCGGCATTCGCGGCGCAGCACATCCTTGGGGATGTCTTCCTTGGCCTGCCCCTGACTGCGGAATTTTTCTTCCACCTTCCACTCGATGGGAAGTCCGTGGCAGTCCCAGCCCGGCACATAGGGCGCGTCCTTGCCCAGCATGCCTTGCGAGCGCACCACGAAATCCTTCAGGATATGGTTGAGCCCAGTGCCGGAATGAATGTCGCCATTGGCATAGATCGGGCCGTCATGCAGGATAAACAGAGGCCGGCCTTTGGCGCGTGCCCTGATCTGGCCATAGAGGTCCATCTCCGCCCAGCGCGCCAGCCATTTGGGCTCGGCTTCGGGCAGCCCCGCCTTCATGGGAAAATCGGTGGCGGGCAAAAATAGAGTCGCCCTGTAATCGGGGGATTCGGCGGGTTTTTCGGGCTTTTCAGACATGGGCCGACGCTTCTAACAGGGGGGCATCCGGGCGTCCAGCTAAGCGGTTTTCGCGAGTATTTCCCGCGCCTTGGCGGCATCGACGGCGATCTGGGCGATCAGGGCTTCCAGGCTGGGAAATTTCGCCTCGGGCCGGATGTACTGGATCAGCTCGACCGACAGATATTTGCCGTACAGGTCGCCACCGAAATCAAACAAATGGGTTTCCATCAGCGGCACATTCACCTGGTACATCGGACGGATGCCGAAATTGGCGACACCGTCGTGACGCGCGACGGCGCGGTCGCCCTCCAGAATATTCACCCGCACGGCATAGACCCCCAAGGCCGGCGCGAGACAGTGACCCAGATGCATGTTGGCTGTGGGGAAACCCATGGTGCGGCCGCGCGCATCGCCATGCTCGACCCGGGCTTCCACCGCCCAGGCACGGCCCAATAGCCGCGCCGCCTCTTCGGGCCGGGCCTGTTTCAGCAACTGGCGGATCAGGGTGGAGGAAATCTTCTCGTCGCCCGAGGCGGTGACGGTATCGAAGGCGGTGACGCTGAAGCCTTCCATCTCGCCCATATGGGACAGCACCGCCAGATTGCCCGCGCGGCGCTGGCCGAACTCGAAATCATGTCCCACCACGGCACCGCTAATGCCCAGACCCTTCACCAGCACATTCTCGACAAAATCCTGGGGGCTGCGCCGGGCCATCTCGGCATCGAACGTCAGCGCGAACAGCGCATCCACGCCCAGATCCGCCAGCAGCCGCGCCTTGGCCCGCAGGGGTGTGAGGCGAAAACACTCCGGCCCCGCGGGCGTTAGCCCGCCCCCTTGATGAAGCAGCCGGAAATATTCCTGCGGATGCGGTTCGAAGCTCAACACCGCGAGCGGGCTGCGATGCGCCTCGGCCTGGACCTTGGCCTGCGCGATCAGTGCACGGTGGCCGCGATGCACGCCATCGAAATTGCCGATTGCCACAACCGCGCCACGAAAGGCGTCCGGCACATCCTCAAAATGGCGAAAGATTCGCACCTTAATCCTTGACGCCGACCGGACGGCGCGGCGCGAGCACATGCGCTTCGGATTCCAGCACCTGGCGACCATCCACCGTACAGACACAGTCCATCACAACAGCCCGCCCGTTCACTTCGCGAACCGTGGCGGTCGTCACCACTGTGTCGCCGATTCGCACCGGTATCTTGAACACAATGCTGGCGGACAGAAAGATCGAGCCGTTGCCGGGCAGTTTCGTGCCCAGCAACGCCGAAATGAACCCGATGCTGAGCGCGCCGTGCGCCACCCGGCCCCGAAACACCGTCTTGCGCGCGAACTCCTCGTCGAAATGCACCGGGTTCATGTCCCCGGTGGCTTCGCCGAACAGATGGACGTCGCGATCGGTGACAGTGTGCTCCAGGCTGGCGGACATGCCAGGCTTCAGTTCGTCCAGATAGATGCTGGTCATCGTCTCACCAGGCCAACTTTCGGGTTGCGCTGTCCGCTTTCGCCCCGAAGCGGGTGAACAGGGCTGCAAGATGTTCGTCAGTATAAGGTGCAATGTCCTCGCCATGAACCCCATCGGCGATAAACAGCGCCTCGAGCCCCGCGGCGTTTGCGCCCTTGATGTCGGTCAAGAGCCCGTCGCCCACCGCCAGCGGGCGCCTGGGCTTGTGCCCAAGGAGGCCGCTCAGCGCCGCCAGCGCCGATTCGTAGACCGGCAGATGCGGCTTGCCGTAATAGATCGCCGTGCCCCCAATGGCCTCATAGGCTTGCGCCAGCGATCCGGCGCAATAAAGCAGGCGCTCGCCCCGATGCACCACCAGATCGGGGTTGGCGCACAACATGGTCAGGCCGCGCTCGCGCATCGCCGATAACTCGTCCGCATAATCGGCAGGGGTCTCGTTCAGATCGTCACGCAGGCCAATTGCCAGCGCCACCTCGGCCTGGGCGATATCGGTGCGGCGGATATCCAGTCCCTGGATCATCGGCAGGTCGCGGTCGGGGCCAATATAATAAAGTGGCAGGGTATGCGCGGCGCTACGCCGGACCAGCTCTTCGCGCGCAGCCCCACCCGAACTGACGATAACGTCGTAGCAATCGGGCGGCAGGCCATAGCTGGTACACTGGACGGCGACTTCCGAGGGCACGCGCGGCGCGTTGGTCAAGAGCACCACGGGCCCATGCTTTTCCTTGAAGCGGTACAAGGCTTCGGCCGCGGCAGGATGATGGCGATGTCCGTCATGTACCACGCCCCAGACGTCGCAAATCAGCGCGTCATGGCCGGGTGCAATTTCACTTAATCCATTGATAAGTTTGGGGCCGGAAATCGGACGGGGGACCATGAGCTTGCGCGGTTTAAGAGCGCGCAAAGCGGTCGCATGGGCGCTGCCCAAGGTCAATGCCGCAAAAGCGCATCTGCGTCACGGCTCTGTCACGCAGGGCCCGCGAAGTGGCGTCAGCCCGCTCGTCTGACTGACCGCGCCCGCGCGCTTCGCGCGCGAATAACAAATGGGGCGCTATGCGCCCCGGGGCGGCCCAGCGGGCGTTAGCCCGCTCGTCTGACCGGCCGCGCTTGTCGCGGCCCAGCGGGCGTTAGCCCGCTCGTCTGAAAGGAACAACCACCGCAGGTTCCAGAGCGCTGACGGCTTTCAGCGACTCCTCACGCACCGCGCGCGGCTCGCCGAACAGATAGCCCTGGGCGTAATCCACGGCATATTCCAGAAGCTGCACCACCGTCTTTTCGTCTTCCACCCGTTCGGCGATCAGGTTCAGGCCATGGCGGGTGAGCAGCTTCTTGAAGTCTTCCGCCGCCACCGCCGCACCGGCATTGTTCATGCCGCGGGTGAGGATTGAGGCGCGCACTTTGAGATGACGGAAGCCGATCGCCTTGAGGCGCAGGAAATCCAGCGCCAGGCTTTCGACATGGTCCATGCTGAGGGCAAAGCCCATGGTCGCAAGGACGGTAAGATTTCTTTCGCCTTCGACGCCCGCCTTGAGCACGGCCTCCTGGCTGAATTCGAAAATGATCTGGCCGGCCAAGTCGCGGTTGGCGCGCATATAATCCAGGAACTGCGGAAAGAATTCCTTGTCGGCCAAGGTGTCGCCCGAGATATTGCAGAAAATACCGATGTCGCGGCTCTTCTGGGCGAGGCGGCGCACGATCTGCACGCAGCGGAACAGCAGCAGATTGTCCACCACGCTCATGAGACCCGCCTGGCCGGCGACCTGGATATACTGGGCCGGCATGATCACCTGGCCGTTGCGGTCGCGCAGCCGCGAGAGCGCCTCGTAATAGCGCAGCTTGCGCTGCGGCAGGCTGACCATCGGCTGCAGATAGAGATCGACGCGATTTTCTTCCAGACTGGAGCGGATAGTCTCCAGCATCTCGCTCTTGTCGCTCAATGTATTGACATAGACGCTGGCTGGGCCGCGCTGCGCCTTTGGCGCCGGGTGGGGTACCGCGGTGGCGCTGTGGGAAATCTTGCCCGCGAAATCGCGCATCAAGGTTTCCAGCACCTGGAGTTCGGCGACGATCTTCTTTTCCTGGGCGCCGGCGCGCTGTTCGACAGCTGCGCCCATCTCGCCCAGGCGCGCGCGCGTATCGTGCAGCGCGGTCTCGATTTCCAGATGGCTCTGGCGCAGATGCGCCATTTCCTTTGCGATCGCGCGCTTGTCGCGGCGGCGCGCGAAGCTTGCCATCACCTGCTGCACGACAATGAAGCCGACGATCCCCGACAGGATCGCCACCGGCCAGCCGGTGAACAGCGCCAACGCCGCGCCCACGGTGGCGCAGACGAAAAACATGCTGAGCGTCAGCAGCGCTTTGGTGAGAGTGGAGATTCGCTCGCTCATGGCGTGATTATCGCCGCAGCGTCGTTTCCAATGTGTTAACTGTCGAAATTCCCGTTGTCCCGTATTGGCACGGTTAATGACTGGTTAAATCGGCGCGTGACAAAAAACCCCCGGCTTTCGCCGGGGGTCTTTCACCCAGTTCCGTTTTTCTACTTTCAGCGATGGTGCCCGCCACCGCCGCCATTGTGCTGCTGGCCTTGGAAGTTGCCGCGTCCGCCGCCACCGCGATTCCAACCGCCGCCGCCAAACTGCCGTGGCGTCGCCTGCTGGCTCTGCGCCTGGAAGTTGCCGCGTCCGCCGCCGCCGCGATTCCAACCACCGCCGCCAAACCGTTGCGGAGCGACTTGCTGATTCTGACCTTGGAACCGGCCACGCCATCCACCGCCACCGCCATTGAACTGCTGGCCCTGCCGATTCTGGAAACCGCCGCTCAATCCGCGACCGCCCTGGAAGGCCTGGTTATCCTGGCGTTGGAATCCTTGCCGGTTCCAGCCGCCGCCGAAACTGCCGCGATTCCAATTGTGATTGCCGGTGAAATTCTGTGTCCGGTAGTTCTGGTGTCCGAAATTTCCGCCGCGATTGAAGCTGCGTCCGGCAAAGCCATGGCTGCGATAGAAGTTGCGGCCTAGCGCCGGTCCAAAGCGTCCGCCGCGGAAATTGCCGCCGCGCCAGCCGCCCCGAACCCAGAACTGCCGGCCTCCACCATAGTCTCGATAGTAGAAGGGGCCCGGGTACCAACTGCCGCCATAATAAACCTCGCCGTAGTAGAGCGGCAGGTCATAATAGTCGTCGGGGCAGCCATAATCGGGATCGCAATAGCCATAGTCCGGGTCGACATAGCCCTGATCGTCATAGCTCTGATCGCCATAACCCGGATCGCCATAACCCTGATCATAAGAACCGTCGTCGGGCCCATAAGCCTGATCGTAGCCGCCGGGATCGTCGTAAGGCTGCGCGCAGGCCGGCGCCGCCGCCAACGCGCCCGTCACACCGAAGGCGATAATCGCCGCTTTGAGCAAGTCTTTCATCGTTTCGCTCCACTGACTCTCTTGTTGCCCTCACGGCGCGGAGATTCGCGTTGACAGGAGCTTGACGGTCGCGCGCTGAACCGTGGCTGAACCGATTAAGTTTTATTTGTGTTTTGGAAACTTTCGAAAAAGAGAGCCGGAAGGAAGAAGAATCCAAAAGAAAACGGCCCCGGAAAACCGGAGCCGCTTCTTTTTCAGCAAGGCTTAGCGCCAGTGACGGCCATGACCGCCACGCCAGCCGCCGCGGTAACCGCCACGCCAGCCGCCGTAATAGCCACGATAGTAGGGCCGGCCGTAATAATAGGGGCGATAATAGGGATCGTAATAGGCCGGGGCGTAGTAGGGATCGTAGTATCGCGGGCCATAATAGCCGCCATAATAACCCGGGAAGCCCAGGCCGATCCCCACCGACACGCGCGCTTCGGCGGGGGTGGTGATCGCGGCGGTGGTCGCAACAGTGGCGCCGGCCACCATCAACGCACCTAGTGCCACTTTCGCGAATTTTCTCATCTTAGTCTCCATTGTTCCAATGCCGTTCCCCTCAGTGATCGCAAGTTTGAAAGAGGGTGGCTGAACCACAGATGAACAACGTGGGCATGCGGCAAGCTGTTGCGGCCAATGTCGAAATACCCCGAAAAGGCCCTGAAGCTGACTGACCGTTCATCCTGCCATTCATCTGGCCATTCCTGACCTTTTTGGCGGGAACTGCTGTTTCCCCCCGGAACCGGCTTGACCGCGGCCTGGGGCCTCCCTAAATACCAAGCGCGGTTCTGGCACTCATCACAGGTGAGTGCTGCAACTCGAAAACAATCCAATAGTTTCAAAAACTTACGAAAGAGGATCCCAATGAAATTCCGTCCGCTTGGCGACCGCGTCGTGGTCCGCCGCATCAAGGAAGATCAGAAGACCGCTGGTGGCATCATCATTCCCGACACCGTCGCGGAAAAGCCCCAGGAAGGCGAAGTCATCTCGGTCGGCCCTGGCGCACTCGACGAATCGGGCAAGCGCGTCGCCCCCGAAGTGAAGGCCGGCGACAATGTGTTGTTCGGCAAATGGTCGGGCACCGAGGTCAAGGTCGATGGCGAAGAACTCCTGATCATGAAGGAGAGCGACATCATGGGCGTGCTGGAAGGCAAGAAGTCCAAGAAGTAATCGGCGCAACGCCGTCTCAAATCCCCAAACAGAATTCAGGAGACTAGAAAAATGGCAGCCAAAGACGTGAAATTCGGCGCCGACGCCCGCGAGAAGATGCTTCGCGGCGTCGACATCCTTGCCGACGCTGTGCAGGTGACCTTGGGCCCCAAGGGCCGCAACGTCGTGATCGACAAGAGCTTCGGCGCTCCGCGTTCGACCAAGGACGGTGTGACCGTGGCCAAGGAAATCGAACTGGCCGACAAGTTCGAAAATATGGGCGCCCAGATGGTGCGCGAAGTCGCCAGCAAGACCAATGACATCGCGGGCGACGGCACCACCACCGCCACCGTGCTGGCCCGCGCTATCGTGCGCGAAGGCGCCAAGAGCGTCGCCACCGGGATGAACCCGATGGACCTGAAGCGCGGCATCGAGAAGGCCGTCGAGGCCGTCGTTGCCGACCTCAAGAAGCGTTCCAAGAAGGTCAAGTCCAACGAAGAGATCGGCCAGGTCGGCACCATCTCTGCCAATGGCGACAAGGAAGTGGGCGACATGATCGCCAAGGCCATGGCCAAGGTCGGCAATGAAGGCGTCATCACCGTCGAGGAAGCCAAGAGCCTGGCGACCGAGCTGGACGTTGTCGAAGGCATGCAGTTCGACCGCGGCTATATCTCGCCCTATTTCATCACCAACCCCGACAAGATGGTCGCCGAGCTGAACGACGCGCTGATTCTCATCCATGAGAAGAAGCTGACCTCGCTCCAGCCCATGCTGCCGGTTCTGGAAGCCGTGGTGCAGTCGGGCCGTCCGCTGCTGATCATCGCCGAGGAAATCGAAGGCGAAGCCCTGGCCACCCTGGTGGTCAACAAGCTGCGTGGCGGGCTGAAGGTTGCCGCCGTCAAGGCGCCGGGCTTCGGTGATCGCCGCATCCTGTCCCGCGTCGCCCAGATCAAGACCCAGATCGAAGAGACCACCAGCGACTATGACAAGGAAAAGCTGCAGGAACGCCTGGCCAAGCTGGCCGGCGGCGTTGCGGTGATCCGCGTCGGCGGCGCCACCGAAGTCGAAGTCAAGGAGCGCAAGGACCGCGTCGACGACGCGCTGAACGCCACCAAGGCCGCAGTGGAAGAAGGCATCGTTCCGGGCGGCGGCACCGCCCTGCTCTATGCCGCCAAGGCGCTCAAGGACCTGACCGGCGACAATGACGACCAGACCCAGGGCATTGCCATCGTGCGCCGCGCGATCCAGTACCCGATCCGGATCATCGTCCAGAACG
>Ga0193753_10004097_pt1 | contig 10548 bp, 12 predicted proteins | sample H1c2metaG_FD_144925 | JGI IMG/M metagenome (GOLD analysis project Ga0193753, IMG submission 144925) | Soil microbial communities from a riparian zone of the East river system, Colorado, United States - H1c2 | ecosystem: Environmental > Terrestrial > Soil > Riparian zone | place: USA: East... | reverse complement strand
TGTGCTCGGTGAACGCGCGCCGGGCGGCCGGGGGATTCGGCCGCGATCGCGAAAGACGTATTCCTACGGCAAGAAACAAGACGAACGTCGCCGCGAGCGCGTGATAGAGCCCGAGCCCGAGGCCGGCGCGTTCGAGCGCCGTGATCGGATTCGACGCGGGCGCGATTCCATCCTCCGGCTCCGCGATCCGCAGCTCGCTGCGATCGAGACCCTGGAGGATCGACACGATGGTCCACGCGTTGCCGCTCTGCGTGAGCTGCGCATTCATCAGAAGATCGCTGCTGGCGATGGCGATGACCCGGCCGGACCGCATCGCTCGAGTGGCCGCATAGATTTTCCCGTCGCCGGTCATGGCGAGTGGATAGCTGGCCTCGGGCTCCTTGAAGCGAACGCCCGCCGGCTGGACCACCCTTCCGCGATGGACGCCGGACTGATCGAATGCCATATCGGCGTCGATGTCGAGAGAATCCGAGCTGTCCGCGGTGGCACCGAGCTCGTTTGGCCAAAGGCGAGGCGACCCGGCGAGAATGAGAAACCCGCCGGCCTGTACCCATTGCATCAAACGCTCTTCCGCCGCGGCCTCCAGGACGGTGCGATCGGTGTCGATGAGGATCGCGAACGGGAGCGTCTGCCCCTTTTGGTCGGGGAGCGGCATGCTCGCGAGTGATTTCCCCAATTTGCCCACGTTGATCCCTTGGCGATGCAGCAGCTCGCGCAGGATTTCGTGCCCGGCGGGATCGCTCGCGTGTCCGCCGCGATTTGGAAAATGGAACCCGCATCCGGTCGCGAGCGACGCAAACGACACGACCGCGACGAGGAGAAGTGTGCTCGAGAGAACGTGGGGCGCCACCTTCGCGATGTGCATGGCGCGAACGAGTGAGACCGCGCGCGTTCCTGCGTGGGAGACCGCGTCGAGGGTTGGCTGCACGCCGCCGAATTGCACGCGGTCGACTTCGCGCACGATGGCGTAGAGCGGTTCTTTGGCCTCGGGCTCGTTGCACGCGCGCACGTATTCACCGTTGGTGCGGTGGCGTGCGATACGGATCGCGCCGCGTTGGTCGAGCGCTCGCAGCGATGCGTTCAGGTACGTGAAGAGGGCCGCCTCCAGGTTTCCCTGCTGCGCGTGCTCCTCGGCGCGGCGGAGCAGGAGTTCGGCGTCGTCCTCGGAGAGAAGCTCGTTTTTGGGAGACGCAGTGTCGCCCGCGGCGGTTTTCGGGCCGTTCACGGTTTCGGCGAAGGTCTTGTCGCGGCGGGTGCGTACGAGCGCGCGAAGAACGGGAAAGAGGACCGCCAGCACGACGGCCGCGATCAGAATCCAAATGAGCGCATACGCGACGTGCGCGAGTGCTTTTTTCAGCGTCTCGACGAACGAGCCCTGGGGTTCGGGCTCCTTCTCCGGCACCGCGGGAACGCGGTCTTCTGCGCAGGCCGAGCGAAAGCCCTCGCAGTTGGGGATTCGGTCGGCCAAGCCGCACAATGAGCGCGCACGGAGAGACAAGGGGCGGCTCGGTTGCTTGCAGAAAGCATCGTTTTCGCGCAGAACTTCCGGAACGTCCGTTGCGGCGCGCGCGGGGTCGAGATACCCACTGGGTGCGCGAGGAGGTTGCCGCGGCCGGGCGCCTACCTCGGGTATGGCGATGAGAAAAAAGGTGGCGAACGAGGCCAGCGCGAAGGCGGAGACCCGCCTTTGGCGGCGTCGGAACTGGGAGCGCCGTGCAGTCTCGGAGGCAGCCATGCGGTGGCTCACGCGGAGACTCCGTCGCTCTGTGAGAGCGAGCGCGCCGCGAGTGCGGCGAAGCGTGTCTGAATGTCCCACCCTTCGGTGCGCGTGCGAAGATCGATGTAGAAAAGGAAGCGGATGGTGGCGACGAACGGGAGCGACAGCCAAAGACCCATGAACGCCAGTGCGCTTCCGCCGACGGCGGTGAGCGCCTCGGGCGGGCGCACCTCGAACAGGTTGTCGAGCGCGACGCGCCCCGCGGCATCTGCGAGAAAAGGCGCGCCGGCGACGAACGCGGTCATCAGGATGACCGCCGCCACCACGCCGCCTACTTGCGCGTGCGCGATTCGGCCGGCGCGCGCGATGGCGGAGACGAGCCCGGCTTGCTCGAGCAAGATGACCTCGGGAACGAACAGGAGCAGTGCTTGGACCCACGCCGAGCAAGATAAAAAGAAGAACATGGCTCCGCCGACGGCGATGGTCTGAACGATGCGCGCGAGGACGAGTCGGGGCAGATTGCGCAGTGCGATGAGGAGTGCATCGCGCACGCGCACTCGGTCGGTGAACATGAGTCGCGACGCCAACACCGTGAACGGTGCGCTGACGATGGGCGAAAGCGCGAACGCCGCGAGCCACCCCCAGCCCCACCCGTTTCCTTGTCCGATGAGCCACGTCGCAACGAACGCAGGGACGAGCACGACCAGCGAGAGTCGCGCGTACGCACCGCCGTGCAGCGCCACGAAGCGTACGGCGAGATCGACCACGTCGATGAACTGCCGTTGGCGCAGGACGACGCGTGCGCCGTGCAAATTGAGATCGCTCATGGGCGCGGCCACTCGTCGCCGTCGCGCGTTCGGCCCGCGAGGAAGATGTACGTGAGCACCGCAAGGAGCCAAATCGCGCCGAAGGCGATCTTGACCGCCGCCGGCATGCTCGACGCGGACCAGAAGGCCTCGATGCCGGCCGCGATGAGGAGCATCACCGCCGCGCCACTCACGATGACTGCGACGTCGCGCCCCGTTGATTGAAGCGATGCGATGCGCGTCTTGTCGCCTGGCGCAACGATGGACCACCCAAGCGACATTCCGGCGCCGCCCGCGATGACGATGGCGCCGAGCTCGAACGCGCTGTGCCCAATGATGAACAGGAGCAAATTGCCGCCCGCGCCCTGCGATGCGACGTAACCGAGAATGGCGCCGATCGCGAGCCCGTTCTGCACGAGATAAAAGGCAGACCCAAGGCCGCCGAAGATGCCGGTGGCAAAGCATCGAAGCGCGATGCCGACATTGTTGTTCACGTAGAAGCCCGCCATCATGGCTCCTTCGCCTGCTTGCCGGCCCGAGGAAAACCCTTTGGCGTACCCATCGACCAGCGGACGGAGTTGCGATTCAGGCACCACGCGGAAAGCAAAATTCGGTTCGGCGAGAGAAGCGATCGCGCCGAAGAGAAACGGCCCGAAAAAGAGAATCACCGCGAGCAGCATCGGGCGCCAATGCGCTCGGACGGCGCGCGGGAAGGCGAGAAAGACACTCTTCTTACCGTGCAGCGAGAACGTGAAACGCGGGCGCGGCGGCAGAGCGTAGAGGACCGAGTGGGCGCTCGACGTGAGCGCGTGCAGATAGTCGACGAGCGGAGCGCTGTAACGTGCAGCCTGAGCGCGCGCCAGATCGGCGCAGATGTCGCGGTAGAGCGGAGAGATGCGTGTGACCTCGTGGACTTCGAGCGATAAGAGGCTGTTGTCTGCGGCGCGACGCGCGAGAAGCTCGAGCTCGGCCCAATGTTTGTGGCGCCGCGCAACGAACGCGGTCTCGGTGACGTGCGAGGTCAGCGCCACGAAAGTCGTCCTCCCTCTTGCCGGGACGATGGCGGCGCTTCGCCGCGCCCCGCATTGGCGGCACGCTCGTAGAGCAGCGCGAGTAGTCGCGACGAGCCGGGAACGCGCTGCCCGGCTTGCGCCGTGGTCAGTCCGTGCCGGCGCGCCAGCGGCTCGACCATGATCGACGCGAGCTCCTCTTCCCGCGACGGACCCAGTGTCCCGCGCCGGCGCAGGAACAGCTCGATGGCCGTGCGCTCATCGGCATCGAGCGTCACTCGTTCGGGAATGGCTGCGAGTTCGAACGGTTCGGCCGGAGGCCACAAGTGCAATGGGGCGGCCACGCGCGCCCGCTCGACCATGACCACCATGGTGTCGGCCGTCAGATCGCCGAGTCGCTGAAAGCGCGACGTGACGAGCATCGACACGACCCCGACGAGATACGCCACCGGCAGCGCGTCGGCCGCGCGCAAAATGTTGCGCAAGGCCGCGCCGCCGAACCCGATGGGGCGCCCCGTCGTGGTCACCACGCGGAGCCCGAGCGCCATCTTGCCGAGACTCGTCCCTTTCCACGCCTCCCACACGACGAAGTAGACCCATTGAACGGCGAACAGGAGCAAAAGGACCAAGCCGAAGCCGGCGCTCGCGGTCGCCGAATAGGACTGGTGGGCGCGCTCGACGAGATCGCTCGCGCCGGCCGCCAAGAGAACCACGACGCCGACGACGAATACGCAGAAGTAGCAAACGACGATATCAATCGCGTGCGCGAGCCCTCGCCGCGCCGGCCCCGCCACTCGATGACGAAAGACGATGTGTTCGGGGGTTTCGATGGCAACGTCAGTATCGAGCGGCGCGTGCACGACTCCCCCCATCATAGACTTACTTCGCGCGCCAGCAGTGCCCCCGGCGCACGATCGGTTCGATCGTTCTAAGGTTGGATGGTACGCCTCGGTGCCGGTTCACCCTGCCCTCGGTTGCCGGACGGCGGCGCTTCCTTCGGCAAGTTGTCGAATTCGTCCAGGGCAACGGCGCCAAGCACGCGGGTTCGCACTAGCGCAAGCCGTGCCGAAAGAGCCGACTCGTCGCGCGCCGACGCGATTTCGGTCTTGAAGTGAAAGAAGAGGCACTTGCGCACATAACCGCCGAACGCGAAAAGGTGCCCGACGATCGGGTCCCGATCCGTCGCGCCGGGCAAGATCGTGACCCAAACGCGCGTATCGTAAGCACCCGGGCCGATGGTCGTCTCATCGTCCACCGTCGTCATGTTCCCGGATGGAACGAGGCCAAGGTTTCGGGCGCGCTCTTCGCATCGCTGCCGGTTGACGAGGCTCGGCTCGTTCGAGGTGTAAAGCTGGACCATCGATCGCGTTGCGGCGTGGCGCACGACGAGCTCGCGCTGCGAGTGATCGTCCACGGCCCAATTTCGCGGCTCCGGCAAGGGGACCGTCAGTGCGAAGCGCTTCGAATGAAATGCGCCCCAATGCTGCGTATCGAAGCTGACCAGGTTCGAATCCGAGGACTGTCCGCTCACGGTGGGTCGCTCCGCCTGCGTCGGCGTGCTCTCGGCGCAGCCGAATGCGCACGTGATGGTTGCCGCGATGAGCGCCATGCGTGCCGTGTGCGCCATGCGTAACGGCGCGGCAAAGGTTCGGGGAGGTGTGCGGGAGCGATTCAAGACGAAGTCGGGGAGGGCGGGATTGTTTTCAATCGATTCGCGTAAGCCATTTGGGGTGCGAAATCTAATCGTTGAGGCGAGCAACGTCTACCGACGCAAAAGAACGTAGACGGCTCCAGCGCCGCCGTCTTCTTCCCGCGCGCTCGCGAAGGCGGCCACGTGCGTGCTCGAACTGCCCTGCGAAAGCCACGCGGAGATCTCGCCGCGAAGCACGCCGAGGCCGCCCGGGGAGTGCTCTCCTTTTCCGTGAACGACCAGCACACACCGTTCGCCGCGTTCGCGCATCGACCGCAGAAACGATTCGAGCGCGCTCCGCGCTTCGACCGTACGCTGACCGTGCAGATCGAGGGTCGCATCGATGGGCACGAGGCCGCGCCGAACACGGCGCAGCCAGTCGGCAGGGACGTCGATCCGGCGTCCTTCGACGTGCCGTCCGTCGTCGGAAACCTCGAAGCGGGTGCCCCCTTCGACCAGCACGCGCAGGTGCTCGTGCACCTCGTCGGTCTCTTGTCGGATGGTTTCGCGCGGATCGCGACGCCCGCGAGGGTCCGGCGTATCGTCGCGACCGTGCGCCGTGCGCGCTACGCGTCCGCGTGTGTGATCGATTGGCGTTACTCCGCTCACGAGCCGGTGAAACGCGAGCGCATCCTCTTCGGCGCTGCTCGCCCCCGCAGGTTGGGCGCGCGCGCCGCTGGCCTTCGAAGGACCGGCTTGGGGCCGCTGCGCGCTCGCACCCGGGGGGCTCTTGCTTTTGTTCGGGCTTTTGTTCGGGCTCTTCTTCTCGGCTTCCTCACTGGCGAGTTTGTCGCGAAGCTCGCGCAGGCCGGCGAACGGACCTTCGGGCGCCTTGTTCTTCTTCGCCATGGCTACGCTCTTTCCCTGCTTCCGATTCTCTCCTTCGAGAGACGCAAAACCGCCGTCTGAACGCTCTTGATCCCCGTGAGGACGCCGTCCTCGTAGTGCCAGTCCGTGTCGTGCAGCTCGGGGAAATCGTGCGGATTTTGTAAATCTTCCGCCACGAGGCCCGGCTTCAGCCGTCGCGCGAGCGCGAGCACCTTCTTGCGCTGAAGGTCTTCCATCTCCTTCAAGAGCGCTTCGAGCTCGTCGAAACGCAGGGTGAAAGAATTTTCCATTTATTCAGCCTTCTTCGTACGTGCGATTTCGTAAAGAGCGTCGACGTTCGTGGGGTCGACTTCGGTCATGATCGCTCCCTCGGGGTAGATGGCCACCGTTGCGCCGTTCGCGGGGCAAATACCGAGGCAGCCCGTCTGTGTGACCCATACGCTCTGGATCTCTCCGCGCTGCTGAACGCGCTTCTTGAGTGCGGCGTAAACCGCATTTCCGTTCGAGCTGCATCCGGGGCCGAGCGGCGAGTTCTCTCGTCGATTGCAGCACACGAAGAAATGAAGCTGCGGATGAAAGGGGGCCTTTTTCACGAATGGGTCTCCGCCGTGATGGATCGACCCGCCGGATCATAGAGGATCCGGACGTTCGGGTGCGGCACCCCGCGCGGTTTCGCGACGCCACCATCGAGTTCGCACGAGGTTGCGGGCGCGCGAGTGTAAAACGGAGCCTTTCGCGCGCTTCCGCCGCAATGTGCCGGAATGAAACGCCGGTGCTGCGCGTGACGAAGGATGGGACGTCGCGCGGTTCGCTCGTTGCATCACGGACGAGCGCTGCATCGGACATGAGAAGGAAGACCCTCTCCCGCTTCAGCCCGTACCGAGAGAAACATGGCCTGGCCGACCCCGCTCCCTACCACTCGTCGCAACACGATCGTCATCTCGCCCAATCGCCTGGTCGTGCTCGGTGACGAAGTAGGTTGCGGAGATACGTCCACCGTTTACGCCGGCGTCCTCGAGTCCTTGCACGGGACGCAACGCCGTGTTGCCGTCAAGGTCATCGACGCGGTGCCTCCGGACGAGCAAGAGCACGTGTTGCCGGCGATCGTGAGCGCCGTACAGCAGGCGGCTCTGGTCGCGCACCCCAATGTCGCGACGACCTACGAGTTGGCCATGGACGGCGATGCGCCGGTGGTGATCTCGGAATTCATCGAGGGTCGCTCGCTCGCATCCTTCATCGATGCGTACGCGAAGGTGGACCGCAAGGTGCCGCCCGATCTCGCCCTGTTCATTGCAACCGAGATCGCCGAGGGCCTCGCCGGAGCGCGAGATGCGCGCTCGCTCGAGGGCGGCCTTCTCAACGTGATTCACGGCGAGCCTTCCGCGCGGGACGTTCTCTTGTCCTACCATGGCGACGTCAAGCTGACCGACTTCGGTTTGGCGCAAGCGATTCGCGCGGCGTCGGGGGTGCGCAGCATTCGTTCGTTCGCGCGCCGGGCGGTCACGCTGTCTCCGGAGGTCGCTCGAGGGAGGCGCCCCGATGCGCGCTCGGACGTGTTCGCGCTCGGTATGCTCCTGCGTGAGATGCTCGTTGGCCCGCGTTGGCCCGCCTCGACGAGCGACCAAGATGCCTTCGCGCGCGCCCGCGAAGGCGACATGGAGATGAACGTGCTCGAGCCGCGCCTTTACGAGCCTTTGGCCGTCATCTTGAAGCGGGCGCTCGAAGTCGACTCCTCGAGCCGCTTCCCCCACGCCGGCGCAATGGCCTACGAGCTACGGCGCGTCGGCTTGCCCCTCGGCGTCGGAGACAACCGCTTTTTCCTGCGGCACGCTCTTCAAGAGATGTTTGCGGCGCCCGAAGACGACACCGCGCCTGACTCTGGACCCGACTCTGGGCCGGACAGGACCCAACGCCGGCTCACCCAACCTCGACCACCTCGCGACACGCCATCGCGCGCCGGGTAGTAAGGCGCGCGCGGTCGCGCTAATCCCGCCGAGGACTCTTGCGAAGGAAGCGCTCGAGCGCGAGCACCGCGAGCGCATGCGTCACGTCTCCCCGATCGAGCAAGTCCGCAATGTGCGCGGCCGGGACCAACGTGACCTCGCACTCCTCTTGCTCGTCCCACGATGTCGGATGCGTGAGCTCGGCGTCGCGTGCGAGGTACATGTGGCAGCGGTTGTTGGAAAGCGCAGGATTCGGCTCTACGGTCGTCAGTAGCTCCCATTCGGGCGCCGTATAGCCGGTTTCTTCGAGGAGCTCGCGCCGCGCTCCCGCTTCGGGCGCTTCGCCCGATTCGATTACACCGCCAGGCACCTCGAGCCCGAGCGCGTCGCTCCCGAAGCGGTACTGCCAAATGAGGACGACGTGATGGTCCTTCGTGAGCGCGACGACGTTGCACCAGTCCGGGCACGTCATCGTGTAGACGTCTCGACGCGCCGCTCCGGTGCTGTCCTTCACATCGTGATGCAGAACGTCGAATACCCGGTACGAGCCTTCGGTGCGCGAGTCGCAAAGGCTCCATTTTTTCATGCGCGGTGGCGCCAGCGCAAAGGGCGTGGGGTCGTTCCGAGTGGGCTTGGGGGGCTGGGTTTTCATTCGTGGCGCCACTGTAGTGCCAGAGATCGCTCTTGCACCACTGGCCTGCGAATGGCGAATCGCGTGCGCGAGACGGGCCGAGGCCCTATATGATTTCCCACGATGCTGCGTCGCGCTGTCCGCTGGATAAAAGACATTCCGCGCAAGGTTTCCGTCGTCCGGGAAGATGTCCAAGCCGTATGCGATAACGATCCCGCCGCGCGCTCGCCGTTCGAGGTCATGCTCGTCTATCCGGGCCTTCACGCCTTGTGGTTCCATCGCGTGGCGCATCACCTCTGGGGCACGGGTTTTCTCGTTTCGGGGCGCCTCATCAGCCACGTGAACCGATTCGTGACCGGCATCGAGATTCACCCCGGCGCGTGCATCGGCCGTCGCGTCGTCATCGACCACGGGATGGGCGTGGTCATCGGCGAGACCGCGGTGGTTGGCGACGGCTGTCTTCTCTACAAGGGCGTCGTTCTGGGCGGCACCACGCTCACGCACGAGAAACGCCACCCGACGTTGGGCAAGAACGTCGTCGTGGGTTCCAATGCGTGCATCCTCGGCGCCATCGAGATTGGCGACTTCGCGCGCATTGGCTCGGGCAGCGTGGTGATCCGCCCCGTCCCATCCGCCGCGACCGTCGTCGGCGTTCCGGCGCGGGTCATCGTTCCCGCCAAGCATCGGTTCGATGCTGCGCTGGATCACGCGAACCTTCCGGACCCCATTAGCGACATGATTCGCGCGCTCGCCGCCCAAAATGAGCGCCTTCGCGATCGCCTTGCCCGCGTGGAAGCTCGCCTCGACATCGATCACGAGGAGCGCGACAACAACGTCCATTTGCCCTATGAGGGGGACGAGCTGCCGCCCGCCGACGGCGGGTAGAGCAAAATCGTCATGGCCAAGAAAAAAGTCGCTGCTGCGCCCGATGGGGAAAAACTCATCGTGAAGAACAAGAAGGTGTTCTTCGATTACACGATCGAGGATCACTACGAAGGCGGGCTCGTACTCCTCGGCGGCGAAGTGAAGTCGCTTCGCGACGGACGCGTCGAGATGGTCGACGCCTTCGCCAGCATCGACCGCGGGGAGCTCTGGTTGAAGCAGCTCAGGATCGCGCCGACCGAGCAAGCCCGCGCGTTTCCGCACGAACCGCGAAGGCCCCGCAAGGTGCTCCTGCACGCCCGGGAAATCGACCAGATCAGCAAGCGCATGCAGCGCGAGGGCTACACCGTGGTGCCGATTCGCCTCTATTTCAAAAATGGTTTCGTGAAGGTGGAGCTCGGCCTCGCAAAGGGAAAAAAGCTTCTCGACAAGCGACACGACATCGCCCGCAAATCGGCGGAACGCGAGGCCCGCGCCGCCATCGGCCGCGGTCGCAAAGGCAACGGCTGATCGTGAGCGTCCACGTCCGATGGCTCAAAGGCGGTGAAGCGCGCGTGACCCGCGTCTCCGGTGACGTGATCGCGCTGCGCTCGACATTGCCCTCGCCGCCCGGTTCACGCCTCGAGGGCGAAGTCGTCTCCGAAGACGCGGCAAACGTGCGCGTCAAGATTCACGTGTCCAAGCGCCAAGACGACGGCTCTTTCGTACTCGAAGGCCGCTTGCTCGACGCCACGCGCGAACTGCGCGAACGCCTCGCCGCCCTGGCCTCTGGGTAGCTCGCTCCTTTCTCAGCCCCCTCGCCCTCCGGGGGAGGGTTGGGTTGGGGGTGGTCCGCTCGGCGGCCTCATGTTCGCGCGCGGCGGACCGCGAGCAAAACGCACACCGCGGTGATGAGCACGAGGGCGAGCGAGCTCGCGCGCTGCGAGATGTCGTTGGGGGCGGCGCCACCGAGAAGACTGTGCAGGTTTCCACGCGGCGTGAAGAATGCGAGCGTGCTCGCGTTGCCGCCGGAGCTCGTGCCGAAGAGGTAGTCGACGATGA
>Ga0193753_10004096_pt1 | contig 10548 bp, 10 predicted proteins | sample H1c2metaG_FD_144925 | JGI IMG/M metagenome (GOLD analysis project Ga0193753, IMG submission 144925) | Soil microbial communities from a riparian zone of the East river system, Colorado, United States - H1c2 | ecosystem: Environmental > Terrestrial > Soil > Riparian zone | place: USA: East... | reverse complement strand
GCCTCCAGCGCCTGCAGGAAATCGCCAGGCGGACGCGTGCCCGACAGGTATGCGGGGATGAGTCCCCCGCGCGATGGAGCGCTGCGCCGCGGGCGCCCGAACTCGCGAAAATTGGTGACGATGCCGACCCGCTGCGCCGGCCCGACCGCGAACCAGGCGCCGCCCGCCTGCAGGTCCCGCCCACCGACGACACCGTCGATGTCCGGCCAGGGCGCGAGCGGGGAGGCCGGGCGCGCGTGGAACTCGTCGCGGTTGGCGGCGACCACCAGCCGGTACCGTGGATGGCAGCGCCACGCGAGGACTAACAAACACATTCCAGGCTACCAGCGGCCGGGCGGCGCGTCCGGGGCACCAAACCAGGCATCGATGAGCCGCGCGGAGATTGCGCCTGCAGGCGGCAGCACCGGGCGGCCCGCGGCGAGATCAGCGCGCGTGAACCAGCGGGCATCTTCGAGTTCCCCGTCGCGCAGCGTGATGTCGTGGGTGCGCGCGACCGCGCGGAACCCCAGCATCAGCGACGACGGAAATGGCCAGGGTTGTGAGGCGACGTATTCGACATCGCCGGCCAGCACGCCGGTTTCCTCCTCGACTTCACGGACCACCGCGTCTTCGAGGGTTTCGCCGGGCTCGACGAAACCGGCAATGGTTGAATAGCGGCCCTCGGCCCACGAGGCCTGCCGGCCTAACAAGGCACGCTCGCCGGTGGAGTCGGTCACCAGCACGATGATCGCCGGGTCGAGCCGCGGAAAGGTCTCCGTGCCGCAGGTCGCGCGACTGCATCGCATGACATGGCCGGCACGGGCTGGGAGGTTGGGCGCGCCACAGACGCCGCAATGCCGGTGCCGGGACTTCCACAACGCGAGCGCGCGCGCGTAAGCCAGCAGCGAAGCGGAATCGGGTGGCAACAACGGCGCCAGCGGCCGCAGCTCACGCAACAGCGTGTCCGCGGGCAGTTCCGCGCCGGGATCCTGCAGCTCGATCAGCACGCAGCGCGCACCGCGAAACCAGCCTAGCAATGTCAGCTCTTCGTCGCGGGCGGCGGCTACCAGCGAGTGGCCGCCCTCGAGAAAGGCGATTTCCGCGTTTTCGCCGCCGGTCACGAGCTGCGTCGCGCCGGCAGCCAGCAGGTAACGCGTGGTGGGGTCGCCACGCGCGGCGGCGATCCACGCCGGATCGTCGCGCAGCTCTGCACGGCGTTCGAGAAACGGGCCGGCAAACAGCGTTGGGCGGATGGTCACGCCGGCAAATCTACCCCACCGGCTGTCCGCGCGTCGCCGCCGCTATGCGGTACCACCCCCGTCCACCGGGTCCGCGCAGTGCGGGTCGCTCGCTGAGCATTCGTTGCAAACCGGGACCCGCAGAGCAAGGCGGTCCGTGACCAGGACGCCGCTGCAATCCCGGCAGTGGGCGACGCGCAATTCGTCACCGGCGAGCAATGCACCGAGCAGGTACACGGCGTGCTCGAAGGAGATCTGCGATTCACCCATCAAGGCCGTGTATGCCTCGAAGGCTTCACATAGCAGCGCGCCGCGCGCCACCGTGGGCGCGGAGTCTGCCGACTGCGCAACCAGGATGGTTTTCGGGGTGATGAGCCCAAACAGGCTGCTCACGCTGGCAAACACCGCCGCCTCGCGTCGCATGCGCAGGGAGCGCGTGAAGAACGCCGCCTGGCGCGGCGACTTGCCGCGATGCCGCGTGACCGTGGCGCCGCCGGCTTCGAACAGGTAGGTGCGATAGAGCTTGCGGATGCGGTCGTCGGTGAGGCCGGTCCATGCACGGATTGTGTGCGTCCGTGCTTCGTGGTGGATGAAACGCAGTGCGAGGTCGAGTCGCAGGCGGTCGCGGCTGTAGCGGTCGTCGGAGATGCGCATGTTTTTTTCCCTGGTGTCATGTGGATCGATCGTTGTCGTCAATTTGGGAAAAATTTCCCAAATTTGCAAATGACTTTCAAGAGGTGGCGGCGCAAGATATCTCTCGCGTTTAGGGAGGAATGCCATGACAAGTCGGGGAGGTCCGCGCACCAGGGATGAGGTGCGCCACTGGTTGCCTTCGCAGGGCGTCGATCCGGCGCCGCTGGCGGAGCTCAACTCGGAATGTCTCGCGCAGTTAGTCCTGCGCGCGGCCGACAGCGACGCCCACGCGTTGGCCCCATTGCTCGTGTCGAAGTTGCGCGTGCAATGGGCAACGCTCCCGGCGCACGCCATGCGGCGCTTGTCCGCGGCTCCTTTCAGCCTGTTCGACGCCGGCTTTGCGTCGGCGCCTCGTTGGCTCGAGTTGCGCACACGGGGTGTCCACGAATTGCCGCAACGCGTCGAACCCGCCTACTTCCCGGCAGACATGGCGCGGGCCATCACGCGTCGCATGCTCGTTTACGGCTGGCACCTGGCGCGCAGCCGGCCGCGCGCGGCGTGCATGGTGTTCGGCGCGACCCTGGCCGGCGTCGAATCTCTTGCAGCCTGCTCGCTGGTTTCGCTCGAGGCCGCTGCGGATCGCAACGCCGAAGCGCTGCGTCCGCGCTGGTCGCATCAGACCAGCTTCTGGCGCGAGCTCCTGCTCGCCGCGTCGGCGGGCGCTGACCGGCGCCTGCACGAACTACTGCTGGGCGGAGTCCAGCGCCTTGCCGCGGAAACACTCGCGGCGCATGCTCCTTAGACAAATCCGGCACGCGTCGCTCGACGAGGAAACACGCGTGCAAGAAGAAGCCACCGAACACTGCGGGCGGAGCCCGCGCACTCAACATAACTCGGGGAGCAACATGACCATCAGCAGATCAGTCATTGCGGCCATGGCCGCCATGGCGGTGTTGGTTTCCGTGGGCGCCAGCGGCGCAACCCACGACGACGCAGTCGCCGCGATGAACGCCGCGAAGTCCGGCGATGGCGCCCGGCTCGGCGCCAGTCTTGCGGTTCTGCAGCGCGCGGTGGCGCGGCGGCTGCCACAGTCCGACATCACCCACCGCATCACGCACAAACTACCCGCGCTTCGCGCCAGCGGCGGGTACGTTTCCGTCAGCGCCTATGGCGACGACCTGCCCGGCCTGCGCGCGCAGCTTGCCGCCAAGGGACTCATCGGCGGCGTTGTGCATTCCACCGCGGTGTCGGGCAAAGCGCCCATCACGGCGCTGAGCGACATGGCCGCCACCAGCGGACTCAAGTTTCTGCGGCCCACGCTCGCCATGGCCCGGGCCGGGGCAGTCGTGTCGCAGGGTGACCGTTCGCTGCGCGCCGATCTCGCGCGTCGTGAAAGCGGCGCCTCTGGACGCGGTGTTCGCGTCGGCGTGTTGTCCGACAGTTATGACTGCGCGCCAGGCGCGTTCGAGCCGGGTGCGCCATTCACGCGCGCGGCGCAGGACGTGGCCAATGGTGACCTGCCGCGCGACGTACTCGTTCTCAAAGATCTCGCCGCCGCGCCCAGCGACGACTGCTCGGACGAAGGGCGCGCCATGATGCAGCTCATCCACGACGTCGCCCCCGGCGCGCCGCTGGCGTTCTACACGGCGTTCGAAAGCCAGGAAGACTTCGCCGCCGGCATTCGTGCGCTGGCCACCGCGGGGTCGCAGGTCATCGTCGACGACATCATCTATTTCGCGGAGCCGATGTTCGAAGATGGAATCATCGCGCAGGCGGTCGATGACGTTCATGACGGTGGCGCCGCGTATTTTTCATCGGCCGGCAACGACGCGCGCCAGTCCTATGAATCACGGTTCCGGCTGTCGAGCGAGTTCGGCATTTCCGGTCCGCGCCACGACTTCGCGCCCGGCCGCAATGTCGACGGCTTGCAAACCACGACCGCATCGGCTGGCAGCGCCACGTTGCTGTCACTTCAATGGGATCAACCGTCTTTGTCGGCCAACGGCCGGCGCGGGGCTCAAAGCGACGTCGATGTCTGGTTTTACGACCTGAATGGCGAGCCATTCGAAATCTGCACCGACGATCCCGCGCAGGTCGTATGCCAGGTTCCCGGCTTCGACGCGAACGTCGGCGGTGATGCGGTCGAGACGCCCATCATGGTCAACTTCAGCGACGAAGACATCGAGGTGCAGATCGGCGTCGAGCTGTTCGAGGGCCCCACACCTAACTACGTGAAATACGTATGGTTCGATCTCGATGCGGGCGTGTTCACGGTCGATGAACACGACACCGCGAGCGGCACGGTTTATGGCCATGCCAATGCCGCCGGTGCGGAAGCGGTGGGCGCGGCGGCGTGGTACCAGACGGAAGAATGGGGTAGCCCGCTGCGGCCGCAATGCATACCGGCCTGTCTTAATTCGTTCTCCTCGGCGGGCGGCTCACCGGTCTTTTTCGGCGCGAACGGTCGCCGGCTGAGCACACCCGTGGTGCGTCTCAAGCCCGGGGTCACCGGACCGGACGGAGGTAACACTTCCTTCTTTTTCTTCGACCTCGGCTTCGAGGTCCCGGGAACTTCCGAGCCGGACGGAATTCCTAATTTCTTCGGTACTTCGGCTTCGGCTCCGCACGTGGCGGCGGTGGCGGCCCTCATCCTCGACCAACGGCAGCGCGACGTGGCAGCCCGTAAGCGTTTCGTCGGTCCCCGGCGTCTGACGCCCGATTTGATTTATTGGGCCATACGCCTGACCGCGGATGACATGAAACTACGCAACTTCGGGGGCGACATCGGCCCGCAACGCGTCGATAATGCCAACGGGTACGATTTCGACACCGGATTCGGATTCGTAGACGCGCAGCGAGCGCTGCGCGCAACCCGCGGCTTCTAACAAGTCCCACGGTTTTTCAGACAGAGTTTTTGGACAAGCTAATGGTAGCCGGCATTCGCCCAAGTGGCAGGTGCCGGCACGTTGCAGGAATGGAGTCAGCTAACACATGTTCTCGACTGCGCGCGCAGTGATCTCGATCAGTCTACTTTCCATCCCCGGCGCTGTGATGGCGCAAGCCGGACCCAGCGATCCCCAGATCATCGCTTCTGCTTCCACTGGCAAGATCAACGTCGGCGCGAAAAAACTCGCGGGTCAGATGGTGGCGACTCTGCGCGTCGGTGACGACGGCAAAGTCCGCGAGGTGGCGGTTATCGAAAATACCGCCGAGAGCGCCTTCGAATCGCAGCTCACGAAGGTCATGCAGAACACGCGCTTTCGCCCGGCCATCGATGCGAACGGGCAGCCTGTCGAGAGCAGCGTCGACGTGAAGGTCGAGCTGCGGCCTTCCACGGGTTCCCTGCCCAAGCCCGTCGCCGCCAAACCCGATCCGCAACTCACCGAAAAGGAAAAGGCGCGCATTCGCCGGATGAAGTGCTCGGATTTCACCTGGGAGTGGAAGCTCATCGAAGACGAAGCCGATGATGCCGCCGCCACCGAATTCATGCCGCGCGTCGCGATCGCCATGTACGCCTCGGCGCGCACCGAAGCGGGCGAATACGTCGACGCGAAGGTGTGGAAGGCCTCGGGCAAGGCACTCAAGGAAACTGCCAAGCGTTGCGGCGAAAGTCCGACAGCGCCGTTCTGGGACGGCGTCTTCAAAGCGGTCTTCGATGAAGCTGTGCCGAAGTAGCCTTAAGCTTCTCTCTCCAATGAAACATTGATTTCGCCCCGCGTTCGTTCAAGCTGCCGGTCACCATGTACGCACTGTCGATTCGCGGGCTGACCAAGACCTACAAGAATGGCGTGCAGGCCCTCAAGGGTGTCGATCTCGACGTGGAGCAGGGCGATTTCTTCGCCTTGTTAGGACCCAACGGCGCCGGCAAGACCACCCTGATCGGCATTCTCACTTCGCTGGTGAACAAGTCGGCGGGCACGGTGAGCGTATTCGGCCACGATCTCGACCGCGAGCTCGAGGCCGCCAAGGCCTGCATCGGCATCGTGCCGCAGGAAATCAACTTCAACCAGTTCGAGACGCCGCAGACCATCATGGTCAACCAGGCCGGCTTTTACGGAATCGAGCGCACGCTGGCGCGCGAGCGCACGGAAAAATATCTGTCGCTGCTGCAGCTTTCCGACAAGCGCAACAAGATCGCGCGCGGCCTCTCCGGCGGCATGAAACGCCGCCTGATGATCGCGCGGGCGCTGGTGCACGAACCGCGGCTTCTGATACTCGACGAGCCGACTGCAGGCGTCGACATCGAGATCCGTCGTTCGATGTGGGAATTTCTAAAAGAAATTAACGCGCGCGGCACCACCATCATCCTGACCACGCACTATCTGGAAGAAGCGGAAACCCTGTGCCGGAACATCGCCATCATCAATGGCGGGCTGATTGCCGAGCGCGATCGCATGTCGACCTTGCTGCGCAAACTGCAGGCGGAAACCTTCGTGCTCAACCTGCGTGAAGCCGTGGATACGGTGCCGCTGGTGCCGGGATACGAATTCGAACTCATCGACGACCACACGCTCGAGGTCGAGGTCTCGAAAGAGCAGAGCCTCAACGAAGTGTTCGCAAAGCTGACCGAGCAGAAGATCGGCGTGCTTTCCATGCGCAACAAGGTAAACCGGCTCGAAGAGCTCTTCATGAAACTCGTCGAGCGCAAACCCGGTGCCGCGGCGCGCCCGTCATGAACGACGCTGCTGCGCAAACCGCCGCCGCGGATTCCGTGCGTTCCCTGCGGCAGGCCCGCTGGACCGGCCTCAAGACCATCATCATCCGCGAGTACGGGCGCATCGTCCGAATCTGGGCCCAGACCATCGTGCCCTCCGCGGTCACCTCGGCGCTGTATTTCGTCATCTTCGGTAGTTTGATCGGCCAGCGCGTCGGGCTCATGGACGGCGTTCCGTACATGCAGTACATCGCCCCCGGCCTCATCATGATGGCCGTCATCACCAACTCGTATGGCAACGTCGTGTCGTCGTTCTTCGGCGCCAAGTTCGGCAAACATGTCGAAGAGTTGCTGGTTGCTCCGCTGCCGAACTGGATCATCATCCTGGGTTACGTGGGCGGCGGCCTGGTGCGCGGTGTCCTGGTGGGCGCCGCGGTCACCATCGTTTCGCTGATCTTCACGACGCTCACCATCCACCATGCGGGGGTGATTCTCGCGGCGGTGTTGCTCACCTCGATCGTGTTTTCACTCGCCGGATTCATCAACGCGCAGTTCGCGAAGAACTTCGACCAGGTGAACTGGATCCCGACGTTCGTGCTCACGCCGCTCACTTATTTCGGCGGCGTGTTCTATTCCATCTCGCTGCTGCCCGAGTGGGCGCGGCACCTGTCGTACGCAAACCCCATCCTGCACATGGTGAATGCGTTCCGATACGGGTTCCTGGGAACCAGCGACGTCAACGTGTACGTTGCCTTCACCATCATGCTGGCGTCGGCCGTCGTACTGTTCGCGGTGGCGTTGTTCTTCATGAACCGCGGCACTGGCATGCGCGAATAATGGGGACATTCCTCGTTTCCTAGCAAAAGGGGACGGGGTTCACTGGTGGATGGTCTAGCGACGGCAGCCCCTGCAGGCAATGAGACTCGCATTTCGCCGGGCCCTTCGCTGATGTTGTAGTCACTAGATTGCGGGCCGCCGACACACGCGAAGACATCTTGTGGGTGGTGGGTTCTGAGGGTGGCGAAGAGTCCTGAAGACGCAGGGATCGGCTCCGTGTCTAGCGAGGCCAGGTAACCCGGCCCGCTCGCTCATCGCCTGCAGGGGCTGCCGCCGCTCGATCGTGCGCCAATGAGCCGCGACTCCGTTCGACAGGATAAAGAGGCGTGTAACCCCAGGCTGTGGGAAGACCTCAAGTGCGTACGTCTCTCTCTCTTACCACCGCAGAAGAGAAGCGGGCACACACACCCGCCACCCGCATCTCCGCTTTCTACTGATTGGCTTCGTCGGCCTGCGCACGGGCGTCGGCTGCAACCTGGTTGGCCGCTTCGACATCGTGCTTCAACTTCTCTTCCAGCTTCTTGCCTTCCTTGACCTGCTGCTGGGCCGCCTCGGCCTCGGCGGCGGCGACCGCAGTCGTTTCCGCAAGCCCGCAGCCGGTGAGCAGCAGGGTGGCTGCGACAGCGGTCAAGGTCAGCTGAATGTGAACGATCTTGAATGCCTTCATGGCGTGCCTCCGGGTAGTGGATCGTTTAATACGCCGTTCCTCTGGAGGAAACTGAGTACCAGCTCCCACTGCGAAGGACAATCGTTGTGGCCGCAAACCTCGATGTGAAGCTCGGAATGCGGCGATGCCGCACTCAACGCCCGTCCATGCTCGACCGGAAAGGTCTGATCACGCGTGCCGTGCAGGACGAAGACCGGCCCTGGATATTTCGCGAGTACCGCGCGCGTGTCGAATTCATTGGCCACGAGCCAGCCCGGAATGCCCTTCGCGCGCACCATGTCGCCGATGCACGTGAACGTGGACTCCAGCACCAGTGCCGCGAGCGGACGATTCGCCGCGAGCTGCGCAACGGCGCCCCCGCCGAGCGAGCGCCCGTAGCCGACGATGCGCGCGGAGTCCACGCGGGGATCGCCTTTCACGCGGTCATAGGCCGCGATGAATGTGGCGGTGACGCTTTCTTCCGATGGACTTCCACCTGAACGCCCATAGCCGGGATATTCGACCAGCAGCACGCTGATACCCGCGGCGCGCAGCGGCTCGACGGATTTCGTCTGGATATCGATCAGCTCGCCATTGCCGTGCGCGTGGATCAAGAGCGGGCGCGGCAGCACGCCGGCCGCCGGCAGGAACCATGCCTCGACGCGTTCGCCGTCGATTTGCAGCCACATGGACTCACCACCCGCTTCGTCGCGGGCCGACAGTCGCTGCACGGAAGGATGCGCGCCGGGAAACGTGAGGAATTTCTGCAGTGCCGTGACCAGGTAGATCGCGATGCCCGCGAACAAAACCAGTACAAGGATCGCAATCACGAAACCACGCCGCCGGAAAAAAACAGGGCCCGTCTCGCGTTGCGAAACGGGCCCCGCCGTGGTCATCTAACTAGATTACTTCTGCTTCCAGGCGCCGTCGTCGCCCTGGTAGTACCAGCCGGGCTTGGCGCCGGTGGCGACCCACCGTTTCGCGAAGCTCTTCTTGATGTCGGCTTCCCACTCCGGGTGGTTGCTGGCCTTGGCAATCTCGGCATAGAGCTGGGCGCGGTCGGCATTGTCCTCGGACACGAGGCGCTTGACGGTCGCGCGGTCCGGCAACGCCACCGCGTTGAGATCGCGCACGTCGACCATGCCGTCCTTGGTCAGGCCGATGGCACCGCTCGCGAAGAACTTCTCGAGTTCACCAAACCTCGAGCCCATGGACTGCTTGATGCGCGTGACAGCCGGCGAACTCACATTGAGCGCGGCCTCGGCATCCTGCGCGTTGGCGGCGGGCACCAGCGCATACAGCGCGTTACCGAAGGCAGCCACGAGGAAGTTAGGCTCGGTGCCCGACGTCGCAGGCGCCAGGTTGCCCTGCGGCGGAGTGGTGGTGCCGCTCTTCGCGCCCCCGCCGGTGATGTCGTTGATCACCTGGTCGGCAGCCTTGTCGGCGGCAGCAGCCGGAAAGTAAACGTTGATGGTGACGCACGCGGCGACCAAGAGAAGACTCGCCAGTGCAATTTTCAGCGGCAATACGCGTCGCATTGATAACTCCTTATTCCAAGCGCAGGCCTGGACGCGGGCATGATCGGGCGCGGCCGATGAATGCGCCCTGAACGTGCCTTACGTCAAATGTGCGCGCGATTATTGGCCCGAATGGCCGCCGAGTCCACACGGCAACCCGGGAATCACTGGGTGGTCGCGCTGCTGAATTCCGTGGTTGCAATCGAGGAGAGCAACTGGTTCCAGTTCACGCGTCCCTGGCTCCCGATGATATCGATGCGTGGAAGGCCGGCCCCCTTGACGATGTAGTAACCGACACCGGCGGGCTCGATGCCCGACATCTCGCAGACGTCGCCCACCAACGTGCACGTGATGCCCAGCTTGTCGTAGCTGTACTCATCGAAGAAACGCAGCACACCTGATTGCAGCGCCTGCACCACGCCGCCGCCACCGCCGCCCACGTTCGACAGGCTGCTCACCGCTTTGGCGCTGATGCGATGCCGCGATTTGTCGCCCTTGGGAGTGGCGAGCCTTGCGCTGAACGCGGTGGGCGTCCATGCGAAGAGTTCGAGGCCGAGTACATCGACCTCGAGCTTGCCGGTGATGCTGCCCACCTCGAAGGTCTGCGTCAGTAATCCGAGATCGAGATCGCGCGCGCGCACGTCGGCAAAGAATTGCGGGAAGCGGCCAAGCGGGTCCTGCATGCGTATGTTGCTCCCGATGATACGGCCGCCGAATACCTCGGATTCGACGTTGCCCTGGAACGTGAGCACGTTGTCCTTGAGCGTCACGCCGGGCACGGACGCGGCGAGTGTTCCCGAGAACTCCGGCCAGCCGAATGCCCTGGTCAATAGCGGCATGCTGATCGGCTCCACGTTGCCCTTGAAGGCCACTTCCATGTTGTCGCCATCGAGATTGCCGAGCGCCAGCATGTCGATGGCCAGTGCGCCGTCGAATATGGGTAGTTTGGTGGGGCGCGTGATGTGGAATCCTGCACCCTGGGCCAGAAATTCTATGCTGGCCGCGCCGCCGGACAGCCCATAGGCGCCGCCTTTCGTCCACGAG
>Ga0193753_10004095_pt1 | contig 10550 bp, 11 predicted proteins | sample H1c2metaG_FD_144925 | JGI IMG/M metagenome (GOLD analysis project Ga0193753, IMG submission 144925) | Soil microbial communities from a riparian zone of the East river system, Colorado, United States - H1c2 | ecosystem: Environmental > Terrestrial > Soil > Riparian zone | place: USA: East... | reverse complement strand
GATGCAAAATTCAATGCATCCGGTCAGCCTGCCAGTGCGGACCTGGTATTGGCGCAGCAAACAGGTGCTGGTTTCAAACGGGTTCCTGCAAACGATTCAACGCTGCAAAATATTAATACGGACGCACTGGAATATGCTGCCAGTATCAGTGCTGATGGGCTCACTCTTTATTTTACCCGGGTGGTATTGCCGTTGCATGAAAATTCCAGCCCTGAGATATTTTTCTCCACACGGCTGTCTGATAAATTGCCTTTTGGTCTTCCGTCAAAAATTATAAGCATTACCGGTTTTGCCGAAGCGCCTGCTATTGCACCGGGCGGGAAAATATTGTATTACCACAAAAAAGAAAACAATCGTTTTGTTTTGTATATGGTGAGAAAAAAATGATGATCTGACCAATCGTTACCAATGCTGCAACTGCGAAACAAATGCATTCCAGGCCAGTTTCGGTTTACTTCTGTCCGATACTGTTCACTTCAATCCAATAACCATCCGGATCCTGAAAAAAAGCCTGTTTTATACCATCTGCCCGGATATTGATTTTATGAAGTGTTCCGGCCCAGTCAGAATATACAAGATTCAGACTGTCAAGTGTTTTGACAAAATAATCAAAGTTGAGGGTTGTCAGCGCAAGATGCACTGCTTTATTGATTGTAACATTTTCTTTAACAATTGAAATAAGATGCAATTCTTTATTTTCTCCTATAGAAAACCATCGGACACCTTCAAGTTTTGAGCGATTGGTAATTTCCTGCAGTTTTAAAATTTTTTTGTAAAAATCAGCAGAGCGGTCCACGTCTTTAACAGAAAGCGCTAAATGATTAAAATTGAAATTAAATAAAGTTGTGTCTTGTGCCGGAAGAAGCGTACTACATGCAACAGCAATAATAAGCAGTGTTATTTTTCTCATTGTTTGTAATTGGGTTAAGTAGTTTATTCTTTTATTTAAGCTTCCTGGTATATCTCATATTGTCAGGTTGGTCATCATCTGTTCGTCCAATAAAGCACTGTCATTAGTTGGTTGCATACAACAACTATTAACAACCTGCACGGTTTTGATGGCTTGCGTTTATTTGCTTGCGTTCATTGACTTGTCCAGTAAAAAAGCAGGATAGGACATCTTTTTTGCACCGTCCATTTGTATTCCCGCAAGGATGCCAGAACTGATTAATGTGGCGGTTGCGTCAGCCGGCTTAACAGCAAAGGGAAGTTCCAGCGCAATGCTGTACCGGGTTTGACATCCCTGCACATTTACTATCGTGTACTCTGCCTGCCAGTCAGTGCCCGGAACTGTTAACCGCCATCTTTTTTTTTCGACTGTTATTTCCTTGTAATTCCCTCTTTTCAGCATCTTTGTAAATTGCTCCCTGTCTTTGTCAGCAACTATCCATTTGTACCAGCCTTCAAAACTTACACCTACACCGGGGGCCAGCATTATTTTGTCATCAAAGGGCAGCTTGCGTTTTATTTCAAAAACGCCTTTCTGGCCCCGGTCTTTGATACTCATTTCCTGCATACTATTTTTGATATAGTAAGTATCCGGCCGCTCATCCGGCCCGCAGGCATTGCTGTATAAACCTATCAGCCATTCTTTAAAACTTTGCGGGTCCTGATCCATAAACCACCTGATTTCATGGCTCCTGTAACCTGGTTCGCCCTCCGGGGAGATATCAAATACATACCAGGGCCAGATACATATTTTTATCACTTCAAAAACCTTCCTGGTATATGAAGTGAGAGAACCCCTGTTTCTTTTATCTTTTCTGGTCTCGTACGATAATGCTTTTCCGCGCCTTGCAAAGGAAGCCACCGATTTGCTGCGCAGTTCGAATAATTTTTCCCGGTCAGGTTTGGCGGGGAAGGGCTTTATTTCTGAAAGGGCCGTAATTATGAAGGTATACGCTGCATCAATTGATTTTTGCCTTTGGGTCAGGTAACGGAACAGTGATAAAAAGGACATGGCTAACATAAGAAGTGACAGCGCCCATACCTTTATACTACCAAGAAGTATACATGAAATAAAACACACCACCACCAGGCTCCTGAAAAACTTGGATTCAGCAATCAGCCGTTCGACTTCCGCATACAGGGCAGGTGCATTTTTTAATAACCACGCGCAACTCCATTTAAATCCATTGAGCACCATACGGTCCTCAATACCGGTGATGGCTGCTTTTCGTTCCAGTACATAGGCAGCCAGGCGGTGATCATTCCAGAATACTTTGCGCACATTTTCATATATCCAGTCATCGAGATTGGAAGCGAGTAAGTATATAAAGTGTCCTGTTACATAGGAGGCTGCAATGTACAGCACTACCCCGGGCCAGGAATCTGCATTGCCTGCCGGCACCTGGAAATCGCCGGGAATAAATTTTGCTGCGAGGCCAGCTTTAACTAGTATAAATATCAGCAGTCCTCCCGGCAAAAGGAGGGTTAGCAGATCAAGCAAACCAACTTTCAGTTTATCTGTCATTGTACAGGCATTAGCAACCAGCAGTTAAGCTTAACCATAATGTACGAAACAATGTCCATAAATTGGATAAATCGTACAATCGTTTCTATTTAAGTAACTAAGATACCTGCACGCTTATTCAGCGCGCAGGCTTTTAACAGGGTTCAGCATCGCAGCTTTGACCGACTGGAAACTCACCGTCAGCAGTGTGATCAGCATCGCCATGAGTGCAGTTGTCACGAGCAGCCATAACGGGATAGCGGTCCTGTATTGGAATTTCTGCAGCCAGTTATTCATCAGCAGGTAACCTGCAGGCAGTGCGATCAGGCAGGAAACAAATACGGTGATCATAAAGTCCGCTGATAACATATGCCAGAGGCGGGGTACGGACGCACCCAGCACTTTGCGGATAGCGATTTCCCTGGAACGCTGCCCGGCGATATAAGACGCCAGTCCTGAAAGACCCAGGCAGGAAATAAAAATCGAGAGTATAGCGAAAATAGCCGCGAGTTTCCCGATGCGCATTTCCTGGGAAAATTTGGCAGCGTATTGCTCATCCACAAATTTGTACTGAAATAATGCGGAAGGCACAATTTTTTCAAATACCGATTGTATGGCCGCAACCGCACGTGCCGGCCCGGCATCCGGATTTAGCCTGATATGGAACTGGCCGGGCGAGCCGTTGTTGTAATAGAAGATCGTTTGCATGGCTGGATCATAAGGCGACCCGATCACCATGTCTTTGATCACCCCAATAATGGTCCATGTTTTTTTAACCGCACCTGTTTCCCCATCAATATCGATCAGCTTCTCACCAACCGGTTCCTTCATCCCCATATATTTGGCGGCCGCTTCATTGATCACTACGGCATCCGTTGTGTCCCTGGCAAAATCCGTTGAGAAATCTCTCCCTGCAACGAACTGCCAGCCAAAGGTTTTACCAAAGTCGTTGGTGATTTTGACGGAATGGAATTCTGCATCAAATCCAGGTTTCCTGCCCCGCCAGTCATACCCGCCGGTGACATTGGATATAAAAGTTAGCGGAACGTTGGAGGACGACATGGATGCCACCACGCCAGTTCGCAACAGTTCCTCTTTAATTATGTCCTGTTTTTCTTTATATGCCGGGTCCCTGGTAGAAATGGTGATCAGGTTCGACTTGTCAAAGCCGGCCGGCCGGTCCCGTGCGAACATAATTTGCCTGTAAACTACCACGGTACCCAGTATCAGCAGCACGGACACCGTGAATTGAACCGCCACCAGCACCCGCCGGGGCAGGGCTGCCAGCCGCCCTGTTTTCAACACCCCTTTCAGCACTTTGACCGGCTGAAAGGATGAAAGAATAAAGGCGGGATACAGTCCCGCTGCCAGTCCGGTAAACAGGATAAACGCGAGGGCCATGAGCCAGAATAAAGGTTGAGTAATTGGCAGTGAGACATCTTTGTCTGCCAGCCTGTTGAACCAGCCGGTCAGGAAAAACACGAGGGCTGCCGACACCAGGAACCCTAAGAAAACAACGAGGTAAGACTCGCTTAAGAACTGCATCACCAGTTGCGATTTACCGGAACCCAGTGCTTTGCGTACACCCACTTCCCTGGCTCTTTTTTCCGACCGGGCAGTGCTTAAATTAATAAAATTAATACAGGCCAGCAGCAGCACGAATATCCCAATAATCCCGAATAGCCAGACAAACACGATGCGACCGGTAGCAGGTTTACCGGCTATAAATTCCGAATAGAGCCACCAGGTGTCCATGGGAACAGCCTGCACAAATGATTTGTATTTCTCTACATTCTTCTTCAGGTCCGGCGGAACATTCTTTATATAAAGTTCTTTGAGCACCGCGCTGGCCGCATCGGAACTAACGCCGGGCTGTAGTTGCACATATACATTGAACGCCCGGTTATCCCAGTCGCTCACCCTTTCCCTGATGGAGGGCCTGTACTGAATTTGCAGGGCAAAAGGAGAAAAGAACTGCACTTCGCTGAAACGGTTGTTCCTGGGGATATCCTGGTATACCCCGGTTACTTTGGCGTCCACTTTGTTATCGATGCGGATGGTTTTATTGATCGCATCTCCGTTACCATACAGAGCAATTGCTGTTGACAGGGAAAGAATAATGGAGTTTGGATCGTTTAGTGAGTGGTAGGAACCCTCCAGCATTTTCAGAGAAAGCATTTCTGCGACGCCGGGTTCGATAAACAGGCCGGTACGGTTGAATTTATTATTTTCAGTGGCAAGTGTATTGCTGCCTATCCAGCCAGAGAGTAATACACGTTTGAAATACTGCGGGTAATCCTGTCTGAGCACACCCGCTACAGGATACTGCATCGAATAACCGCCGTTGACGGCAGCGGTATTGGGATCGGTCTCCCCGCTCCAGAGCTGGGCAATCGTTTCATGGTTTTTGTGGTAATGATTATAGGACAATTCATCATAGATCCACAGGCCGATAAAAATTGCGACTGTCATGCCGATGGCAAGCCCGCAGATATTGATCGCTGCATAGCCCTTGTTTCGGATCAGTCTTCTCCAGCCGGATTTGAAATGATTTTTAAGCATGGCATAGTTATTTTGATGGGGGAAGGTGGGTGGGTTGACAGACCGGATGATTCCCGGTCTTAACAGCAGCAATACATCAATGATGAATAACAGGTCCGCCCTGCGCTTACCCTTTAGCCGCACACGTTCCTGGTAGAGTTCCAGCAGGTCGCCTTCTATAGCGTCGCGCAGTTTCGGCCGGCAGAACCAGCAGAAGAAGCGTTGAAATATTCCCGGGGGTGCAGTACTTCTTTTCATAAACTGCTATTGTATTTTAATCCAAATGCGGTTTTAGGAATGGCGTTCCATAATTCGTTTCGTGTATCACGGTTGTATTCCATGGCTTTTTTTCCAAGGTTTGTGACCTGGAAATATTTCTTCGGCCTGCCCGCACGCTCCTCTGTTCTCTCTCCTTCATGTGATTTGACATAACCTTTGGCTTCCAGCCTGCCAAGTGCGGTATGCAGTGCACCCATACTGACGCTCCTGGAAAGTTTTTCTTCTATGGCTTTTTTGATCGATACACCATAGGCTTCATTATACAGCACCCCGGTTATCAGCATGACAATCTCTTCGAATTCTCCCAATTGAAATTTTTTCATTTCCAATAATTATTTCCTAAATGTAGGTAAATAACTGATGCCAATATGAATTGCTTTTTGATTTTGTTTTTTTCCCAGTATTGCCGTTCTTCAAAATGACAAACTTTTTTTCGTCATTACACCAATCCCTGGATCACGGTGGGTGATCAATTCACAGAGATGGATGGCGGTCTTTTCAAAATGATCATTGGTTGCCCTGAAAGAAAACATATGGTAGCCATAGGTGAACCGCAATCCATCGCAGGTGCTTTTGAGCCTTACTGAACTATGGCTCTCTCCGGCGTAGGTGATTAATTTCCAGTGCAAACCCGGGGGCGCATTTTTTCCAGGGACCGCTTCCATGGTATCAATGTGCATTTCATTTAATGCATTGCCTTCCCTGCCGGCAATAAACAGGCTTGCCTGCAGGCTGCTTAGCGATGGGAGTATTTTTGAGGCATATTTCAGGGTCGCCATAAAAATTTCATCGTGTTGTTCTTATTTAACTGATTGTTCGTCGGGGTCTTCATTGAAATCATCCTTTGAATCATCTTCGTTGAATGCTTCGCCGGCGTTAGGCTGCTTTTCAAGATCCAGGTCATCTTTGGCAGACCGGGAATTTCCACCAGTTTTAATCTGATTTTGCCAGGCCATCTGCGCGGTAACATTTCAGGAGCGCGCAACCTTGCGGTTTGACCCGCGTACATATAGCTAAAATGGCGAGGCTTAGTTTGCTACCACGCAAATGCCGGACTATATTATCTGATCTTGTTATGTGTTTCTGTGATTGGCTGACCCGTTCCGGACACCACCACAAATACCACTATTAGGGTATAGCGTCGCTTTTTGAATTTCCCAAACTTCGTTCTCTATCCGCGGCCAATGATAACTGCTGTATTTGCAGAAAGTTTTCAAATTATCATTATCTCACCATTAAACCTTTTATTATGCCATGTACACCAGACATGATTGAGAAGGCAGTGCTCTGCGCCTCGGAATTCAGGCTCACTTCATTCACTGCCACACCCGCCACCGTTACACCCGGGCAGCCAGTCACCCTTAAATGGACCACTGCCCACGGGGCGGGGCATTGCGCCGCAACATTCCGTATCAACGGAATCACAGTACCCGCATCGGGCAGCAAGACAGTGAATCCACTGTCCGATACCACTTATACCTTTGCGCTGCAGACCCAGTGCAATATCACACGCACCCTGGGCCGTGCAACGGTGGATGTGAATGAAAGTTCCTGCCGTATCACTTCCATTCCCGAAAGCCTGGTACGCGGCCAGGTGATCAGCGTAGTGGATGCCAATATCAGGGAATTCAACGACTCCAGCGGCAACGATCTAAGCAAACGCTCGGAAACACAGGTAGAAATAGATCCCCAGGGCATTTCCATCAAACTCCGGCTGGAAGCCTCCATCAACAATTTTCCTAACCCGGATCTGAATGTAGACATGAAAGTGGGCCTCGGAGTGGGGCCTGGCAATACCGTGTCAGTATTTTACCGTTCGTTCTCAATAGACGTAGACTGGCCCTGGTGGGTTACTGCCATCAGCCTGGGCATTACCAAAATCGTAGAGGAAATAGTGGAAGGCAGGATAGAAGGAAAAATAAAAGGCCAGATACTGGACTCGCTTAAAACGCAGATCAATAATGTGGCAAAGCAAATACCCGGTGTGCTGGCTAACATACAAACGCTGCAGGACGAGCTGCGCCTGAAAATCTGCTGAGAAAAAAAATCACCTGAACGCACTCCGGCAAACAGGTTCCACAAAAAGATCCAATAAAAAAACAAATCTTTCTGCCAGGGCGGAGGGATTTGTTTTTTTTGAAGGGAGCATGTTGCTTCCTTCAAGCTGGCAAGTGTATTTTCCTGAACTGAATAAACGTTGTGATGGAAATTATAGCGGGTATTGCCGTTACAGCGTTTCCTTAATTTTTTATATGTATCATCCTTGTATAAAAGGTCATTAACCGCCTTCAATTCCCATTATGATGAACGAAAGATCTTTGTAAAACTCAAAATATACATTGAGTTCATCAAAAATTGGATGCTCCTGGTATTCCTGGCTGCGTGAGTTCATAACTTATATTATAAAATAATACTTTTAATGGGTGATTATGCAATTACAAATTGGCATAAATTAGTCTATTCCCTTTAAAGCGCTGCAACCACAACAAATCATTGAGTACCCTTATTTGCTGAAAGAATACCGGAGCCGATGGTTCCTGATTGCAGGACAAAAAGAGGGCAGGTATTTACTGACGCTGGCCCTGGACAGGATGGTTGTGTTTGAAGAATCAACGCGCGAAAAATTTATTGAACATGACGGCATTGACTTTGATGTTTATTTTAATGACCTGCTGGGTGTCTCAAAAAATGAAAAAGACATTCCCCGCAAAGTGCTGCTGTGGATTGATAAGGCGCATGCACCCTATGTGCTGACCAAACCATTGCACCATTCGCAAACAGTTATTAAGGAGGTTCCTGATGGGGTCAAATTCCGTATTGACGTGCTATTGAATTTCGAACTGGAGCGCGAGATACTGGGATTTGGTGAGTTTATGAAGGTGTTAAGCCCACGGCTGTTGGTGGGAAGGATAAATAAAAGATTGGAGAAGGCGGGGAGGAATTATGTTGCCGGGGCTTAACAGTTGTATAAAATGCAATCGTTTTTGTTCGGGCCTCCCACCTGGCCCACTCCATTGGAAAAAACCTATTTCCTTTGTATCTGCCGCACAATGGCAGGGTCGGTTATCCTATCGTCATCGGCAAGGAGCATGGCCTTGCTCATTATCACGGATAAACCAGCATCCCCTTCAAAGAGCAGAAAGATGTTTTGTGACGCATCGGATTTTTGCCCCAGGACCGGAAAGCGTTGCCGAAAATTATATTTAAAGTTCTTGCCCCCTTCCTATTAGAACAGCTGAAAAACGAGAAGTTTGTGGGAAGAATCAATTTTTTCCCATTATATTGACCGCCAATACACTATAGCCAATATAATACTTTACCTGTGACTGAGGGTAGCGAAGCTTTGTCCGGTAGAAAGACCACAAGTGTTTTGGCAACAAGTTGCTATACATTTAATTACCTTCAGGTGAACGTTTCTGAATGTTGAGTATTACTCATGATACCCGACTCCATGGAGATACTACCAATAAGGATATTTTAGGTATTGCAGGTCCACCTGACGGCCTGGAGCTTAAAATGTGACGTTGCATTGACGCAACTTAATACCAATCGCATCTATTTTTATAAAACATTTTCAAACAACCTTTTTTAAAAATATACGCGGTTACAAAAGCTAGAAAACCCGCGTCTATTTAAGAGTTAGCGGTAATGCAAAAAACCTTGCAGTTATGGTGTACAATATTTTAAACGGTGACTCCCTTGCTTACAGTTTTCCAGACGCAAAAATTGAAGGGGAGATTATTGTTGTTAGAGAAGGTCTTATTGACGGAGAATTATCAGGCGATAACCTCCATGACTTTTGGCAATCAAGAGCCAGATACATGAGAATAACAGAAACCGAATACAATAATTCTGTTGTAAAAGAATTTGAAAAAATAATGAATGCGCCTGATAATTCAGAGTTTAATCTTTGGTTTGAGTATGACTTGTTTTGTCAAGTAAATATGTGGTTCGTTATTTCAATTATCAATAGTTTGTCAATTAAGAAAAAGGTTTTTGCCGTTTTTACTTTTTATTTAGACAAAACCAATAAACAGTTTTGGAATGGCTTTGGACCAGCAAAGTCAGATGAACTTAAAGTTTGTTATGCAGATAGAATCCCTTTAAGTGAAGCCGACATAAATTTCGGGCAAGAGTTGTGGAAAGCATACAAAAACGGTAACCTTGAAGAGTTGACAAATCTCTCAAAGCATCAATCTTCAGCTTTTCCGTATCTGCAAGAAGTAGTAAAGGCGCATGTCGACCGCTTTCCAAAGGATGGGACAAAAGGAAGACCTGAAAAAGTTATTGAAGACATCATAAAAAATATTTCTACTGATTTTCATAAAGTGTTCGAAGAATTTTGGAACCGCGAAAGCATTTATGGCTTTGGTGACACTCAATTAAAAAGTCTGTATGACAAAGTAATGCACTACCGCTAACATGGGTTTGGCGCTATGGCGGCTGAACGAACATGAACTCATCGTCCAGTCCGCTGCTCAGCTGCGGTTCCGGCTGACGAATAACGCCTGGCGATAGAATATAACATCAACTTTATAACTTTACTCAGCTTCGGTTCGGGCTGAACGATCCTGGAATATCGCCACAGCGCCAAGCCATGTCCGTTATCGATAATTGTAAAAAACGACACACGAATTTGGATTGACATAAACTTAAAAATATGAGAAAAGTAATTGGAGCAATCAATATGACACTTGACGGGTTTTGCGACCATACAGCAGGTATTCCAGATGAAGAAATACATCAACATTATACTGAACTATTAAATGAGGGAGATGCAATTCTATACGGTAGAATAACATATCAACTTATGGAATATTGGCAACCTCTGGCGAAAAATCCTTCAGGTGAAAAAACAATGGACGAATTTGCTATGGCGATAGATAAAATTCCAAAAATAATTTTTTCCCACACCTTGAAAAATGTAGAATGGGAAAGTGCAAAGTTAGCAAACCGGGCCATTGAAGAAGAAGTTTTAGAACTCAAGCAACAACCAGGCAGAGACATTTTAGTTGGCAGTCGGAGTTTAATTATACAGCTAATGAAACTTAATTTGATTGATGAATACCAACTTTGTGTTCACCCTGTTGTTGTAGGAAGCGGTTTGCCATTATTTGAAAATATAAACGACAGAACTATTCTTAAACTCATAAAGACTAAAACCTTTAGTGGTGGTGCAGTAACGCTTTACTATGAGCCGACAAACGAAAAAACAACGAACCGCTAACAAGGTATTGCCAAAAGCGGGGGTGACGGGGTTTTATGACACTTTTGGCAA
>Ga0193753_10004094_pt1 | contig 10553 bp, 18 predicted proteins | sample H1c2metaG_FD_144925 | JGI IMG/M metagenome (GOLD analysis project Ga0193753, IMG submission 144925) | Soil microbial communities from a riparian zone of the East river system, Colorado, United States - H1c2 | ecosystem: Environmental > Terrestrial > Soil > Riparian zone | place: USA: East... | reverse complement strand
ATATTCGCTCCCGATGTGCAAGCGATGGCCAAGATGCGGTTGAGCAACCTGCTGCCCACCTCCGGCGACCCGTCGAAAGCCACCAGCGGCCTGCTCAATGGCGTGCTCGGAAACAAAGGCGGCGCGGTCGGCGGAATCCTCGGCGGAGTGCTAGGCGGTCAAAAACCGCAGCAAGGGCAGCAAGGGCAGCAAGGGCAACAACAACAGCAGCAAAGCCCGCTCAATTCCATCTTCGACCAACTGAAGAAAAAGAAAAAGTGAGCGAAGGCGCTCGAGCGACAGCGCTGAGCCTGTTTCTGCTCTTTGTTCTGAGCAATGCCGTCGCCGCTCAGGGCCCTGCGTCCCCGCCTCCTCCAGGAAGACTAATAGATGTTGGCGGCCACCGCGTCCATCTGTACTGTACGGGAGAAGGTAGCCCTACGGTTCTTATTGTGGGCGGTTTTTCTTTTGACTGGGCGCTTGTTCAGCCGAGTATCGCTAAGTTTACGAAAGTATGCACCTACGATGTTGCTGGAACGGCCTGGAGCGATCCTGGTCCTTCGTTGAAGTGCCTGGATAGGGTGGTAGAGAACGCCCCGATAAAGCGTCCCTTCCTGTTTGTCGGCTTTTCGATTGGCGCTCTAGTTGGCCGCAGATACGTTTCTCTATATCCGAACGACATTGCAGGCATGGTGATTGTGGATCACGCGTTCCTTCCCGCAGGTGACGACGGTCTTCCTCCTGCCAAGCCGCCAGGGGACAGCGACAGTCCTCCTGTTCTTATAGAGAAAACGCCGATTATCTTGACCACGGAGGAAACGTCGGATTTTCGTAAACTTCCGGACCGAGTTCAAGAACTGCACCACTGGGCGGAATCGCGCAAGCCCGCCCCCGCGACAGCGGAAACGGCCAAGGATTGTCTGTCGGAACTGGAGAGCACGAAGAAAACAATGCACCCGCTAGGTCACATCCCTCTTGTCGTCATCAGCACGGGTAACACTTCCGCGGGCTACGGAGCGCTTCAACATAGTCTGCTGTTGCTTTCGGCAAACAGCAAGCAGCTCATGGCGGAACGAAGCTTCCACTCTGTGGAGATCGACCAACCGGAAGTCGTGATTCGTGCAATCACACAAGCTGTGCAAGCAGTTAAGACATTGGAGCCTTAATCCCGGCCGGTCGAAAACCGCAGCAAGCGCGGCAATAACAACCGTCAGCCGTCCGGCTGCGCCTTGACCGAACGGTTAATTAGTGTCTTGGGTGCACCCGCGCGCAGAAAATAGCATCCGAATAATTTCAAGTAACTTATACTTGTCGTCCAGATTGCCATCTTTGATCGGCCCGCCTCACGGTAGATAAAGTGGATCGGCCGTTCGATCATCACAGCTCCCATCGCGGCGGCCTGAATCAGCACTTCAGGTAAGAAGGCAAAATTATCGTTATGGAAGTGGATCCGTCGCAACAAGCCTGCGCGATAAACCCGAAAGCCCGAGCTCATGTCCTTCACTTTCATTGCGAGAGTCAAGCTGATAGTCCGGTTTACAATCCAACTGGTGACTCGCTTGCATAGTGGAAGGCCTTCAATAAGGCTCTGATGAACGCGCCTGGAACCAATCACAATGTCCGCACCGGTACTCGTCGCCTCCTCCAGGAGTCTGGGAATCTCTTCGGGTTGATGATTGAGATCCGCGTCCATCGTCACGACCAAGTCAGTATCGGATGGTACGGCTTCGAAACCGCGCCGAAAGGCTCGACCCAAGCCACTCGGCTCCGGATTATAGAAGAATTGGATTTGCGGTTTGTCCGCCGCCAATTTCGCGACAAGATCCAGACTGCCGTCAGTACCCTCGATTACGTAAATAACGGTCCAGATTACCGGCAAGGCCTCCATGACCTGAATAATGCGAGCGGTTAGCGGGACGATGTTCTCTTTTTCGTCATAAGCGGCAATCACGATGCAAACTTTCAAAACGGGGGACGGACCGTCGCTTTTCTGAGTCACGATATCGTTATTGTTCAAAATTGTTCAAACAGTCTTGCCGTTTCCGGATGCCGAGACAGCGGCTGCGCCCGCAGTGAATTAGGATACACGAGTAAAGAAGCAAAATTTCGAATAATTGTTTCTACTCTGTTGCGCCGGGTGGATTTCCTCCTCATCGGCGCCGCACGGCTATTCATCCCGGCGTCCCTCCAGAGCGTGAGCGAGCGCGGCACGTGCCGGATCAATCACCTTAACCAACGGCCCACCTTCGTAGAGTGCCTTCGGCGGTCGTCCCCGCCAGATTCGACCGGCGGGATACACGGCAATGTAGTCCCAGACCACGCTCCGGCGATCATGCTCCCCCATGGAACGGGAAATCAGCCGTCCCTTGTCCCAGAATTGGGAAGCACGAGAATCGGAAATCCGCCGCAACGCCGCCGTGGATGGCGGGCCCCAGTCTGCCGGCAGCACTGGCTCCCACACGACAAAGACTCGCACCGCCTTGCCGGCAAACTGCTGTAGAATGCGCTCGGCTGCAGAAGCCCCCTGCAGACATACCGTTCAAGTGGGCGACAAAAGCACAAGGACTCGGACATCGTCTTTCGCGGCGTTAAATGCGTTCTCGATCTCTGTCACATTCTGCGCTGTGAGGCTTTGGAGCGGAGGCTGGCCGGGCGGCGCTTGACTACCACCGTGAAAATAGAGCAGCGCTCCTACCAGCAGGGCCGCCAACATTGCCGTCACGATGTATTTACTGTTCATACAATCAACGTGCCAGCAAACTAGCCGAGGCGTTGGCCGTCACCTGCGGAAAGAAGATCGAGATAACCACGAACACCGTGGCCACCCATAAGAGCGCCGAGCTAATTACGCCGGGACGGCGCTGACACTTTTTCGCCCGCCACGCTTGATAGAACCCGTAGGCGATGAATAGGATCGAAGCTCCCAAGAAGTACGGCCTCGCATCCGACAAAAACGCCGAGCTGCCCGCAAATCCCGCAGCAAGAAGAAAGGGCAAAATCGGCAGACAACAACTGGATGCGGCGAGAACGCTAGCTATGGCGGCGATGCTGGTAAGCGCGGTGCGAGTACCGCTCGACTCTTTCATAACTCCCGCGCCTCTTTCAGCGCCGTTCGAATCATCTCCTCCGAGGGCAGCCCGCCCGAATACCGCCGGCAGGCGAATCCCGTCTCCTCGACACCGCGAGAATCGGCCTCAATATCGAGTCCGTTGACGCGAATCGTCGGCGACCCAAAGAATTTCAGCGCCTTCACAACCGATTCGTCTTTTACTTCGATCTCGAATACATCGACCGGCAATCCTTCCTGCCGGAGAACTGTTCGGAGCCGTTCTACGGCAGGTAGATAGTTGGGACAACCCTCGAAATACAGAACCTCAATTCTCATCGGAACCTCGATGGGCAATTTCTTCGAGCAGGGGACAGCAGCCCTTGTGCGAATCGCCGGACGCTCTCAGCTTGCGTTCGCACTTCCGCAACCCCTTTGTCAGTTGCTCTTCAAGAACGCCAAGCTCCTGGATCTTGTTGTGAATCGTAGTAATTTTGGCCCGCAACAGCTCGCGCACGTGGGAACAGGTCCCATCCTCGTCGCGCTGCAACACCAGCAGCTCGCGGATTTCGGGAAGAGAAAATCCTAGTTGCTGAGCGCGGCGAATGAATTGAATCCGCTGAATGTCTTGCGTGTGGAACAGGCGAAAGCCGCCTTCGGTTCGCGGCGGGCGCTCCAAGAGCCGTTGCTTTTCATAGAACCGGATGGCGTCAACGCTCAAACCGGTCTGTTTGGATACTCGTCCAATCTGAATCCCGCTTCTGGCCATGCGCCTCCAACATACACTCTGGAGCCGTCTCCAGAGTCAAGGGGGTCCGGACGTTCGAACCGCTTCGCGAACGCGTTCCGCCAATCGTCTTACCAGATGGTTTGCACTATTGAAGCGCCGATCATCTCGTCACGAGTGACCAGCGGTACTTTAAGCGCCAACGCCGTCACCACGACGCGTGGATCAATCAATCGCAGTCTTAGTTTAGAACCTTCTTTCGCTGTGCATCGCGCTCCAGCAAGCGCCGTAAAATCCGGTTGTTGACATAGAAATTAGTGGCTTGAAGTCTCTGAAATGCCACCTCCAGATCCAGCAGGCGGGTTGCCGCTGCCGCATCGAGAACACCCAGTGTTCCAGTCGTTGCAATCCCACGTCGTGCGGCCTCCTGCCTGCCCCTGTCTTCGTCAATCAACAGAAGGACATCAGGCTGCTTTGCGTCGGCCAAAGCGATTGCAGATTGTTCACCGGGCTCGAGGTCGTTTGCCTCGAGTGCAGGCAGCAGCTGGGATTCTGTTCCACGATCAGCCACGGCGGAGGAGAAGCAATCCACGTTGCGACGTCCGGAGGTGTGTTCGGATGGAGCAATTCCTGAAGCACCGCTCGCGGTATAAGCACCTCTCCATACAAGCGAGGAAGCACTTCGGCATGGCCGATCAGCACCAAATAGTTCAACGGAGAGGTGTCTGCGATGACGACCATTCTTTGCTGAATTTTTGCGCGTTCTCGATATCGCTTTCCAAATCCTGCTCACTATAGTGCAGCGGAAGACCGTGCTCCTTTAGGAAGCCATGGACTTCGTTGCGAGTTCCGAAATTCAAGAGCCGCCTGACTTGTGATTCCGACAGTCTCCGGAAGCGAATCCTTCTAGCGCCAGACCTTCAAGGGCCGCGCGTGAAAGGTCACACCCGCCAATGCCTAATTCACCGGCGATGTCCTCTGGGAGATCGAGAGTAATCTGCATTTAGGTAGGCTCCTTCTCTTATTATGACTATTATGACTTGGGCGGCCTCATAAGCACATAATCAATCGATCGCACGGAACCGAGCCAAACAGCCGCCACGATGCACAACCGCCCCGCCACGCTAGCAAAGGGCTGCATGCTCCCCACACCAGTTTTTGATAAGAAGGTACCGTGGACGAAGATCTTGAAGCGATGACTCGCGAGCAGCTAATTGTCGAGGCCACGCGGCTGCGCGCGGGAATCAGAGCGCACCGGGACAGTACTGGGCATGACCTCTGCTGGCATCATCCGGCGCTCTGGAGTCTCCTGCCGGAGAGAACCGATCCCTTGCCAACGGTCCCTACATGGCCGGAGTTTCTGCGGGGCTGCCTGCGGTACCGCGAGTCTCTGGACAAGCAGTTGCCGGATGCGCGGCGCACCGGCGAACCGTACCAGCCGCGATCCTAGATTCATGAATGGCCGGTGACCAGTACATTGTCTATCAGCCGCACACCCCCAAGCCAGATTGCACCGGCAATGCAGATCCGCCCCGCCGCGCTCGTTACAGGCTGCATGCTCTCCGCATCGACAACTTCGAAATATTCAACCCGGATGCGAGGCTCTTTCGCAAGCACATCCAGACCTGCCGCGCGAATCCGCGCCACATCCGCCACCTCGCGTCTGGCCGCGTTCAGCGCCTGAAACAAAAGCGGCGCTAACATCCGTTCTTCGCGCGTCAATCGCTGGTTCCGCGAGCTCAACGCCAGCCCATCCGAATCCCGCACCGTCGCGACACCGACGATCGAAATCGGCATGTTCAATCCCGCCACCATTCTCCGAATCACTGCCAGCTGTTGCGCATCCTTTTCGCCGAAGTATGCGATTCCTGGCTGAACGATATTGAAAAACTTCGTCACCACCGTGGCCACGCCTCGAAAATGCCCCGGACGAAACGCGCCGCACAGGCCCTTCGAAACCTCCGGGACTTCGACGAAAGTATTTTCACCAGCCGGATACATCTCCTCCGCGCTAGGAGCAAACACAACATCTACTCCGCAACGCCCGGCGAACGCAACGTCGGCTTCGAGGTTTCGCCCGTAGCGCTCATAGTCTTCTTTGTTATCGAACTGAATCGGGTTCACGAATATGCTGGTCACGACGCAATCGCAATCGCGCCGGGCTGCATCCATCAAAGCGCCATGGCCCGCGTGCAGCGCTCCCATGGTCGGAACCAAACCGGCTTTCCCCATGCCCGAGAGCCGCGCTCGCATCCCGGCGATGTCGGCTATTACCTCCGGCATCACCGGCTGCTGTGCTCCGGCGCCGGGAACCGTCCGCCTTGCACATCGGCGATATAGTCCTTGGCCGCCTGCGTAACCGCGTCGCCGAGCTTCGCATACTGCTTCACAAACTTCGGCACGAAGCTATCGAACAATCCAAAAGCGTCGTAACTCACCAGCACCTGGCCATCGCAATCCGGACCCGCGCCGATTCCGATGGTTGGAATTTTCAATTCGGCCGTGACAGCGGCCGCGAGCGCGCTCGGCACCGATTCGAGAACCACCGCAAAGGCGCCGGCCCGCTCCAGGCGCCTCGCATCCTCGGCAACTTTCTCCGCCTCTTCGGGCCGTTTGCCAAAAGACCGGAACCCTCCCAGCTGATGCACCGATTGCGGCGTCAGTCCCACATGACCCATCACCGGAATTCCAATCGCGACCAATCGCTCGACAGTATCCGCAATCGCCGCGCCACCCTCCAGCTTCACCGCCGCTGCCCCGCCCTCTTGCAGCAGACGCCCCGCGTTTCGGAGCGCCTGCGCGGCACTCACCTGGTATGTCAAAAACGGCATGTCGGCCACTACCAATGCGCGGGCCGTTCCGTTTCTTACCGCGCGGGTGTGATGCAGCATCGCCTCGAGCGTCACCGGCAGCGTGGTGTCGTATCCCAGAATCACCGTACCCAACGAATCGCCCACCAGCAGCACGTCTATGCCGGCACGGTCCAACAGCCGCGCCATCGTGGCGTCGTACGCCGCGAGCATCGTGATCTTCTCTCCAGTTCCCTTGCGAGCGGAGAGCTGGGGTATGGTTATTTGTTTTGTCACCCTTCGCTAAGGGTACTCAAGCGCGGCCGGAAGAGGCGTTTCATGCGCTGCCAGATCCAGCGCACCAGCAGCACCGATAGCACCACCGCGACCGCCACGATGGCGAAGAGTATGTACGGGTGCTTGGCCGCGAGCACCGACCCGCCAAACACAATGCCGTCACCGAGCAGGCTGAGGGCGATGTTCGAAAATGGCTCCGGCGACGCATTAGCCGCCAGCCGCGTGGCCGCCTTGGCGCTGTGCGAGCTCAACGCCACTCCGCCGCCCGCTAGCAGCGCGACCAGCCGGATCGATGGATCAAAGTGAGCGAATGCGGTCGCCGCGAGGATCGCCCCGGCCGGAACACGAATGAACGTGTGAATCATGTCCCAGGCCGAATCGACCGCCGGCACCTTGTCGGCAACGAACTCGATCGCGTACAGCGCGCCTGCCGCGACGAGCACCCAGGTGTGGCTCAGGTAGGAAAGATCGCCGGGCAAGTGCGCGACATGAAACCGCTGCAACAGACCCAGCGCAAGCACCGTGGCATACAGATTGATTCCCGATAGCCACGCCGAGCCCATCGCCAGACTGAGCGTCCCAAAATCCACACCTCAGTTATACGCCAATCTGACTGAGGCGCGACCAAAGGGAGCGGTCACTTATACAAAATAAAACCGATCGTTACCGTATTCTGCGATTGCCGCGAACCCGGCTCGTTGCCGTGATCGAAGAACGGCTTACTGGATCCATCATGCCGGTATTCCGCGCGGCTCAGCAGCCAATCCGCGAACCTGTACTCGCCCGTCAGCGTTACCTCGTGCAGCCGCTGTGACGTGCCGGTCGAATAACCGCTCGGATCGTTGAAATACTCGACGCGCGGGCTGAACGCGACGCGCTTGGTCACTTGCACGCGCAGCGCAGCCGCGATTCCACCCCACTTGTCCGTGCCGGGTGCAATGCGCTTCTGTTGGCCGTAGTCGAAATTCAAATAGGCGCTCACGCGATCGTTCGGCGTCAAAAGCAACGTCGTGTCGTATAGGTTCTTATGACCCCGATTGAGCCCGTTCTCATTCGGCCCGCTGTAGAAATTGTTGAACCAAGTGAATTTCTTTTTGGCAAACGCGCCCGTGATACCCACCGTCTGCATGTTCTTGCCGGTGTCGTCGATGATGTTATTCCAACCGTTCACCACCTGGACTCCCACGGTTAATCCGCTATTGCCGATCGGCATCGAGGTGCGAATTCCAAAATGATAGTAAGGGATCGCCCACGAAAAAAGCAGCGACCGCGAGTAGTTCCAGTTGTCTTTACTCTCGATCACTTCCGCGCCGGCCGCCGTGACAAATTGTCCGAAGTCGGCTTCGAATCCCTTCATCGATTTCGGTTTGAAGCTGACGTACGCCTGCTCCGAGTAGCGCATGAAGCCCGGGCTGGGGTGGCCGTACGGATGGAGATTATCGAATACACGGCCGAGCCCGATATCCACACGAAAGCCAATGGGAGCCGGATCTACGCTGAGCGTCAGCTTCGCCATGTTGAGGTCGACTTGGTTCGTCTTGTCGTTGAAGTTATATAGCTGGTTGAATCCGCCCAGCGGATGGTTATTGTTGAAACTATAGTAAAAATCGACCAAGGCGTCGACGTTGAGCTTGCCAACGTTATATAGCGGCTTTGGCGCGGACGGAGCTGCATCCGCTGCCGGAGCGGCGGCGGCCGGTGGCGGAGTTTGGTCTCCGCTTGCGGGCGGCGTCGCTTGCCCCCAAACGCATCCTGCCATAAAGGCTGCAAAAAAAGGTAGTGCGAATCTGACACTTCGTGCCTTCAAGTTTCCCCCCTGGAAATTAATTCGACACGAGACGTGGTGTCAAAGATCTAGAGCCGCGCGATGTTAAGGCTGATTGTAATCAGCCCCGGCCCCGGAACCAAATCGAAAATTTTGATTGCCTCGATGGCGGACTGATCCCTGCGGCCGGTCAGGGTAAGTCATTTGCATTCAATGCGCACCATTTAAACAGCAGCAGCCACTCCGCCCGTTGAATGGCCACGGCTACTCGCTCCGCCTCGCCGCTCGTATGCCGCGAGCGGACCTCGTCGCACCAAGCGATGAACGCGAGCGGGTCCCAAGCCGGTTTCAGGCGCCAGCCACTCGGGTTGTTTACTGCCAGGATCGCGCGCGCTTGCTCTTCGAGCTCCGCAAAGATGGGATGAACGCCTACCTTGCGAAACCAATAACCCGCGTTCGAAGAATCCGGTTCAATACGGTGTGCGATGGCGTGCCAATAACTGCCCTCGCGCGATGGATTGTCTTGCGACAGTTCGTGACTCCGCTCCCACTCGCCCAGCAAAAGCATGAGGCCGCTCAGCGCCGCTTGCCCATCCCGCGCGCCCGGAAAGAGCGCGTCCGCGCCTTCATCTTCAATTGTTCGCGCTTCTGCATCTCTCGTGAACGTGGTCCGCGTCAGCGGGATGGACTTGTCAAGCAAAGCCGCGATGCGAGCGCTCAAAGCCATAAATCAAGGATAGTGCTGGCTACACTGATAAGTGATGAGCAAACAGTATGATGCGCCTCCACCCATGTCGATCGACACGGCCAAAAAGTATTCCGCTACGCTCGAAACTTCGAGCGGCACGATAGTGGTCGACTTGTTCGCCAAAGACGCGCCCGCAACCGTCAACAATTTCATTTTCCTCGCGCGCGACGGATTCTACGATGGCACGGTATTTCACCGCGTGCTCGCGGATTTCATGATTCAGGGCGGCGACCCCACCGGCTCCGGCCGCGGTGGTCCCGGATACCGCTTCGAGGATGAGACCAAGGGCAGCCCCTACAAACACAAGGTTGGCTCGCTCTCCATGGCGAATGCCGGTCCGAACACAAATGGCAGCCAATTCTTCATTACCCATGTGGAGACCGGCTGGCTCGATGGCAAACACACCATCTTCGGCCAGGTGCGCACGGGTCAGGACATCGTCAACAAGGTCAAGCAAGGCGACACGCTGAAGTCGATCAAAATCGAAGAAGCGTGACCCGCGATCAGGCCTGGAGCATCGTCTGCGAATTTGTGCAAAGCGAGAGTCTGCGGCGCCACATGTTGGCTGTTGAGGCTTGCATGGACGCCTACGCCCACAAATATGCGGAAGACCCCGAGCGCTGGAGGGTCACGGCGCTCTTGCACGATTTCGATTGGGAGATCCATCCCAACGCGCCCGATCATCCGATGAGAGGCGAGCCGATACTCACCGAGCGCGGCGTAGATGAGGAAATCCGTCGCGCCATCTTATCGCACGCCAATTACAGCGGCGTTCCCCGAACGTCCGTTCTCGAGCGCGCCCTGTTCGCCTGCGATGAGCTCGCCGGCTTCCTGACCGCCTGCTCCTACGTCAAACCCGGCAAAAGCATCGCTGAAGTAGACGTCGCGTCCGTGCGGCGCAAATTGAAAGACAAAGGCTTCGCGCGCAACGTGAATCGCGACGACATCATCAACGGCGCTAGCGAACTGGGGATACCGCTCGACGAGCACATCGCCTTCTGCTTAACCGCCATGCAGGCGCGCGCCGCCGAACTGGGACTGGCCGGGGGTCCGCTCCCTTTGGTCGCGGCTCGGTTAGATTCGTAAAATTCGGGTCAAGCTACTTAACGATCCTCGCGGGCGATTTTCAAATCCGCCAAGTCGCGTCGCAGCATGTCGCGGCTGGAGCCCTGCAAAGTGTTGTGCTCGAGAATGTCCTTGAT
>Ga0193753_10004093_pt1 | contig 10553 bp, 8 predicted proteins | sample H1c2metaG_FD_144925 | JGI IMG/M metagenome (GOLD analysis project Ga0193753, IMG submission 144925) | Soil microbial communities from a riparian zone of the East river system, Colorado, United States - H1c2 | ecosystem: Environmental > Terrestrial > Soil > Riparian zone | place: USA: East River... | reverse complement strand
TCCACGCAGGGAAACTTGCCTCGTTAGTGAGCCGGCAACTCAGTCACGGGAGATATCGGCTGTACCGTTTCGGCGTCATTGAGCACGACCGTTGCCTCATATTGGGTACCGTCCAATTCGAAACTCACGTGGCGCTTCGCCGGATAGCTTGCGGATAGGATCATGCCGCACTCGAGATCCCTTACGCTGAAACGGGTCTTGAGCACTTCAAGCTCGTTGGCCTGGCACGGAGCGTGTTCGGAGGCACGTAGTAGTGCGCTAACGGCCTGGTAACGCTGCGGATGCTGTTGTTTGAGTTGATCTAGAACGCCGGGTCGGTCGAGGTCAACCCTCGACGCGCTCTGCGCGAGCGCGAATGAGCCGATTATCAAAAACGCTGGAGCGAACGCGATGCTGCGCATGGGGGTGCCTCCGATGGCTACGAGAGAACTGTCTGGGATAATAACGCCGGGCGAGCTGTCGCTGTCAAACTCCGCATTGCGCGAATCAGATTAATTCGGTCAGCAATTCCTATCTTGATAGTACCTGACCAACCAAAAACGCCGTGCTGACTAACCCCGTGAAAGGATTGAAGCGTCTCAAGGTCGACAGCTACGAAGGCAAGACGCCGACAATCGCCGACAAGGAGGCTCGGCAGCTTGCGTCCCTGGCTGGGGTCCCTAGATATCAATGTACTAGGTGGTCCCAACAATTGAAACAACGAGTTAAGCTCGGTTTCTCTTACTCTATTTCCTCCGTACGGAATAGCGCAAGCTTGCGATTGTGCGGCACGCAACTTGTGTTCCCCGTCGGCACTACTTCTCCGAGTTCTGCCAAAACTCGTAGCGGCCGCGATTCTCGTCGGGACGCGAAGTCGTTGGATGGTCGAGATGCAGCACCGGGTCGCCGTATGTATATTTGGGCCACTCAGGTAGTCGCTGACCGTTGCCATCGATCCCGTTGGGATCGCCCGTTCTTGCGAAGTTGGTCCAGTAACTCATCATCTGCTCGCTGAGCGCGTAATCTTCTGGACGCCACACGACCCCCGGCAGGGTATCGAGCGTGCCAAAAACATACTCAATGTCATCAGCGTGAGACGCCTGCGAACCCCAATGAGACTTGTTGGGCGGCGCTCCGAGGTCGAATTTGTAGCGGTAGATGTTTTTGTCGCCGGTTTGCCGGTCAATCTCCATCCACTTCCAAGCCCCATAGGCGATGAACTGATCGCCGCCAAAGTCGGCGGCCGAGCGCATTGCGACCTCATCGGTGGGGCCCGGATAGAGTTGGAGAAACTCATCCGCTTTGTCGGTGTAGCGTTGCTTCGCCATGGCCTGCCACTTCTCCGCGGTCATGCCCATGGCTAACGCAGCATCTTCGTCTCGATTGAACCCCGCCAGAAGCGGGACCTTTGCCTGCTTACCTGATTTGTAGGTTTCAAGAACCGACTCCGACAGGAATCTGCCATCAATGACGGGTACGAAGCGGGCCCCTTTCTTCGTCGCTGCAGCCAGAATCTGTTCAGTAGACAGCGCACGAAGTTCGTCGAGCGAGTTGGCGCCCGTTTCTTTAGCCCATGCGGCATGTTTGGCGCCGGCGACGGCAAGGCTGTCCGTCGAAAAGGTTGCGGAATTGAGGGCGCCACCGCTTTCGCCTATCGCGCGGTGAAAGAGGCCCTGCGCGGAGGGAGCGGCCATCAAGGTACTCACCGCAAAAGAACCGGCGCTCTCGCCGAAAATCGTTACACAATTAGGGTCGCCGCCGAATGCTGCAATGTTTTTCTTCACCCAGTTCAGCGCAGCAACCATGTCCATCAGACCATAGTTACCGCTCGAGCCGTGCTGCTCCGAAGCGAGTTCCGGTAACGCAAGAAACCCAAATACACCGAGACGATAATTGATGGTGACCAGAACAACACCCTTGAGTGGAAGAAAATCACCATTGTGGCGCGGTTCCCCACTGGTGCCCCCGGAATATCCGCCGCCGTGAATCCAGAACATCACGGGCAGCTTGGCGTTGCGAGGGTGGCGCGCGGGCGCATAGACATTCAAGGTAAGGCAGTCTTCTGAGCCGGAGTCGGAAGGAGTCGCACCATTTTGCCCACAGGGGCGGCCATACTTCGTGGCGTCGAACACCGAGTTCCAGCTGGCGACCGGTAGCGGTGCTTGCCAACGCAGCTTGCCCACCGGCGGCGCGGCGTAGGGGATACCAAGATACGCGCTAACCTTGCCGTTATTGATGAGTTTGCCATGGACTTTGCCGTCGGCTGTCTTGACGATCAGCGTCCCTGCTGAAGCGAGAACACAGCAGGTCAAGGTGATTACTCCGAGGGCCGTGGGCAGGGAAATTTTGGCAAGCGGCTTAATATTCACAGTTTGGATCCTTTTTTACGCGCGCGGCGCCAAAAAATGGCGTCGCGCCTCACGTCGAGTCATCAATCGCTCCTCAGTCAAGATAATGACCGCTGTCATCGGAAATGGAAATAAGCCGGCGTCGTCGTGCAGCCGCCGCCAGCCACGCGTTTCTGAGGGCAGTATTGGTGGCATCGGCACGGGCTGCTGAAAAAAGACCGCACGCGGTGAGATCATTCAGAAGTGGCTATAATGACGCGTGCCCCACCTGCCCGCACCGCAAGCAATCCGCGAATTTTCCGGACTGGACTGCGATGTCGTTCGGCGCGACGTGCTGCCGGACAAGCGGCCGGCCGTTCTGCGCGGCTTCGTCAATGATTGGCCTGCCGTGCGGCACGCATTGGATTCTCCGCTTGCCCTGGTCGAGTATCTAAAACGTTTCGACAACGGCAAGCCGGTCGATGCTCAGATGACTCCGCCGCAAGTCGACGGACAGAACTACTACAACGAGGCGATGACCGGCATCAACTTCATTCGCAATCGACTGCCACTGGCCGCGCTCATCGAGCAAGTACTGCGATACGCTCACTTTCCCAACCCACCGGCCGTCGCGGCTCAAAGCGCGCTCATCCGCGATTGCCTGCCTGGCTTCGCCGAAGAGAATCGCCTCAGCTTGGTAGACGACAACGTGCTGCCTCGCATCTGGCTCGGCAACCGCATCACGACTCCCACACATCTCGATGAATGGAACAACGTCGGCTGCGTGGTCGCCGGGCGCCGCCGTTTTACCCTATTCCCGCCCGAACAAATCGAGAATCTCTATATCGGTCCGCTGGATTTCGGGCATACGGGCGCCCCGATGAGCATTGTTTCGTTGCGCAATCCGGACTTCGAGCGCTTCCCCAAATTTCGCGCAGCTCTGGATGCGGCTGTGGCGGCAGAGCTGCAACCGGGGGACGCCATCATCACTCCGCCCCTTTGGTGGCATCACGTCGAGTCGCTCGAGTCATTCAACGTGCTTGTCAACTATTGGTGGCATGACAATGCTGAGGACGTCGCTCGCGCGGATTCGGGTTTCGATGCACTGCTGCATGGCATTCTCAGCATCCGTGCCTTGCCGCCGGCCACGCGACGAGCCTGGAGCGACTTATTCGAGCAGTACGTGTTCGGCGACGAAGCCGCGGCGACCGCTCACATTCCACAGGAGCGGCGCGGCATCCTCGGGACACTCTCGGCCCCGCAAATCGAAGCGCTGCGCGCGCAACTTGTGAAACGGCTCTCGCGCGATAAACAATGAAGGGACGAGGGTCACCGTTAGGGCTATGGGAGACGTAACCATCTGAGGGCGATATCAGCTATCTCAGTAGGACTGTTTCCAATATCGATTTCCAAAGACGCCTCACGCGCGTCCGGCAGCTCCAACGCTTCAAGTTGTGAAGCCAACATGCCGGGCGGCATGTATTCATGGGACCGCGCCGATAACCGACCCTCGAGAAGATTTCGGGCACCTGATAGGTAGATGAATCGAACCTCGGGCGCGGCATTTCGCAATGTGTCTCGATATTGTCGTTTTAATGCCGAGCATGCGACAACCACGTCACCCGCGCTTAAAACCTTCGCCACGGCGCGAAGCCACGGAGCGCGATCCGCGTCGTCCAAAGGTTTGCCGGCGGCCATCTTTGCCTTGTTCGACGACGGGTGCAGTTGGTCGCCGTCAACAAATGCGAGATTGAGCCTCTCGGCCAGTAGAGCGCCGATTGTGCTCTTTCCGGCGCCGGAGACGCCCATGACGACTATGGTCCTGTGGATCAGGCATGTCTCCTTGGGCGCGAAAACCAGATGAACGCCACCCCGGCTAGACCAACGCAACATGAAATCGTCAAAAACGCCGGCGCATAAGAATTCGTCTTCTCAAACAGGAAGCCGACTAGATAAGCTCCGCCAAATCCGCTGAGATTACCGATCGCATTGATCATTCCGATGGCTGCGGCCGCACCCACGCCGTGAAACAAGCCCGAGGGCACCGACCAGAAGACATTGATCGCAGAGTAAATGCCGGCAGCCATGACACTGAAGCCCAACAGAATCGCGATAGGGCTGTTGAGTGAAAAAGCGAAGGCGATCGCGACAGCCGCGACAATGGCTGCTCCGCCGACGTGAAATCGGCGCTCCTGAGTAAGATCAGAGTGACCGCTCCACACCACCATCGCCACCGAGGCGACGGCGTATGGGATTGCCGTTAGCAAACCTGTCGTCAAAAGCCCCAAGCGAGCGCCGGAAACGGATTTGAAGCTCTGTATCACGCTGGGAAGAAAGAAGTTCATGGCGTTCGAGCCCGAGGTAATGCCGAAATAAATCAGCGCAAGCGAGACCGTGCTGCGGTTCGCTAGCGACTGAGCGATTTGTCGCCAGTAAGTGACCCCAGGCGCTTGGGGTTTGACTTGCCTCTCGCTCTCCAATTCCTTGATCAGCCACAGCCGTTGGCGGGCGGACAACCAATTCGCTTGAGCGGGCGAATCTGTGAGCCAGTATAAAGCGGAGATGCCAAGCAATATCGCAGGCAAGCCTTCCACTAGAAACATGAGGCGCCAGCCAACCAACCCCGCACTGTCGCCGGTTTCGATGAGCCAAGTGGAAAGGGGCGCCCCGATTACCTGAGCAATTGGTACTCCCAAATAGAACAACGCGGTGACACGTGCCCGATGCGAAGCCGGAAACCACAGGGACAGGAAGTAGATGACGCCAGGATAAAATCCTGCCTCGGCGATGCCAAGCAAAAAGCGAAGCCCGATAAACTGAGCAGAGTTCTGCACAAGGGCCGTGAGGGAGGCTACAAATCCCCAACTGACCAGGATTCGCGCGATCCACCGGCGCGCCCCGAATCTGTAGAGCGCGACATTGCTGGGTATCTCACTCAAACAGTATCCGATGAAGAAGATGCCTGCGCCGAGTCCATAGGCCGACGGGCTGATGCCGACATCCTCGCGCATACGTAATGCAGCGAATGCCACGTTCGTACGATCGATGAAGTTAAACAAGTACAGAACCGCCAGAAACGGAATCAGACGGATCGTGATTCGTCGGACGGTAGAGCGCTCCAAAGCCGCCGTCTCGTTCAATGCCGACGCCATTGCCATTCGAGAGGGCCTTCAGCGCAATCGACGCGGCAGCGAGAGCATACAATCAGCGGGGCGCCCATTGGCGCCATTAGACACCCTCCAGCTCTGACTCGGACGACCATTGCAGCGGACGTATAGGATGGCGGCGGCCTCGGTAGCCGCGCTAGCCCGCCAATCGTTCCGTCTCGATCTCGCGCAATGACTTTCCTGCATTTTCTGGCGCCCACAACGTACCAATCAGTCCGCTTGCCACCAGAAAACCCGTCAGTATCCACGCGAGCTTGGTGAATCCGGTTGCGGTCAGGATCGGCACGAAGAAGCTCCAGATACCAAGTCCAATCCGCACAATCGCAAATGTGAGGCCCTGTGCTGTGCTGCGAAGCAGGGTGGGAAAGAGTTCAGCGCTCCAAAGCTGGAAGAAGGACTGCGCGCCGAAACCAGAACCGAACCAAACGAGAACCAAATAGGTCACTGCCACGGGCGTGGTTAGGGGAAAGATAGCCAAGAGCGACATGCCGAAGATCTGAATCAGACTCGATATTCCGATGAGCTTGCGCTGACTTACCCGGTCCGAGCAGCGCATGAAGACAATACCGATGGAGAGCATCGCCACCACAAATCCGCCGGCCTGCATTGCGACGCTGGCGGCTTGGCTCTGTGCGCCAACGGTTCGCAATATGTAGGGAAAGAAGAATCCATTGGTTCCAGCCCAGAGGTTCCAAATGCCATACATGCTGACTAAGAACAGCATCGATTTCATGTTTTGCGGCGTGAAAAGCGCGCGCAACTTTGCGCTTTCGTTTGGCACTCCCGCTGCCTTGTCCGCCTGGGCCTTTTGCCACAGCGCCGACTCCTTCATGCCCGAGCGCATGAGCGTGAGCACGAGCGCAACCACCGCGAGATGCGCGAACACGATGCGAGCACCGAGCACACCCAACGGCGCCAACACAAGGAACATGAGCAACACCATCACGGGCCCGAGATACCAGAGCACCTGTGCAACGCCGCTATGCTTCCCTCGCTCCTTCGAGGGTGCGAGCTCTGCGATAAGCGACCACGAGGCCGGAATGTCGGCGCCGACCGCCAATCCCACGACGATAAACCCGACAATAATCATCCATGGCTGTACGGCGAACACCAGCCAGGCCATCCCGAAGGCATAGAACAACATGTCGTATTGGTAGATTTTCTTGCGGCCGAACACATCGCAAAGTCGGCCGCCGATGAGCGCGCCGACGCCCGCCGAGATTGCATTCGCACTGAAGGCGCCCAGCAGGCCGATGAAACCGGCGCTTAGATGATAGGACGTTGCCCATAGCGCGAGCGCTGCAGATCCGGAAACGATCGAGCCGGCGTCGATGTAGTTCGCCAATCCCGCAAGGATGGTGTTCTTCCAATCATCGCGAGTCGACATCTAGCGGCTGCCGGTCAGTTTCATGCTTTGAACCTCATTTTCTTCCCGGCCAAGAGCCGCTTTGCCTTTTTATTGTTTTGCGGCTTTAGGAGGCCTCGACGGTCGCAGAGGCCGTATAATTTGTCAAGTACAGTCATAATCGATCATTTTCAATCTGAACGAGATATTCCGCTACAAAATGACACTTGAAGCGACGTTAGGCGTAAACGGCGCTGCGCAACAGGGGGTGTCGGCGGGCCGCAAGGAGATCGGGATACAACAAATTCCTTCTCATCGGCGCACATTCCGCCATAATTTGGGCGCAAATACGCGAAGTATTGATCAAAGGCCGCGATCGTGGATCGCGCTCATGGTTTTGTCGTAAGGATTTCTTTAATGCATGCAACGGAACGGCAGAGGGCGATCCTAACCATTCTCGGAAAACGAGGCTTCATCGCTTTCCGGGATTTGGAAACGCATATCGACGGTTCGCCGGCTACCTTGCGGCGTGATCTGGAGCGCATGGCGAACGAGGGACTCATCGAACGTGTTCGCGGCGGTGCCAAGATTGTTGAGAGCGAGCGAGCATCGCCGGAAGCGCGGTTGTCGGGCGTTCCATTTCACGAGAACATCTCCCGCAATCGAAAGCAAAAAGAGGCGATCGGGCGTGCTGCCGCAGCGCTCTGCAATGCTGGCCGCGCGATTATGATCGACGGCGGCTCGACCACCCTTCAAATGTGTCGGCACCTCGATGGATTGAATCTGCAGGTTCTGACCAACTCCTTGCACATCGTCACTGCATTGCTTCCGCAGACGGATACCCGCATTCTCATGCCAGGCGGCGCGCTGTTTCGCGAACAGAATATTATCTTATCGGCCGTGGGCGATGATTTGATGCCGAGGTTTCACGCACCGACGCTCTTCATGGGCGCAGCAGCGGTCGGCGCCCAAGGCGTTATGCAAGCAGACATCGTGCTCGTTGCCGCGGAACGCCGCCTCATCGATCGGGCGGACGAGGTGATCTTGCTGGCGGACAGTTCCAAGTTCCAGGATTCATCTGGACACGTTGTCTGTGGCCTTGGCGAGGTCGACGTCGTAATAACAGACGACGGGGTGAGCGATAAAGACCGGGCAATGCTTGAATCCGCAGACGTCAGAGTGATTGTCGCTTGAGGATCCGGCGATTCTTTGCGGGCTTAAGCTCCCCAGCCTGCCTGAGCTCCGCCGACACGAGCGGCAGTGATCTTCTGCTCGTAGCCGCTCGCAGCAAACGCAGCTAACGGACGAGCAGGAAGCCCGCGTGATTCGCGCCACGCTGCAAGATCCTTTCGCACGTCGGTGTAAAAGGCGTCCATGAATATTTCGTTGGCCAGCAGAACATCGCCCGCGTTTTGAGCCGCCTGCAGCGCCGGTCCGTCGACGAGGAGCGCCCGCGCGGTCATTTCCTGAACATTCAGCACAGATCGAATCTGGCCTGGAATCTTTTTCTCTATGTTGTGGCACTGGTCGAGCATGAATGCAACCTGCGAGTCCTTGCCATAGCCGCCGCCGCGGATCACTTCGAAGATAATGCGAAATAGCTGAAACGGGTCCGCGGCACCGACGATCAAATCGTCATCGGCATAAAAGCGCGAGTTGAAGTCGAAGGAGCCTAGTTTTTTCAGGCGTAGGAGAGTCGCGACGATGAACTCGATGTTCGTGCCGGGCGCATGATGCCCCGTATCCAGACATACCAACGCGCGCTCGCCCAGCGCGGTGACATGGGCGTAGGCCGTGCCCCAGTCAGGTACATCGGTATGGTAGAAGGCGGGCTCGAAGAACTTGTACTCGAGCACCAGGCGTTGATTGGGATGCAGCCGCTCGTAGATCTTGCGCAGCGACTCGGCAAGGCGATCTTGCCGGGCGCGCATGTCGTCCTGGCCGGGATAGTTTGTGCCGTCGGCGAGCCAGATCTTCAGGTCGCGAGATCCGGTTTTGTGCATGATGTCGATGCAGGCGAAATGATGGTCGATGGCCTTTTGACGAATGCGTAAATCCGCGTGCGTGACGCTGCCCAGCTTGTAGTCATCGTCCTGAAAGGTATTCGAATTGATCGTGCCGAGCGCAATGCCATGTTCTTGCGCATGTTTACGCAGTGCTTCGTAGCTGTCGACTTTGTCCCAGGGAATGTGCAGCGCCACGGTCGGTGCGAGCCCCGTCTGTTTATGGACTTGCGCCGCATCTTCAATCTTCTCAAAAGCATTACGCGGTACGCCGGGCTGCGCGAAAACTTTGAAACGCGTCCCAGAGTTGCCGAAAGCCCAAGAAGGAAGTTCGATCGCTTGCTGCTCGAGTTGGCCTGCAATTCTTGAGAAAGGCGGCATTTGTTCGTTCTCCCTAGCGGGTAAACGCCTGTGCGTTGCCCGCGTCGACATTCAAGATGTTGCCGGTCGATTTGGCAGAGGCCGATGAGGCGAAGTACCAGACAGCCTCTGCGATGTCCTCCGGGAGTACGTTCAGCTTGAGCAGGGATCTTTTTCGATAGAACTCTTCGAGTTCCTCGCCGGGATCAATTCCATAGGAGTCCGCACGCTCTTTGCGCCAATCACCATCCCAAATCTTGGAGCCTCGAATGACGGCATCCGGGTTAACGACATTGACTCTGATGCCGTGCTCGGCTCCCTCGAGCGCCAGGCAGCGCGCGAGGTGGATCGATGCCGCCTTTGCAGAGGCGTAGGCTGAGGCATTCGGTGTGGCCGCGAGAGCATTCTTGGAGCCGATGAATACGATGGAACCGCCGTTTTGCAGTTTCATCAGGCTGAAGGCCGAGCGAGCCGCCAGAAAGTAACCCTCGACGAGCACATCGTAATTCTTGCGCCACAGTGCAATCGTCGTCTCCTCGATAGAGGCTGAAGAGGCAATGCCCGCATTGGCCACCAAGATATCGAGTCCGCCGAACTCCCGCGCGCATTCGGCGAAGGCGGCGTGAACCTGCGACTCGTCGGTTACGTCGCATACGGCGGTACGAAGCACATCCTTGCCATATTGCTTGAGCAGCGCATCGGATGCGCCTTTCAAGGTTTCCGGGTCTCGATCGGTCATCATCACGCAGGCGCCGTCCGCCAATAAGCGCTTTGCACTGGCGGCGCCGATGCCGCCCGCAGCGCCGGTGACCAGCGCCACCTTGCCGGCCAAGGGTTTGGGATTCGGCATCCGCTGAAGCTTTGCTTCCTCGAGCGCCCAATACTCAATATTGAACGCTTCTTGCTCATCCAAGCCGATGTATTTGCCGATCGCCTCTGCGCCCCGCATGACATTGATGGCGTTCCCGTAGAACTCTCCCGCCAGGCGCGCGGTCGTCTTATCGGCAGCAAAGGTGAGGCGGCCCACTCCCGGTACGAGCACGACGACCGGATTGGCATCCCGCATCTTCGGATCCGTCGGCTTCGCGCAGCGCTGATAGTAGGCCGCATAGGCATCTCGATATTCAGAGACTCTGGCATTCAGATATTCGCCGTCCTCGAGCTTGCTTGGATCAAGCGTCAGCGGTGCGATTTTTGTCCGCAGAAAATGATCCGGGCAGGAGGTGCCAATGGATGCGAGTTTTTCGAAATCGACGGATCCGACGAATTCCAACGTCTCGGGGTCGTCACTGTAGTGGCCCACTTTGAATTGATGTCCGCTCATGAGACCGCGCAGGCGAGGCAGCAGCCGTGCCGCGGCTTCCGCGCGGTC
>Ga0193753_10004092_pt1 | contig 10554 bp, 9 predicted proteins | sample H1c2metaG_FD_144925 | JGI IMG/M metagenome (GOLD analysis project Ga0193753, IMG submission 144925) | Soil microbial communities from a riparian zone of the East river system, Colorado, United States - H1c2 | ecosystem: Environmental > Terrestrial > Soil > Riparian zone | place: USA: East River... | reverse complement strand
GGTGAAGGCCAGGCTGTAACCGATCACCACCCACAGGACGGTGACCAGGCAGGCGATGGCGAAACTCTGCGCCATGGTCGACAGCAGGTTCTTCTTGCGCACCATGCCGCCGTAGAACAGCGCCAGGCCCGGCAGGGTCATGAGCAGCACGAGCGCCGTGGAGGTCAGCATCCAGGCGGTATCACCGGTGCTGATCTGGCTGGCGTCCACCAGGTATGGCGCGGTCGGGGCAGCGCTGCCCGTGGCCTCGGCGAACGCCTGGCCGGCGAATGCCAGGGACCCGGTAAGTGTCAAGACCTTTCCTCTCATGCAGGCCATTCTGGCAAATGGCAAGCCCCGGGACTTTGCACTCGCCATCACGAATTCCCCATCCGAATGTGCGCTATGTCTAACAAAACGCATCTGCCGCCCGGCGCACCACGCTGGCGCGCCTCTGGATCAACGGTCCAGCGGGCGCGGCGGCAGCCAGAAACGAATCGTCGTGCCCTGGTTCACGGCCGACTCCGCCTCGATCTCGCCGCCATGGCGTTTCACGATGCGCTGCACCGTCGCGAGCCCGATACCGTGCCCTGGAAATTCGTCCTGCCGATGCAGCCGGATGAATGGCTGGAACAGCCGGCCGGCATGCGTCATGTCGAAACCCGCGCCGTTGTCCGAGACGCAGAACCAGGGACGTCCGTCGCGCACCAGGGTGTGGAAGCGGATCGCGCCACGCTCCGTGCGGCCGGTATATTTCCAGGCGTTGCCGAGCAGGATGCGCAGCGCGCTCGTGATGAGTCGGACGTCGCCCCATCCATAGATGTCCGGATCCACGATGCACTCGACTTCGCGCGCGGTCTTGCCGTGGCGCAGGTCATAGCTGACCAGTTCCACGAGCGTGGTCAGGTCCAGCTTTTCGCAGGCCATCTCCACGCGGCTGGCGCGCGACATCGCGAGCAGGCCGTCGATGAGCCCTTCCATGCGATCCGCGGCCTTGAGAATTTCCTTGAGAAAGGACTTTCCCTCATCGTTGAGTGACTCGCCGCATTCGTCGTCGAGCGCCTCGGTGAATCCTTTGAGAATGCGCAGCGGTCCGCGCAGATCGTGGCCGGCCGCCGAAGTGAACGACTCGAACTCCTTGTTCGCGGCGGAGAGCTCCTCCTCGTGCGCGGTCATGTCTTCGACCGTGGCGAGCATCGGGGCATCGCCCTCGCCTGGCGCCACGAGCTGCAGCCGCGCGACGAAATTACTGCCGTCGGGGCGATGCACCGCCACGTCGCGCATCACGGTGACCTGGCGCGTCGCGCTCAGCGAGCTTCCGAGCTCGGGGAAGAAATTGACCATGTCCAGGCCTTCGATGGCGGACGCCTCGCAGCGGAACAGCTTCCGCGCGGCGGTGTTGGCGGCGAGCACCAGGTAGTTGCGATCGAACAGCAGCGACGGCACCGGATGTGCCACGAACAGCGCATCGCGCCTGCCGGTCGCAAGCGTCAGGTCTGCCAGATTTTCTTCTGCGAGGTGCGTCATAGAACTGTGTTGCGGGAAGAAATCGGCATGCGGCGGCGAGTCTGGATAGGCGCGGTGGAAATCTTTGTGAGCAGGCGCCCAGATTCGGCTCCCGTAGGGTTTAGCCGTAGGTTTCCCGGCCGATATGTGATTCCCATCGCGATGCGCGGCAATGAGCCGCCGGTGCCTAAGGTATTGGCTTTACGAGCCGATATGTCTGCGTGTGGCGTAATGCCGGGATGTTCGCGCCGCACTGCAAGACACACATCCCGTAACACCAAGTGCAGAAACCGAGCCGATGAGCACCAACGAATTATTCGACATCAGGAACATCCGGTTGTTGTTAGTCGAGGACGACCCGGCCGATGCCCGCGTGGTCGAGCGTCATCTCAAGGACGCCGGACTCGACCAGGTCACCTGCGACTGGGTACAGACCGCGGCCGCTGCTTCCGACCGGCTGCAGAAGGTCGAGTACGACCTGGTGCTGCTCGATCTCGGTCTTCCCGATGCGCAAGGCCTTCAGGCATTGCGTGCGTTACGCGCCGTGGCGGATCTCACGCCTATCATCGTTCTCACCGGCTCCGACGATTACAAACAGGGACTGTCCGCGGTGCGCGAAGGCGCGCAGGACTATCTCGAGAAGCGCCGCGTCAACGCCGGCATGCTCTCGCGCATCGTTTCGTACTCGGTGGAGCGCAACAATTTCCATCGCGACCTGGTGCGCGCCACGCGCCGCTACCAGGATCTCTTCAACAACGTGCCGGTGGCATTGTTCACCGCGAACCAGGACGGCGTCCTCAAGACCGCGAACGCCGCCTGCGTGAAGCTGCTTTCCTGCCAGGGCATTCCGCTCGACAAGGTGAACTTCCTCGACCTGCTCTTCGAACCCGGCAAGCGGGTGCAATTCCTCGACCAGATCGCGAAGCATCGTGCGGTCGAGCATTGGGAAACATCGATCCAGGACTGCAAGGGCGGCACACTCAACGTCCTCATCAACACCGCGCCGCTGTATGACGCCACCCAGGCCGTTGCCGGCTGGGAAGGCTGCATCACCGACATCTCGATGCTCAAGCAGACGCTCGAGGAACGCGACCGCCTCGAGGACAACCTGCGCCAGGCGCAGAAGCTCGAAGCCATCGGCCAGCTGGCCGCCGGCATCGCGCATGAAATCAATACGCCGACGCAATACGTGGGCGACAACCTGCGATTCCTCAAGGAATCCTTCGGCGAGCTCGACTCGCTGCTCGGCCAGCTGGTCGATGTCGGCGGCGAGCCGGCAGCCAAGCTCATCGGCGAGGCGGACTTCGATTACCTGAAGGAAGAGATCCCGCGCGCGCTCAACCAGTCGCTCGAGGGTGTCGATCGTGTCGCCAAGATCGTGCGCGCCATGAAGGAGTTCTCGCACCCGGCTCGCGAGAAGACCGCCACCGATCTCAACCGCGCCATCCAGAGCACCATTACCGTTGCGAGCAACGAGTGGAAGTACGTCGCCGAGATCGAAATGGATCTCGACGCCGGCCTGCCCGCCGTGCATTGCTCGCCTGCCGAGTTCAACCAGGTGGTGCTCAACATCGTCGTGAATGCCGCGCATGCCATCTCCGACGTGGTCGGCGACGGCGGCAAGGGCAAGGGCAAGATCCGCGTTCGCACGCGCGCCGATGGGGATTTCGCCGTCATCGACATCACCGACTCCGGCTCCGGAATGCCCCCGCACGTGCAGCAACGCATCTTCGAACCGTTCTTCACCACCAAGGAAGTCGGCAAGGGCACGGGCCAGGGGTTGGCCATCGCTCACAACGTCATCGTCGACAAGCACGGGGGCGCCATCAAGGTGACGAGCAGCCCCGGCGCAGGCACGACCTTCACCATCCGCCTGCCCATCGGGGGTTCGAAAGCGGAAGCGGAGCCGGTTGCCGGGGCCGCTGCTTGAACGCAATCCGCGTCATCTTCGTCGACGACGAACCACGCGTGCTCGAGGGCCTGAAGCGCATGCTTCGGCCCAAGCGCAACGAGTGGCAGATGACGTTCGTCGGCAGCGCACAGGCCGCGCTCGAGGCGTTGCGAACCGAGCCTTGTGAAGTCGTGGTCACCGACATGCGCATGCCCGGCATGAACGGCGCCGAGCTGCTGGAAGTGGTTCAGAGGGAATATCCGAACACCATCCGCCTGATTCTCTCGGGCCAGGCGGAAACCGAATCGGTGATGAAGGCGCTCGGTGTCTCGCACCAGTTCCTCTCCAAGCCCTGTGACGCGGAGATCCTGCAAGGGACCATCAGCCGCGCCTTCGCGCTGCGCGATCTCGCCGGCAGCGATTCGGTCAAGGCGCTGGTGGCGCGCATCAACAAACTACCGGCGTTGCCGGCGACCTATCAGAAACTCATCGGGGTGCTGCGCCAGCCCAACTCGAGCCTCGAGGACGTCTCGCGCATCATCTCCACCGACCCGTCGATGACCGCCCGCCTGCTCAAGCTCGTGAACTCGGCGTACTTCGGCCTGCAGAAGCCGGTTGCCGACGTGTCGCGCGCCGGTGCGCTGCTTGGCCTCGACCGCATCATGGCGCTGGTGCTCGGCCAGGGAATCTTTTCCGACTGCGAACCGCCGGAAGTCGAAGGCTTCAGCATGGATGAGCTGTGGCGACACAGCATGGCCACCGCAGCGGCCGCGCATCGCATCGCCATTGCCGAACATCTGGACCGCGACCTGGTCGCCGCCGCATTTCTCGCCGGCATGCTGCACGACATCGGCAAGCTGGTGCTCGCCATGGGCATGCCCGAGCAGTATGCGAAGGTGCTCAAGCAGGTCGGCGACAAACCCGGCGACTTGCAGCAGATCGAAATGCTCGAGCTGCACGCCGCGCACAGCGACGTGGGCGCGTATCTCGTCGGCCTGTGGGGCCTGCCGAACACGATCGCCGAAGCGATCGCCTATCACGAAGACCCTTCGCAGTCGCCGAACCCCAAGTTCGGTCTCGCCGGCATCGTGCACTGCGCGGACCGGCTGGCACACCGCCCGGATATTTCTGATGTGCGCTCAGCCGATCTCGGATTGAATTTTGAATACCTCGAAGCCCAGGGCCGCACCGATCGCTGGAGCGAATGGCGCGAGGCGTATGCCACGGTTACCCAGAAAGCGAGTGAATAAAGGTGAATTCTATGGACAAGAGCAAACTACTGTTGGTCGATGACGAGCCGAACCTCACCTCGGCGCTGGTTCGCAGCCTCGATCGCTCGCAATTCGAGATCTTCACCGCCGACTCGGCGCAGAAAGGTCTGATGATCCTCGCGGGCAATGACATCGACGTGGTCGTCTCCGACGAACGCATGCCCGGCATGACCGGCAGCCAGTTCCTCACCGAAGTGCGCAAGCAGTGGCCGAATACGATTCGCATGATCCTGTCGGGACAGGCGGATCTCGAAGCGGCGGTGCGCGCCATCAACGAGGGCGAGGTGTATCGCTTCCTGCTCAAGCCCTGCCATCCCAAGGAACTGCAGATGACGATCCTGCAGGGACTCCAGCAGAAGAAGCTCGTGGCCCAGAGCCGCAAGCTGCTGCAGGAACATCAGAAAACGCAGAACCTGCTCGAGGAACTCGAGAAGGCCAGCCCGGGCATCACCAGGATCGAGATGGACGAAGACGGCGTCATCACGATGGACGACAGCGAGGGCGGCGACGACGTGCAGTCCCTGCTCGACGACCTCGAGCGCGAGATGTCGAAGGTAGCGCGAAGATAGTTAGAGGACGCGCCGGGGGGCCGCACAGGGGCTCTCCGGCTCGTCATGTCCGACAGGAGAGCGCGCTGCGCGCGTAGTCCCGAACCGCTCTTTCCTGCATCGCGTTCCGCGCGTATCGTCGGCCCCGGCAGCAAGGACGCTGCACAGCGAGGTTCGTATGGACACGAAGAAATGGATTTCATCGCCGGCCAGGTTCTGCGCCGCCATCGCGCTCGCCATGGCACTCCCCTGCGCCGCATTTGCGCAGACCTGCGGCGTCCTTTCCAACAGTGGCTTCGAAACCAACCTGACCGGCTGGACCAGCACGGGCCCGGTGTCGATAGTGAGCGATGCCCACGCGGGCACGAAAGCCGCGCGCATCGGCCCTGCACAAGGTGGCGTGAATGGTGCGGGCACCTTCGCCGTTACCGCCGGACAATCCCTCACCTTCCAGTTCTGGGCGAAAGTCTCGGGCAGCCCTTCGTGGGCTGGCGTCGGCCTCGACTTCCTCAACGCCGCCGGCAGCGAAATCGCCGAGATCAACACCCAGGTTGCGGGCGGCACCTACGCACTGCGATCCACGACGCGCACCGTGCCATCCGGCGCCGTCGCCGCCCGAATCTGGACCTGGAAAAGCGGCGGCACGGGCAATCTGTTCATGGACGACTTCTGTGTCACCGTGCCCGACTCACAGGCGCCGTCGGTGCCGGCGGGGGTTTCCGCAACGTCGGTGGGGACCAGCAGCTTCACGTTGCGCTGGAATGCTTCCACCGACAATGTCGGGGTCACCGGTTACGAGATTTTCCGCGGCGGTGCGTCGACCGGCGCCACCACGAACGCGACATCGTTCAATGTCACCGGCCTGGCGGCCGCCACCACTTACGCCATGCGCGTGCGCGCGCGCGATGCCGCGGGCAACTGGTCGCCACAAAGCGTGGCGCTCGACGTCACGACCGCCGGTGCCACCGCCAACTACGACGTCACCATCAACAAGACCGCACGCAATCAGACCATCGACGGTTTCGGTTTCTTCGGCGCGCAGAACAACTGGTGGTCGGCGTCATCGTCACTGTGGAGCGATGCCTGGGGCGACCAGGTCATCAGCGATCTCGGCATCACCATCTGGCGCAACGAGCACTACCCACCGTCGGACAGCCTGAACTCGCAGGACGCCAGCTGGACGAAGCAGCGCCCCGTGGTCCAGGGCCTCAAGCGCAAGGCCGATCAATATGGCGTCAACCTCAAGTTCATCTTCACGGTGTGGAGCCCACCGGCGTCGATGAAAGTACGGGTCACGGACAACACGCGCGAAATCGGCGTGCCGCATCCGTTCGGCACGAAACAGGGAGGCGCGCTCGATCCGACGAAATACGGCGAGTTCGCGGCGTGGATGGGACAGGGCATCGAGAACTACCGTGCCGAAGGCATCGAGCCCTTTGCCGTCAGTCCACAGAACGAACCGTTCTTCGTGCAAGGCTTCAACAGCTGCTGGTACAAGCAGGAGTGGTATCCCGAGATGCTGATCGGCGCCATGTCCATCCTCAAGTCTAACTATCCGAACGTGAAAGTCTTCGGCAGCGAAGGCATGCTCGAGATGGAAGCCGCCGACAACAACTGGCCGTGGTTCTATCACAAGCAGGTACTCGACTCGCCCCAGGCGCGCGCGAATCTCGACATTCTCGCGGTGCACGGATACAGCGACGGTGTCGCGCCGACCTCCGGCAGCACGCTCGGGCACCTGTGGCAGAGCCACAAGCAGCACTTCGCCGATCCCATGAACAAGAAACAGTGGATGACAGAAACTTCCGGGTACCAGGATGCCTGGAATGGCTCCCCCGGCGCGTTCGCGCTCGGGCTCGACATCATGTCGGCGCTCAACAACGGCAATGTCGCGGGCTGGGTGTGGTGGCAGGGAAGCGAGAATCCCGGCGCAACCGGCGGCGTGGGCGACTTCGCGCTCATGAATGGCCTGGTGAAGGGCAAGAAGTACTTCGCGTCGAAGCAGTTCTACCGCTACATCCGCCCGGGCGCAGTGCGGGTTGGCGCCGCCAGCACCAACAACAACATCTTCGTTTCCGCGTATGAGCACGCCGGCGCGGGTACGCACACCATCGTGCTCGCGAATACTGCAACCGGATCGCAAACGATCACGCTCGGAGGCGCGGCGCTTCCGGCGAGCTTCACGATTTACCGCACGTCGGCGTCAGAGAACTCCGTGAATGCCGGCGACTACGCGACGGGCACGGCTCTCACGCTGCCCGGCCGATCCATCACGACATTGCAGGCCGGGGGCACGCCGCTCGCGACGTCTCAGTAGCGGACGAGCGCGGAGCCCCAGGTAAAGCCGCCGCCAAAGGCTTCCAGCAAGAGCAGGTCGCCCCGCTTCACGCGGCCATCCCGCACGCCGGTATCCAGCGCCAGCGGCACCGAAGCCGTCGAGGTGTTGCCGTGATCCTGCACGGTGACGATGACCCGCTCCATGGGCAGGTCGAGCCGCTTGGCCATGGCGTTGATGATGCGGATGTTCGCCTGGTGGGGAATGAGCCAGTTGACCGCCGATTTCTCGAGGCCGTTGTGCGCCAGCGCTTCGTCGACCGCACCGCCGAGCTTGGTCACGGCCACCTTGAAGACTTCACTGCCAGCCATCTTGATGCCGATGTCGACCTTGTTGGTCACTGGATCGATGTTGAAGCCCTTGGATACGCCACTGTCGACGTACAGCAGATCCTTGTAGGCGCCGTCGGAGTGCAGGTGCGTGCTCATGATGCCGGGCTCGGCCGACGGCCTGAGCACCACGGCGCCTGCCCCGTCACCAAACAACACGGCGGTGTTTCGATCGGACCAGTTGGTGATGCGCGAGAGCGTTTCGGCGCCCACCACCAGCGCGCACTTGGCTTCACCCGCCTTTATGAATTTGTCGGCGATGGACAGCGCGTAGATGAAACCACTGCAGGCGGTTTCCACGGAGAACGCCGGACAGCCGCGCGACCCGAGCCGCGCCTGCAGCAGTGTGCCGCAGTTGGGGAACACGAGGTCCGGCGTGGTGGTGCCGAACACGATGAAATCGATTTCGGCGGGCGTGACGCCCGCGGCCTCGATGGCGCGGCGCGCCGCGAATTCACCGATGTCGACGGTAGTTTGGCCTTCAGCCGCGATGTGCCGCCGTTCGATGCCGGTGCGCGAGCGGATCCACTCGTCGGTGGTATCCATCTTCTTTTCCAGGTCGAAATTCGTAACGACCCGTTCCGGAAGATAGGAACCCGTGCCGGCGATACGTGAATACATGCGACCCCTTCAGGTGGTGGATGACAGCGCCTTGGCAATGGCAGCAGGCAGTCCGCGGCGCATCGCGGTGGCGGCGGTGGCGACCGCCTGGGCGAATGCGACGCTGTCCGCGCTGCCGTGGCTTTTTACCACGACTGCGGTCAGTCCCACCATGCAGGCGCCGTTGTAGCGCCGCGGATCGAGCTTGTCGCCAACGCGCCGAAGCACGGGGCGAGCTAGCAACCCGGAGAGTTTGCTGCTCAGGTTGCGCGAGAACTCCGTGCGCAGCTGCTCGACGATGAGCTTGGCGAGGCCCTCCATCGCCTTGAGCGCGACGTTGCCGGTGAAGCCGTCGGTGACCACCACGTCGACGTTCTCGTCGAAGATGTGATTGCCTTCGACGAAGCCGAGATAGTTCACGCCGCTCGCGCGAATCAGCTCGTGCGCTTCCTGGATCAGCTCGTGGCCCTTGGTGTCTTCCTCACCGATGTTGAGCAGCCCGACGCGCGGCGTCGCGATGCCGAAAACATCGCGCGCGACGATCGAGCCCATGGTCGCGAACTGCGCCAGCTGCAGCGCGGACGCCTTGGTGTTCGCGCCAAGATCGAGGATGTGCGTGTGGCCGCCGTTACGCGCGGGCACCGACGACATGATGGGCGCGCGCTCGACGGGACCCACGGTCTTCAGGACGAAGTGCGCCATCGCCGTCAGCGCACCGGTGTTGCCCGCACTGACCATGGCATCGGCCCGCCCCTCTTTCACGAGGTCGATGGCGATGCGCATCGAGGAATCCTTGCGCCGGCGAATCGCCTCGCGCGGATGCTCGGACATGCCGACCACGGTGGCCGCCGGATGAACGGACACGCGCGAACGCACCGCCGGCGGCACTTGAGCCAGCGCGGGTTCTATGACGGTGGGATCGCCCACGAGTATCAACTCGAGGGCGGGATCGGTGACGAGGGCGCGCAGCGCTCCGGGGATGCACTCCGGCGCACCGCTGTCGCCACTCATCACATCGACGGCGATCGACGGCATGCGTTACGAGCGGAAGGCGTGCCCCCGCTCCGCAACTATTCTTCGGTCTCGACTTCGGCCGGTTTTTCGATGACGCGTTTACCGCGATAAAAACCGTCGGGAGTGATGCGATGACGCAGGTGGGTTTCACCCGACTGCGGATCGACGGACAAGGCGGGCTTGGACAGCGCATCGTGCGAACGATGCATGCCGCGCTTGGACGGCGTTTTACGACTTTTCTGAACGGGCATGGAACCAATCCTCTTAGGCGACTACTACTTGCGTTTCAACAGTTCGCCCAACTGTGCAAACGGTTTTTGAACCTGCGGATCCGAATCCTGTTCGGTTTCGGCTTCCTGTCCGGGCAGCAGCATGCTGCTTCCCGCACACTCGCTTCCTTCTTCATGCCGCGCCACGTGCGGCAGCGCGAGCAAAATCTCTTCATCGACGAGGTCGCGAACGCTGACGCTATCGGCCTCGACCAGAAAAACTTCCATCCCGTCAGGCACGCGGTCCGCCGCGTTGTAATCGCTGACGAGCGCAATGCGCGACTTCACCACCACCGGCCAGCGCATGGGTTGCATGCAGCGCTGGCAAACTACCTCGGGCTGCGCGCTGACCTCGAGATCCGCGACGGCCTGTCCGACCTGGCGTGAGAAGCGAACCTGTCCTTTGGCTTCGCCATCCGTACCCACCAACTCATGAGAAACCCGGGGCAACTCGGCTAGCGGGATCGTGAAATCGACCGCGGCTTCGGTGCCTACCAAGGTGTCGACAGGAGCGCGACGGGACCAGCCCAGTGACATGGGGCGCGTATGATAGGGACCGCTTCCCGCCAAGTCAAAACAACATTAACTCTAAGCCATTGTTTTTATGAGCCCCAATGCGCCGACGCGCCCGCTGATCCTGGCATCCACCTCCCGTTACCGCGCCAGCCTGCTGCAGCGCTTCGGGCTGCCCTTCACGCCGCACGATCCGGCCGTGGATGAAACCGAGCGGCACGGGGAATCACCCCGTGCGCGGGCTTTCCGGCTGTCTGAGGCCAAGGCCGAGGCCGTAGCCGCCAAGTTTCCCCACCCAC
>Ga0193753_10004090_pt1 | contig 10557 bp, 4 predicted proteins | sample H1c2metaG_FD_144925 | JGI IMG/M metagenome (GOLD analysis project Ga0193753, IMG submission 144925) | Soil microbial communities from a riparian zone of the East river system, Colorado, United States - H1c2 | ecosystem: Environmental > Terrestrial > Soil > Riparian zone | place: USA: East River... | reverse complement strand
GAACTGTTGAAGTGATTGCAGTAGGCTGCGCGATGTTTACTGTTTGCGTCTGGATACATCCGTTACCGTCTGAAACTGTGCATGTATAGGTTCCTGCAGCAAGTCCTGTTGCAGTTGCAGCAGTTCCACCTGATGGCGCCCATGAATAAGTGAATGGTAAAGTACCAGTTGCGTTCACGGTCGCAGCACCCGTGTTGTTTCCGTTACAGAGAACGTTAGTCTGTGAAGCAAGTGTAACAACCGGACCACCGATGTTGTTGATGGTAACTGGTTGCTGATGCGTGCAAAGATTCGCATCAGTAATTGTGCAGGTGTATGAACCGGCAGCAAGTCCTGTTGCAGTTGCAGCATTTCCACCGGAAGGTGTCCATGCATACGTGAATGCACCTGTTCCGCCTGAAGCGCTAACTGTTGCAGCTCCGTTAGGATTACCGCATGTTGCATCAGTTGTTGAGGTTACTGTGCTGGTGATTGCAGCTGGCTGTGTGATGTTGAATGTTACAGTCGTAACGCAAAGATTTGCATCAGTAACTGTGCACGTCCATGTTCCGAAAGTAAGGCCGGTAACGCTTGTTGTTCCATCACCCGTTGGGTTACCTGGAGTCCAGTTGTAAGAATAAGCAGCAGTACCACCAGTTGCAGCGTTCACTGAAGCCGCACCGTTTGATCCGCCGTTACAGGAAATGTTTGTCTGTGAAGCTGCAGTCAATACTAATGGTGTTGGCTGTGTGATGTTGAATGTTACAGTCGTAACGCAAAGATTTGCATCAGTAACTGTACACGTCCATGTTCCGAAAGTAAGGCCGGTAACAGAAATTGTTCCGTCGCCTGTTGGGTTACCTGGAGTCCAGTTGTAAGAGTAAGCAGCAGTTCCACCAGTTGCAGCATTCACTGATGCAGCACCGGTGTTGCCACCGTTACATGCAATGTTTGTTTGTGAAGCAGAAGTCAATACAAGTGGAGTAGGTTGAGTGATGCTGAACGTTACAGTAGTAACACAAAGATTCGCATCTGTAACTGTACAAGTATATGTTCCCATAGCAAGGCCGGTAACCGAAGTTGTTCCGTCGCCTGTTGGTGTTCCTGGTGACCAGTCGTAAGAGTAACCGGCTGTTCCGCCTGTTGCAGCGTTCACTGAAGCTGCACCTGTGTTTCCACCATTACATGCAACGTTGGCCGATGAAGCAGCAGTAAGAACAAGTGCAGAAGGTTGAGCGATGGATACAGTCTGAGTACCTGTACAGCCATTAACGTCAGTTACCGTACATGTATAAGTGTTTACACCAAGACCTGATGCAGTCGCTGCATTTCCACCTGAAGGTGTCCATGCATATGAGAATGCACCTGTTCCGCCAGCAGGTGACATTGTCGCTGATCCGTTAGAGTTACCGTTGCAGGAAATATTAGTCTGCGAAGTAAGCGTAACAACAACTGCAGTTGGAGCAGTGATCGTGAAGATCGCCTGTGATGTGCATCCGTTGAAGTCAGTTGCGGTACACGTATATGTTCCTGCGGTGAGTCCTGTTGCTGTAGCAGCAGTTCCACCCGACGGTAACCATGCGAAAGTTATTGGAGCAACACCACCTGTTGTAGAAGTAGTTGCTGAACCGGTATTTCCACCGAAACAAATATTGTTTGTCTGTGATGCAGCCGTAGCCAGAACCTGTGTTCCTGTTCCAACGATGGCAAAATCATATGCAGCTTCATCGCAATCGCTGCTGTTAACCGTTACAATTGCATTGCGTGCACCTGCAGCGGAAGGATCGAAGGTTACTGTAAATGTTGTACTGCCTCCCACCGGAACTGGTGATGATGCGAGTGATGTTACTGTGAAATCACCGGCATTCGCACCAGAAATCAGCGTCGAAGTAATGTTGAGCGCTGTAGATCCGGTGTTCTGGATTGTGAATGTGCGGTTGATTGTACCGTTACAAACTGATTGTGTTCCGAAGTCGGTATGATCTGCAGCAACAGGTGCTACGTCTCCATCAACGATGGATACTGCATTACCTTGAACATTCACTTCAGTTGTGCTGAATTCATCTGCACCCATATCAACACCGCAGCCGGTGCCGCGTGATTGGCCGTCGATGTCCTGAGGTATCGCTGGGAGGTACACTCCAAGACCTTGTAGGGTTGGGTTAGAAGCAGGAACCATGTGAAGATTGGGCGGAGCTACATATACCGGTACAACGGATATCGAGTTAGCATTGCCTCCAAAATTGGTTTGTATTGCAGCCAATGTAGGGCAAGGGATGCCCGACATGTTGCCCAGGTTCGGACCTGTAGCTGTGTAATCGTTATAATTTATCGTGGTAAAACAACTAGCAGGTGATCCACATAGAATTGCATACCGCTCTGTGCCTACAGTTTGAGTGCTTGAAAATACATTGTCAGTCAGACTTATTGCTCCGGGAACAATTCCTGCAGCAACAAACATTGCCGCCGGGAATCCGTTAACTGTCTGGTTCGTATTCATCAATACGGTATTGTGATGGATGTTATAACCACTGCCAACACCGATCGCAATGCCATATCCATTATCGCCAACCGCCGTTCCGTTAAAGCCATAAGCAGCCACATCAGAAATAAAGTTATTCGCTATGGTTATGTTGGAGTTTGTTGAGGTGTTCCCCATTGCAATTCCTTGTGCGCCCCAACCTACAGTATTGGTGTTTTTAATATCATAGATTGTATTGCGGACGATCATACCATTCAATACTGTACCACCACAAAGGATAGCACTGCAATATGCTTGCGCGAACGGACTGGACAAGCCTCTCACCGTGTTCTCGGAAATGGTGAAGTTCTGTTCAGAGAAAATTGCAATGGCCCGATAGCTTATTTTATTTGCCGCTACTGTACTGCCAATCGTATTCTGAGTGATCAGTAGATTATCTTCATTTACTGCTGGGCCTGTAATTGCAATTCCGTATTGAGCGGTTGAAATGTTATTATTCCGAATGGTCATATTCGCATTTGCAGCTTCTGCAGCTGAACCGAAAACACTTCCGCCACCTAGAATAACGTAACCAGTACCAGTTGAACTCAGGCCGGAAAGATTACAATTTTTGATTGTATTGTTTGTAGCACCATCAACAGCACTTGTACTACTATACTGAATGATACAAATGCCGATTGCAGTATTCGAAGTTGTAAAACTAAGATCACGTGTTGTACCGTTGACCGTGTTTGAGCCGTCAATCGTAACATAATCGGCACCATTTAGTTTGATTGCAGCAGTTGCAGCAGCACTCGCAACAAATGATGGAGAAATACCAACAGCAGGTTTAATCGTCAACGTATTTATAGAACTGGAAGACGAATTTGCATTAATGCTGATCGGATATGTTTCCGAAGGATAAGTTGCATCAATGAGACTGAAAACAATAGGTCCTCCAATACATTGAGTATTATATGCATTGACCGCAGCCGTGAGCGAAGTAAAATTTCCACCAACACCAACGGTGTAAGTTCCGGAAAGTGTATTATTAATAGTGTAGCTGTTCGGTGTAGTAGGAGGAGTGGAAACGTTGTTCACGTCAGTAGCTACAAGTCCAACACCCGGATTAGAGCCGATAAATGGTGTTGGTGTGGCAATATCCTGAGCAATTACATAATAGCTAACCGCATCAGCAACGACGAGACCGCCCATTGTTGCTGCAGATATCGTGAAACTCCATGTACCATTTATTCCGGTACCACTGGTCAGCATCCCTTGAGCCGAAAACCAAGGACCCGCATTCTTTCGGTAGTAAATGCGTGGCTGCAGCAGACCTGATGTTGGCACGCCTGATCCATCAGTGATAGTGGCAGTCAAGACACGATCGGTTGTTGCGCATGTAAAAGTCAAGGGAGTGTAGGTGATTCCCGGTTCAGCAACATCAAGATATGTGAAGTTCCCCGCGTCTGCACCAATGTCTACTGGTGTTAATGTTCCGCGCGACTGGTTGTCGAAGTCAATTGTAATAGCTGCAACGTTTACTCCAGAGCCTTCAATTGGAGTAGGGTTACCTATATGAAGGTCTCCCATAGTGGTACTTCCACCAGGATTCAAAAAATTTGGACTCGCTGAGAATGAATTCGCATCCTGACCCGTAGCAGTTCTCCACGCACCAATTGTAACTTGATCAGCAAAATTAAACACGCCAAATACTCCACCTGTACCGCTGGTGTAAATGTCGTTATAGTTGCTCGTTAAACCTGCAGGATTTGGTGCAGTACCGCCCATGCGAACTCCATAGTGCTTCCCTGTTCCGCTGCTATTACTACGTGCATTTACGAAAATATTGTTCTGAAAAATTCTTGTAACGGTAGTTGTAGTACTGTGGAACACAAATGTATTGGCTGTACCAGTCACATTTGAGCCACCTACAAAAACGCTGTTGTGGTAGAAGTTGTTGGTGCCACCTATCTCATTAATAGCAGTATATATAATTCCTCCGGTTAGATCAGTTCCATTCACATCGAATCCCAATCGGACCATGTTATTGGAGTAGGTGGCGTTGCCACCGATTACATTAATACCGTAACATTGGGAACTAGCAGCGGGCGATGCATTCGTGATGTTACCGATGTTGTTTCGGCTGACTGTTGCGACAACCGTGGTCGGACCACTTATCACGATACCAGAGAGAACAATGTTCCCCCCCGTGTTAGCGTTACCGATAGCACTCACTGTATTTTGCGAGATGTTCGAGGCGGTTATAGATGTTGTGTTCTCTGAAATGATACCAGCCACTGAAGGGCTAACTCCAGTACCCGTGTTAGCATTTATGCAACCCATATACTGAACAGTATTACCGGTGATAATGTTGGTGCCTACCTGTGCATAAATACCAGCCATTCTACCCGTTGTTGCGGTTGCGTTGGAACTCAACTGAGCAGCAAGGAATCCAATGGTGTTATTCTGAATCGTATTAGTGACACCAGCTACGGTATTCGCCCGAAGTCCGTATAGAAGGATGCCTCCTGTACTGCTGTTGTTGGCAATAATGCCTCCCAACTGGTTGTTCGAAATGTTACAGTTCGATGAAGAGAAATTGTACACACCAATGAACTCTGATACGGCCGTTGAACTGTTGACGTAGTTGATAGCAGCAGGATTCGTTGTACTTCCGATCGTGTTACCACTGATGTTTCCAACATTGATTAATCCGATCTGTGCATATATTCCGATGAAAGGTGCAGAAGTACCGGTGCCCGTCATAACACCCGAAAATGAAATTGCTGTTACTGTATTTCCTTGAATGGATGTTGCTACAGTCAGACTGGCGTTGGAAATATGAATAGGATAGAATTTTCCTCCTGTAACGGCAGAAATGATCGTATATGTACCAGTTTCCGTGTTGGTCGCAAAGCCGATGATGTTGTTTGTTATTGAAATCCCTTCATCTGCCCCTGCCGCTACCTGGATAGGCGTATGATTTGCAGTGGCTGTGATTGTACGCGCTGCAGTCTGATAGAATCGGTTTGCATTAATGGTCCAGTTGGAATTACCGTTACCGAGATAGATCCCGTTGCTGGTTGCCGTCGCGTTGAAAAAGTCAAAAATATTATTGTTGTTGATATTGTTTCCGCTGTTATGAGTTGTCACCGACGTAAAAGTGCCTAGCCCATAAATCGCCTTGGTCGGCAGGTTACCTCCTGAAGGACCGATATCACAGAAGGAAATAGTGTTATTATCATTTCCGGTTGTGGTAGAGTTCCCGCCGAAATAAATATTGCCACCGTTAGTAGTCGTACTCATCGTGGATGCTCCTTTGATCGAACATCTCGTGATCGTGTTGTTGGTTGCATCCGTCTGAAAACAAATAGTACTTGTTCCGCTGATTGCAGACACCGTTGTGTTCTCAAACGTCAACGCATTTCCGCCTGAATTAAAACCATCAACAGTAACGTTGTCTGCACCGTTGAAATAAATCAGCGGGGTGCCCGCAGTTGTGTTTCCTGAAACAGTCCAGGAGCCAACCGACGGCACGATAAATAAACTCGTCCAGGCACCAGCATTAAGCATTGCTGTAGCTGTCCCTTCGTTGGTATTGTTGACTACTCTTACAGTAATATTGTTGCCGGTTTGCACACCAGCGTTAATTGCAGTAAATGCAGCACCAACTGTTGCGTAAGTTCCGTCTGCACCGGTGGAACCGGTAACGTTTACGTTCTGAGCACTCAGCGTCACACTCGACACCGCTGCGCACAGCAATGCCATCAGTAATAATTTTTTCATCTTGTTTTCTTAAAATAGGGTCTTCAGCGAATTGAGGGGGCTAAAGTAGGTTATTTAAGTATTGCTACAGATTCTGTCCGGTGTTTGTCCTGTTTATATTGTGTGAATGGATTGAACACAGGTGAAATCAAGCGTATTTGACGATTAATTTTTTGGCCAAATGGCGTGGGGGAAGTTGACCGACCGACCAAGCGTTAAAATGATCCGACGAGCGGGAAAAGTTAAAATAGTGACTACTGTTGCGACCCGGGTTCAACAGGCAACCGAACGTCAGGAACGTTCGGATTTCCTGTAATCCGGATTTGCGCATAGGTCTCCTCCTACGTAAACCAATGTTATCACTATGTTCTATGTGGTTCAAAGGCCTAGTTATCTTTGCACCATGAAGTCTATCGACAGACGCTTTCTTACCGCCGCCGGAGTCACCCTGGTTTTCCTTTATCTCGTTATCCTCGCCGGCTCTGTAGTACGCGCCACCGGTTCCGGAATGGGTTGTCCCGACTGGCCACGGTGTTTCGGGTATTACATTCCGCCAACCGATCCGTCACAGCTCGATTTTCATTCTTCGCAGGAGTATACGAAAGGAATGATGATCATTCAGAATGATACACTCTGGCGCGCGAAAGAAAAATTCACATCCGGAACAACATTTACGTACGAGCACTGGGAGAAATATCCCGTGCACAATTACGCGAAGTTTGTTGTGGCGCAAACCTGGACCGAGTACATCAATCGCCTGATGGGTGCATTGAGCGGACTCGCTTCACTGATCCTGTTATTTTACGCAATCCGCCGGAGAAAAACCGATGGAGTTTCTCTGCTGTTGGTGCTGGTGCATCTTGTCGTGATCGGATTTGTTGCCTGGCTGGGTAAAGTGGTCGTTGATTCCAATCTCAAACCGGTGACGATCACGCTGCACATGCTCTGCGCATTGATCATGGTGTTTATCATGATCATCATTCGCTATCGCGCAAAAAAACTCGCTGGTGTTTTTGAAAAATCGGCCATTGGAAAACGTTTGCAAAGACTTGTCGTTTTTGCATTGCTGTTTACACTTGCGCAGATCATTCTCGGCACACAGGTCCGTCAGCAGGTGGATGAACTGTATAAATCAACACAGGACGGTTCGCGTGACACGTGGATTGCACAACTCACTTCGCGGTACACCGTGCATTTTTCCATGGCCATGGTTCTGCTCGCAGTGAACATTTTCATGTGGTTTGCATTGAGAAGAAAAAATATATTGGCCGAAGCGAAAACATTGCTCAACGCCAGCATGCTCATTGTGCTCGGGACGTACGTTGCAGGTGTGGTGATGCACAATTTCGGTGTTCCCGCTTTTGTGCAACCGGTGCATTTGTTTTTGGCGATGGTGCTGGCGGGTGTGCAGTTTGCGTTGATGATGCGGGTGAAGGCGTTTTAATATTTTTCACCGCGGAGGCGCAGAGGCGCGGAGAAACGAAACTTACTTGAGGCAGCAAATGCGCGCGGAGGACTCTTTATTTTTTTTCAGGAATAGTAGCTCTGCGTTCTTCGTCGCGTAGCGACATCTCAAAACCTCTGCGTCTCAGCGCCTCTGCGGTGAAATAATTACCGCGCTATCACAAGTCTTCTCGTTTCCGTCGCCGCAGTTGCATCCACGAACCGGTAAAAATAAACTCCTCCGCCAGCGAAACCGTATTCACAAAAACTCCGTTCGAACCGGCGCTCACATTCTGACTCATCACCAGCTGTCCAAACTGCGAATAAATTTCAATCACACCATCTTCTATTCGGTGAAAATGAATTCCACCCGCCGGTTTTTCTGATCATCATCCCCTAGCGGCCGGCTGCTTCCGTATCCTTTGGTAGTAATGCGTGAAGCATCAATTCCTTTACTGATGAAAAAAGCAGCAACGGCTTTTGCACGTTCCTCCGACAGCTTCTGATTGTCGGCCGGTTTTCCATGTACATCCGTGTGACCAACGATCTGCACTTTCAGGTTTGGCTGAAGTTTCAGTTCTATGATGATGTCGTACAGGGGCTGATAAGACTCAGGAAGTATGCGCGACTTGTTTGTTTCGAAGTAAATGTTTTCCAGCGTTAGCGTTTTGCCGGCCGCAATTGCAGCATCGTTCGGTGTAATTTCTGCGATGGTAACTGCAGTGTCAATGACTATTTCTTCAGGCATTTCATCGTACCTGGGGATGCCGATGAACAGGCTATCCACGTAGAAGTATGCTGCTTCGGGAGCAGTACGTTCCGTCTTTCGATGGATGTCAGTATAATCTCCGATCACGAAAGAGCGTTCTCCACCTGCTGCTTTGTACGTCATAGAATACACCGTCCAATAGCCAGTCTCTTCCACAACCTCTGCGCTGTCTAAAGTGATCTGCGGCTTCCACGGAAGTTTGCGCATTCCTTTGGGTTTGTAATAGGGATTTTCCTCTTCCGTGAAATAAACACCGATGCGCTGTTTACTAAAATCTGCATTGTTGATTGTTGCCAACGCGAATGAAACTGTATAGACCGAGTCCTTCATCAGTGGTTCGGTAAAGGATCCGCAGATATATTCAAATCCTCCTTGCACGGTGAGGAAACCAACACACGCATCGCCTTCGAACGGAACAATAGAGGCATATCCGGGTAATCTGTTCTTCTGCTGTTTTTGGATTTTTTCTGTGACAAACAAATAGTCCGAGGTTCCGTCCGAGGGCATGGTCCAACCTTCAACTGCGGCTCGACTTAAGATGCCGGATCTTTCCAATGTGCTCTCTTCAAATCCGGGATTAACTACGAGGTTTTGCGCGGACAGTACATTGCCGATTAAAAACAGAAACAGGAAAAATCTCATGTACGTTGTAACGCGGGATTTCCGTTTGGATACACGTAAAACAGGGAATATTTCTAGTCGCCGGTTTCTGGTTCACCCACCGGCTCACCGACCTCTTCATATTCAGGAGGAAGTTCATATTCAAGCTTCGTGATTTCGGGAGGCGGTAGAGGTTTAACCTGGTTTTCTTTGCCGGCAGGATTCGTCCACTTCAGTGTCTCCGCAATGTGAAACACATCTTTCTTGATGTAATCAACTACCGGCTGCAAAGAATCACTGTTCGGTGTGGCATAGAAATACAATGAGCCACGGACAAAATTTTTCACGCTGTCGGTCAGATAAAATTGCACGAGCGACGCTGCGCTTCCGCCAAGAATAATAACAGTTCCGGAAACTCCATCCTCTGGACGAAGAATAATGGAATCGCGGAGTTGTTGCGACATTTCATGATGCGCTTCCGTTAATTCCCAGCTTTGATTGACGAGCTGCGCGAACAAAGAATCGCTGGTAATTTCATGATAGCTCAGGTACAATGTAGCATTGAACTTTCCGAAGAAAAGATCTTTCCAGCACGCGGGCGCGTTCGGTGCGCTGCTCTTATACATCTGCGAGTACTCCGGTATTTCCATTGTAAACGGGCAATCGCCTTTCCATTCCACGTATTTTTTTTCCGGCAGGGAAATGCGGAAATATCCACGCGGGCGCGGAATAAATACTTCTTCTTCCGCGCAGGATGAAATGAGAAGAGAAAGGCTGATCAGCAGTAATCCGAAAACTTTGGTCATCAGAACAAAGATAACGTTCCGGAGGCGTATATGTTGCATACCGCGATGCTCCATTTTTTACCACGGCGGACATGGTGAAAATCGCTCCGCGATTTGTGTTGCTTAATGGTACACAGAATACGCGGAACGCACGGAATTTCACAAAAATGAATACACGCCAATTCCGTGGACTTCTGTGAATTCAGTGTATTCCGTGTACCATTTTTATTTTAAATCGCGGAGCGATTTTCGCCGTGTGACCGTGGTTAATTTTGAACGCCCTGTCTCACCGCCCCGGTGCATTAATACGCTCCAGGAACGCCTTGCGGTACGTGTCCGAAATAGGAATCATCATCTCACCGATTTTGATCCGGTCGCGTTCCACCGATTCGATCTTCGCAATCGCCACCATGAACGATTTATGCACGCGGCAAACCAGGTCCGGAGAAATCAGTTCTTCGAAATCACGAAAGGTCTGGAGCGTCATGAGTCTTCGGTCAGTGGTATGTATCCGGCGGTAATCGCGCATGCCTTCGATATACAGGATATCACCGAGCAGTACTTTCTCGAGACGATATTCCGTTTTGACAAAAATGTAATTCCTTTCCGGAGGCGTTTCCTTTTTTCCTGTGATGTTACTTTGCGCAGCATCCACGGCCTGTATGAACCGCTCGAATGTAAACGGCTTGAGCAGGTAATCGGTCACGCGCAGCTCAAACCCCTTCAGCGCATATTCATTGTACGCAGAGGTA
>Ga0193753_10004088_pt1 | contig 10558 bp, 7 predicted proteins | sample H1c2metaG_FD_144925 | JGI IMG/M metagenome (GOLD analysis project Ga0193753, IMG submission 144925) | Soil microbial communities from a riparian zone of the East river system, Colorado, United States - H1c2 | ecosystem: Environmental > Terrestrial > Soil > Riparian zone | place: USA: East River... | reverse complement strand
TTACGGGAATACTATCGAAACCGTAATTATTTTTTAATGCCGCCAGGCTGACAACATGCTGGTAATTGACTTTGCCAAAACGCCTGCCCATATTCATATCCAGCGATAAACGGTTGCTGCCCCCGATGGCGGATTTTTTATTATCCTCCCACTTCAGCGACTGGTAGGGCTGGTACCGCAGGGCGATATACTGCCCTTTCTTCAGCTTCCATTTGCCCTGGAAAGAGAAATTGTAGTTGCACCACTTTGAGTTATTGGTGCTATACGCATACGCACGGTAATTACCCCTTGCCGATAATTGCAACTGGTTTTTCAAAAAACTTTTTTTGACACTGCCTCCAAACTCAGTCATACCCCTTGATAAAAAAAGGCTGCCCGGGTTGTTGTATCCTTTACCTATCCGGGTGCCGTGAATATCATAGCTCAGTTCCCGGTCTTTTATCTCCCCGTTCCATTGCAGGGTAAAAGCCAGTTGCTGCATAAGATTATCTCCACCCAGTAACTGTTTTGACAGACTACTGCCCTGCAGCAATGTATCGGAAATGTTTTCCTGGTTATCGTATTGATGGGTGGATTTGGAAATTTCCAGGTTGAGCCAATTTGTTTCATTCACTTTTAACTGGTTACTGAATGTGGCTACCACTGTTTTACCCGGCACTAGACTGATTAGGTTATCGTCATAACTGCTCTCATTCTGTTTATAACTAAACAATGAAAAATGAGAATGGCTGTTCTGCAGATCGCCCCTGCCCACGCGTACACCCATAGCCGTATTATCTGCTGAGAACAATGAACCGGCAAAACGGTTGTCGTACAGGCTGCCGAATTCTTTTTGCTTACCCGCCATTATAAACAGGTAAGTTTTATTGTTTACGAACTCCGCATTTACGCCATTGTTGGTATACTGGTATACCGTCAGCGGGCTCAGGCTTACGGTGTTCATACCAACCTGTAGCCGGTTCATATTTAAAAACATCTTCTGCAGCCCGCTCAGATCCAGTTGTTCTTTGGCCAGCGATTTTAGCTTATCCGGTTCCTGCAGCCATTGCTGCATATTATTGTTTTTGAACTGCTCAGCCTGTTGCAATTTTTCAAGTAAACCGCTTTTCTGCGCTTCATCTTTAAAAGACTTGATTTTATTAATGATTGCATTAAGGCCTGCTACTGACTGCACAGACTGAAGTAATGAATCATACAGGACCATATTTACCCTGCCGCCCGTATTCAACTGCTGCTGTAACTGCGCCAGCTGATTTTTTTTAGCTTCTATGTTTTGCAGGAAAGCAGCAGAAAGTAATTTATCCTGCAGGGCAACAATATCTCCTTTCAACAGGTTTTGGGAATCGCTCAGTTGAGCTACCTGGTTTCCCAGATATCCTTTGTAAACGCCATTGATAGAATCAAGCGCTGTTTTGAGCCTGCCCAATGCAGCTTCCTTTATTTTTTGCAGTGCATCGTTATAATCAGGCAATAAATCACTGGCTTTGATTTTCAGTTTTATTTTATCGCGAAGTGAATTGAGATAGGCCTCCCTGTCGAACTGAAAAGAAAAACTATTACGGGAATGATAGACGGGCCCTGTAAAATCCTGCCGGGTGAACTGCAGGCCCATGGGTATGCCCAATACAGCCCAGTTACTGCTCAGCGTATTGCTGCTGATGAATACGGTACTGCTGCCAAATAAAGAAGGCGCCGTTTGGCCAATTATACTTATGTTGCCGCCCTGCCATTTAAGAACGGGCTGCTTCAGCATGCCTGTAAACCGGCTAAAAAGATTTTTTACCTGTTGCGTTTGCACTGCTATGGCAAACTGCTGCTGCAATAATTGTTTTGTTGTATGGGCAGATCCGGTAACAACTGTTTTCCCGGTATTGATGGTTGTATTTTTAATTTGCTGCAACACCAGTTTGCTGAGGGTATCAACAGCAGCGGAATCCTTTAGTAAACCGGTTAATGTATTTTGCTGTATCTTTTTGTAAGATGCAGTTTGCTGTAATTGCTGTAAAAGATGTTCCGTCACCAGTTGTTTTATAACAGCAACAGCATCCGGGCTACTGTTGAGCGTATCAGACACCTGCGCATTGGTCATCTGCACGCAGAGCATTATTAGTAATGGTATGCTGATTATAGATAATATCTTTTGCATAAATTGGTTTAATACAAGTATACCTGTCCGTAACAATAATATTTGGATCTGGCACAGGAGAATGAATACAGGGGACTGCATTGCTCACCTGGTTAATAAGCCGGCACAACAGGCTCCGTATTTGCGTAAAATAAATATTTTGTTATAAAGTAAGTACAGGCCTGTATTGCAGTGTAAGATTAATTACTTCTTCCTGTATGGAAATAGTAAAACCCTCATCATTTTAACGTTTTTTCCGGCAAGACCAGGTGGTTACGTATTGCTGCTATTCCTGCAGAAAGTAATTGCAACAAAAAGTGATGTACATTGCCGTTAGAATGAAAGTTGACCTGCTCATTAAAGAAAGCGATTACGAAATATCATTTGTAGCTGCCCACGAAAGGCAGAAGATGCAGAAAAAATGCCGGCGGGAAAAAGTGGATTTGATGATATTAAATGACCGGCGCTGAAAAGCGGGAATAAGGGTTTTTGATCACTGCTTCATCCTTCCAGCACGTCCACACCCGTTTTACTTGCTTCCCAGGCAAGCATTGCTTTTTTTCGGGTACTGCCCCAGCGGTAGCCGCCTGTTTCGCCAATGCTTTTTATGACACGGTGACAAGGTATAATATAGCCAACCGGGTTATTGCCGATAGCAGTGCCGACGGCCCTGGACGCAGATGGTTGATTGATATGCTGCGCGATGCCACCATAAGTTGATACATCGCCCTGTGGTATATGCAACAGTGCATGCCACACTTTTAACTGGAAGGGACTGCCCTTAAGATGCAGTTTGATAGCACTGGAATCCCCGGCATTGTGCTCAAAAAAATCAATGACCTTTTGCTGGTTTATATCTGTACCAGCTACCAGTTTTGCATTGGGCCAATATTCCTTTAATGCCGCTACAGCCGATGCTGTGCTGCCCTCAAAAAAAGACAGGTTACTGATGCCTTTGCTGGTAGATGCTATGATATATTGGCCAAACCGGGATTGCTGTATACTGTATTGAATAGCAAGGCCTTCTCCCCCATTACGGTACTCACCCGGCGTCATACCCTCAATATTTACAAATAAATCATGCAGCCGGCCCGTGCCCGATAAACCCGTCTCATAAGCGGCATCAAACACCGTATGCTGCTTTTCGGCCAGTAAATGCTTGGCATGCTCCACCGTAAGGTATTGCAGGAACTTTTTAGGGCTTACCCCTGCCCATTCTGTAAACAGGCGCTGAAAATGAAAGGGGCTGGTATGCATAGCAGCAGCTATGGTTTCCAGTTCTGGCTGTTCCTGTGCATTGCGGCTTACAAACTCGATTGCCCCGGCTATTTTTTCATAATTGGTACTCATACTTACATATTTACGCAAACCTACGCATACAACTAATAATATAAAACCCGGAACTTGCTATACTACACACATGCATTCAGGCGTTCATTTAACAGAAATTTTTGTTGTGCGCCTGTTACTTTGAATATGATATTGCGTCTAATTAATAAGCGTTCTAAAGCCTACAAATATGAAAGCAAATTCTACACAAATGGAAATTCTTATTCTTACAGGCACTTCGTTTTCTGCCAGCCAGTTTTCTGACAAAAATGAAGCGGCAAGCAAACCCGGCCGTACGGAAAAAGAAATACTAACAGAAGCCTGCTGGAATGGTTTATTACCAGCATTACTTCCTGAAATATGCGAACAAATACCCGAAGGTAAAAAAATATATCTCTGGGAAATAAAAGAAGCCGATGCATTTATTGAGCTTGAGCTGGGCGAATTGCAGGAAGATAAGGACAAGTATTTTTCCATTAACCCATATGCGTTTATTCCGGAGCAACCGCTGAGCTAAGAGAACAAAGAGAAAAAGAGAACAAAGGGAAAAGAGAACAAAAAAATCTTTTTCCTTTTAACTCCCTGGCTGTTTATTCATCTAATTTGCTTTCCCTTTTTGCCCATTTTCTCCTTCAATCTCTTAGCCTTTATTCATCTAACGGCTTTCCCTTTTTGACCCATTTTCTCTTTCAACCCCTTAGCCTTTATTCATCTAATCTGTTTTCCCTTTTCACTCCTTTTCTCCTTGAACCCCTTAGCTCTTTTTCTCTTTTAATCTCTTAGCCTGATAAAAATAAGCCTGTTTAAAATAAATTTGTCTTTACCCGGCGCTGTTTTAAAATGAATGGTGATTGTATTTTTTGATGGCGTATGTTCCAGGTCTGCAATAAAATAATTCTTTTCTATTTGTTCATTGGGTGCATTGGCCGTTAGCCAGCCGGCAATAATATGCTGACCCTGCCAGAAAGAAAATTCGGCGCCTTCCGCATTGCGTACAAAATCTGCCAGCAATTTATATTTACCAAAAGGAATTTCCGTTATAGCAATTTTCAACCCCGATGCATTATCCGCTGTATACGTATAACTCATACCGCCGGTATTGTATGCCCAGGCTGTTTTTACCGAAATATTATTTTCGATGATTACATTCATTAATTGCGGGTACATAATTAACGTATCCGGCACATATACTTTTGAAAGTTCATTGGAAGGTGGTCTAACGGCCGCTGGCGCCGTATCCGCATAATATAAACCAAGTGAAGTATAATCTACCGGTACAAGGTTGCCGGAAGGGCCGTGTTCTATACTTTGAAAAATGCTTTTCTCAAATGAAATTTTATCCGACATATAAAACCGGTAAGCGCCTGTTCTGCAATAAGGAAGTGAGTAATCCAGGCAACCATGCAGGGGCAGGCTTAGTTTTCCATCCCACCTGTCTGACAAAGCGTACCAGCCGCCATTAAAATAATCTTCAGAACCCGTGCCGTGCATACGCATCATGCCATCCACTGCCGTAGAATCATCGCCTTCAAAAAAATAGGTCATGCCGGGGTTAAGCCCCTGCGCCTGCAATACGGTACCAATATAATGTCCGCGCCCATGCGTATTCAAAAAAACATGTGACTCACCGTTGGCTGCTTTCCTGTTCCAGGACGTATAGAACCTGCCTTCTTTCTCCGGCACACGTTTAGAACTGGTATAATATACATTTGTCTTTATTTGTACAGGCGAAACGGGCCCGCCATCCGGTGGATTTCTGTAGCGTAAACGGATAGTCGCTTTTTTATCAAAAGGCATTGGTATGTAACAGTAATTTATATTACCGCGTGTACCAAGCAATAAACTTTGCATAGCCTGGCTGCCAAATGCATAGCCAAAAAAATCAGCAACCGGGCAATAAACTGCGGGCGTCTTATCATCATCCCATTTTATTTCGATGTCAATTAGTTTATTAAGCCCTTCAAACGCATTTGCCGGGCTGCATTCTATACCTGCAATTCTCCCGCCTTTCGCCGCATTAAAGATAATTGCTGATTTACCTGATAACAATTCAAATTGTTTTGTTATTGTTTTTATTGGCGCGGCATTTTTGTTAACCTGCATATCAGTTATTGTTCTTTTTGCATGGGTCCACAAACCGGCTATTGTTTGCAGTTCATTTTTTTCGGTAGCAGATAAATTTGCAGAAAAACTTTTCACCTGTTTTCCCAGCGGATACAGCCTGTACTGAACCTGGTGAAACTGCATCTTTTTCCCCCGGCTTACTATCATGCAGCCATTATTAAAAAGTAGGGGGAAATAACAATAGAAGCCGCCCAAATCATTACCGCAAAGCGGCGCAGCAAATGGTTCAACCTTTCCTGAAAACAGATCACTGTATTTAATGGAGAGCGCCGGTTTATCTGTTCCATCCAGGTAAAAATCCAGGGTATCCTCTGTTGGCGTTGGCGTCCAGATACGGTTGATAACACCAGCGCCTTTTACATCAAATATAACCAGGCTGCTGTCTGCGTTTCTTCTGATAAATGAATTTTTTCCGCTAAACCCATCATCGTTGCCTCCCGTAATATCATAGCTTGATACCTGGGCGCAGAAAGTTTTATCCATGTATTGCGGCAACTGCGAAACATCATAGAGTGATGACAAAACTTTGCTGAGTGTTAAGGTATCTGTGTAAGCATGCTGTAAAGGTTCATTTTGTGCAGAAAGGGCATCAATAAGCAGCAGGCCTATAATAAGCAAAAAATATTTTTTATGTGGTTGGCGGTTAATCATAGCGGGAAGCAGTTTTTTAATCGATCGCTTTTTCTATTTGATGATGTATTTCTCCACGCCTTCTTTTGTAATAACAACAGGTTTTATCAATCCCTTTTCATCAAAATACATGTTTTCTATACAGGTGACCCTGGAATTGCCATCTTTTTCTGTTAGTGGCCTCCGGTGATAAACAATATACCATTTGTCTTTGCCCGGAATTTTAATAACGGAATGATGACCGGCTCCGGTTGCAATGGTCTCATCCTGCTGTAAGATTTTGCCGATGCGTTTGAAAGGACCAAAAGGTGAATCTGCCATCGCGTAGGCAACGCTGTAATCGGGTCCTGTCCAGCCACCTTCCGACCACATAAAATAATATTTACCCTTTCGCTGAAACATATATGGTCCTTCCACATATTTATCGGGGGTAATCTCTTTGAAAACAATACCATCATCAAAGGGCAGGAAGCCAGTAAAATCTTTGTTCAGCCTGGCTATATTACAATGCTTCCACCCGCCATATACCAGGTAATACTGACCGTTTGCATCATGAAAAACAAACTGGTCGATGGGCTGGGCGCCGTTGTGAAATTTGTCAACCAGTGGCTTACCCAGGTAATCAGTAAAAGGCCCGCCAGGCTTATCCGATACAGCAACACCTATACCACCCGTTTCAGCATCGCTTTGAATATCATTGGCGCCAAAAAATAAGTAATATTTGTTTTTCTTTTTTACGATGGCCGGTGCCCAGATAGCACGCTTCGCCCATTTGATGGACAGGGTATCTGTCACGGATGGATGTTTTGTCCAGGTAATTAAATCCGGAGAGGAAAAGGCATCCAGGAATACCTGTTTGTTATAAGGAGCCGAAAACGTTGGATAAATCCAGTATTGCTTATCAAAAACAGCCCCTTCGGGATCAGCATACCAGCCGGGAAATAAGGGATTGCCTGATAATTGCCGGCTTGTTTTTGTTTGTGCATTGACGCCGGCGGCCAGGAAAAAAGCCACAGAAACAATTAGTATTTTTTTCATTCTATTGATTAGCAAGCAGAAAATTTAACGAATTAAAAAACCTTTATCATTAACTTAATTAATATTTTTATGATGCGCTTTTTATAGCAATATCTTTAACACGCAATATCATGGTAAATGCTGTTTACGCTAAAAAAAATTGTATGAAAAAACATCATTTTCTGCTGCTTCTCGCGGTCTGTTTGCTGACTGCAGTTTTGCAACCGCAATTTTCAGTTGCCCAGAACAAAAAAGATTCTGCCAAAATTGCTAAAATAACAGAACTTATAGTGAACCAGCACTACACATTTAAAGCACAAACCACCACCCCTTTGGCCGGCAGATTAAGACAACTTACCAGCGATTATGATCTGCAGGTATCCAAAGATGCAATTGTTTCCCAACTCCCTTATTTTGGCCGGGCTTATTCGGCCCCTATAAATCCATCTGATGGTGGCATTCAATTTACGTCAAAAGATTTTGAATACACATTAACGGATAAGAAAAAAGGAGGCTGGGATGTTACCATAAAATTTAAGGATGTCAAAGATGTGCAGCAAATGCAATTAAGTATTTTCAACAATGGTACAGCTTCTTTACAGGTAACCAGTAATAACCGGCAGGCTATTTCTTTTAGTGGTTATATTACTTCATCCGCTAAGCAGAAATAAATCCCCTCACCCCCGGCCCCTCTCCAGCAAGCTGGCGAGGGGTGCCTCACGGTATGTTTGTTTATAAATTACAGTCTGGTGCCTATTAATTACAGTCTTTGATTTTTTGCATGTTCGCCTCAGCGCTTCTATAATGTTTCATACTGATTATTTTCTTTTGCACCACAGTTAAATTTTGTAAAGACTAACGCAATAGGGCCGGGGGCGAGGTCTATTTAAATTTTATCCTGTACACCACCGCATTTTCAGACGGGTATGTTTTTGCCGGTTTAATAACCAATCCCCCATCCTGCTGTACCCATGTTAGTTTCTCATTACTGCCCAGCAATTCAATACTGGCAATGGTTCCGTTTCCGGCTTTTGCGGCAAGTGATTTTATGATAGTATTTTCTGCCGGCACACCGAGGGCAATGGCATACAATACGGCTGTTTTTGCCGTAAACCGGATGTCTTTTGCATTGAATGGAACCTTTTGATCTGCAAACGATCCACTGGCTGATTCTGTAGGTCCTTCTCCAAATATTTTCCAGGGCCGCGTACCGTAAATAGCTTCGCCATTTACATCCAGCCATTTACCCGTACCCAATAATGTTTGCGTTTCTTCATCTGTTATGGTACCATCTGATCTTGGTCCGATATTTAACAGCAGGTTGCCATTCTTGCTTACAATATCTATTAAATTAGTAATTACGTATTGTGCGTTTTTAAATGTATTACCGGCTGCATATCCCCATGATTTATTACCAATAGCATCATCCGTTTGCCAGGCTTGTTTTCTTATACCAGCTAATTTCCCTCTTTCCAAATCAAGCACCGCTATCCCATCGGGGTAAGCGCTGTTTTTATAATTGATGACCACGCCTTTATTCCACTCAAGTCCTTTGTTGTAATAGTAAGAAGCAAAAGACTTCCGGTAAGGATCCATGGCGGGTTGCTCTATCCACCAATCGAACCAGAATAACTGGGGCTGGTAATTATTCACCAGTTCTGTGCATCGCAGCAGCCAGTCGTTCATGTGTTCGGCAGAAGGTGCTTCTATTTCTTCCCTGGCAGGCCCATAAAAATCCATGTTTTTCTGGTTAAGAAAATCTGAATCAAACTTACGTCCGCCATTCATAAAAAACCAGTGTTCTATTCTATGAGAAGAGACACCAAATACCAAACCCTGTTTTTTTATTTCCGTTGCAAGTTCACCCACAATATCACGGTGAGGGCCCATTTCAACCGCATTCCATTTTGAGAGTGCCGTTTTATACATGGCAAATCCATCATGGTGCTCAGCCACCGGCACTACATATTTAGCGCCTGCTTTTTTAAATAAAGCCACCCATTTAACCGGGTCGAATGCTTCAGCTTTAAACATTGGTATAAAATCCTTATACCCAAATTTGCTGATGGGGCCATATGTTTCTATATGATGTTTATTTTCTGCTGAGCCTTGCTGGTACATATTACGGGGATACCATTCGCTGCCAAAAGCGGGCACAGAATAAACACCCCAGTGAATAAAGATGCCAAATTTGGCATCCCTGAACCAATCCGGTGTCTGGTATTTTTTTAAAGAATCCCAGTTGGCCTGGTACCTGTCCTGCGCATGTAAAAGCGTATGCGAAACAGCAGCAGTGATGACAACAAACAGCAGTAGTTTTTTCATGTGGCTTTGTAATATTAATTGTAAAAAGGAACCCAGCTAAATTAAAGTAAATCAGTAATAAGTTGGGGGGATTGAAAAGCCGGCAGGCAAAATGCTGTTCACAACAATGGCTTTCCGCACAGCAGCAACCAGGCGTTCCTAAAGGATTATGCATAAAAATACATGTTTTCATGTAGCAAAGGGAAAAGAAAACAGTCTTATTGATTAGCTTTAAAACAACGATACCAAAGATGAATTATCAACGTTATTGCTACAATAAAACACCTTTTTATCCGCCATTACACATAAACAGCCATTAATCCTATCCGCACAAAATGAAAACCGCATTATATACCTACCAGTCAGGCAACCTGCTGGTGCAGCCAAAAAGTGATACACTGCAATACGAAAAAGTGCAACTGGTTTTATGCTTTGGTAACAAAGAGTCAATTACAGAAGCGGATGCGTACACCCTTATTCATCATACATTTCCCAACGCCGTTATTACCATATGTTCCGCAGCAGGCGCCATTGTCAATACCAGCGTAGAAGACAACAGTTTTACGGCAACTGCCATCCAGTTTGAAAAAACAACCGTACAAAGTCATTCTGTAAATATTGACGATTATACAAGCAGTTACGATGCAGGCTTTAGCCTGATGAAAAAAATAGATGCTGTTGAAACAAACTATATTTTCCTTTTATCGGACGGCCAAAAAGTAAATGGCAGTGAACTCATAAGAGGCATCAACGAAGCAAATACTACGCAAATTCCTGTTAGTGGCGGGCTGGCTGCAGACGGGTATAATTTTGTTTCCACTTTAACCGGTATTAATGCTATCCCCGGAGAAGGTTATATCATTGCCATTGCACTTTGCGGCAAAGAACTGGTTGTTAAATATGGCACGGAAGCCGGGTGGGAAAATTTTGGCCCTGAGCGCGTGGTTACCAGGGCCGTTACAAATCGTCTTTTTGAAATAGACGGCAAAAATGCGCTTGACCTGTATAAAAAATATTTAGGAAAAGAAG
>Ga0193753_10004087_pt1 | contig 10564 bp, 8 predicted proteins | sample H1c2metaG_FD_144925 | JGI IMG/M metagenome (GOLD analysis project Ga0193753, IMG submission 144925) | Soil microbial communities from a riparian zone of the East river system, Colorado, United States - H1c2 | ecosystem: Environmental > Terrestrial > Soil > Riparian zone | place: USA: East River... | reverse complement strand
CGAGCGACTCGGTAGCCGTATCAATCGCCGTCAAGCCGCCGCCAATGACCACGATCGGCATGCGGACCTGCAGATTAGCCAGCGATTCGCTCTTCGCCGCACCGGTCAACTGCAGCGCCATCAGGAAATCCGACGCCTGGCGCACGCCCCGCACGAGTCCGTTTTTCATCGGAATCACCGTCGGCCGTCCGGCTCCCGCGCACAGCGCAATATGGTCGAAGCCCATCTCAAAGGCGCTATCCACGGTCATGGTGCCGCCGAAGCGCACACCGCCGAACATGCTGAACTCCGTGCGCCGCTCGAGCAGGAGCCGGATGATTTTCAGGAAATTCTTATTCCAGCGCACGGTGATGCCATATTCGGCCACGCCGCCAAATCCGGCCATCACGCGCTGGTCTAGCTGCTCGTAGATTTCGGTGACGTCGCGAAGAGGCTCGAACGCCGCCCGCCGCCCGTGCGGGTCTACACCCGAAATATTTTCCGGCAGCGGCTCGATTTTTAATCCATCCACTCCGATCACGGTGTGCCCGTCGTTCATCAGATGATGCGCCAGAGTAAAGCCCGCCGGCCCCAGCCCGACGACCAGCACTTTGTAGCCGCTCGGCGCGCGCGGGTACGGACGCGCGAAGTTGAGAGGATTCCAGCGCGTCAGCAGGCTGTATATCTCAAAGCCCCAGGGCAGCTCGAGCACATCTTTCAGCGTGCGCGTCTCCACCTGCGGAATATCCACCGGTTCCTGCTTCTGAAAAATGCAGGACTTCATGCAGTCGTTGCAGATGCGATGTCCCGTGCTCGCGGCCATCGGGTTATCGATCACGACAATCGCGAGCGCGCCGATCGGATTGCCGTGTTCTTTGACGGCATTCATCTCCGAGATCTTTTCGTCCAGCGGACAGCCCGCGAGGGGAACGCCGAATACGCTCGCCTTATACGCGCCGGTCTTCTCTTTGAGACCCGTCGAACAACTGTCCTTCGCCTGGTTATGGCACTTGATGCAGTAATGCGCCTGGTCCAAAGCCCCCGTCAAGTTGGTTCCGGGATCGGTGAGTTGAAATCCTTCGCGGTGGCGGCGGTGATCGCCGCTCAACTCGAGCCGGACCAGCCCGCCGCCAGTCAGCGATTCGACCGGCACCAGGTGATGCATATCGAGCTTGTGGGGAATTTTGAACAGGACGCCATGGCTATGTTTGGCCTTGCCTTGCGGAGACAGCGTGGCCCACGCGGAGTACAACGTTGCCAAACGGAGATGTTCGTGATGCGCCGTTTCGCTTTCAAGCCACTTGGCGACATGCGTCGCGAAGCCGAGCTCGGTCAGCGGTTCCGCGATCAACGTTTCGAGTTCCGCCGCCACCGCGAATCCATCGATCTCACTCGCCGATTCGACAGTGAAACCGGTGAGCGCTTTGCGCTGCACGAATTTTCGCTTCACCGTGTAGAGCGGAGCCAGTTCCGAATGCTTGCTTTGCAGGCGCCCTAAATCGCCCTCAATGTCGAAGAGTTTCGCGATGAAATCTTCCACATATGGCGCCAGGGCAACGATCAGGTCGGAGCTCGCCTTGGTATGCGCAGCGGGTGGATTTTCGCGGGCGGCGAGCAACTGGTTAGTCAGTTCCGGCGTCGTCTCGCGGAGTTCCTTTAAAAAGATGCTGTCGAGTTTGACAAGCCCCTTACGCTCATATAGTTCCTGAATTGTTGTTTTCACCACAGACCGGGTAGGAAGCCACAATTCTACTTACAAATTGGGCAATCTATTTGTATTGTCTCAAATGCGGCTTTGCGTCCAGCAAGCCATAGATGTCCAACTCGCGCGAAGTGGGCACGTAGACGCGGCCATCCGCGACGGCCGGAATCGTGAAGTGCAGCGACGCTCCGGCTCGGTCGCGCCCGCTATTTTGGGCGCTGCTGTATAACTCGAGGGCGACGTTCCGGCCATCGTAGGCGTGCAGGATAGCCGGTACGTCGCTTGTGTGCCTTCGACTCGTTTCAATCAGCCATACAATTCCGTCCTTCGAGCCGTTCGCGGAAATGGCTGGTGTGCCAGGATTCGTGAACTGCATTTCGCCTTGCGTCGCGAGCGCCAGCCGATTGTCTTCGATGACGAAATCCTTCAGGACGTCGTCTTGCGCGCAGACGTAGATGTGTCCCGCCCAATACGCGGGGGCTCCGAACACACTGCCGCCCAGCCGCACGGTCTGCACGGCATGCCGGTTGTTGCCGATTCGAAATCTGCCCATCCCGTCGCGATCGAGCACGAACAGGTCATGGCCTTTGCCCGCGGCAATCAGCAACCGGACCTTCGAACCCGGTTGAGGCGGCACCAGCAGCGGGCCTCCTGAGCCCAAATCCGCATCCGTCCGGTTGCGCTGCTCCTGATCGAACGGCGTGAAATAGTCCTTTACCGCCAGGCCCACATTCGTGAAGCCGAGCTTGAGGACGCTGTCGCCAAAGTCGCGCCCGCCTGAAGCCGCATTGAACACTCCGTTGCCGGTAATCGCGTACACGTTGCCTTCTTCGTCCGCGGCTGGACCGGTATCGCTCTGCCAGATGCCGCTTAACGCCGCCTCCGGAGCTGTGTTCAAGGCGCCCTTCTGCCGCAGTGTGTGGGCGTCATACGCGAGCACCCAACCGTAGTACGGGCCGATATCGCAAGAGGAACCCCAAGTCAGATACAACGTCCCTCGATCCAGCAACAACGCCGCCCTGGGATTTTCGTGCAAAGCGAGAAAGTCCACAGTCTGTGGCGGACCAAGCCCCAAGAGACTCTTGACGCGGCTCTCGACCGACGCGCGAATCACCACGGGACCGCCAAATTTTTCTTTCCCGGTGCGCACATCCAATGCATGCAGGCGCTGCCAAAAGTGATTGCTCTCCTTTGTGCGCGCCAGCACGTACAGCGTTCCGCTTTGCGGGTCGATCACCGGTGTCGATGTAATGCCTATCTCCGGGTTGAGAAACGGGCACTGCACGCTTTCGAGCGATATCGTGGTGACGCCTTTTGGCGCATCGGTGAAGTTAACCTTCCACAGCGGCTCTTTCGGAGCACCGGCGGCGTCAAAGGCGTAAACACTATCGTGTTCGGTCGCGACGAATACTACGTTGTGTGTTCCCTTGCCGGGAATTGCCAGATTCGGCAGGTAGAGCGGCTGCGCGTAAATGTCTCCGTCGACAGGGAGCCGGACCAGCCTGCCGAACCGAGTCACATCTACATTGCGCGGATTTAAAACAGTCTCGTGAATATTGGCGCCGGTGCGCGCATTATCGTATTGCGAGGTGGTAATCTGCGCGTCGAGCGACGCGAGCAGAAGGCCCCAGACTAGTAGCAGCCTCACCTATGTAGTATACTGCCTTTGCAATTCTGGAAGGACTCAATGCAAATAGCTGTCGTGCCGCTCGCAGGCGCGCTTATAAAGCAGGGTGAATTTCATGAGAGATCGGACTTGGACTTGGCGCCGATGGCATTCATGGACTTGGTAAAGACGCGCAAACGCTCGGAATCTTTGATATCGCGGTTCAGATCGTGGAGTTGTTGGCCATCGACCTTGGCTTCGGCGAGAAAGATGTCCCATTTATGCCGCTCTTTTTTCATCTCGTGCCGTTGTTGTTCGCGCTCGGCGCGCTGCTGCGATTCGAAGCCAATTTCGTCTCTGCGCTTGGCGGCTCTTAGCTTTAGCAGGTCGTTCATGGCTTTGTGGAAGCCGCGCTCGTGAGTGGTTTGGTAGCGCAGGTAGAGGGCGAGCTGTTTTTGGTCCGTGATCTGGCCGGTAGCGGGGTCGTAGCAGGAGGATTCGAGATGGAGGGAGCGCCGGCGGAGCCAGTGATGCTGGGCCATGGCTTCGACGAGCGTGGTTTCGGTGAAGGTGGTTGGCTGGTGCTCGTCGCGGAGCGTGGCGAGGAGGGCGTCGAAATCGGATTGCGATTCGGTGGGGAGGACGCGGAAGGCTCCGGCGAGACCGTGGCGCGTGTTGTTCAATGCGGAGGCGGATTTTCCCGCTTCGCTCTTTGGACCGGTAGAGAGTTTGGCGTTCTCGCGGTTGGCTTCGATTTGGGATTCGGTTGACACGTTGGGGAATGCTCCTTCGTACGCGAGTTTGGATTACGGGTGTACGGGGCGATGGGGATGAGGCGGAGCAACGTGTTGCGTGAATGGGAGATAGGGATTTTTCTGAGCGCGTGACTCAACCATGGCGGTTAGGTGGCCGCCGCAACGAGGGGATGAAAACGGGTCAGAGATGCGAGAGGATCAATGACCCGCCAGCGAAGTAAGGCCGGCCCGCCCCTGCAAGTGCTCCAAACGCGGAATCGATTGTAAACACAGGCGCTAACAAATACCGTTTTCGAAGGAACGGCCCATCTGCTCCCTGCGGGGCGCCATTTATTTCGAGGCACGATTGGCGAACCGAACGGTGAACTGGCCACCGGAAAAAGCTGCCACTCCGTCGCATGCCGTTTCTCACTTCCACGAGGAGCGCGTTTCTCGGTAACTTGGCTGGGCTCGCTGATATCACTGCCGAAAGCCGACCAGATCGGTTACCAATCCGCTGTGCTCGAATGAATGTAGGGACTCAGTCGGCATGGTGGCAAAGCGAATCGTTCATAACGGCCACTGAAGATCTACTGCGATGCAGGCTCCACACACAAAGCTAGGGACTCCGCAGCCCCCGGCTTGATGTCCTAAAGCTTGTCATGATCGGATTGAGAAGACAATCTTTCCGATCCTTTCGATCTCGCGCTTCTTCCACAGAGAGGCGGGCGACCAGAGTGTTTCGACGGCAGCGATCTGCGGCCTGATCTTACCGTCAGTAACCAGGCTTGCGAAGGCATTTAGCCCTTCGGTCGTCACATTGGTCTCAACGAATGCCGCTTCGATCCCTAAGCGTGCTGCCTCTTCGGCGATTGGCGGTCGATTGGCCGTGACGGCGACGCCACCGGGCTTCACGAGTGCGTAGGAGGGCACGACTGTATCTCCTCCCACGAGATTGAGTACCGCATCGACCTGCCGAACATCGTCCAGCCGTTCCCGTGTGAGATCGATGACACGTTCTGCTCCCAGTTGCTCAAGAGCAGCGGCCTTGCTCTGGCGAGCCGTGGCGATGACATGCACCCCGGCATTTCGTGCCAGTTGCACCGCCAGCGATCCCACTCCACCCGACGCACCCAGGATCAGCAGTGTCTGTCCCGCCCTGATCTTCGAGAGCTCCAACATCTGCGTCGCGGTTTGGCTGACAAGCGCGATACCGGCTGCTTCCTCGGCCGCAATAGCCGCCGGTCTGTGAGCAAGTCTGGTAGCGTTGACCACCACGAACTCGGCGTATGCACCGGCCTCTCTCGTGGAGCCAAAGACCTCATCGCCCACTTTGAAGGCTGCGCCCCCCTGGCCCACGGCAGCCACCCGGCCGGCGACATCGCCCCCGGGTGTCCATGGAAATTGCAGTGGGAAGATATGGCGCAGGAAACCGAGACCGCGACCTGGATCGACCCCATTCAGGCTGGTGAAGTGGTTCTCCACCAGCACCTGCCCGGGACCCGCAGCCGGGATAGGAACCTCGTCCAAATGGAGCGGTGCTCCATAGTCATTGGTGCGCAGTGCTTTCATTGTCCGTTTCCATCCGAGTTCTTCACTCGGTAGTCAGATCTGCTCGCTTGCAGCCCACTCGGCAACGGTTTGCCGAACGAATGCCTCATAGGTTCGCGGGGCATGACCGAGCAGCTTCGTGACGCAGCTTAGATCGGCTTCCGTCGAAGCGAATCCGCGCTCAACGTACCCCTGGAACATCTTCCGCATGTCGTACGCCATCCAGCCTGGGACCATCGTGCTCATCTGCTTCTCCCACGCGTCAAAGTCGTGGCCTGTGTAGATGATCTGTTTGCCCAGAACCTCGCCCCACAATGCGGCATTGCCGGGACCATCGATCTGCGAGGAACTGATGAGATCGTACGTCTGACCTTCGTGACCTTCCTCTGTCAGCGTGACCGCCGCCGCTTCGGAAATGTCGCGCGAGTCGATGGCGGATATTCCTGCCGTACCGATAGGCATCGGGTAGATACCCATCTGTTGCAACACCGGTTTGAGCGTTAGATCGTTTTGGAAGAAATAGCCGGGCCGTAGGATCGTGTAGGGAACGCCGAACTCACGCAGAGCATTTTCGACGGCGACCTTCGAGGCAAAGTGGGGTACGTCCTTGAACCGGTCTGCCTTGTAGACCGACACATATGTTACGTGCTTGACGCCCGCTCGCTCTGCTATTCCATAGGCGGTCAATGCTTGAGTCAGTTCATCGGCCACAACACCATTCAGGAGGAAAAGCTTATCAATCCCTTTCACTGCTTCTCTGATGGACTCCGGATTGGTCAGATCACCGGGAACGACCTCTACGCCCGCCGGAAATTTGGCTGCCTGGGGGTTCCGTGCCAGAGCCCGGACTTCAGCTCCACGTTGATGCAGGACCTTTACAAGCTCTCCGCCTACATTCCCTGTTGCTCCAGTAACAAGAATCTTCATTTCATCTCTCCTTCGAATTTGTGCCGCTCAAGATCGCGGTCCGTACGATAGAAGAGACTCTTGAGAGCAGCTAGGCGAGTCAGCATGTACTGGAATATAGAATTCCAGTTTTGGGATAATGGCGAAGGTCTGACGGCTAAGATTTCCAGAGAGAGCTCAACTCCGTGAGCATGGCTTCGAAGTTCTCTTTGAGAAAGCTCACGAGCTTGCGAATCCGGGCAGATTGCATCGCTGAAGGCGTCAGTGCAAAGATATGGGCAGGTACTGCCTCCCAGTCGCTTAGCACTCTCACCAGACCATTGCCGAACCCTGGATGAAATGCGAGGAAATCGGGAAGGATCGCAATACCCATACCTTCCTTAGACAGCTTTGCAAGCATCCCAACCGAGTTTGCGCTCGCCTTGCCGTCAACCTTCACGGTTTTATGTTCGCGCTCCCGGCGCAATTCCCACTGACTGACGGGCTCACCGTGAACACCACGAATGCACGAGTGCCCGGCGAGCTCTCCGGGGTCCTGAATCCTCTTATGCTTCGCCAGGTATTCCTGAGAGGCAAACAGACGACGAGGGAAGGTGCCCACCCGTCGAGACCAGAAAGATGAATCGGGCAAACGCACCTGATGTCCCACCATGATCGCCAAATCGAGGCTTTCGGCCAGAAGATTCGGATGGCCGCTGATAGAGAGAACTTCGATCGAAATCTCGGGATAGTCGAGCATGTAACGGGCGAAGAGAGGAAGGAAGATGGTTTGTGCCAGATCAAACGGCACACCCACGCGAATATGTCCGGATGCTCTGGAGGCGATCCCCGCTACATCCTCCTTGATGCGCATCGCTTCTGCAACAAGGGCTTTGGATTGCTCGTAGCAAGCCTGCCCCGCATCGGTCAGCTTGAAGATACGTGTAGAGCGGTGAATAAGATTGAAGCCCAATTCCCGCTCGAGCGCGCTGATGCGTCGTGACAGCGTCGATGCTGGCATTCCTAGCGCCGCTGCTGCCCGACTGAAGTTGCGCGTGTTCGCCACCTCCACAAAGAGCGCCAAGTCTGCAAGGAAACGCATAAAGTCCTTTCCTGTCGTTCACATCCGGAGCGGGGCAGCATCTACCATTCGGGGAAGCCTGCGTCTAAAGTTCCGGCCTCGTCAGAATCTCATACGTCTACGGTTAGACACCATCCAGTCCTGAAAACGCGCCAGGGTCTCGTAATCCACTTTGACGTGTCGTCGGCTAGCCGTGGAAGTGACTTCCGTGAACAGCTGGCGACGGATCTCTAGCGGGTAGCCGCTCCCGCCCAGCAGATCCTGGCCCGAATGTCCAAAGCCCTGGGCAGACGGTCATTCCGTCTGCCATGTGGAGACTAAGCGGCCTGTCCTTTTCCCACCCGCGGAGCCAGCCGCCGCCTCCTCGATTAGTGCGACGATATCCGCGGCATGCGAGGCCAGCGACGCATGGCTTGCTTGCAATGTGATCGTCTTCGAAGGACTCGATCTGGCCGGCATGCCGGACGGAGAATACGAGCTGGTCTGCCTGCCGCTGCGTATTGTCGGCTGCGACGGCTCGCCCCGCCCGCGCCATTCTCCGCCGGAAATAGCTAACATGTAGTACATGGCGCTCACAGCAAAAACACGGCGAGTTGGAAGTGTGGCAATTGTCGATCTCAACGGCAGGATCACGTTGGGCGAAAGTACCGGCATCCTGCGCGATGAATTGAGATCTCTGCTGTCTCAAGGAAGCAAGCAGATTGTCTTGAATATGGCCGGCGTAAGTTATGTGGATAGCGCGGGCTTGGGCGAGTTGGTAGGCGCCTACACCACGGCCACCAATCAGGGCGGCGCGGTGAAGCTACTTCACATGCAGGGCAAGCTGCACGACCTGATGCAGATCACGAAGCTGCATACAGTCTTCGCGGCTTTCGAGGATGAAAAGAAAGCAGTCGAAAGTTTCGGCGCCGGCGCAGCCGCTTAGCGGGCCCGCATGCGGTAGTCGCTCAGCCCCCACATAGGGATTACTGTGCACATCTCGAAGAGGCGCGAGCGCGCTCTCTCGCCGATTCTCTCTACCAAGGTAGTGCGGTAGGAATGCGCGCCCGGAACGGCCGATTTTTCAGCCAACATTCCACCCAGGTCCGGATCCGGCAGGTTGGTGGTGGCGAGAAACGCTTTCTTGTGATTGCAGCGATACGTAATGATGGCAGTGACCGTATCTTCCACCCATTCCGTGACACGATGAGCGCCCAAATCGTCGAGCAGTAGCACTTCCGTTTCAAGAGCAGACTGGTACGCCTCGCGATTGCTTCCTCCGAGCGTTGCGTTGAAGCCGGAGCGGATCCGATCCAACAAATTTTGATAGTCGAAAAAAATGCCTTCGTGGCCGCGCGCCACCAGCAGGCGCAGCGCGGCTACCGCGAGATGCGTTTTGCCAACGCCGGGCGGACCCACCAGCAGTAGACCCGGTTTGCTCAGCGCCGGATATTGCCGCGTATAACTTTTTGCCACTGTCATCGCTTTCCCGAGTCCTGAGCTGGCCAAAGGATTGTCATGCGGCAGAAAGAAATTCTCAAAAGACGCGTTTTGATAGATGCCAGGAATCCGCGCTCCCAACTCCAAGGCTTCCGTACGCGATTCCTCCACGCAGTCGCAGCGGTCCGCCGACGAGATGCCGTCTTGCTCGGCCACCAGCCAGCCGGTGCCGGCACATTTCTTGCAGTCGGGTTTTGCCATTAGCTATTCCACAACGGCCAGCGGTTCGCCCGCGGTCACCGTGGCGCCTTCCCGCGCATGGAGCCGCGCCACCTTGCCGCCTTTAGGGGCCTTCATCTCATTCTGCATCTTCATCGCTTCTACCACGACCAATCCCTGCCCCGCTTCCACGGTGTCCCCGGGCGCCACCAACACTTTGATGACCTTGCCGGGCATTTGTGCGCGTACTTCCACCGGTCCATCGCCGGAAGTCTTGGCCCGGCGGCTCGAGCGGTCTCGCAGATCGGCGAGCGACATTGCATGGCGCTCGCTGCCGCTGGTCCATACTTCCAGTTCGCCCTGGGCGCCGGGTCCAACGCTCACCAGGAAGCTGCGGTCACCCACCAGCACCGAAAACACGCCCGGCATGGTCTCCACAATCGATGCGCTGTTAGAGGAGGACAGGGACGGGCTGAGTGAATACGCGATCCGCTCGCCTTCGCCCTCGAGTTCTAGGAAATAAGTTTCGCCATCGATTTCAACGCGGAGCTTCAACGCAGAAGCCCTCGCCTTCCCTGAACGTGCCAGGCATTCTGATCGTTTTGCGCGCTGGAAGGGGCGGGTTTGCGCGCGGCCTGAGCGGCGGCCAGCATCGCGGCGATCAGCGCGTCCGGCTCCGGCGGCCGCGGAGGTTGACGCTTTTGAAATTCATCCAGCAGCCCTGTGTGCAGCTCGCCCGCTTGCCAAGCAGCATCCATCATCAAGCGTGAAAACATTCTCAGATTCGTCGTAATCCCCAGCACCCGGTACTCCGCCAGGGCGCGCTGCATCCGCGCGATGGCGAAGCTGCGCGTATCGGCCCAGACGCACAACTTCGCCAGAAGCGGGTCGTATTCAAGCGGAACCGTCCAGCCGGCATAGACACCGCCATCCACACGAACGCCCGGGCCGCCGGGCTCGGCGTAGTACGTGATCTGGCCCGGGCTCGGAAGAAAATTATTGTCCGGATCTTCCGCGTACACACGGCACTCGATTGCCGATCCGCTCCAGCGGATGTCTTGCTGCTGCAACGTCAGTGGCTCGCCAGCCGCAATGCGGATCTGCCAGCGCACCAGATCGACGCCGGTCACGTACTCGGTGACCGGATGCTCCACTTGCAGCCGCGTGTTCATCTCCAGAAAATAGAAATCGCCCCGCGGCCCAGCCAGGAACTCGATCGTGCCCGCATTCGAATAATTCACCGCTCGCGCGATCTTCAGTGCAGCCTGCCCCAATTTCTCCCGCAGCTCAGGTTTGACGAGAATCAAAGGCGAAGGGCACTCCTCCACCACTTTCTGATGCCGGCGCTGGATGGAACACTCCCGCTCGCCTAAATGGATCAAATGTCC
>Ga0193753_10004085_pt1 | contig 10567 bp, 8 predicted proteins | sample H1c2metaG_FD_144925 | JGI IMG/M metagenome (GOLD analysis project Ga0193753, IMG submission 144925) | Soil microbial communities from a riparian zone of the East river system, Colorado, United States - H1c2 | ecosystem: Environmental > Terrestrial > Soil > Riparian zone | place: USA: East River... | reverse complement strand
ACTTATGCATGTAATCAACATCTTCAGCTTCCTCTAATTTATATTTTCTCCATACCGCACCATTGGAAGTCATTTTACCTTTTTGAGTGGTGACGATGATAACACCATTAGAAGCATCCGAACCATATAATGCAGAAGCAGAAGGGCCCTTGAGCACCGATATGTTGTCTACATCATTTGGATTTAAAGAACTGATATAACTTATCGGAAGCTGCACGTCGTCAACCACCAGCAAGGCCTGGTTGTTGCCCAATATCGAACGGTTGCCTCGCAGTGTAACACGGGTGTCGGGTTTAACACCGTTGTTAACCAGGTTGACTTGTAAGCCCGAAACCTTAGCTGCCATGCCGGTAGCGATATCGGTCACTTTTCCGCGGTTCAGATCTTCATTTTTTAATGTTGCTATGGAAGTGCCCACCTTGTTTATCGGTTTCGAAATACCCATTGCAGTAACAACTATTTCAATCATTGACTTATCGTTGAACGCAGGAGGAGTAGCAGGCCTTGCTACCGGGTTATTAGAAGGAACGGTAAAATTACTATTATTATTTACCACCAGCTTGTCTCCTTTTGTAGCCTCGATGATGATCGGCTTCGATAGCTCTATCAGGCTAGCGTTCTTATCCCACCAGGCGATACGCCGGTTATAATTATTAATTACTTGCTGGAGTGATTCCTGTTCAGCATTCTTAGGTGTTGATTGTGCATTGACTTGCAGGATTGATCCAAGGATCAATACGATTAGGATTAGTTTCATGTGTGTACGAATTTGCATTAAGGATGCGCGGAAAGAAATTTTTACATAAAATTCTATGAAGTGAAGAGGTGACAGGTTAACTAAAAACCCGGAAGCGAATAAAAAAACACCCGGCATCTTTAACAATGGCGGGTGATAGTTTTAGGTTTTCACTTTTGAATTTTTAATTCACATCATCACTCCCCCAATCCCTCATTCCCTTTGCTCTTCCAACTCCTGTGTTTTGCGCCATCCATCTTCACGATCTTCGGTGTGAACTTACCCACTACATCAACCAATGCTTTTTGTGAATGCATTACTTCCGCAATGTCTTTATAGGCAAATGGTGATTCGTCGAGACCGCCGCCGATCAATTTTACACCACACTTATTCAGCTCGTCTCTGAATTGTTTATCTGTAACTGATTGGATCGCTCGTGTACGGCTCATCTTTCTTCCGGCGCCATGGGCCGCTGAATTGATAGCAGCTACCTCACCTTTACCCTTCACGATAAAACCCGGTGCGGTCATGGATCCAGGGATGATACCCAGCACATTTCTTCCCGCGGGTGTGGCGCCTTTCCTGTGCACGATCACTTCTTTGCCATCAAGCATCTCTTTCCACGCGAAATTGTGATGGTTCTCAACCCTCTTCATTGGTGCTCGCCCTAATTGCTTCGCGATCTTTGCGTGGATGATATGATGACATGCAGAAGCATAGTCACCGGCGAGGTTCATCGCATTCCAGTATTCAATACCTTCTTCTTCATCCATCATCAGCCAGGCAAGATTCTTTGCGTCTTGCGGCAAGCGTCTTTTGCTGATGGCAATGCTGGTATAATGATTGGCGATATTAGCGCCGAGTGCCCTTGAACCAGAATGAGACAATAGCCCCACGTAAGTTCCTGCTTCAATGCCCAGCGCATCATCTTTCTCACTGATCTCGACTACACCAAATTCAACAAAATGATTTCCGCTACCGGAAGAACCTAACTGTTTCCAAACCCTTCCATGTAATTTTTTTAACAGCGGAAGTTGGTAAAACAATTCATTTTCCATCACCTCATGATCGGATGCGTGATCAAACTGCCCGCCGCTTCCAAACAAAGTAGCTTCATTGATCTCCCTCGCAAAATAACTTTCTTTCTGTAGTAGATCTTTTGGATCGATATCAAACACGCTCAAGCACATCCTGCAGCCAATGTCAACACCAACTCCATAAGGTATCACAGCATTCTCCGTTGCCAGCACTCCTCCTATCGGCAAACCATAGCCACTGTGTGCATCGGGCATCAAAGCTCCTGCAACACTGATCGGAAGTTTGGCCGCCTGGTACATTTGATGCATGGCGCCTTCTTCGATATGCTCTTGTCCGAACACATTGAATTGAATTCCCGTTTGGTTTAGTGACACGGCATTCTCAGAACCATCAGAAAGCGGAGTTTTCATATCGATCAATTCCTGTGCGATCTTTTCCGTCTTGCTATCTTTCAGAAAATCTTCAGGCGATTCAAGTATGGCTTTCAAAATATCAAATGCTTCTTCCTTGCTATGATTCTTATAATTCTTTGCCATCACATGCATGGCAATGCTGACCACCGGCCCCTCCGGGTAACCGAGTGATCTTAATTCTTTTCCTGTTATTTTTAATTTGCTCATTGTTTTTTGTTTTTTAACTCCTCGCGTAATATTCCAACCGGATTTTAATCAGCAGCTGTTCGATCATATCCTGATCGGGGGCTTCAAGCAGGTCAGCTCTTTTAAACAGCGAAGGCAATTCTTCTTTTAATGCAATAGCCTTTTGCAGCAACTCCTCATACTCAAGTTTGCCCGCTTTGACCTCCAGCAAAAACTCCCTGTCATGACGGTACACATTCAGCTCTCCTTCCGTAGCGATCTCTTTTGCCATGAGTAAAAGCCGAAACACGTGCATCATGTTCTTAGCATCATAATGTTTGCCGTGCGACATCGTTCCATTGTATCGTTCTCCATTTCGCTTTGCCACCCATTCCCAATACTCCTTGTATCGTTTGCAATAAACAGAATATCCGTCTTTATTAAAGTACAGCATGCCAAGCGGCTCCTCCCCTTTGGGTATACTGCTTAAGCTCACGTCGTTAGCGTTTTCCTTTCGTGTTATTCCAGAATATTTGAACGCATCGGAATAATACAGGTTATAGCAATCCCTCAAATGCGGAATGGATGTTAGTCCCATTTTACCAGCATCCAGTTTTGTTTCTGCCAGGTATCTTTTCAAAGGAACAGTATCCTTTTCAATGTATATATAACAAAAATCCAGTACGCTCTTTCTTTCCGCTTCTACAGGGTTCACAATTTTCTTCTCCAGGCCAACAGCTTTCTTTATTTGTGTAAAAGCATAATTCGCAAAGGTCTGTTCACAAAGCTTTGATAAAAAGAGTTCCGGTTTCAGCGTATCCATTATTTCATCCTTATACAACACGCAAGTAGCAGGCACGTTCAACATTTCAAGGATATTGGGATTGTTCTTTGAAAGCAATTCCACGAACCGCCTCAATTCATAATAAACAATATCGTTGGTCTCATTATTCACCTGCTCTGCATATTCCAAACCGTAAAACTTGTTCCTGGGTAACACGAATACGCCTCTTATGTCTGTATCAGACTTCGCGGTATCAAGTCCATAGGCCTTACTACCGGTGATAACTTCAAATATCAGCAGTCCGCTATTTTTTATCTCTTCAATTGTCAGCATTTGCATATACAGTTTTTAAAAAGAATTCATCCAATAGTCGCATGTTGGTTCTGTTGACTGCCAGGTTTTGTTTTGCTTCGTTGATGTATTCAAACAATTCCAGTATCCACCCATGAAGTTTATCATCCTTCTGGTGTAAATATTTCTCACCTACAGTCGCCTTTAGTGCTATGAGTTGTTCTATGCGTTCTTTTTCCTCATCACCGATGTACTGCATCAGTCCTCCTATCTCCATTGGCAGCACAGTATTATCTTTTGCGATCCAGTTGCAGGATAGCAAAGACCTTATCAAATAGAAAAAGCTCTTCAACTTAAATTCATCTTTGTCTTTGATATCTTCCCAAAACTTATTTGCCAATGAATAATGATGAAAGAAAACCGCTATCGGCGAATAATAATCCCCGATAAGTTTTTTAAGGTCCTCTTTTAAGCCAGGTTCCGCATAATATATTATCGGCGACTGAAATCTTTCTATCAAAGCTGCGTTGGACTTCTTCAGCAGGGTTAAGCTCTTCCTCAGATCCCACCCGGTGATGTCAAGTTCGCCATCCATTACCTCAATCGTATCCTTTCTCTGGCTCAGAGACAGGTACCAATCCCTTTCATGCATATAGATGAACCTTATATCATAATCACTGTTTGGTGATGGGAAACCCCATGCCCGGCTGCCTGTTTCGCACGCATAAAGTATTTTTATCTTTTTCTTTTGCGCTATAGCTCTTAATATTTGATCTATATTTTCCATTTGCTTCTTTTGAAATTGTTTCTACTTAAGTAAAGCATACCATCGCCGCAATAAAGCTAAGTACAAAATGATTCAGCTGGTCAATTCCCTGAGTTTCGCCTACAGTAGTTTTGAAAACTACGGTAGGCGAAACTCAGGCAGACCGGCTAAATCATAGTTCTGGCTTATTTCTGCGCCACAAATATCTGCTTCAACTGTTCCATCAGTGTGCCGTTGCCATTTATGCTGATGTTGCTGATCTTGTCGGCGATCTTTTCCATATACTCCAATTCCTTCAGCTTCCACAACATCACATTATCTTCCATCAGCTTGGCAGTGTTCAGCAAGCTACGGGTGCTGGCGGTTTCTTCCCTACGCATGATGCTGTTTGCCTGCGCATTTTTTTCTGCCACCAACACTTTGTTCATGATGTCTTTTACGTCACCAGGAAGTATGATATCACGGATACCGAAACCGGTTACCTCGATGCCCAAACCGATGGCATTGCTTTTTACAGCCTCAAGGATATAAGGCAATATGGATTCTTTCTTCTCCAACAATTCATCGAACATCATTGCACCAACGAACTCACGCAATACCAACTGGAATGCTACATACAATTGGCGTTCATAATCTTTGTTCTGCAACAAAGCTTTTTCTACATCGGCCACTTTGTACTGGGCATAACCGTTGATACGCAGTGCTGCTTTATCTTTGGTCAGTATCTCCTGGCCATTGATCTCCAGCTGCTGTTGACGGATATCCACTTTAGCTATATTGATGACGATGTTGTTCTTCCACCAATAGTACACACCGGGCTCGAGCAGTTCCGCATATTTACCATCAGCATACATCACGGCCCTTTCATGCTGCTCTACAGAGTAGGCACGTACATAAGGTACCACGGCCTTGTTCAACAATACAGCACGTTCGATGTTTTCGGTGATCGCGATCTTGCTGATATCGGCGTACACAAATTCATAGTTCATGATGCCTTTCCAGAAAGCATAACGACCGGCGGTCAGCACCTGTTTTACCAGGCCATTCTCGAATTGCAATACGATCTCAGTTTCCTTTACATCTATTACCTGCAGCGCTTCGGCCAGCTGAGCATCACGCAACAGTATGTTCATGTCTATTGGAGCGTAGAACTGTTTGGTCAGATCATACACATAAGCAGACTCTGCGCCCCACAGCCAATATGCGCCTTCTTTCAGCATACGCACGTACACATTTTTTTTGAACACCAAACCAACCTGGTAGGCGTTGATCATTACTTTTTTCATCATCTTATTTTTTATTACACGAATTGGAGCGAATTCGAAATTCGGTTTACCCGAATGTGTATGAGTTAAAAAAATTATTTTAATAAAGCCGGTCTAGTTTCTCATTCGAGACACCCGGAGAAAAGTTTTTACTGTTTAGCCTCGTTCAGTTACCCGGCACGCCACTGATCATCTAAAATGAAAAGCTTGATGCCGGCTAAGTAAATAAGTTTAGCAGCTGCTTTACTTTTCCGCTAGGGTTTATCAAATTGTCCCGCCTTAGGGCGGGACCGGCAAACAAGCCCGGCTTTAGTTTTTGACCAGCATTTTTTGAGAAGCGCTGTACTTCTTCCGTCTACATTAACAGTGTAGTGTACTACCGCTATACTATCCCGACCGCGATCGGGAGCAGGATTCGAACCTGCGCTACGTGCTTTGCTCTAACCAACTGAGCTATCCCGATTTCATCGGGAGAAGGGCTTGAACCTTCGACCCAAGCGTGGAGCGTGCATCACCGTTATCGCATCAGCATACAGATAGTTATTACGTCTGCACCGCCGGGCTGTGAAACCCTGACCTGGTTTGCTTTAACCGGGTATGGCCGCTTCTTGCTGTTAAGCAAGCTTTTATTCATGTGTTTCATCAAAAATTCATTTTGATCTCGTCTAATACCTGTACGATAGTTTGCTTTTTAAACTGGTACTTCGCTTTGGGGTTATCATTCCATCTTTTATAGCCATTTACACTTCGTCCCAACAAGCGCTTGAGCTCGTCTCCTTTATTTGTCCTTTCTAAAATATCGTCGATCTCCTTTTCTCTTCTTTCCAGTTCGGCATCTATCACTTTTACCTTGGTGATCAAGTGCTGCCTTACCCTGAATACAAAGCGCCATTGTTCTTTAAAAGACATTACCGTTACCAGTTCATTGCGGTATTTGTGTCTTACCTGTCGTTCTTCAAATAATGCCTCTTCCTTTTCCGAAAAGTTCAATTTCTTAAACTCGAAATAGCCGGGTAGCAGAACAGTTTGTTCTATAGGCTTCCATGTTTTTTGCTTTCGGATACGTCCTCTTCGTTTAAAGTCCTTCCTGTTACAGTATTGAACCGTGTTTATCTTATCCAGGATACCCTGGTAAAAATCCGCGTTCTTACTTCTTGCCACATCTTCTCTTAGAACAAAATAGCGTTTCCAGCCTTGCACGATCGGCGGGTCGATCGTCATATACCCCAAACCGCGTTGCTGCTCCCATATCTGCCTCCGCTCCCTGTGTAGTCGCAACAGCATCTTTTCATTTGCTGTTCTAACAGTCCTCTTTTTTTGACGGCTTGTTTTTAATTTGTAGCAAAGTATTTCGCTCCCAAATTGTTGAATAGTTTTCGTGTCCATAAAATTTGTTTTTGTTGTCTTCGTTCGATGCCACCGCACGATGGCATGTACCTTAGCTGTTTTATGGACGTGTAATTTTTTTTCATTGTTTTATGTTTTAATTTTTTAAAAAATCAGTGGTGATCCGCCGATTGGCGGACCTCCACCTCTACTGTACTACTTTGTTTGCGCAACTTGAACTTGCAAAGGCATCCGGCTTTGCCCTGAAAGCGAAGCCCATTCCCATGATATAACCCATTGCTTCTTTTAAAGCATCATTACTTTTGAAAGATGGATTGGTGTTGATATCAGCGTGGACTTCCATATCCACGCCGTACAAAGTGAACAGCCTGCACAATGCGTAAGCCACGTCGATACTTTTAGAAACCTCCGTCAGCATCCTTTGCTTGATACTCATTTTGTGCACGGTTGTTTCGTTGTGGATATACATGAACCCACCTTTTCCTTTACGGATAAAAACGATAACGGTTGCAAATTCAGTTTCCTTTCCTTTTACCTGGCTATCCGTACCGATGCATACTTTCAACGCATTGCCTGCTGCTGCCTCACGCAGGATAACGGCACGCACTTCGTCTTCGATAGAATTCCTGATCCTTTCGCCGCTTAGTTTCCTCCATTGATGTATCTGTTCCATTGCATTTTGTTTTGTGGTACCCCAAGGAATTGAACCTCGATATCCGGGATTTCACTCCGGTGCATATGTCCATTCTGCCAAGGCACCCTTTGTTTATCCAGGTTTTTGATTGATATCCTATTCCATCACTATCGAATTAACCTGTATCAAACATTTGCGGAGAGTAAAGGATTCGAACCTTTGCATCGAATTAACCGATGTCCTGGCTTAGCAAGCCGGCACATTACCGCTCTGTCAACTCTCCCTGTGACTTTGCGGATGAAGAAAGATTCGAACTTTCACCCAGCGGCTTAACAAGCCGTTGCTCAGCCATTGAGCTTTTCATCCTTTTTTAGTTGGCCCGCAGGGACTCGAACCCTGAACTCCCGGGTTAAAAGCCCGGTTCTCTACCAGCTAAGCTACGAGCCAGTTGTTGCGGCTACTGGATTCGAACCTGTATCTGAAGCTTATGAGACTTCTGAGTTTGCCATTACTCCAAACCGCAGTTTATTTTGTTGGCCAAACAGGATTCGAACCTGCATCACTGCGTTCGTAGCACAGTATTCTGCCATTGAACTAAAGGCCAATTTCTGTGCGACCTTCAGATTTGAACTGAAAACATCCACCTTATGTTTGCCTCTCAGAAAGAGAGGAAAGTGGTTATGTTGCCGTTACACCGGGCCGCATTCTTTTTGTGGGTTGTCTCCGGGTCTCGAACCCTGTTCTTTCCGCCCACAACGAAATGCTTTACCAGATAAGCTAAAGACAACATTTGCGGTTCGTACGGGAATCGAACCCGTTTCATCAGATCGACAATCTGGTATGTTAGCCGTTACACCAACGAACCGTTTAAAAGTAGCGGGGCAACTCCCGCTACTTGTTACCTCACCCTAAATGCTGCAGGATCTTCGATCATTGCAGTTGCATCCGTTTCGAATACCTCCCTTTTTGCTTTATTCTTATCGAATATTTTAACGATCATCCTTGTGATCATTACTGCTAAAACCAATTTCATGGCTACCTCCTTTTCTTTTATCACCAGGCTAAAAACAAAAAGCCCGGTCAGTTTTTTAATCCGACCGGGCTTTGCTTAGAGACATATTGCCTAAGTAAGTTTATACTCCGATCGTTGATATGTGTACAGATCTCCCAACACGCTATTAAAGCCTGCATCATTTTTTTGCATTTTACCCGAACTGATCTCCGGGATATGTCGCATGGTTATCTGTGTCATTTCTTATTTCTTATTTCTTGAGATGCCGGTTTAAATTTTTTTCATAAAAAAAGCCCCAACTTTTGGTCGGGGCCGTTATTGAATCAGTTGGTTTTGGAAACTTTATGATGCAGTATACTTGCCCCTTGAAATCGGATCAGTCCCTATGAGGCTGAACTCGTTTTTCATTGCGTTATGTAAATTACTGCGTTGCATTTGTTGTTGTGCGTTTTTATTTTTGCAGCACAAAGATGAAATAATTTTTTTGATACCGCCAAATATTTTTTTAAAATATTTTTACAGCAGCATTACATGCTGACGTGAAAGCCAGTAGGGTCGATAGTTTCAGCGAAATAAAAATATTTATTATCACCAATTTCTTCAAAACGCTATTCCTTCTACTTGCACATTGATTATGTACCAATAACCAAATGTCGCATCTTGTTCAAATTCCACCATCCAGTTTCCCTTTAGCGAGACTTGTTCAGCGGACAATTTCCCGATCAAAGTATAACAGCCTTTTATTTTACAGTTGATATCATGGATACCGCAGTAGTGATCGCTGACCTCCAGCAATTCGAGATCTTCATAGGCATCATGGAAACGATTGACGAGGCTCTTAAATTCATCTTCAGTCAGCGGAAAATGATCATTCAGCCGCAAGCCATCTTTCCTGAAATGGCACATCCATTCAAACGGCTTCTTTTCCAGCATTGGTTTGATACAATCGTCCACGGCAGCATTTGTATTTTCATATTCATGATCGGGGTGAAATTCGTCGTAAGTAAAACAATGTGTCATGCCGGGCATATCCATATCATCCATTTCATACTCAAACAGTTCTTCAATGGTAAATCGATACAATTCTTTGACGGATACATTGGGACTCAGTACCGCCAGGTCGATACTGTAACCGTTTAAATACTCATCCAGTTCTTTCCAGGATCTATCAATATCAGCCTCCGGGATTTCCGCAGCGGGCTTGAAATGCGCAGGCCTGCCGATCTTATCAAAAACTTTGATTGTTTTCTGCTCGGCGTAGTGCTTTTCAAACTCAATGATATTTCGAAGGAATTGATTTTCGATCTCGGCAGGGCATTCTTCAGTGCCTTCCATATTGCCGAATTGAGCCCCCTGCTCCAGCATAAGTTTCATTTTTAAAAAGTCGTTTTCCAGTTTGAGGTTTTCGTCTTTGTCCGCGTTTTCGTGATTGTTGCTCATAAAAAAACATTTTAGTGTAAGAGTAGATTAACCCTTAAAACTAAAATGCATTTGAAAAATCGGGTAACTATTAGAATGATTTTTTTCTTCCTGTGTGGGGAGTTTTTAACGGTCGAATTGGCGTTAAAACAACTTCCCCTGCCCGCCCGGCACCCTAAACAACCCTCTTTCCAAACTCCACTCCTCGGCATTCATGTTGTACAACTTTCCATATTTTTTGTATTGCTGGGAAACCAGTTTCGCAATATTTCCCTCGCCGCGCATGCGAGTGCCATAGCGGCTATCGTTCACTTTTCCATCATGGCTTTGTTCGATGAGGTGCCAAACCTTATCGGCGTGATTGGGGAAATTTTTATAGAGCCAATCATGGAATAAAAATTTGATGGCGCCATTCAATCGAATGAAAGTATATGCTGTAAATGTTGCGCCGTTATCGGCAGCGGCTTTCATGATGCGTTGCATTTCGTGTTCATTCAGCCCGGGTATCATCGGCCCCATCATCACGCCCATGCGCACGCCGGAAGTACTGAGCTCGTTAATGACCTTTAGTTTTTGTTTTGCTGTTGTGGTTCGCGGTTCCATGATGCGGCGGAGGTCTTCATTAAAAGAAGTGATGGATACCATCGCAGAAACAATTTTTTTCTTTGCCATTTCCTGCAACAGGTCTTTGTCTTTG
>Ga0193753_10004084_pt1 | contig 10568 bp, 9 predicted proteins | sample H1c2metaG_FD_144925 | JGI IMG/M metagenome (GOLD analysis project Ga0193753, IMG submission 144925) | Soil microbial communities from a riparian zone of the East river system, Colorado, United States - H1c2 | ecosystem: Environmental > Terrestrial > Soil > Riparian zone | place: USA: East River... | reverse complement strand
GGACTGCCCATTGTCATCATCCATCAGCCCCCGTCCGATACGACGACGGCATTTGAAGCGCGCGTCAAAGGCAGGGTGCTGAGATTTCAGGCGGCGAATGACGATGCCAGCGCCGTAGTCGATCTCGACACTCGCTCGACGTGGAACGCATATGGGCTGTGCCTCGAAGGGCCGCTGAAAGGGGCGCAATTGAAACACGTGATTCTCGTGCCGCAATTCTGGTTCGCCTGGTCGCAGTTCCACCCCGGCACCAGGCTCTTCACCTTCCGTTGAAAAGGAGACGTCGTGACGATACAGAACCGTCGGTCATTTCTTGGAATCGCGGCGGCCTCGCTGCTGCCCATGCGCATCGACGCACAGGCACCAGCACAGGCACCAGCGCCACGGCCGCCCGCCGAACTGGCGAGACACGCGCTGACGGGGCCTCTTGAAGGGTTCGAGGCGGTGCTCGTGGAACTGAACATTGCGCCAGGCCAGCGCAGTGCCGGCCCAGGCCACCGCCATCCGGGACCGGTCCTTGGGTACGTCGTAGAGGGGCAGATGCGTTTCGCCATCAACAACGAGCCGGAACAGGTCCTGCCTGCAGGCCGCACGTTCTTCGAGCCGTCTGGCGCCGTTCACACCACGGCCGGTTCCGCGAGGCCCGATGGGCCGACGCGCGCGCTGGTGTTCATGGTGGTGCCCAAGGGCAGCCCGCTCACGGCGCCCGCCTGACAGCGGGCCGGAGCAGGGAGAACACCAACAACTTGCGGATGTTCAGCCTGATGCGCTGAGCACGATGTGGACCGGGATGTGAACCAACGGGGCGTGCGATCCTGTGCGCATTGATGTCTACTGAATCCGTTACGGAACCATCCGGCCGCACATCATCCGCTCCCACACATTCGACGACGACAGCCGTGGTCAGTGCCGCGGTGGCGATGGTGTCGTTTCAGGTAGGGGCATCGGTCGCCAAACAGTTGATTCCCTCGATTGGCGCGCCAGGAACAACGGCGCTGCGCCTCGGCCTGTCGGCCATCCTCGTCGTCGTGCTGCAGCGCGCATGGCGCACAGTCCCGACGCGAAAGGTGTGGCCGGTGATATTGGCCTACGGCCTTTCGCTGGGCGCGATGAACTTCGTGTTCTATTTTGCGTTGCGCAGCATCCCGCTCGGGATCGCAGTTGCCATCGAGTTCGTCGGACCGCTGAGCGTCGCCGTATTCGCGTCGAGACGCCGCGTCGACTATCTGTGGGTGGCGCTCGCCGCCGTCGGACTGCTGTTGCTGCTGCCGATTCGAGCCACTGAAGACCGGCTCGATCCTGTTGGCGTGCTCTGCGCACTCGCGGCCGGCCTGGGCTGGGCGCTCTACATCGTTTACGGACAGAGGGCAGGGCGCGCGCATGGAGCGGCTGCTTCCACATGGGGACTCATCGTCGCTGCTTGCTTGATCGTGCCAATCGGCATCGCCGACGCTGGACGAGCCCTCTTGGCACCGTGGATATGGACATTCGGCATGGCGGTGGCGGTGTTCTCGAGCGCTCTGCCTTACACATTGGAAATGGTGGCGCTCAGGCGACTGTCGGCCAAGACCTTTGGCACGCTCATGAGCTTCGAGCCGGCGATTGCCGCCATTGCCGGTGTCGCAGTCCTGCACGAGCACCTGACGCCGATTCAGTGGCTCGCCATCGGTCTCATCATCGTGGCCTCGGTCGGCACCGTGAGCGGCGAGCACTGACAGCGCCCAGGTTCATTGCCGGGCGGCGCCTCCAACCCAACCGTCCGGAATCAACAAGTCGTAGGCGCCCCTTCGCTGCGCGACGGTGCGTTTTCGAACCAGGCGGACTTGAGGCCACCTCGTAAGCCGCCCGGTTCTGATTGGGGTCAGGCAGTTCTCTGTGTTAGCTGTACAAGTCGCCGTGCTGCAGCAGTGGGCCTATGTCCTGCGGTATCCCAGGTCGATCCTCAACGCGCATGCCCAGCGTCGGGATCGCGTCGAGTCCGACGACCGTTGCCTGCAGTGTCGCCTGGTACTGCAGCTGCCAGAAACCCTTCAACCACGGATTGTGGCCGTTGACTTCCAGCCTATTGAGCTGCTGCAGCATCGCTCTGATGACCTCGGCGATCCTGCCGACGTCCCCGGGGGTGCCGCGCGGAACGCGCTGATTCAAAACGGACAGACTGAAGAAAGCCGTGTCCGCGGAGAACTTGGAGATCCAGCCGTTCATGTGCCGGCCCGAAACGGGTTGATTGGAGGCATCGTTCAGGCGCCGCACCGCCGCGTCGTAGTCACTCTGCAGGCGTTGCGCGGCTTGCTGCCGTTGATCGGGATCACTAAAGATCGCGTTGAACAGGTCGACCGCAAACTTGGCGATCTCGCCGAGTGAGTGGAGCACCGCGTCGCCGACGCGCGAGCCCTCCACGTTGTTCGCGTTGCGAAAGACTCGGATGAGCACGTTGTGGTGCCAGTCCAGATACACGTCGAACAGCGCTTGGGCCTCCGGCCCCAGCGGAATGGTCGGGGGACCTCCCATCGAGTCGATGATCCGGTCCGTTGAGACCCAGTCGTGAAAGAAGCCATTGGCCGCGTGCCATCCCGGCGGTTGCGCCTGTCGTGAAAGGTCGATGATGCGCAGTAGGAAGCTGCGGAAGCGCTGCTTGACGTAGGCTACGTCGGCGGTGGCCTGTCCGGCTCTGACCACGCTGACGAGAAACGCGTTCGGATCGTCGTATTTCTGAAAAGCCTCGTCCAGGATGTTCTTGAGGCGGCGCCCGTCGTTTTCCGAAAGCGCTTCGATCTGCGCTGTGAATTGCGAGAAGTCGGCCATATGTATCCCCATTCGAGAAGGTCCTCGTGGACCTCTGTCTTCGCGCTCGCTCGTCGGCCGCGAGCGCAATAGCCAGGAGCCGTCACCCGCCCCCACGATGAATAGCGGCGATTTCTTGGGAATCAGTCACCCGTGACAGGCGGTTCGAGTGCTTCCTTGGAGCACGGCTTCAACTCACCCGGTCGTCGATGAACTCGGCACGATAGGGCAGTTCGAACTCCGAGATCGCCACGAACTGCCCGTCGAGCGGCTGGAGGATCACCGCCAGCATCGACGGCCACGTCGTGAATGTCAGCCGCACGCGCCGGTCAGAGAGGTTGCGGACGTAGTACCCCCGGCGCTCACGATCCCACACGATTGTCACGTCGGTGCATGCATCGCCGGCGCACGTCACGGGACCCTCATTCCAGGAAAGGGGCAGCGCCGACATGACGGCCCTATCTGCAGAAGCGTAAAATTCCAGTCGGCCGGACACCCTGTCCGAAACAACCAGTCATGAGTGACATCACCGTGCTGCTTCGCCGCTTGCGTGCCGGGGACGAATCCGCGCAGGAGCCGCTGATGGAGGCCGTGTACGCGGAGCTCCACCGGATGGCGGTCCGCATCTTTCGCACCGAGAACCCCGGCAACTCGGTCCAGCCAACCTTCCTCATCGGCGACGTGTGGCGTCGCATCCTGCACGACACGTCGATCGAATGGCAGGACCGGACCCATTTCTACCGGGCGGCGGCCAAGACGATGCGCCACGCGCTCGTCGACTACGCCCGCTCGCGGAACGCCCAGCGACGGCCACCACCCGCCGACCGACAACCACTGGAGGACGTCGTCGTGTGCAGTGAGGACCGCCTCGACGAGTTGATCGACGTGCACGACGCGCTTGATCGTCTCGCCGTCGACCATCCGGAGGCAGGGGAGGTCGTGCAGTTGCGGTACTTCGGCGGCTATACGCTCGATGAGATCGCCGAAATGCTCGGGTTTTCGGTCACCACCGCAAAGAAACGGCACGAGTTCGCGATGAGCTGGCTGGAGGGGGCGCTGACGGCCCGTTCGCCAAGCGACGTCTGATGACCGAGGGGGATGCCGAGGCCATCGAGGCTGCGTTCGGGGACATCGTCGTCGATGGTCCGGATCACGCCCTGGTGCGCTTCGAGGAACTGGTCGCCCGTCGGCCCGAACTGCGCGGCGCGTTGGCGGCCGCCGTGAAGGGGTATCTCGCGCGTTATCGCCGGCGGAACGTTCCGCTGGCGGGCTCGTCGGTGTTGACGCCGCCGGCGCGGTTTCACGTCATCAAATACCTCGGCTCCGGCAGCTTCGGTCATGTGTATCACGCTATCGACAGCGGGTCGCATGGAGCGGAAGTCGCCGTCAAGCTTCTGCACTCGGCCCAGGCCACGGCGCACCGGCGCTTCAAGGAGGAGTTCGCCGCGCTCAGTTCGATCGGTAATCACACATCGATCGCCAATCATCCCAACCTGGTACACCTGTATAACGGCGTCTTCGACGACCACCCATGGTTCTTCACCATGGAGTTCGTGGACGGCGTCGACCTGCTGGCCTACCTGAGACAGTTTGGCGGCGCTCGGTCTGCACGTGTGCGATCGTGCCTCGGTCAGCTGGCGACCGCTATCGATGCGCTGCATCGTCGCCAGTGGTATCACCGCGATCTCAAGCCGTCCAACGTGCTCGTCACTCGCGATGAACGCGTCAAGGTCATCGACTTCGGCCTCGCCCACGAATTCGGAAGTGGAGCGGCTCGGTCGGTCTCGCTGGCCGGAACGCTCGAGTACATGGCCCCAGAGCATTTGATGAACGGAACGTTCACTGCCGCCAGCGACTGGTACGCGGTCGGCGTGATGCTCTACGAGGCCTTGACGGGCGCGCGTCCGTTCGGAGAGCGCTTGTTGCTCGCCGGCGACGGTGCCGTGCTGCCGCCGAATCAGAAAGCGTCTGACGTTCCCGACGATCTGAACGCGCTGTGCCTGGGCCTGCTGGCGAAAGACCCTCGCCTGCGGGCGTCGTTCGACGAGATCATGGCCGTAACGAAGACGGTGACGCCAACCATTGTGGTCGGACCCGCCGAGTCCGCGTTCGTGGGTCGTGATGCCGAGCGTCGTCACTTGATGGAACTGTTCGCCCGCAGCCGAGTGCAACCCGTCGTGGCGCACCTCTCGGGGGCCACCGGCGTTGGCAAGAGCGCGCTCATCCGACAGCTGAGTGCCGATGTATACCAGCAGCAACCAGACGCGATCACGATTCAGGCGCGGTGTCACCAGAACGGGTCCGTTCCGTATCCGATGCTCGACGATCTGGTCGACAAGGTTGGCCGGCATCTGGCCTCGTGGCCCAGCACACGCTTGGATCAAGTGCGTCCGTGGCATGCGGTAGCACTGGCACGGATGTTCCCGGTGCTGGATTGCCTGGTTGAGGCGTCAGACGATCTGCCGGCCCGCGAATCCGTGGAGCTCCGTCATCGTGGCTTTCTCGCGCTGACGGAGCTGCTGGGTCGGCTCTCCCGCCGGTACACGGTCGTCCTGACGATTGACGATGCGCAGTGGGGGGACCGCGGCGGCCTGGCGTTTCTGCAGGAGCTGATGACGTCAGCCGACGCGCCACGCCTCCTGCTCGTGCTGGCGTATCGTGAGGACGGTGGCGACATCGCCGCGACCTTACGCGATGCGCAAAGCGTCCACCCTTCGTACGAGCGCGTGGACGACCGCCTCGCGCTCACACCACTGTCAGAAGACGACAGTCGGGCGCTCGCGAGTGCGCTTCTGCGTCAGTCGGCGGCGCCGATCGAATGGGCGGCGCCGACGGTGGCGAAGCTTTCGGGCGGCATTCCCTATCTGGTCGAGGAAGTCGCCCAGTGGGCGAGTCAACACGACGGGGGCAGTGACCGGCTCTCCACGATCACGGCGGAAGGCGTCCTCGCCGAACGTATCGACGCGCTCTCAATCGACGGCCGGCGGCTGCTGGATCTCGTGGCGGTGGCTGGCCAGCCGACGGCGGTCGACGAGCTGGTTCATGCGAGTCGTGTGTCGAATGTACTCGAAGCGGCGGACGAGTTGCGTCGGCAGCGCCTGACGCAGTCCCGCCGCCGCGATGGCCGCGACGAAGTGGAGGTCTATCACTCGCACGTGCGCGAGGCGGTGGTCGCCCGTCTCGGGAAAGAGGAGCTCAAGGAGCGCCATCGGCAGATGGCGGAAGCGCTGCAATCGGCGCCGACCCCCAATGCGGAGCGCCTCGCCATGCACTTCGAGCGAGCGGGTGACACAGCAGCCTGTGGCGAGTTCGCCCGTCAGGCGGGCGACGAGGCGCTCAAGGCCCTGGCCTTCGAGAAGGCGGTGCACTTCTACCAAATGGCGACGGCGGCCGGCCGGCTCGGCCCTGACGATCGCCGACTGACGTTGACGAATCTTGCCATCGCCCTTGCCAACTCTGGTCGCTGCGCGGACGCGGCTCGCCATTACGCCGAGGCCGCGCACCTTGCGGAACGCGTCGAGCAACTGGTACTCGTGGCGCGAGCGGCCGACCAACTGCTCCGCGGCGGCTATATCCGCGAAGGCCTGCGCGCGCTCGACGACGTCATGGCGCGACTGCGGGTCCGTCCGCCTCGTGCGAGGTGGCTGCTCCTGATGCGCCTCGGCTACCTCCGTGCCCGCCTTGCCGTGCGAGGGTTGAAGGTGCGCCGGCGGCGGCCCAGACCGCTGACCACCGAGGAGCGCCTCCGATTGGAGGTGTGCTGGACCGGGGCGATGGTGACCAGCCTGATCGATCCGCTGCGGAGCGCCGAGTCGTCGACGCGGTACGTGTTGCTCGCCCTGCGATCGGGCGACAGCGGCCACGTTGCCACGGCCCTGAGCTGCGAGGCTCCGTTTCTGTGCACCAGTCGTTCTCGGCGCAGTCACGCGCGGGCCGGTGCCGTGCTCGATACCGTTGACCAGCTGGCCGCGGCAACGGGCGAGCCACACGCCCGTGCGCGCTACCTGCTGTCTCGGGCTCTCGTGGCGTTTCTTCAGGGACGCTGGCGCACGGCGGCGGAGCAGGCGGACCAGGCCGAGGAACAGCTGCGCTCACAGTGCGTGAACGTGACGTGGGAGCTGGCTTCGTCGCAGATCTTCGCGTGTTCGTCGCGTTACATCCGAGGCGACTGGGCCGAGAATCATCGCCGCCTGCCCGATATCATCCGACAGGTCGAGCAGCGCGGCGAGTCGAACGTGGCCGTGAGCCTGCGTGTGCAGGGGTGCTCGTACCTGTCGCTCCTCGCGGCCGATCAGCCAGGGGCGGCGCTCAACCAGCTGCGCCAGGACGTCGCGTCGTGGCCCTACGCGTATGCGGACTTCTTCCGCTGCAATGTGCTTCAAGCGGAGATCGATATCGCCCTCTACCGAAACGATGCCGGCCAGGCGCACGAGGTGATCGAACGCGACTGGCGCGCCCTTGAGCGCGCGCTACTCCTCAGGAATCCGACGACGTTCGCCTTTCTCCACTTCGCGCGAGGCCGTGCGGCCCTCGCGATGGCTGCGCACGAACGCAGGTCAGCTCGCCACAAGACCCATCTCGATTCTGCTGAAGCGAGCGCCGCGGCTCTACTCCGCAAGGGACCCGGGTGGAGCGAGGGGATGGCCCTGCTGCTGCGCGCCGGCGTCGCGTCGTGGTCCCGATCCCGTGACACCGTCGATCAGTGTCTCGTTGCCGCGGAACAGGCGCTGTCACGTGACGACCTGCAGCCAATGCGAGTAGCGGTGTTGTCGCGCATCGCCGCGCCGCCGGCTGGCGGCAGGGAAGCGATCGACGAGTGGGTCAGCCGCGAAGGCGTCGCGCGATTTGATCGCGTGTGCGCCGCATTGGCGCCAGGCAACTACGGGGCGTCGGCTTAGGCCTAGAGGTGCTACTTCGACCGGTGCGGGGCTTTCAGCCGTCGTGCCACGATTGCGCCGAGGCCCGACAGCATGAGCCATCCGAGCGCCGGAGCGGGTACGGCGGCCGGCGTCACCTCGAATTGAAACGGGCGTTCGGCCGCGTAGGCGTAGCGGAAGAAATCGGGCGGGTTCGGGTTGTAGTCGTAGCCGAACCAGGGGACGTCCTTCAGGTCCATGCTCAGCGTGAGCGGCAGGCGCAACCGATAGAACTCCGCCCCATCCACGAACGGTCCCACGCCGGCGAAGCTGTAAGTAGCCGAGACCAGGGTGGGTCCCACAAATGTCACGCTACTGATGTTGTAGGACGTCAACTGGGTCTGGACGCCGCCAACAGTCAAGACGCCCGAGGTGGCTCGGGGCGCGTTGTCGTAGAACCAGGCCTCGTCATCGGTGAGGAAGAGGTCGTCGAAGGTGACCTCGAAAGACATTGCGGTACCCACCGGAAAGGAGAGCAGCGCCTCGGGATCGCCGGAGCCGATCTGGCCCGAATAGGTTGCGGTGAATAGCGCCGCGTCGCTACGGCCTGGCGCTGCGAGGAGCGCGACGGCAACGCCGCACGCCAAGAGATATCGGATCATCGGGCCTCCTGAGGCGAGCGCCGGGCAGCCATTCGGCCCAAGGCGTGGAAGCGCCGATTACAATAATCGTACCACACCAGTGGTTGAAATTCAGTGGAACGCTAAACCCACGTACCAGGGCGACTTGAGCCGGGTTCTGTGCCCGCCATTACATCAATCAACGCTGACAATACCTCGCGGCGGCTGCCAAAAGTCAGATATGCGCTGCGCGAGGTTGAAGCGGAGGTCCTCGGTCACGCCGCGTCGTGGCAACAGCTCGATCGCTCTCTGAAGAGCCAGACCCGCCCGGGAGTTCCTTTCGCGCGATCTACCCGAAGCCGCGCCGCGATTCGCCCGGTGGCTCGCGAGGCTCGTCACGATCACGGCGGCGACACCCGCAAAGACCAAGCCGGTGTAGACTCCGCGGGAAACGAGTTCCGGCCAATCACGAATCAAAGGTGAGCACAATGCGCAAGACGGCGGGCGCTCTAGGCGCTATCACGGTCGTGATCCTCGGGGCGTCGATTGTGGCGCAGCAGCAGGCTGCTCCTGCTCCCGCCGCTCCCATTCCTGCAGGCCTTCCGGACTGGGCCTACACGCCGCCGCCACCGGCGGGCTCGCCGCCGCCGCCCTCCGCCCTCCCGGCCGACGACAGTGCGGCCGTGTCGATTTCGGGGACCACCAAGACGTTCACGCGTGGGGAGCTGCGGGCTCAAAAGGAAACGATGGACTGGTACCCCGAGGATCGTCGCGGGACCATGCCCGACATTGCCCGGGTCGGAAAGCAGGGCGTACGTCAGTGCACCCTCTGTCATCTCCCGGACGGCTCCGGGCGGCCGGAGAACGCTCCGATCAGCGCCTATCACCCCACCTATTTCATGCAGCAGATGCAAGACTTCAGGGACGGCCTGCGAAAGAGCGCCGATCCGCGGAAGGCGAATACCAACACCATGGTCGGCTTCGCCAAGGCCACGACTCGCGAGGAGGATATGGCGGCAGCGCAGTATTTCGCGCAGCAGCCGTACCCGCGTCGCATCAAGGTGGTCGAGTCGAAGACGGCGCCAAAGGTGCGGCTCCAGGGTGGGATGCACATGGGCGTCCCGGTGAGTGATGGCGGCGGGATGGTGCCGATCCCGGCCGGCGAGATCGTCGAGATCCCGGACGACAACCTCCGGGCCGAGGCTCGCGATACGCGCATGCCGTGGACGGCCTACGTGCCTCCCGGCACGCTGAACCGCGGCAAGCAGCTGGCAGCGAAGTACCAGTGCGCGACCTGCCACGGGGCAAACCTCGAAGGCATCGGCCCGGTGCCGGCGTTGGCTGGGCGCTCGCCGAGCTACACCATGCGGCAGCTCTTCGACATGAAGACCGGTGCGCGGCGCGGCCCATGGTCCGCGCTCATGAAGCCGATCGTGACCAGCATGTCGGTGGAGGACATGACAGCCGTGTCCGCGTTCGCCGCCTCGACGCAGGCGCCCGCGGCGGCGCGCCCGACCGCAACGACCGCCGCTCGCTGAGGAAGCTCCGAAGCAGGGGCTAGCTGCCGATCGCCGTCGCCCGTGCCGTTCTCGATCGAGTCGAGTACGTCGAGGGTGGCCTCCGTCACAGGCTTCGGCGCGTCGATCGGCAGTTAGTAACCACTGGCTCCAAAGCTCGTGAGTGCGCGCGCGATCAGCTCGCCGCGTGCGCTTTCGCGAGGCTGCCGGCCACGTAGCCGCCGGGCACCGTGCGGGCAGCGATGTTGAGCCGGTTCCAACCGTTGATCGACACGACCGCCAGGCTCAGGTGCACCAGCTCGTCCTCCGAGAACTGCCCCCGCACGCGCTCGTACACGTCGTCCGGGACACGAGTGTCGGAGACCAGCGTGAGCGCCTCGGTCCACTCCAGCGCGGCGCGCTCCCGCTCCGAGTAATAGGGCGTCTCGCGCCACGCGTCGAGACCGTAGAGCCGCTGCTCGGTCTCGCCGAGCGAGCGCGCGTCCTTGCTGTGCATGTCCAAACAATAGGCACAACCGTTGATTTGCGACGCGCGCATTCGGACGAGGTTGAGCAGTGTGTGATCGAAGCCCGCCTGACGAACCTGCCGTTCAAGGCCGAGCATGGCCTGCATAACGCCTGGGGTCACGTGCATGAGATCGATTCGAGCTTTCATGGTGTCTTTCTCCTCTACCAATCAAGACGAATCAGCACTCGTTTTTGTGACACCGGGGGCACGCGGCTGTCACAGGGGGCCTCAGTCGTTCGGTTAGAGAGCCGCACTCATCACCGAAGGAGGAGTGTGGTAAGCA
>Ga0193753_10004083_pt1 | contig 10569 bp, 9 predicted proteins | sample H1c2metaG_FD_144925 | JGI IMG/M metagenome (GOLD analysis project Ga0193753, IMG submission 144925) | Soil microbial communities from a riparian zone of the East river system, Colorado, United States - H1c2 | ecosystem: Environmental > Terrestrial > Soil > Riparian zone | place: USA: East River... | reverse complement strand
CGTCAATACCGGCTTGCACTCCACCGGCAGCGTCGAATCCCGCGCTGCCATGCGCGCACGGTTTCCCCAGACCGTATTGATCTCGCCATTATGTCCAAGGGTCCGCAGAGGCTGAGCGCGATGCCACGTAGGCAAGGTGTTCGTCGCATATCGCTGGTGGAAGATCGCAAACGGCGTCACGTACTCCATCGAAGCCAGGTCTGGATAGAAGTCGGCCAGCAGATTGCCGGTACACATCGCCTTATAGACGATGGTCTGGGTCGAGAGCGAACAGATGTTCCCGTCCACATCGCCCTGCTCGTGGGAGCGCTCAAACTGCTTGCGCGCCAGATAAAGCCGCCGCTCCATCGTCCCCTGCTCCCCCCCCGCTGAGTCGACGACCAGAACCTGCCGAATCTTCGGCATCGTGCTGAGGGCGATCTCCCCCAGATAGTCCGGACAGACTGGAACATCGCGCCAACAAAGCACCTCAAAATCATGCGAAAGCAGGCAACGCTCAAGCAGCGCCTCGGCGCGGGTCTCTTCGGCAGGAAGCAGAAGCATTCCCACACCCAGAAGCTGCTTGTCATCGATTGAAATATTTGCGGCGCGCAGCAAAAGTGCACGCGGAACGGCAGTCATTACCCCAACTCCGTCACTGCTCTTCCCATCCGCAGCGGTAGCACCGCGATGCGCCAACCGACCCAATGCAGTCAGGGCCTGTTGTAAAATTTCGTGCGTGGGCGAAGCATCCACCGCTGCCACAAACCCAACCCCGCAGGAGTCGTGATCAAAACGCTCGTCAATCAAAGAGGACAGAACTCCCGCAGACAGGCGAGAGACGCCATCAGCCGGGTTCAGGGAATTCGCAAGCAACCGTTCCATGCTTCACTATACGTCGAGCAAAAACGAATACCTCTGCCCGATGCACCTTCCTTTTCTTTTTTGGAAAACGTCCCATTGCGCAACAAAATCTCTTTTGCATAAATATACACAATTATTGTATATTTATGCATAGAACTTTGATGCCTATGTAAATTCAGGTTCTTTTGAAGACGCGCTCGACGTTAAACAGGTAAAACAAAGCCAATGAAACAGCAACGCCATACAGTAATTCGTGAACTGCTGGTAAAGACAGCGGTGACCAGCCAGGACGAGTTACGTCGAAAACTTGCAGGGCGTGGCTTTCATGTTACACAAGCAACGCTGTCTCGCGATATCCACGAGCTACGGTTGTCCAAAGGCCCCGCGGGCTACTCTCTGCCAGGCGGGGGCGAGACGGACGAAGACCCCCTGCCGGGGATCCGCGAGGTTCTGGAAAGCTTCGGTCTCGAGGTAAGACAGGCTCTGAACCTGCTGGTTTTAGTCACGACGACGGGCAGCGCTCAACCGATCGCCGCTGGGATCGACTACGAAGATTGGCCTGAAATCGTCGGGACGATTGCGGGAGATGACGCCGTCCTCCTGATCTGCCCGGACGAGAAGCAGGCAAGCGTGGTGAAGGCACGGATTGAGGAATACATTGGCTAATTTAGAAGTCCTGACTGCGGCTGAGGTAAGTGGAAGCCCGCTTGCATCCGAATCCGCATCTCGCCCACCCCGCATCGGGGTAGCCGGCGTCGGCGGTTACGCCGGAGGTGAACTCGCTCGTCTTCTGCTGCGCCACCCACGGCTGAACGGAGCGACACCTGTCTTCCTGGGACGCGCCGGCGAGACCGAGACCGCGAGCTCAACCTATCTGGAAGAGCTCCACCCTCACCTGGCGATGATCGGGACCGCTTCAGCAAACCCTGTGATTCCCTTTAGCTGGGATTCCGTCGTCAAAGCGGGAGTTCAGCTGCTGTTTCTGGCAATACCGCATGAGCAATCGCGCGAATGGGTTCCTCAGGCACTGGCGCATGGCATCAAAGTCATCGACCTGAGCGGTGCATGGCGGCTCCAGGAGACTCAGAACCGTGATGTCTACCGGTTGAAGGATGCGGATCCCGATCTGGCCACAAAACTCCAGGGAGAGGCAGTCTATGGATGCCCCGAACTGCACCGGGATGCGATCCGGTCTGCTCGTCTGGTTGCGAATCCCGGATGTTATTCCACCTCCATCATCCTCGCGCTTGCGCCACTTCTTCAGGCAAGTCTTGTCAATCTCGACTTCGGGATTATCTGTGATTCGAAGTCGGGAGTAAGTGGTGCCGGAAAAGCAGCCACAGCGAAGACGCATTTCATGCACGCGGCGGATAACCTTTCCGCATATGCCGTCTTCAACCACCGCCATACGGGAGAGTTGCTCGAACAACTCCACCTCGGCGCGGACCAGATACAGTTCACGCCGCACTTATTGCCCATACCGCGCGGAATTCTTTCCACGATCTATCTCAGGCTCAAACAGCCCGCTCCTTCGTCTGAGATCAGTGACGTCCTTCGCAATTTCTACCAGGACAGTCCCCTGGTTCGGGTCCATCCCTCACCACAGTTGCCGCAGATTCAACATGTGGTTCGGACCAATTTTTGCGATATCGGCTTCGAACTCGCGAAAGATGGCAAACGGCTGGTAATGGTCTCGTGCCTGGACAATCTCCTAAAAGGTGCTGCAGGGCAGGCGGTTCAGAACATGAATCTGATGTGCGGATGGAAAGAACAGGAGGGCTTGCTGTGAGATTTGTCGTCAAACTAGGCGGGGCAGCCCTCGAAGACAAAAAAATACTGCATGCATGTGGCAAAGCGATTGCCGAACTTGTCGCCGACGGCAATCAGGTCGCCGTCGTTCATGGTGGCGGCGTGCAGCTGACCCGCACACTTGCTCTGATGGGCAAGAAGAGTGAGTTTATCTCTGGCCTGCGCATCACCGACGCGGAGACTCGTGATGCGGCACTGATGGTCCTGGCAGGCCGCGTCAACAAGTCTCTTGTCGCCGCGATTGGATCGCATGGACAGGCGGCTGTTGGCCTCTCCGGCGGAGACGGACATGTGTTTCGCGCTCGAAAGAAGAAGACGACCCCGGATCTCGGCTTCGTCGGTGAAATTGCTGCAGCCGATCCTCGCTGGCTCGAGGCCATCTGGGCGATGAATGCGGTGCCCGTCATCTCATCGATTGCACTGGGCTTTGACGGGGAGTACTACAACATCAATGCGGACGAGATGGCCGCCGCATGCGCCATCTGCACAAAGGCCGATACCCTCGTCTTTCTAACCGACGTACCGGGAGTCAAAGGTGTAGACGGTAACGTGATGCGCTGGTTGACGCTGGCTCAGATTCCTGAGCTGGAGAAGCGTCAGGTCGTCTCCGGCGGCATGCTGCCAAAGTTAAACGCGTGCCGCGATGCCCTGACGCATGGGGTGAAGCGCGTGAGGATTTTACCTGCGGAGGTGGCATCCCTTTTGCCGGATCTCTGCTCGACACGAGTGAATGATGGAACGGAGGTCATGGTCGCATGAAGCTAGCGGGCATTCAGGCAGCAGAGAGCAAGTTACTTCTCCAGACATATGAACGGAACCCTTATCTGTTCGTCAGCGGGCAGGGCGTCTTCCTAAAAGACGAGACCGGCAATGAGTATCTCGATCTGCTGAGCGGTATAGGAGTGTCTGCGCTCGGCTATAGGCACCAGGCGGTGGAGACGGCTATTCAACAGCAGAGCACTCGTCTGCTGCATACGTCGAACCTCTTCTATCACCAGGGAACGGCCGAGTTGGCGGTTCGTCTGACTGAGATCAGCGGGCTGGATCGCGTATTTTTCTGCAACAGCGGAACTGAAGCCTGGGAGGCAGCACTCAAGCTCGCACGCGCCAATGCTGGCCGTCTACGCTCCGAGGGCCGGAAGCTCGGCACGAAATTTCTTGCAATCGAGCACAGCTTTCACGGACGGACCATGGGATCGGTCGCGACGACACACAAGGAGAAATACCGCGAACCGTTCGCTCCGGTCATGCCTGGGGTCGAATTCGTGCGCTTCAACGATGTAGCCGATCTGAAGGCAAAATTTTCCGAAGACGTATGTGCAATCTGCATCGAGCCTGTTCAGGGAGAGGGTGGAATCCACCCCGTCTCGCAGGAGTTCTTTGCAACAGCACGGCAGCTGTGTACATCGACAGGCGCCCTGCTGCTGGCCGATGAGATCCAGAGCGGACTCGGGCGTACGGGGAAGTGGTTTGCATATCAGCATTACGGGATTCTGCCCGATGTCACGACCATGGCGAAGCCGATCGCGAACGGGATTCCGATGGGAGCAATGCTCTGCACCAACGACGCCGCTCTCGCCTTCCACCCCGGAATGCATGGCACTACCTTCGGCGGAGGCCCGCTGGCCTGTGCGGTTGCAATTGCGGTTATCGACACAATCAAGCGCGAAGAACTGCTGTCGCACATTCGAGAGGTCGGTGGATACTTCCAAGCGAAGTTGAATGAACTGGCGGTGCGACACGACTGCATCGTCGATGTTCGCGGATTTGGGTTGATGCTGGGAGTTGAGCTCAACTCGCCGGAGTTGGCCCAGCAGGTTGCGACACAGATGATGGAACGCCGCATCATCGTCAATCGAACAAGTGAGACGGTGCTTCGCTTTTTGCCACCTTACATTCTTGAGCGTAACCATGTCGAGACAGCAATCAGCGCACTCGATGAGATCCTTAATGTTGTTCCAGCATTGGCCGGCGCCTCATCGTCAGGAGAAAAATCCCATGGGTAGCAAAACCGTCATCATGAATGCCAGAGCCGCTGAGTCTCCTGGCGAAGAGCTTCCCCCTGTCAAGCCGATGGTCACTCTCGGCATTCAGTCGGACACCGCCTTCAGCGAAGCATCGAAGCGTCTCTCTGGCCGCGATCTTTGTTCCATCGCTGACCTTACCGTGCAGGAGATGGCTGCGATCATGGAGCTGTCCCACGCCGTCAAGACGCACCCGGAGGACTTTCGGCACGCGCTCGACGCGCGCCAGATGGTTATGTTCTTTGAGAAGGCCTCTCTGCGTACGAGACTGACCTTTGAAGCGGCGATCAATACACTCGGGGGCAACGCCATCTTTGTGGACCAGACTCAGTCTCCCCTCGGAGAGCGCGAGTCCCTCTCCGATATGGCGCGCAATCTCGAGCGCTGGATGAATATTCTCGTGCTCCGCACATACTCCCACGAGACCATTACGGAGATGGCCGCCTGTTCGAAGGTTCCAGTCATCAACGCGCTTTCCGACCTTGAACACCCTTGCCAGGCGATCGCTGATTTCTTCACATTGGAAGAGCGCTTCGGATCGATGGAAGGGCTCCACTTTGCCTACGTTGGCGACGGAAACAACGTCTGCCATTCCTTGATGCTTACCGCGGCGCAGCTAGGAGCCCATTGCAGCATCGCATCGCCGAAGGGCTTTGCGCCCAAGCTCGAGATCATCCACAAGGCGATTGAGATCAGCGAGTCCACGGGAGGCAGCATCACGCTACTGCACGACCCGATCAAAGCGGTCACCGGCGCGGACGCCGTCTACACCGACGTGTGCACGAGCATGGGCTTTGAACATGAAGCGACCAAGCGAGCACCCATCTTCAAGCCGTATCAGGTGAATGAAGCGTTGATGGCACATGCCCAGCCGGATGCAGTGTTCATGCACTGCCTTCCCGCTCATCGAAATGCAGAGGTGACGGACGCTGTACTCGACGGACCGCAGTCCGTTGTCTTCGATCAGGCTGAAAATCGGATGCACGCGCAAAAGGCTCTTCTGCTCATGCTCCTTGGAGGAGCAAAGCGAATCTCCAACAGCCGAAGCCGCGGAATCCAGGCGCGCAAGCGTCCCTCGCAGGCCTAACGCAACGTAACCATTTCTACAAAAAAGGAAATCTCATGGCAGAGAAAGTTGTTCTCGCATACTCAGGTGGACTCGACACCTCAATCATCATTCCATGGCTCAACGAGAACTACGGCTACGACGTCATCGCTTTTGTAGCAGATGTAGGACAAGGGGAGGACATTGAAGCCGTGGTTGCGAAGGCGTATGCCACCGGGGCCAAGAAGGTCGTCGTTAAAGACCTGCGCGAAGAGTTTCTCAAGGAGTACGTCTTCCCCACCGTTCGCGCCGGCGCCGTCTATGAGCACAAATATCTGCTCGGCACCTCCATCGCACGTCCCATCATCGCGAAGCATCAGGTTGAAGTTGCGCTCGCCGAAGGGGCGACAGCCCTCGCACATGGATGCACCGGCAAGGGTAACGACCAGGTACGCTTCGAACACGCCTTCCAGGCGCTCGCACCGGAGCTGAAGGTCATCGCCCCCTGGCGCGAATGGACCCTCGTCTCTCGCGAGGACTGCTTGGATTACGCGGAGGCCCACGGCGTCGAGGTCGAAGCCAGCCGCACAAAGATTCACTCCCGCGACCGCAATCTCTGGCACGTCTCTCACGAGGGCGGCGAGCTCGAGGGCACTGACAAACCGGTGGACCCCACCACATGGCGCATGAGCAAATCGCCGCAGGAGGCTCCCGACCGCGAAGAGTTCGTCGAGATCGGCTTCGAGCGCGGAACCCCGGTCTCAGTTGATGGCCAGGCACTTCCGTCTGTACAGCTCGTCGAGCTTCTCAACGAGATTGGTGGCCGCAATGCCATCGGCCGCATCGACATCGTCGAGAACCGCTTCGTCGGCATGAAGTCGCGGGGCGCCTACGAGACTCCCGGCGGCACGTTGATTCTCGAAGCGCTTCGCCAGCTTGAGGCCCTTACCCTGGATCGCGAGACAGCACACTTCAAGGAGTCGCTCGCCCTCAAGTATGCCGAGCTTGTCTACTTTGGCCTCTGGTTTACGCCCTTGCGCGAGTCCCTCGATGCGTTCTTCACTAACGCCGAGGCCAACGTCATTGGCTCCGTAAAGCTCGCGCTCTACAAGGGCAACATCTCGGTTGTCAGCCGTACGAGCGACCTTTCGCTCTACTCCGCCGACCTCTCCTCCTTCACCATGGGCGAGAGCTACGACCAGAAGGACGCCGCGGGCTTCATCAAGATCCTCGGCCTGCCTGCACGCGTTCGCGCTCAGGTGCTCGGCAAGCAGAAGCACAAGGAGCTCGCCAAGTGAGCAAGATGTGGTCGGGCCGCTTTCGCGAGCCCCTCGATTCCACGTTCGAAGACTGGCAGCGTTCTTTTCCCTTCGATGTGCGGCTCCTCCCCCAGGAGGTAGCCGCCTCGAAGGCGCATGCCCGCATGATCGCCGCTGCCGGAATCCTTACGCCCGACGAACTCACCCAGATGCTGGCGGGACTCGACCGCGTCATTCCAACCGCCGGCGAAGAGGCCTCGAAGCTGGTCAACTTAGCTGCGCTTGGGGACGCATCTCCAAATGCTCCCTCTACCCGGTTCGCGATTGTCGCTCTTCACCCAGAGGCCGAAGACATCCACCACTTCGTCGAGCTTCAGCTCACGAAACTCATCGGCGACCTTGCCCTTAAACTGCATACCGGTCGCAGCCGCAACGAGCAGATCGCCACGGACATGCGTCTCTTCGTCCGCGAAGCCATCGATAAAACCCTTAGCGGTCTGCACAAATGGCGCTCCGCCCTGGTCGAACTCGCGACCACCGCCGGCGAAGCGGTCATGCCCTCATACACGCACCTGCAGCGTGCGGAACCAGTTCTGGTTGCCCACTGGTTGCTCGCCTATGCCAGCATGACCGAGCGTGACGCCAGCCGCCTCACGGACGCCCGCAAACGCATGAATCTCTGCCCCCTCGGCTCGGGTGCAGTCGCCGGAGCCACCCTCGCACTCGACCGCACCATCGCGGCGGACGCCCTGGGCTTCGATGCTCCCACGCCCAACAGCATGGATGCCACCAGCGACCGCGACTTCGCGCTCGAGTTCACGCAGGGCCTCTCTATCCTCGGCCTGCATATCTCCCGCTTCGCTGAAGAGTTGACCCTCTACTCCACCGCCGAGTTCGGCTTTCTCGATCTTCCGGAGGCCTTTTCCACCGGCTCAAGCGCCATGCCGCAGAAGAAGAATCCCGACCTCACCGAGCTGATTCGCGGCAAGGCCGGCCGCCTCATCGGGTCGCAGGTTGCGCTCTCCGTCCTCATCAAGGGGTTGCCCCTTGCCTACAACAAGGATCTCCAGGAGGGTCAGGAGCCTGTCTTCGACGCCGCCGACACCATGGAAGGCATCCTCAGCGTTCTGCCCGCGTTCACTCGCGCTCTCCGCTTCCGTTTCGACAGGATGCACAAGGCATCGGAGTCCGGCTATCTCAACGCCATGGCCGCCGCCACCTACCTCACCCACAAGGGAGTTCCCTTCCGCAAGGCGCACGAGAAGATCGGCAACGCCGTCCGCCTCGGCCTCGAAACCGGCCGCGAACTGCAGGAGCTCACCCTGGAAGAGCTGCGCACCTTCGGCGAAGAGTTCGGCGAAGACTTCTTCGCAGCCGTGACGCTCGAAGCCACGCTCGACTGTCACGACGTCATCGGCGGCACCTCCCGGGCGCGGGTCGCTACTGCCTTGGCAGGTGCCCGTCAGCGCATCGCTGACGATCGTTCGAGCGAATCTGCGAAACTCTAGTAGGAGCCATTGTCCGTGACCACCGTCTTTCAACCCGCCGTCAGTGAGTCGACTTCGTCGTCGCGGCCTCGTGTGGGCGGGGCGACGGTGCGGAAGGCGAAGCTACCGGATGCGGTGAACATCTTCGACCTGGTGAACTCGCTCTCCGGCGATGGCACGCTCCTGCGCCGGAACTACGCGGAGATCTGCGAGAACGTCAGGGATTTTACGATCGCCGAGTCAGAGAGCGGTGTGTTTCTGGGGTGCGGTGCGCTGCATCTCTATGGGCCGCATCTGGCCGAGGTGCGGTCAATTGTGGTGAAGCCGGAGGCCAAGGGCCAGGGCTCGGGCGGCAAGCTGCTGCGGGCGCTGCTAGACGAGGCTGAGGAGCAGGGCGTCTCCAGCGTGTGCCTGTTCACCCGCATTCCGGACTTCTTCTTCCATTTTGCGTTTCGGGTTGTGGACCGGACGGTGCTGCCGGACAAGATCTACAAAGATTGCCAGATGTGTCCTCGCCTCTACGCCTGCGACGAGGTGGCGATGGTGCGGGGGCCTCTGCCGCGAATCGCGGTGCTGGGGCCGAGCAAGATTCCTCAGCCGGAGCTGGTGAAGCTGCAGACTGGGATTATCAGTTCGGGGCACTGAGGTCGTTTCTATCGAAATAAACCCTACCCCCGGGGAGGGTATTTGGAAGTAAGTCTTTTATTTTGATTGACTTACAGGGGAAGCTGGCACTCAAAGTATTGACAATAAAGGGGTTGCGTCCAAATTATTCCTGCCAAAGGAGTTACGTCCACTTTTTGCTCTGTTATCAAAGCAAGCCTCGGAGGTTCCCTCCCAGGCTTTCTTCTATCCCTGGTTTAATTGTACGAGACTGGGTGGAACGAATCGGCAATGGGTTTCTTCTTTGTTTGCCTGGAGTTGGATCGGTTGGGGACTTGACATGGGTTTTAGATCGTATCGACATATTTTTCAGGCACGCAAGCGCCCTACGCGGGCGGCGCCCACTTCGTGGGGGTATACCGGCTTCGCCTAGGGCCTCCCGATAGTCGGCACGAAGATTCTTTTCTGCGACCATCGGGAGCTTTCGACCCGAAGGGGGTATACACGTCACGAAGTGACCGCCCCACGCGCAGTGGGACCGGCCGTCAGGCCATGTCGATACGACCTAGTTGATAATTTCGGACTCAGCGCGGTTTCTTCGCTAGTCTGCGCGTCGTCAGAAGACCGGCAAGGACAGCGGCAGGTCTCTCTGTGGGGGGAGCCGAACAGCGAGTGTTTACCAGGCGTGGTGGAAGCCGTCCTTCTGGGTGAGGTGGACCTCGGTTTTAAAGAGGTCGCTGAGCTGGGTGGCGGTAAGGAGGTCGGACTTGGGGCCGTCGGCAATGATGCGGCCTTCGCGCATGAGGAGGATGCGGTCGATCTCGGGAAGGATGTCGGCGATGTGATGGGTGATGAGCAGGATGCCGGTTCCCTGCTGGGCGAGCCGGCGGAGCAGGTTGCGGAGGTCGACCTGCGCGGCGAGGTCGAGCGCGTTCGATGGCTCGTCGAGGAGGAGCATTTGGGACGAGGCGACGAGGGCGCGGCCGATCATGATGCGGCGCTGCTGACCTGCGGACATTTCGCCTACCCGCTTGTTGGCCAGCGGCACGGCGTCGATCTGGTGGAGCACCTCGTCGGCCCGGGCGCGCATGGCATCGGTGACGATGAGATTGGGCCAGAGGGTGGAGCTGGAGAAGAAGCCGGTGAGAACGGCATCGCGACCGGTGGCCTGGAGGGTAGGTTTGCCGGGAAGCTCGGCGGAGACGACGCCGAGGCGCTTCTTCAATTCGGTAAGGTCCCAGCGCTCGCGGCCAAAGATGCTGACCTCTGTCTCGGGCTGGACGAGCGGGTAGCACTCGCAGGTGATGGTCTTGATGAGGGTGGATTTGCCGCAGCCGTTGGGGCCGAGGATAGCGATGTGCTCGCCGGTGTTAACGCTGAGGTTGATGTCGTGGAGGACGGTGTTGTCGCCGCGGGCTACATTGACATGAGCGAGGTGCAGGAAGGGTGGCATTGCTTAAAGAATAGACTGTCGGAGTTTGAAATTTTCGCAGGCGGGC
>Ga0193753_10004082_pt1 | contig 10569 bp, 10 predicted proteins | sample H1c2metaG_FD_144925 | JGI IMG/M metagenome (GOLD analysis project Ga0193753, IMG submission 144925) | Soil microbial communities from a riparian zone of the East river system, Colorado, United States - H1c2 | ecosystem: Environmental > Terrestrial > Soil > Riparian zone | place: USA: East... | reverse complement strand
CCAGGCTCATCAGGTTGGCACTCACACCAAACAAATTCATTAAAGCGAGTGCAAACAATAAAGACAATGGGATTGCCGATGCCACTATTAAACCTGCACGAAAATTTCCGAGAAATATTACCAGCACGAATACTACTATCAATGCACCTTCGATAAGGTTTGTTTTTACCGTATTGATGGCACGGTCAATTAAGTTGGTACGATCTAAAAAAGGTTCAATGAGGACATCAGGCGGTAAAGATTTCTGAACCGTAAGCATTCTTTCTTTTACCAGGTTTACTACCGATGCACTGTTTGCGCCCTTCATCATCAATACGATACCGCCAACAACTTCTTTTTCTCCGTTGTAGTCATAGCCCCATAGCGGGGCGGCGAACCAAACTGTACTGTAGCAACATCCCTTATCAAAACAGGGATGCCATTTTGTTGTTTGATAAGAATACTTTCAATATCTGCAAATGATTTTACCAATCCTACGCCACGAATGAAAAACGCATTTGGTTTACGGTCAATGTATGCACCGCCTGTATTTTCATTATTTTTTTCAAGGGCCGTAAAGATTTCAGGTATGGTTATATTCATTGCCTTTAGCCGGTCAGGATTAAGCGCCACTTCATATTGCTTGCTGATGCCACCAAATCCCGATACTTCCGCTACGCCTGGTATTCCCGTCAGCTGGCGGGCCACTATCCAGTCCTGTATGGTGCGTAAATCCATGGCAGAGTATTTTTGTTCACTGCCTTTTTTAGGGTGGATAACATACTGGTACACCTCACCCAGGCCGGTAGTAACAGGACCCATTGCAGGAACACCTATTCCTTTGGGAATTTGCGCTTCCGCATTTTTTAGTTTTTCGCCAATCAACTGACGGGCGAAGTATATATTAATGTCTTCTTTAAAGACGATGGTGATGACACTTAATCCAAAACGTGAAAAAGAGCGCATTTCTTCGATGCCCTGGATATTTGATAAAGCACGTTCTACCGGGTAAGTAATAAATTGTTCCACTTCCTGCGCTGCCAGTGTGGGGGCAGTGGTAATTATCTGCACCTGGTTATTGGTTACATCCGGCAAGGCATCTACCGGTAATTTGGACGCGCTCCAGGTGCCCCAGCCAATGAGCGCCAGTGTTAGTATACCAATAATGAGTTTGTTCTTTATACTGAACTGAATGATTTTATTAAGCATGTATTGTTTCTATTGAGTTATATGCCGGTACAGGTGAAATATTCTTTCTGCAATGGCTGCTAAAAGAATGACACAACACAGCTATAACTATGACTTTAATAATGCGCAGCCATTAAGATTGCCTTCTTTTTTTTGGCTTTTTGCTGATGACCATTTTTTAAATGGCTCAATAAATAATAATAAATACCAATACCATGTAATGATATACTGCAAAAACAATAAAGAAGGATTAAACTAATTTGGGAGGCTGAAAGATGGAGAAGTACACTTCTGTGTTGAGGGCTGTATTGCCAATAGGATATTTCACAGACTGAAATGTAACCACATCAAATTGAATCCTGTTAAACGAAGTAAAACAGGTAGCCGCTGCACAGCAGGAACAGTTACAAAATGGGGTGCAGGCTTCTTCATCGTGGTTGTGCTGCTGATGGTTGGATGCCGCTGAAATTTTCGTTGCTGACTGTTCATTGCAATCTTTGCTGTCGCGGCAAGGAAGGCAGGACAGGTAAAGCATAAAACAACTCAGTAAAAAGAAGAAAAATTTCATGTGTTGCAAAAGTACCGGACTTGTTGGAATTTACGTAATTTAAAGCGGTATAAAATATACATATTGTTGCATTTATTACAATTGTACTGGCGTCGGGTATAAATAGTAGCAGTAAACTTTTCTACATTTTCATCCCTTCCATTGGGTTAGCGCCTTTTTTAAATATATACTCACTGTTAAGCAGGTATGCGCCACTGATTACCACTATATCTCCATACTGTAAACCTGACGTAATTTCTATCCGCTCATGGCTTTCCGATCCGGTTTCAACCATCCTGTATTTAAATATATGTCCGCTTGTTTGCACCCATACCGATGCGCCCCTGCTGTCGCGGATAACAGCATCCGCCGGTAATGACAAAGATTTGGTTTGATGGTTTTTGATTATGACATACGCTTGCATGCCTGGCTTTAATTGATTGCCCGGATTAGTTATTGATACTCTTATCAAATTGATCCTTGTATCAGGATTGATCTCAGGATTAACAAAATCAATGGTTCCTTTTACGTCCTTGCCCTGCATGTCAGGGAACTGAACAATCACTGGAGACCCTGTATTAATCACAGCAAGTTGGGAAGCATACACTTGTGCTTCTGCCCATACCGTCGAAAGGTCTGCAAGTTTGATAACCGATCCGCCCTCCTGCACATAATCTCCTTCTTTTATATCAAGCGCTGTGATATAGCCACTGGCATTGCTATAAACAGCAGTGAGTGGTGTCGCTTTTTTATTTTTTTGAAGTTCATCGATTTGTGATTCGTTCATACCCCATAACATTAATTTGTTCTTTGCCGCTGCTACCAACTGGCTGAAATCAATTATTGTATTATCGAGCATTTTTTGTTTTTCCAGTTCCAGCAGGTATTCCTGTTTGGCATTATTTAGTTCTTCACTATACAAATCAAAAAGCCTGGATCCCTTACTAACATAATCACCAGGGTTTTTAAAATATAGTTTATCAACTCTTCCCATCACCCTGGCATTAATAGCATTTTCCTTTTGCTGATCAAAACTCAACGTGGCGGGTAAAACGACCTGTTCGCCCATAGAACCATTGTGTATCGTATCCACCACTATATTTCCTAACCAGACCTGTTGATCGGTGAGTTCAATCTCATCTGTAGCATTTTCATGAGCTGTTTTACTGACGGCTATAAGCTCCATCTTGCATATTGGACACTTGCCTGGTTTGCTTTCATGCACCTGCGGATGCATGGAACAGGTATAATAAACATCCGGTTCTTTTGCGACTGCAGGTTTTTTATTTTTGCAGGAAAAAAACAAAAGCCCGGTCATTAGTATAAGAAAATATTTCATCACTATTGATTTACTTTAATAAAACTTTCGCTGTCCATCAGGTATTGTGCATTCCCCGCTATTGAATCTGAAGGCTTAAGCCCGCTTGTTATTTGAATTTTGTCATTATACACTGTGCCTGTTATTATTTGCACGGCTTTAAAAACAGCTCCTTCTTTTTTGAATACAATTTTACCAATACCCAGCGATATAACAGCATTCTTTGGCAACCATTCAGCCTTTACAGTATTACCAGTGATGGTCGCATTTACCTGGCTGCCAACCGGCCTGTTCATTTCGTAGTTTTCAAAATAAACCCTTGCGGTTATTGTCTTGCTTCCTTCCCGCAGGAAAGGTTCAATAAAATCAATCTTCGCGGTAAAATCTTTGCCCGGAGCGGTTTCAGAAACAATGTGAACAGGGTTGCCAACTTTAATAAGGTGCTGATCGCTTGCATAAATATTTAAGACCGCCCAGAGTTTGTGGGGATTGTATACTGATAAGAGCGCCTGGCCTTTTTGCACATACATCCCTTCTTTGATCATTAAATCCCTTGTAGCAATTGGATCGGACGCTGATGAGGACATAGGTGTATTCATACTTAATGCGTCATGAATGTGACCGCTGTAATTACTATAAACAGGAACCGTTAATGAAGCTTTCTTTGTTTGAATGATTTGTTGCAGTTGTTCACCCTGCATACCAAGCAATAATAATTTTTCTTTTGCCGCATTGATGAATGAACTATTGTCAGCATCATTTTTTAGCAGGAATAATAAATTTTGTTGTGCGGTTAGAAGTTCAGGACTATAGATGTCCATTATTTTCTGCCCTTTGTTTACATCCTGAAAAGTATATTTCAGGTACAATTTTTCAATGCGTCCGCTCACCCGTGATGAAACAGATCCAATTTCGCGGGTATCATATTGTATCGTGCCCAGTGCTTCTACTTCCATTGGTTCTACGCTGTGTTGAATGGTTACCACTGAAACTGCAGATAGTACAAAACTATTCGTTGGTTTCAACAATGTGTTCAGGTTAACATCTGCAATTGCTTTTTCCTTAGTACTAAATGTAACCAGGTCCATGCCGCAAATGGGGCAATTGCCAGGCTTATCTCTGACAATATCTGTATGCATGGGACAATGATATTGCTGTTTTGCGGTAGCAACTGTATCCTGCTGTTTCACTTTATTTTTGCAGCCTGTAACCATCAGCCCAACTGCCATTAAAAGAACCGGCAATATTGATCTTATATAAGGGATTTGCTTTTGCATAAGAATACTATTTTATTTCGAGCACTTTTTCGAGTGCCACCTGCATCACTAACAGATCCTGTACCTGCTGCAGGTATTCCAACTGTGTCATATTCAGTGTTTCCCAGGCGTCAAAGAGCGAAAAAAGCTCTTCGGTGTTTTGTTCGTATGCCAGTTGCATCGTCTGAAAATTTTTCCTTAATGCAGGGATAATATTTTCGTTAAATAACCTGATTTGTTTTTTCTTTACCCCGATATCGTTCTGCATACCATAAGCCATGCCGGTTGCTTCATTAATTATCATTTGCTTTTGAAAGGTCAGTGATGCTGATTTCCACTTTAAACTTTCTACGTTCGCTTTCGCAGAGCGGGAAGACCATTTGGTCAAAGGGATTTTTACAGTTCCGAGTAAGCTGTATTGCATGGGAAGTCCCCCAAAGCCAAACATGTGCTCATAACGCATTCCAAATTCAGGTTTCAATTTTGCATACTCGGCAGTCCGTTGCAGGTAGTTAACCTGAATGTTCTTGTCAATGGACCTTATGTCGCTCCTGGAATCAATGAAAGTGGTACTGTCGAATGCAGCTGCTGAGTAATCTTTTATTATATAAATTGTATCTACCTCAAATGCCTGTGTTTTATCCCTGTTCATTAATGTATTCAATATGGTGCGGCGTTGTTTTATTTCGTTGTCAAGCATGAGCCGCATGTTCTGAATATTCCCGATAGCCGCCTTGGCTTTGTAGTAGGCATTGATTTTACCCAGGCCATTTTTATACCTTATTTCTGCACTTTGTATCATAAAATTCAACAGCTTCTCGCCTTCGTCCAGTATGTTATTCTTCCTCTTTAAGATCATCCATTCGTAATAATTTTTTTTCGCTGCCGCCACCAATTCATTGAGTGCTGTCTTTTTCCGTTCCGCGTCAATTGAAGAAACCGACTGCAAATATTTCTCTTCTGCATCCAGTCTTTTTCTATTGGGCATCATCTGCTCCACAGAAAGCTGGTATTGACCGGTTCCTGTAGTACCATTGTCCCCCTTTTTCCAATACTTTGGATTATACGGCGTCATCCAGAACCCGGTTCCCAGTGTGGGGGCATCCCAGTTCCGGGCTCCCCTTGCGGCTTCATCCGAAGACCAGACTTCAGCATCATACATCTTTAAGGTTGGATTGTCTTTTTGAATAGTATTGATAATACTGTCAAGACTCAGCGTCTGCGCCGATGCAGGAAACAGTCCGGATGTGAAGGAAACTATTATTAATAATTGTTTGGTCATGGTATTAATGTTTTGTGTCCAGTACTTCCAGTTTTCCATGTTTTCTCAATTCATATTCTTTGGTCATTAAAAAAATCAGCGGCGTCACTAAGAGGATATGTGTCGCAGAAGTCAATACACCCCCAATCATCGGCAGCACGATTGGTTTCATTACATCACTACCCACACCGCTGCTCCATAGAATGGGTATTAATGCAAAAAGTGACACGCATACTGTCATTAATTTTGGCCTCAACCGTTTGGCTGCACCGCGAATTACGTATTCATGCAGATCCTCTCTTGAAATGGTATCCCTTGAATTTCCTTTTAGCACTACTAACTGTTGCATGGCATCATTCAGATAAATGACCATGACAATTCCCGTTTCCACAGCAAGGCCAAATAAGGCGATAAAACCGACAGAAACAGCTACAGATAAATTCACGCCCCAGAAGTAAATCATGTAGGCCCCGCCAATTAATGCAAACGGAACGGATATTAAACTGAAGAAGGCTTCGCGGGCAGAATGAAAAGCGAAATACATACACATGAAAATGATCAGCAGTACGACGGGTAATATTAGCTTTAATTTTTTTTCACTGCTCACGAGGTTTTCATATTGCCCGCTCCATTCTATAAAATAGCCTTTAGGCAATTGCGTTAAACTTGCATCGAGTTTTGCCTGCGCTTCCTTAACCGTGCTGCCCAAATCCCTGTCGCGAACGTTAAAGAGAACCGTGCCACGCAGCAAGGCATTTTCAGAATTAATCATCGGCGGTCCCTCAGTTATTTTAATTGATGCAACTGCTTCTAATGGCACGGGTCCAAAATTCATCGTTTGCACCTGTAACCTTTTCAGATCAGTGAGATTATTGCGAAAATCTTGCCCAAACCTTGCATTGACAGAGAAGCGCTGTCTACCTTCAATGGTCGTTGTCAGATTCACACCGCCCAGCGCACTTTCCACAACAGCATTTACATCATCAACGCTCAAACCGTAGCGGCCAATTTCATCCCGTTTAACAATAATGTCAATGTATTTACCACCGGTAATTGGTTCAGCGTATAAATCCTTTACGCCTGCAATTCCTTCCAGTTCTTTTTTAATAGTTTGTGAAAACAGGTTGATGGTATCCAGGTTTTGTCCATATACTTTTACGCCGACATCTGTACGGATACCGGTTGACAACATATTGATACGGTTAATAATCGGTTGTGTCCAGCCGTTTGTTACGCCAGGTATCTGCAGTTTGGAATTTAGTTCATTGATAAGATCTTTTTTTGTTATTCCGGCCCGCCACGCCGCTTTTGGTTTTAACAGGATAATGGTTTCAATCATACTGATGGGGGAATTGTCTGTTGCCGTATTTGCCCTGCCGGCCTTACCCAACACATTTTCGACCTCGGGCAATGACTTGATAATTTTATCCTGCGCCTGCAATAACCTTTTTACTTCTGCATTGGAAACATCCGGCAGCGTAACGGGCATAAATAAAATAGAACCTTCATCCAGCGGCGGCATAAATTCTTTCCCCAAACTCATTAATAGAGGAATACTGATAAGTAATGCAATAATGTTAATACCGATAGTCGTTTTACGCCATTTAATACAGGTCCTGATAATTGGCTCATATATTTTTTCCAGCCCCCGGTTAATGGGGTTGGAGTTTTCCGGTCTAAACCTGCCTTTCATAAAAAATGAAATCAATACCGGGGCAAGTGTTATCACTAAAATAGCATCCACAGCCAGGATATACGTTTTCGTATATGCCAATGGCCCAAAAAGTTTTCCTTCCTGGCCAGTTAGTAAAAACACCGGTAAAAAGGAGGCAATAATGATAATCGTAGAAAAGAATACACCCCTTGATACCTGTTTACAGGATCTTTCTATGATACCCATCCTCAGTTCTTCCGGTATTTTGGTATAGTCCCCGTTAAATAATTTTTTCATGGCTGCGGATTTTTATTTGCTGGATCATTTTGCCATTCCGATAAATTCCGATAGGCGTTCTCTGACATGATAATGCCATTGTCTACGATAACACCAATGGCAAGGGCAATCCCGGTGAGTGACATAATATTGGATGATATGCCCAAAGCATTGAGTAAAATAAAACTGACAGCGATAGTAATAGGAATTTGTATAATAATACTAAGTGCACTGCGCCAGTGAAACAAAAAGAGGATAACAATGATACACACCACAGCAATTTCTTCCAACAATTTGCTTTTGATATTTTCAATGGAAGCCTCAATTAAACTACTCCTGTCATACGCTATATTAAAACTTACCCCTTTTGGTAAGCCTTTCTGTACATCGCCCATTTTCTTTTTGACGGCAGCAATAACTTTCGCCGCATTTTCTGCGTAGCGCATTACCACAATACCTCCGACTTTTTCACCCGTGCCGTTTTCATCGAAAATCCCCAACCGCAGATCGCCGCCCATTTGTACAGATGATATATCTTTTACCCGCACGGGTATGCCATTGTAATTGCCTACGGCGATGCTTTCCAAATCTTCCTTGCTCTTTACATAGCCAAGACCCCGGATTATATAAGCCATATCACTCATCTCCATTTTTCGGCCACCTGCATCATTGTTGTTCGCTTTTACCTTGTTCGCGACATCCATCAATGATACCTTATAAAATTGCAACTTACCCGGATCAACCACCAGCTGGTATTGCTTTTCAAAACCGCCGAACGAGGCAACCTCAGCAACACCCGGAACTGTCTGCAATGCCAGCTTGACATACCAATCCTGCAATGCCCTTTGTTCGCCCAGGTCCATATCTTTTGCATCCAGCGTGTACCAGAATACGTGTCCCACTCCTGTGCCATCGGGACCTAATGAAGGTGTTACGTCCTGCGGTAATAACCGTTGTGCATAGTTCAATCTTTCCAATACCCTGGTTCTTGCCCAGTACACATCTACGTTGTCTTCAAAAATCACATACACAAAACTCATCCCGAACATGGAAGTCCCGCGTATGTTTTTAATTTTAGGAATGCCCTGCAGGTTGCTGACCAGCGGATAGGTTACCTGGTCTTCTATAACTTGCGGACTTCTTCCCATCCATTCAGTAAAGACAATGACCTGGTTTTCCGATAGATCAGGTATGGCATCTATCGGGTTTTGCTGTACCGAATAAATACCCCACGCGAACAGGCCGCCTGCAATCAATAACACAATCAACCTGTTGCCCAAAGCCAGTTCAATTAATTTTTGAACCATGTGTATTATTTAAGAATGTGAGCGCAAAAAAATCTCTACACTTTATGTTTTGTCTTACCGGGTTTCTTTTCCACGAGATCCATACCGCACGTAGGGCATTTACCGGGCTTGTCACTGATAACATCCGGGTGCATCGTACAGGTATATACTTTCTTTGGCATCGTTTTCATTTTCTTTTGTGTACTATCTTTTGGGTGTGTTTGGGCGTTGGCAAATGAAATAGTAAACAGCAGCGCTGCTACAGCGAAAAACATCTTAATGGTTTTCATCTTATTTATTTTAATGTTGATTAAATACAGCAGGGGATAATCGCCCGCCAGGCGTTATCAATTATGGAATTAAGTAAAAAGGTGAAAGTGTGGTGAGTCAATCAATAGACAAACTCATCCTGCTGACAGAGCGCCAGCTAAAATCTCAGGAGAAGAAAATCAAATGCGAAAATTGCGGTTGAGAATAAAAATGGGCACTCCACCAAATCGCGGAGGCGCATGGGCGGTTGGATTATCAGTCAATAAAGTTGAAGAATAGATAAGCGGCAATTCCGTATGGGTTACTGCGATTGCTACGGAAGAAATGGAAAGGAATTGAAAAGAAGATTCAGTTACTTTTTGATCTTTGTCAACCTTGAATGTTTTTTGCTCATCGTTGCAACAGCCCTTGTGGCCACTCTTTTCCATACCACAGGAGCCACACTTGCTTTTGCTTCTGGCAGATAAATCCCAACTCATCAGCTTGCCCATGCAATAATGCAGGTTAACCGTAGCCCCGCTGGAAACAGTGAGATAAACAAGGGCTGTTATGGTTATTAAAAATGTTTTCATGAATTCTTAGGGTAAAAGTATAACTTATTTATCAAATGGCAGACAGGCTGATTTATACAATTCCGGATATTTATTATATAATTATGATAGCGGTGAAAGTTGCTAGTCATTGAGGCAGGCTTTACTAACTTTGTTCTCTCCTAAAAGAGGAACCGGAATAATCATGAAAACAAGTTTTATATGTCCCGTATTTCTTATGTTGATTTTTATCACTGCATGCAGGCAACAACAAAAGAAAATAACAGTGATCAATTGATTGGAACAGGAAAGAAGCCAAACCTTGCCAGCGATAATGATGGCCCTTCTTTACATCCGAATAATCGTGAAGTACCTTGCTAAAATTATTACTCTCTTTCTCCAAAAAAGTTTGTCTACCATGTTGTTTTATATCCCTGCGTATTGCTTCAATCTCTCAAAGAGCAATCTGTAGAGATTCCCTGGTTTTATCCGTATGCCAAAGATAGGTGGCCTCTTCGCTATCCAATGTTTCCCAAATAATATGATATTTTTTTTCTCCCGCTAATAAGAATAAAAAAGAAAATGGCTAAGACAAATCTCAGTTTCAAAATCGAAGCTTCATGCTCAGATGAAAGATATTTTAGCTGCAAATAATGTTTTGAGTTCTTAATGTTTAATATGTCATCAAGTAAGGCGGCTTCGGACAAAAATAGTTTCTTCCCTTCGCCATATGGACTGGGCAAATCATCCATCGTATGGATAGAGTGATCATCCTCCGCGCGACCTTTACCTTTAAAGATCTTACGCTTTACAAATTCAAACCGAACACTATCAATCATGTGGCTCTAATCGCCCACGCGATATTATGTTTAAATCATTGTAGCGACAGTAGCGATTGCGGGTACTTATCCAGCTAGTGCTGCCAGTTGGCGTCCCATCCGTCGGTTAGAATAGTTCCTCCAACTGTGCCATCGGCGGAAACCCAGGAGACATCCATTCTCGGC
>Ga0193753_10004081_pt1 | contig 10569 bp, 6 predicted proteins | sample H1c2metaG_FD_144925 | JGI IMG/M metagenome (GOLD analysis project Ga0193753, IMG submission 144925) | Soil microbial communities from a riparian zone of the East river system, Colorado, United States - H1c2 | ecosystem: Environmental > Terrestrial > Soil > Riparian zone | place: USA: East River... | reverse complement strand
AAACCCTTCTTTGTCCGCGTCGAGTATCGCCACCAGAGAAACTTCGGGCAAATCCAAACCCTCGCGCAACAAATTCACTCCGATCAGGACGTCATGCACGCCACGCCGCAAGTCGCGGAGAATCTTTATCCGGTCCAGCGTACTCACTTCGGAATGTAAGTAAGCGCATTTCACGCCTACTTCCGCGTAATATTCCGCGAGGTCTTCCGACATCCGCTTAGTAAGTGTCGTCACCAGCACGCGTTCATTGACTTCGGCGCGCGCGCGAATCTCATGCAGTAGGTTGTCGACTTGTCCCTTGATCGGCCGCACTTCGATTTCCGGATCGATCAGACCCGTCGGGCGAATGATTTGTTCCACCACTACTCCCGCCGACTTGGTCAACTCGTAAGGACCGGGTGTCGCCGAGACGTAAACAATCTGATTGACGCGATTCTCAAACTCCTCGAACGTCAGCGGCCGGTTATCGCGGGCGCTGGGCATGCGAAAACCGTATTCCACCAGGACGTCTTTCCGCGATCGATCGCCGTGGTACATCCCTTGCAGTTGCGGCACCGTCTGGTGGCTTTCGTCGATGAATAAAAGAGCGTCGGCCGGCAGGTAGTCGAGCAAAGTAGGCGGAGCCTCGCCGGGGAGCCGGCGGGAAAAATGCCGCGAATAATTTTCGATCCCGTGACAATAGCCGATCTGTTTGATCATTTCCAGATCGAACATGGTGCGCTGGTAGACTCGCTGCGCTTCGATTAGCTTGCCGCGGCCTTCCAGTTCCTTGTGCCACCACTGCAGCTCATTCTGTATGCTCTGCATGGCCTGCTCGCGCGTGGGAGCGTCCATGACATAGTGCGTCTTGGGATAAATAGGCAAGCGCAAGTAAGTTTGTTTGACCTGCCCCAATACCGGGTCGATTTGACTGAGAGATTCGATCTCGTCGCCGAATAGCTCGATGCGGTAGGCGTTGTCGTCATAAGTTGGGTAAAGCTCGATGACGTCGCCGCGCACGCGAAATGCGCCGCGCCGGAAGTCGTGGTCGTTTCGCTCGTAGAGAATTTCTACCAGCCGCTGCGTCAATTCCTTGCGGCTGATATGCTGCCCTTTCTCGAGCATGAGCAGCATCCCGTAATAGGCCTCGGGAGATCCCAAACCGTAGATGCAACTCACGCTCGCGACAATTACGCAATCGCGGCGTTCGAATAACGAGCGGGTCGCGGATAGCCGCAATTTGTCCAGCTCATCGTTGATCGTAGCTTCTTTCTCGATGTAAATATCGCCCGAAGGTATGTATGCTTCGGGTTGGTAGTAGTCGTAGTAGCTGACGAAATACTCGACTGCGGCTTGCGGAAAAAACGTCCTGAATTCGTGGTAGAGTTGTGCCGCGAGAGTCTTGTTGTGGGCCAGAACCAGCGCAGGACGGCCGGAAGCCTCGATCAGCTTGGCCATGGTAAAGGTTTTGCCGGATCCCGTTACCCCCAGTAGTGTCTGGTGGTTCTCGCCGTCAAGAAGTCCCCGCGTTAGCTGTTCAATCGCATTGACTTGATCGCCGCGCGGTTGATAGTCAATTCCAAGCGTGAACGGCACCCACTCAGTATAGAGGTTGACAATTAGTCGGGAATTGCTACCGAAGCCACTCTCTCTCGTTCCGCGTTGAACTCACAGCCGAGCAGCGAAATGCAGGCGATTAGATACAACCAGATTAAAAGGACAACCACCGTGCGGATGGTTCCATAAAAAATGTTGTAGTTGGCGAAATGGTTCACATAACCCGCAAAGACCGCGGTCGAAATGAGCCACAGTGCGGTCGCGACCAGGGCGCCCGGCCAGACTCTTACGAAACGCGACGCCATCGCGCGCTGCATGTACTGGGGTTCAGGCCTGTGGTTGGGGCCAAAGTAGTAGAGCAATCCGGTGACGAACGTCGTTGTCGCAAAAGCCACTGCATAGCGGCCGATTCGCCACAAGATCTCGACCGGAGCGCTCATGTCGGAGACCCCGAGCCAATGAATGAATGCCCCTTCAATTCTGTCGCCGAAAATGATCAGAGACGAAGATCCCACGGCCGGTACCGCCGCGATCAAAACCAGAAAAATCGACATGGCCCGCTGTTTTAGAAACGGCCGGCCCGAAGGAATTCGGTAGGCCGCTTGAAATCCTTCCATCAAGCTGATCATGGCTCCAGATCCCGCCCACAACGACAAAAGAATAGCCGCGATGGGCAGCGAGATTCCCCGGCCGGCTCTTTCCTGCAGGCGCGACAGAACGTCGGTTTCCGTGCCTGGCGGTAGAATCTGCTGAACGAATGTGTAGATCACTTGCACCACTGCCTGTGCGTTCGCGCGAATCAGCAGTGCCGTCAACGTGGTTAATACAGGAAACAGCGATAGCAAGAAAGAATAGGCGGCGCCTTTCGCAATACTGAAGCAGTTGTCCTCGTAGGCGGCTATCAACGCCCGTCGCAGGAACCACCAATTACGCGCCAGAAATCCCGGTTCGATGATAATGCTCTCGGCATGCGCCTCCGTCATGCTAGCCCCGCCTTCGAGTGGTGTAATGCCTAGTAGGTAGGGTCATCGCCAACAATCTTATCTTGGGCCCGCCGGAGAGCAGGGTTTTTTCGATATACTCGTCGGAGTTAGCTCTTAATGGTTTTACGCGCCCTCGTTTTCGTCACGCTCCTCTCGAGCGTTGGATCGCTTTTACAAGCCGCCCCCGTCCCTGCCGTAGACTTCGACCGCCAGGTTCGCCCCATTCTTTCCGATAATTGCTTCACCTGTCATGGGCCCGACGAAAAGCATCGCATGCTGGGCATTCACTTCGACACGAAAGAAGGCGCTTTCAGCAAGGCGGGCGTTATCGTACCCGGCGATTCTGCTCAAAGCAAGATGTATCTGCGAGTCAGCAATCCAAACGAAGCGATGCGTATGCCTCCGGTGTCGACCGGCCGCAAGCTGACTCCCGCGCAAGTCGACATTATTAAGAAGTGGATCGATTCCGGCGCGAAATGGGAGACGCACTGGGCATACGTGGCGCCGCTTCGCCCCGCACCTCCTAAAGTGATACATGAAGGTTGGGCGCGCACGCCCATCGATCGATTTGTCCTGGCGAAACTGGAGAGCGAGAATCTAAGCCCCGCGCCGGAAGCCGATAAGGCGATCCTGCTTCGCCGGGTGACATTCGATCTGACCGGCTTGCCGCCTTCGCCCTCCGAATTGCGGGCGTTTCTCGCGGATCGCTCTCCGGCCGCATACGAGAAAGTAGTCGACCGGCTGCTCGCCTCGCCGCATTATGGGGAGCGTATGGCCGTGCCGTGGCTCGATCTGGCGCGCTATTCCGATACGCACGGCTACCACATCGATAGCGGCCGTGAAATGTGGCCTTGGCGGAATTGGATCATTCAAGCCTTCAACGACAACATGCCTTACGATCGCTTCACCGTCGAGCAGATCGCCGGCGACATGTTGCCGCACCCGTCGCAATCTCAGCTCATCGCAACGGGATTCAACCGCAACCATATGGTTAATTTCGAAGGCGGTGCGATTCCGGAAGAGTATCAAAACGAGTACATCGTCGACCGCATCGAAGCAACCTCAACCACGTGGCTCGGCTCAACCCTCGGCTGCGCACGTTGTCACGATCATAAATACGATCCGCTCACGCAGAAAGATTTTTACAGCTTCGGCGCTTTTTTCAATGGCATTCCCGAGAAAGGGCTGGATGGCAAAACGGGTAACGCCGCGCCTTTCCTGCAACTCCCTAATGAACGCGAAAAAGAGGCCAAGGCGGCTCTGCTAGAGGCGCTGAAGCGGCAAGATTCTGAAATCGGCGCCGTGCAAAGCGCTTGGGAACGGGAGCAGCGCGAAATGCCCGTCTCGGACGTCACAAATGGTCTCGTCGCCGAGTATCCGCTCGCCGATTCGCTCGAAGATCGGTCACGTCCCGCTGCCGCGGCAAAAGTCGTTAGCGGCAAGCTAACCTTTGCCGATGGGCGTATCGGCCGCGCTGCTGATCTGGAGGAAGAACCCAATGTGTCCTTGGGCAGTACCGGATCATTCGCGGCGGCCAAGCCTTTTTCTATCGCCTTCTGGGTGAAGCCGGGCGGTCCTTCCGGCATGGCGGTGCTTCAGAAATACGCGGCCTCGCCGAAATCCGGTCCAGGCTATGAAATCGCCGTCGACTATTGCAATCGCAAAAATTGCGACATTCTTGTGCGGCTGCGCGAGAATGGTCCGGAATCAGGTTTCGAAGTCAAGAGCCTGCGCGGAGTTGGGCTGGAAACCTGGAGTCACGTCGCCGTCACATACGACGGCTCGGGCCGTGCCAAAGGCGTTCAGATTTATGTGAACGGGCAAGGCGTGCCAATCGACATTCTGCGCAACAACCCGGTGACCGCATCTTTCGATCGCGGAGACTTGCAAATCGGAAACAAGGATTGGGGCACGCCGTTCAAGGGCCAGCTTGCCGATCTGCGCCTGTATCAGCGGCGTCTTTATGCCAACGAAACCCTGCAAATCGGTCTCCTGAAGCCCCTGCACACCGTGCTTGAGGTTGCGGCTGAGCATCGCTCTGACGATCAGAAAGGCTGGCTGCGCGATTACTTTCTGACGCAGGTCGCGAATCCCGGCGAACGAGCGCTCGATCGTGATTACCGCGCTCTCAACCGCGGGATCGATCAATTGAATCGCGAGATTCCGTCGACCATGATCATGTCGGAGATGGACAAGCCGCGCGACACATTCGTTCTGAAACGTGGCGATTACCGGAATCAGGCCGACAAGGTCCTTCCGAATACACCGGCCGTTCTTCCGCCGCTGCCTGTTGACGCACCGCGTAATCGCCTGACTCTTGCGAAATGGCTGATCGATCCGGCGAATCCGTTGACCGCGCGTGTTGCCGTAAACCATTTCTGGCAAATGTATTTCGGCGTCGGCATCGTGAAAACCAGCGAAGATTTCGGGTCGCAGGGCGATCCTCCCAGCAATCAACCATTGCTCGATTGGCTAGCCACCGAGTTCATCAGCTCGAAATGGGACGTGAAAGCGATACAGCGGTTGATTGTAACCTCGGCGGTCTATCGGCAGGCCTCGCAAGTATCGCCGGAACAACTCGAGAAGGACCCCGAAAACCGGCTACTCGCCCACGGACCACGCTTTCGCTTGCCGGCGGAAATGATTCGCGACAATGCGCTCTTTGTTAGCGGCCTGCTGACCGACAAGGTCGGCGGCGCGAGCGTCTCTCCCTATCAGCCCAAAGGACTGTGGGAAGAGATGGCGTTTGGCGGCGATTTCTCCAAACAGACCTACGAGCAAAGTCATGGCGCCGATCTCTATCGCCGCAGCCTCTACACGTTCATCAAGCGGACGGTGCCTTATCCCGGCCTGAACACGTTCGATGCGCCCGATCGCGAAAAGTGTACCGCGCGCCGGACTATCACCAACACTCCACTGCAGGCGTTGGTGCTCATGAACGATCCCACGTATCTCGAAGCCGCGCGCGCCCTCGCACAGCGCGATTTGCATGAGGCCGGCGCAAGCGATGCAGACCGCATTCGCTATGTCTTCCGGCTGGTCGAGGATCGTGAACCATCCACTCACGAATTCGAAATTCTAAGCAAGCTCTATCAAAAGGAGCGTGAGCACTACCAAGCCAACAAGAACGCCGCCGAGAAGCTCATCTCCATTGGCGAATCCAAACCCGATCCGAAACTGGAACCGGCGGAGCTTGCCGCCTGGATGCTGGTTTCGAGCACCATTCTGAATATGGATGAGTCCGTGACGAAGAATTGAGGGTACGAAATTGAGTCAACCCAACGATCCGATCCGCGAACGGGAATTGATCCTTACCCGCCGCCAGCTATTCGGGAAAACCGCGAACGGCGTCGGTGTGATGGCCCTCGCTTCGCTGCTCAATCCAAAGCTTTTCGCCGATAGCTCCGCCACCGGTGGATTGTCCGATCTTCCGCACTTCGCGCCTACCGCCAAGCGCGTCATCTATCTTCATCAATCCGGCGCGCCTTCGCAGATCGATCTGTTCGACTACAAACCGAAACTTGCCGACGTTGCCGGCAGCGAGCTTCCCGATTCCATTCGACAAGGCCAGCGCATCACCGGTATGACCTCAGGCCAGAATTCTCTACCGGTCGCGCCGTCGATCTTCAAGTTCGCGCGGGCAGGCGAGAACGGAACCTGGATCAGTGAACTGTTGCCGCACACGGCCAAGATTGTCGACAACATCAGCATCGTCAAAACCGTCAATACCGACGCAATTAACCACGATCCGGCGATCACGTTCATCCAAACCGGTTTCGTACAGCCGGGGCGCCCCAGCATGGGCGCTTGGGTCAGCTACGGACTTGGCAGCGAAAATCACAATCTTCCCGCGTTCGTCGTGCTGATTTCGCAGGCGAACGCGTTGAATCGCGACCAACCGCTATTTACGCGGCTATGGTCGAGCGGCTTTTTGCCCTCCAAGTATCAAGGCGTACGCTTTCGCGCCTCTGGCGATCCCGTTCTGTTCCTGGCAAACCCGGACGGTCTCGATCCGGAGTGCCGCCGCGCGATGCTCGATTCGCTCGGCGAACTCAACCACATCACGGAGCAATCTTATGGCGATCCGGAGATCACGGCGCGTATCTCGCAATACGAGATGGCGTACCGCATGCAAACCTCCGTTCCCGACCTGAACGATCTATCGAAGGAGCCTGAGAGCACTTTCGCGCTCTATGGCGAGGATTCGCGTAAACCTGGAACTTATGCCGCTAACTGCTTGATGGCAAGGCGTCTTGCCGAACGCGGAGTTCGCTTTATTCAGCTCTATCATCGCGGCTGGGACCAGCACAACGATCTCCCGCGCGATCTGGCGCTGCAATGCAAAGGCACCGACCAGGCCTCGGCCGCGCTCGTGACCGATCTCAAGCAGCGCGGCCTGCTCGACGACACGCTGGTCGTCTGGGGCGGGGAATTTGGCCGGACTGTTTATTGCCAGGGGCATCTCACCCCGACCAACTACGGCCGCGACCACCATCCACGTTGCTTCAGCATGTGGTTTGCCGGCGGGGGCATCAAGCCGGGCTTCAGCTTAGGCGAAACCGACGACTACTCCTACAATGCGATCTCCGATCCGACGCCTATCCACGACATTCAGGCAACGGTCCTGCACTGTCTTGGGATCGACCATACGCGGCTGACGTACAAATTTCAGGGCCGCCATTTCCGTTTGACCGATGTAGCAGGTAACGTAACCAAAAAAATTCTGGCATAAAACTCTTATGGACTCGAAAACACCACGCCGTATGTTTCTAACTGCACTGACCGCTCCGCTCATTCTGGGGGCCACCAATAAATCCGGAAGCAAGAAGCCGATCGTCGGACAGGGGGATCACGTCTACGAAGTCACCCACGATTGGGGCGAACTTCCGGCCGGCATCCAATACGGCAACACGCATGGCGTGTGCGAAGACTCGCACGGACATATCTACATACATCACACCGTTTTCTCGACGAGTGAAAAGTCCGACAGCATGGTGGTCTTCGATCACAAAGGCAAATTCGTCAAAAGCTGGGGCAAAGAATTCAAGGGCGGCGCGCACGGCCTCTTCATTCACAAGGAAGGCAAGCAGGAATTTCTCTATCTCTGCGACACCAAGCGCGGCCTGATGGTGAAGACGACGCTCAACGGCGAAGAAGTCTTCACGCTGGGATATCCGAAAGAATCCGAACCGTATTCGAAGCAGATAAAATACAGTCCCACGAATCTGGCGATTGCTCCCAACGGCGATATCTACATCGGCGATGGCTACGGCTCCAGTTACATCAACCAATACGACAGCCAAGGCAAGTATATTCGCACTTTTGGCGGCCCCGGCAAGGAAGCCGGTCAACTATCCTGTCCGCACGGCATCATCGTCGACACGCGCGGCGCTCAACCGGTCCTGGTCGTTGCAGACCGCACCAACAAGCGCATCCAACGGTTCACGCTCGATGGCAAGCACATCGATTTCCTGTACGGAACGAATGCGCCTTGCCACTTCGGCATTTACAAGAACGGCGACGTGGTTGTTCCCGACCTTTTCGCGCGCGTCACCTTAATGGACAAGGACAACAAAATCATCACCGAACTTGGCGACGATTCTTCGAGCGAATACATGAAGACTCGCAAGCTTACCCGCGACCACTTCACGCCCGGCAAATTCGTTTGTCCGCACGGCGCGTGCTTCGATCACGCCGGCAATATCTACGTCGTCGAATGGGTCGAGGTCGGACGCGTCAGCAGACTAAAGAAGGTCTGATCTACTAGTAATCGCCCGGCAACGCCCGCGCGGGGGCTTGGCGATTTTTAGACTGTGTCGACCAAGCACCGCTTGGCTGCCAGGCTAGCTAGAGCAAATGCTTCTGGATTTTGCCGAGGGCATTGCGGGGTAGCTTTTCGACTGTTACCAGTTTTCGAGGCACTTTGAAGGATGCCATCGCATCGCGGCAGCGCGCGAGGATTGTTTCTTCATCGAGAGTTTGCCGTGCTACGAGATATGCCACCGGCATCTCGCCTCGCAGCGAATCGGGAACGCCGACTACCGCCGCTTCGGCGATCTCCGGCTGGGCCTCGAGGAACTCTTCGATTTCGCGCGGATAGATGTTGAATCCGGCGGAAATGATCACGTCGCTTTTGCGGCCGCATAGCGTGTAGTAGCCGTCGACGGAGAGAGTTGCCAGATCGCCGGTGCGGAAGAATCCATCCACAAAAGCGGCCTTGGTGGCCTGTTCGTTTCTCCAATAGCCGCGAAAGACATTTGGTCCTTGGAGGTAGATCTCGCCGTCGAGCAATCGCACGGAGACTCCGGGAAGCGGCAGGCCCACCGTGCCGGGCCGACGCTCGCCGAGGTAAGGATTGCTCAGGTTCATGAGCGTCTCGCTCATGCCGTAGCGTTCGAGAATGGTGTGTCCGAAGAGCCTTCGGAATTCTTCGAGCACCGCCGCCGGCAGCGGCGCCGATCCGGAGACAAACAGCCGCATGAAGTTTCCGATTTGTCGCGCGCTGTCCGCATCGAAATCGAGCAGGCGCACGTACATGGTCGGGACGCCGAAGAACAGCGTCGGTCGAAAATCGAAGAACGTCTCGCGTATGGTCTGCTGCGCAAAACGCTCGAGCAGTCTCATGCGGCATCCGCTCGCGAGCCAGCAATGAACGCCATTGCCTAATCCGTGTACGTGAAATAACGGTAAAGCCAGCAGCAATCGATCTTCCGCCGTGATTTGCCATGCTCCCAGCAGATTCGTTGTATTCGCCGCAAAATTGTTGTGACTCAGCAGCGCGCCTTTCGAGGCACCGGTGGTGCCGGATGTGTAAATGATTCCTGCCGGAGTGTCCCCATGGAGCTCTACTGCGGGCCGCTCATCCTTTCCCGCACGCAACTCGCCGATTGTACGGAAGAGCGCTCTCGGTTCCGCATCCTGCACTATATGCGAGATCTCACGTTCGCGATACAGAATGTTGATTGGTACGAAAATGATTCCGGCTTTGATACAGGCGAGATAGATATCGATCATCTCGACGCAATTGGCGAGATAGACGCACAACCGGTCGCCCGGTTCGAAGCCTTCGGCGATCAGGTATTGCGCCAACCGATTGCTGCGTGATTCGAGCTCACCGAACGTATAGGTACGACCGTCGTACTCCAGGCCGATGGCGTCGCGACGGCCTAGCAGCGAGGCGTCAAATAATTCGAGGAGATTCATAATAGGAGATAGCAATGTGCAGAAGCATCAAAGTTCTACGACGCCCCGGAGAGGCGGCGACACCTGAGGAACTGAGCGGCGCCGCGCTGCAGTTCGTAAGAAAGATCAGCGGATATAACAAGCCCTCCAAGGCGAATCAGGAAGCATTCGAACGCGCGGTTCTCGAGATCAGCGAATCCAGCGACCGCTTGCTGAAGTTCATCGGCGCGTCATCGCGTTTCGAGCAGAAAACGTAAAGGCGCGGACGAGGCAACCACAGTTCCTTTCGGCAGGTCGAGGGGTTCGCGAAACACAAACGTACGCTGCCACTTCGGATCGAATCGGTATAGCCACAGGAGCGGTTCTACGCGTCCATCGGGCAAAGTCGCGACAATGCGCGCCGATTCGACCGGCTGCTCGGGTGCTGGCCGAATACCCACGGCATGCACAGAATTTTCTAATAGCAGACGCGTCGTCCCAGCGAGAGAATGCCCGGCGGGCTGAGTATACGCTCGCGATTTCGACGCCTTCGGAAGTAACGCGGCATCGCCCTTCGGAGCGCCGCCGATTACCCATGCGGCGATCGTCATGATGTCTTCCTGGCCGAGACTTTCGTCGGGCTTGAAATTGCCGAAGCCTTTCACCGCGCCCCAAGGCGGCATCGCGCGCGAGAGCACTTGTTCTTTGATCCCCACGGCCCACGGCCGGACTTCTTCGTAACTCGTGAACGGAATCGCCGATTTAGATCCGTGGCAGCTAGAACAATGGCGCGCGACGATTCGCGAAATGTCGCGCGCGTAGGTCAAATTAGTCGTAATAATATCGTGCGCCAGGAGCGTTTGGGCCAGTGCACAAATCCAAGCCACGT
>Ga0193753_10004080_pt1 | contig 10569 bp, 3 predicted proteins | sample H1c2metaG_FD_144925 | JGI IMG/M metagenome (GOLD analysis project Ga0193753, IMG submission 144925) | Soil microbial communities from a riparian zone of the East river system, Colorado, United States - H1c2 | ecosystem: Environmental > Terrestrial > Soil > Riparian zone | place: USA: East River... | reverse complement strand
TGGCAACAATACACCCACCGTCTGCATGCGTTTGCCCTGTAACGTGCGTGCGATCATGCTGGGTTGATAGTTGAACTTTGCGGCTGCTGCTTTCACGCGTTCTCGCGTAGTCGCGGGAATGGAGCGACCCGGCGAATCATTTAGCACGAAGGAAATTGTCGACGGGCTAAGGTTCAGGTACGCCGCCAACATCTTCAGGCTGGTGGGCCGCGCATTAGCATTATGTGTAGGCGCCGCCGCCGTTTTTTTCATATAGACATTTCGGTGACAGACTTGGAAAAGGGTTTCGTTGCTAAAGCATACCAACAAGTTTAGGGTCCAAGTCGGCAAACTTTCGCACTGGTGATCAGGGCGGCCGGTTAGAAATAGAAAAGAACGAGTCCATTTCTCTGCACCCTAGACAAAGAACAAACGTTTGTCTAAACTTGTCCCGCTACCTGTACGTCGGAATGAACCATACGGATCTCGCGCATTGTCGCTCCAGATTCATGCTTGGAATGCGTTCTTCCTGCGCTTGGAAAAGCAATTACTAACGGAGCCGCCGATGTCTTTTCGTATTACCTCGCGTACCTTGATTCGCAAGCTCGTAGTCGGCGGCGTGTCCCTTTCTTTACTTGGTTCTTTTTTCCCTTTGTGGATAGAGGCACAGGAGATCAGCCGGAACAACACAGAATCCAGTCGTTTCGTGGACGAGTTGTTGCAGAAGATGACCCTTGAGGAAAAGATCGGGCAAATGAGCCAGATCGCCCTCAACCAAAAGGAAAGTGTTTCACCCGATGAGCGAATCCTTAAAGGTCAGGTTGGCTCCTTCTTGTTTATTACCGACGCAAAAGAGATCAACCGACTTCAACATCTCGCCGTCGAAAAGGGAAGACTTCACATCCCCCTTATCTTCGGATTCGATGTCATTCATGGCTTTCGCACCATCTACCCCGTGCCGTTGGCGCTAGCTGCATCGTGGGATCCGGCGCAAGTAGAGATAGCACAGAGGATGGCTGCGAAGGAGGCCAGCGCCGTGGGAATCAACTGGACCTTCGCTCCCATGGTGGACATTGCGCGAGATCCCCGGTGGGGTCGCATCATGGAAGGCGCCGGCGAAGACCCTTACCTCGGCGCTCGTATGGCAGAGGCTCAGATCCGTGGCTTCCAAGGAGAAGCTATTGGCAGTCCGGAGCATATCCTGGCCTGTATCAAGCACTTTGCCGGATACGGTGCAGCCGATGGCGGTCGCGACTACGACTCCTCCAATATCTCTGATGAGCAGTTATGGAACGTCTATCTTCCTCCCTTTGAGGCAGCGGTTCGTGCCGGTTCAGGATCATTGATGACGGCTTACATGGATCTCAACGGTGTACCTGCAACGGGCAATCGCTTTCTCGTTCACGATGTGCTGCGCGAGAAGTGGAAGTTCAGTGGCTTTGTCGTGAGCGACTGGGAATCGATCCTGAACCTGACGACTCACGGCTTCGCGTCTGGCCCTGCAGACGCAGCTGCCCGTGCCGTCAACGCAGGTGTCGATATGGAGATGACGAGCCACGTCTATCGCGATGAACTTGCTACAGCAGTGAAGCAGGGTGCCGTCCAGGAGTCCACAATCGACGATGCCGTACGCCGCATCCTCACAATGAAGTATCGCCTTGGACTATTCGCCAACCCATATGTCCCGCCATCGCGTGCAGAGACTGAGCTTGTTACCTCGGGGCAGCGTCAAGAGGCAAGAGTTGCTGCCGAGCGAAGCGCCGTTCTTCTGCGCAACCAGGGCAATCTGCTTCCGCTCAGTAAATCACTCTCATCGGTCGCCGTCATTGGACCTCTCGCCGACTCCAAGCCAGACATCATGGGCTCATGGAGTCTCGCAGGACACCCTGCCGACTCAGTCACCGTGCTCGAAGGACTTCGCAAGCGTTTTTCCTCCGGTACGACGATTTCATGGGCTAAGGGCGTCGAAATCGAACGAGGACAACCCTCAATCTTCGACTCACAATTTCCCAGTCCCGCTCCCATGCTGAAGACTGATGCAGAGCGTGATGCAGAGTTCGCGCACGCCATTGCACTCATAAAGCAATCGCAGGTCGCCGTCCTCGTTCTGGGCGAAGTGCAGACCATGAGTGGCGAACGAGCCTCCCGCTCCACTCTCACACTTCCTGGACGCCAGCAGCAACTCCTTGAAACCGCTGTCGCTACGGGCAAGCCTGTCGTTTTAGTGCTGCTTAATGGCCGTCCACTCGACATTACCTGGGCCTCGCAGCACGTACCCGCTATCCTAGATGCTTGGTACCCCGGCACGGAGGGCGGCAACGCCATCGCAGACCTGCTCTTCGGCGACGCGAATCCTGGCGGCAAGCTTCCTATCACCTGGCCACGTAATGTCGGTCAGGTTCCGCTCTACTACTCGCACAATCTCACTCAGATCCCCGATGCTCCCGACACCCGCTACTGGGACGGTTCTAGCGCGCCGCTCTATCCCTTTGGATACGGTCTTAGCTATACCAACTTTAAGTTGGGCAACCTCAAAACTGAAGCGCCTTCCGTGAAGGCAGGCTCTCCCCTCAAGGTGTCCGTCGAATTACAGAACACCGGCTCCGTTGCAGGCGATCAAGTCGTACAGCTTTATACCCACCAGCGATCGGGCAGCGCGTCGCGCCCTGTCCGCGAACTCAAAGCCTTTCGGCGCGTAAGCTTGAAGCCCGGCGAAAGGCAGACAATCACACTCACGCTTGATACAAACGAACTCGCTTTCTGGAGTCCTCAAACCCGCCATCGGTCGATTGAACCTGGTTCCTTCGATCTCTGGGTTGGCGGCGACTCTACTGCAGCGGAACACGCAACATTCACAGTCGTGCCATAGAAACGTGTCATACAGATATGCATCATGCTTGCAAAATGAGGATCGATCTATGTTAATTCGTCGCTTTCTTAGCCTCACTGTACTTTTGCCTGCCTCCACCCTGCCTCTTTGCACAGTATGCTCACACCCATCAGAAAGAGATCGTCGATGCAGCGGGAAAGCCCCTTCATCTCCGCGGAACAAATCTCGGCAATTGGATGGTACCGGAAGTATATCGAACAAGATCGTATAAGAAAGAACAAACGGAAATCGTCATCTCCAAGAAGCCTCAGAAACGGTAGATAAGTAGCCCGTATCCAACGCCAGCCTCATCGGCGGTGTGTGCCACCTGAAAGGCCATAAACCTTCCGTCAGTCGATAAGACAGGATTGGAGGCCTTCCAACCTTCGTAGTCGTTAAACTTCGTCAGCCTCACGAAGTCTTTGCCGGTTCCGTCAAGACGCAATTTATAGATATCGATGTTGTGGGAGCCGTGACGTCCGCCTAGCTTTGCGACTTGACGATCGCCTTCGACGGCAGTGTGCTTGCCGTCGGGGAAGATGCCTTCGCATTCGTTGTAGGTGCCGGTTGCTTTAGAAAAATCGGTAACTTTGCCGGTCTTGAGATCGATGCCGCGACTGGAGGCAAGGATGTCGTCATTCGCAGAGAGACCGGTGGTCTGGTAACAGGTGAAGGTCATCTTGGTGTCGTTATCGTAGAAGTCCTGTGCCTCGAGATTACAACTCGCATCATGGCTCTCGTACACAACTTTGCGGTGGACCAGCTTTGGAACAGAACCGGAGAGATCGATGTCGGCGACGACGAGGCGCGATGAGCCTATAGGCATGTCGGGGAATTGAGCAGGAAGCTCGGAGAAAGAAATCTTCATACTCTTCTTGGAAATGGCAGCACCTTCGCTCATCTTGGCGCCGAGCCGAAGCGGCTTTGAACCAGGCTTGCTGCTCATATACCAAAGTTCGTTATCGCGGGAGCGGCTTGTGTGGATGTCGATAAACTTCTCAGGTCCCATTAGAATGTAGTCGCCATTAACAAGGTGCATGACGCGGAGAAAGGCTGCTCCAGGAATACTGCAGGTAAGACAGCGGATGACATGTGTATTGAGGTCCAATACAAACGCGTCGCCAAAGCTCTTGTCCATGAAGGCAATCCGTTTGTTGTCCGGCGAGATGTCGGCACGCTCCCCGAAGTGGGTGAGTATCTCTACATTCTTCGGAAGCGAATCGAGTGGATTCCCAGGGTTGCGCTGAGCGGCCAAAGGCAACGCGAGCAAAGTAAATGCTAAGACAGATTTGACAGGCACGGAAAACTCCTCATAGGTGGCGGGTAGAATAGTTATAGATTGTCACCGTCCTTGGTCTTAAGACGGTTAAAAGGTAAGCTTGACCGCACCTTGCAGGATGCGTTGTTCATCGGTCGGTGCAGAATTAATCTGACCGAAGCTGGAAGAAGAGAAGCTCGCATTGGGTGGACCGAGATTCGGATGATTCAATGCGTTGAAAGCCTCCACGCGTGCGGTCAGAGCCAGTCGTTCGTACAGCTTGAAGTTGCGACTGACTGCCGCATCCACATCGACATAATGTGGTGCTCGCAAGCTATAGTGGCCCGCGTTGCCGAAGCCTCCCACGGCATTGTTGGTGAATGCCGCTTTATTGACGTATTGGATGAAGGGCCTCGAACGGCCAGCGCCGGTATAGATAGAGGAGCCGCTCAGGTTAGGCCGATCTAACCCGATTCCGGTAAGGGAGATGTCGTTTCCGGTTTGTGGGTTGACCGGCAGCCCACTCGTAAACCGAAACAAGGGTGCAATCTGCCAATCACTCAGCAGATGCTTTAGAAGGCCTCCGTGACCGACCTTACTGGTTGCAATCACGCTGAGGTTGAATATATTCGGTGAATCATAACTGCAAGGGCCGTAATCGCTTTTGGAGTTATACGGATTCTGTATGGCTCCTGCCGTTGCCAAAGTTGTTACAGGGCCAATCGAGCGGCATTTTGACCAGGTATAGTTGGCCAACACCGTGTAGTTATGTGCGAAGCGGTGCTCCAATGACGTCAGCAACCCGTTATAGCTGGCATTATTCCCATCGTTCGCAATGATCTGGTTGGAATAGTATTTTCCGTAGTTTGGATTTGCCAGCGAGAGAACGCGTCGCGCCTGAGTATTGTTTGTGGAAGAGCAAGGTTGCCCGATACTCGTCCCGTTTACAGGTGTAGGAGCGACGGTGAGCGCGCCGCAGGTGCCAGGGCCTTGCCAACTACCGGGGATATAAACGCCTGGATTGATTTCATTCCCGATCCATAGGTGGTTCGTGTGATTACCCAGATATGTAATAGAGAAGATCCAGTCTGTTCCGAACTGGTGCTGCATACCTACATTCCATTGCTGCATCAATGTGGGCTTAATATTTCTTGGTACCAATACCTGCGCTGCGGCCGTGGGAAACGACGTCGCTTTTGCCGGGGGATACGGCAGCGGGAAAGGATTGCCTCCCGGAACATTACCCCAAGGATTGCTGAACTGGTATGGCCCGCTGGCGTTCGTAATCGTTGCGCCATAAGGTAGGTTATTCGCAATCACACGATAGGTGATAAATGTTCCGACGGCGTCGTATAAAATACCTCCACCCACGCGAAATGTTGTCTTCCCTTGGCCGTCAGGGTTATAGACAAGGCCCAGGCGCGGTGAGAAGTTGGTGAGCTTGTTATCGGTAAACGACTTCGTGACCCCCGCATCACCATAGAACATCGATCCCGGAGGGGCATTTGTAAATACAGTACTGACTTGGCCCGCGTCGAATGCAGATCGAGAAAAAGTGCTGCCCCGTTTAAAGTAGTCCTGGATGAAGAGCATCGGTTCCCAGCGCAAACCGGCATTGACGACTAGTTTTGGTGTCACATGCATTGTGTCCTGAACATAAAACCCAAGCACCGTCTGACGGATAGCATTCTGCTGCGGGAGCGTCTGCTCGTATTTGTTCATCTTGCCGAGAAGAAAATCCAACAACGGGTCCAGGGTGTATTGCCCGCTGAATTGGAACGACCCGTTGTCCTCAAAATGATTATTCTGGTTGTCCTGCGTCTTGATCACGTCCGCGCCAAAGGCGATCTGATGTTTGCCGCGCGACATATCAACATCGTCAGCCTCTTGCCAGCTGTTGATATTAAAACTTCCCAACGCGCCGGAGCCACTACCTACGGCGAAGCCACCGTTGGCGACGGTTAACTGTAGAAAGTTGTTTGTGCCCTGATATACGTTCTGTACGCCCAGCGTATTGGCATTAATGCCAGTCTGGTTTGGACCACGGTTATCGCGTCTACGAGTAAAAGTAAAATGGAAGGAATTTACTGTAGACGACGTCACGATGTAGGTATCGCCTAGCGTAATACTCTGTGCTCGTTCTGCGTTACCTGAATTTGCCGTCACCAGGACGTTTGTTGGATTGAAGAAGGCAAGCAGATTATAGTCATCGTAAAAATAGCGTCCAAAGACAGTATGCTTTGCATTGATGTTCCAATCGACGCGGCCGACATACTGCTGCTCGTTAGAGTGGATCGGAGTGCCCCACGTTACCCTGCCGCAAGGGTCAGTAGTCGTCGGAAGGTACTTCATCAAGGCGAGCGCCGATTTGTCGTATTGACTCGTATCGTAGTGCGCAATTTGCGCAGAGGTAAGCTTGATCCCGGTAACCGGATCCTGTAATCCGCGTGTGGAACAGGTGCCATTGTCGAGAGCAGTAAAATCTCCTGCCAGCGCCGCTGCAGTTGGCACAAAAGCTGTGTTGTTTGTGGGGTCCTGGCGAATGTTCGATTGCTGGAATCCTGCGAAGAAGAAGAGTTTGTCCGTGATGATCTTTCCGCCCAGGGTGCCGCCAAATTGGTTTCGCTTAAGGCTGTCCTGCTTGCTGGAAAAGTAGTTAATGGCATTGACGGCGCCGTTGCGGATGAACTCAAAGGCGCTCCCGTGCCACTGATTGGAACCGGACTTAGTGACGACGTTGACAAGGCCGCCAGGATGCAAACCATTTCGTGCAGGCAGGCTATTGGTTTCCACGCTGAACTCCGCCAGGGCATCCGGGAAGGGAAACGGCATATTCACATTGGTGAAGCTATCGTTGTTGTCTCCACCGTCCAGCAGGTAATTGGTTTGATTTCCTGCGCCGCCGGCGATGGCTATGGATTGCGAGCTAAAAAAACTTTTGCTGCCAGTATTGGTCCCATCGGCGTGATTGACCGCTGCTCCAGAGATGGTGATGAGTTGGGTCGGGTCGCGGCCATTGAGCGGAAGATCGGCGATCCTACGGCCATCGATCACCTGCGAGACGCTGCTCTGCTGCGTCTGCACCATGGTGGCGTTTGCTTCCACCTCGACACGGTCAGAGACCTGGCCAACGGGGAGGGTAACGTTGATTTGGGCGTTGTCATTCACTCGAAGCACGATGCCGTTTTGAATGTAGGTCTGGAAACCCGACCCGGTGGCTTCAAGCCGATAGGCGCCCACAGGAAGATTTGGGACGGTGTAGATTCCGTCCTGATTCGTAGTTGCGTCGTGGACGCCGCCGGTTTCAATAGCGGTTAGCTTGACCTGGGCACCCGCCACGACTGCGCCCTGTGGATCAACAATGCGGCCAGTTACCGAAGCGATGGATACAGCTTGGCCGTGGAGGACCGGCCCTGCGAACAGGCCCAGCATGGCCGTGAGCAAGTAACCAATGGCCAGAAGCTTATTGAAAAATTGAGACATAACGAATTCCCTCCGCTGAGAATTAACCGGCGTTGCTGTTACCCAGGTTGCTAATGAAAAATTGATGTATTCGATATTTGTTCAATTGCCAGATAAAACGTTTTCTCGCTGCAGCGCTGGATGAATAAAAGCGTCTTATCATGCCGAATCAGAAACTTGGTATTGAACAACCCTTCCATTTCGTCACTCTATATTTTTCGTTTTGGGTCTCGGCAAATCTGCGATTCTGTAGACGGCAAAGAACAATAGACCCTGAGATGGGTATTTGGCAACCAAATAATGGTGGTATGGTCACACCAATGCAAAAATAAAATCAAGACTAGATTTTGACATTGTGGGAGATTGCGCAAGGCAAGAGTTTTGGTCTACAGTGTGTAACGTTCAGCTGAGCTTGAGGCATGCGATATGAAACGATATCTCGATCTGCGAGCGGCCAGTACAAGCTGAGACGAAGCCCAGCCGTAACTGCATAGGAAATGAGTAGCTCGGAAGGCATGAGCGCAAAGCATACGTCTATGCTCATAAAATCTGCAGTCATCCTCGAGGAGACGTAAGTATGGGATCAAATCCGTTTTCAACAATTCAACGCCGCGACTTTCTCAAGCTGGCTGGCGCAGCGGCACTAGTAAGCGTTACCGACAATGCGATAGCCGCTCCTGAGCGGCGAATAGCAATCGTGATCGATTCGGAAGATGCGGCGTCTAGCGCGCCGGTGAAATGGGCGATTGAGAAGCTTCGACAGGCGCTTGCGGCGAAAGGCATGACGACAGAGGTTATTTCCAGGTTGAATCTGGCGAAGGGTGCTGCTTATTACGTACTGGTGGCTGACCCAACTTCAAGGATGGCAAAAGCATTTCCATTATCGGGGATAACGTTAGATGGAGAGGAAAGCCTGGCTCTGGCTCCTGGGAAGGTCGAGAACGTGCCAGCGGTTTTAGTCTCCGCGTTAGACCCGAGGGGTTTTGTTTACGGACTTCTGGAGATGGCGGAACGGGTGCAATTCGGTAACGATGCGATGGCTGCATTGCATTTGACGCAGGTCGTTAAGGAAAAGCCATCGAACAGCGTGCGTTGTGTCGCACGAGCATTTTGCAGCGAGCTTGAAGATAAGCCCTGGTTTTACGACAAGGAATTTTGGCGAGGATATCTGGATGTGCTGGCTGCAAGCCGATTCAATCGCTTCGCCTTTGCATTTGGGTTTGGATATGACTTCCCGAAGGGGGTGACCGGGGATTACTTCCACTTTCCTTATCCGTATTTAGTGGATGTGCCTGGATACAAGGTGCGTGTTCTCCCCCTGGCGGATGGCGAGCGAGAGCGAAATCTTGAGATGCTGCAGTTTATTGGGGCGGAGACGGCTGCGCGCGGGATGCAGTTTCAGCTGGGCATATGGACGCATGCTTATGAGTGGACGGATAGCCCGCATGCGGATCATCACATTGAAGGACTGACACCAGAGACACACGCTGCATATTGTCGGGATGCGCTGGCGATGGTGCTGAAGGCCTGTCCTGAGATCCAGGGACTCACGCTTCGTGTGCATGGTGAGAGCGGTGTGCCAGAGGGGAGTTATCCATTCTGGCAGACATTGTTTGAGGCAATTTCAGGAAGTGGTCGAAAGATTGAGATCGATATGCACGCCAAAGGAATCAATCAAATCATGATTGACATGGCAGCAAAGACGGGTATGCCGGTCAAGGTGAGTGCGAAGTCCTGGGCTGAGCACATGGGGCTTGGCTATCATCAGGCAGATATTCGCGAGTTGGAAGTTCCGCGAGCAGACCGAATGGAGTCAGGCGTCTTCAATGTCAGCAACGGGGAGAGACGGTTTACGCGCTATGGATATGCCGATCTCTTTCAGAATGGCCGCAAGTTTGACGTGTTATTCCGGCTGTGGCCAGGCACGCAACGACATCTGTTGTGGGGCGACCCCGAAATGGCTGCGGCGTATGGCCGAACGGCGCACTTTTGCGGAGCCTCGGGATTGGAAATTTGCGAGCCGCTGACCTTCAAGGGGCGAGAGGGTTCGGGGCAGCCGGGTGGACGCTGCGGCTACCTTGATGCATCAATGAATCCGAAGGCCGGAGATTGGCAGAAGTTCGAGTATGGGTACCGTTTGTGGGGTCGGCTTCTCTACAACCCAGAGACAGACCCGGAGGTGTGGCGGCGGTATTTGAGAAGCAGCTATGGGCAGGCTGCATCCTCCGTAGAGGTGGCAGTAGCGAATGCAAGTCGAGTGCTTCCTCTGGTCACCACAGCGCACCTTCCTTCAGCGTCGAACCATTCGTTCTGGCCTGAGATTTATGAAAACATGCCAATAGTGCCAGGCGCGGAACGTTCGCCGTATAGCGATACGCCTCAGCCAAGGTGCTTTGGAACAGTGAGTCCATTGGACCCACAACTGTTTTCTTCAATCGTGGAACATGCGAAAGACCTTGTGTCTGGCGGGCGAAATGCGAAGTACTCGCCCGTTGAGGTTGCACAATGGATAGACGATTACACTGAGACGTCAAGCGTAGCGCTTGTCCTCGCACGTCAGCAGGCAAGATCGCAGACCACGGCCGAGTTTCGGCGGATGGAGGAAGATGTGCTGATCCAGAACGGGCTCGGGCGCTTCTTCGCGGCCAAGCTGCGTAGCGGGGTCTATTTCGAACTCTACGAACAGACTAGAGATGCAGAGGCAGGCCAACTCGCGCTTGAAGAGTACCAGAAGGCGCGAGCTGCCTGGGCCGCGATGGCGACCCGGGCGAAGGGCGTTTATCGTGCGGATCTTGCTTATGGACAGATCCCGATGCGACGTGGGCACTGGATGGACCGGCTGCCGAGTATTGATCGTGATATCGCGGCGATGAAGGAACACCTGAAGTCGAAGCCAGAGCATACGGCGCAGAGTGCCGCCAGCGTGATGCAACGAGTGACGCGGCCGGCATCGAAGTGCCTGCATACACCACAGGCCTCATTTCATTCTGGAAGCGAGCTC
>Ga0193753_10004079_pt1 | contig 10570 bp, 11 predicted proteins | sample H1c2metaG_FD_144925 | JGI IMG/M metagenome (GOLD analysis project Ga0193753, IMG submission 144925) | Soil microbial communities from a riparian zone of the East river system, Colorado, United States - H1c2 | ecosystem: Environmental > Terrestrial > Soil > Riparian zone | place: USA: East... | reverse complement strand
ATACGGATTGCTGCAGCGAACATCTTGGCAGCTCCTGCTTATGCATAATATTCTCAACCGCCAGGGGCAGGGTATAGAACTCAAGCTGCATTTTGTAGAAATATTTTATCCATTGAAACCTAGTGCGTCAAACTACTGCTAATCAATAATCTGTGTAATTAGAAACGAACGTCGGGCCGACCCTCTTTGATGGTTTTTTTTCGCTGAATCAGGGATTTTCAGAGGGGAGTTGGAGGAAAATAAAAATACACTAAACTAACGGGACTTCCAAATGGCTGAGTCACAGTGGAACGACATACTTCACAATGAGGGGTTGACAGGAAATGTATATTTCCCAATGCATAAGCTGGAGAATAATCCGTCCAATAATATGTAGCTGAAATTCCGAATCCGGATCGCTCAAAGCAGGCGAAATCCCGGCCCCCGTTTAGCCGATTAAAACCGTCGGGCACCCAAGCGTTATTGAACCTCCATGGGCAGTCGGATCTCCCATTCTGGCGGCAGGCTTACCACCAATAAGAACAGTCGTAGAGCCCATCACAATAGAATCCGGTGGCCCGACACAAACACACATATCTCCCACAACAGCAGCAGGCATCTTACCGATCAGTACGGTCGGCGCGCCCGGGCCCGTAATAGGTCCGCCCACATGCGGGATGGGAGGAAGTCCGGGTGTTATCATCGGGCACATATGCATATCCGTTAGTCGTGCAGCAGGTGTTCCCATTTTTGCTTATAGTTTTATTGTTTATGAATGCTGAAGTTTGCAGTAAACTCTTCGCCGCTGACCATTAAGAAACGCTGGGGGTTTGAACCGGGGATCAATACCTTAACCCACAAAATATCAGGAACCTTATTTACAGCGATCACTTTATATGCAGTGCCCGGCGGAAAGCTGCCTCCAAATCTGTCGGACTTGTGTTTATATTTCCAATGCTGAACATTATTATCAGATAGTGTTCTTGTGGAATATATGGACTGACCTTCGTTTAATGCGATTATCATATTGATTCGTTTAATTTAAAGTGATCATGGCTCCCTTCACTGCTACCATTGCCGGGGAACTGATGGAGATCTGGGCATTGCCATTGATGTCAACTTCAGTATCGGCACTCACAACGGTTTTCATGCCTTTGATATCCGTTTCCTGCGTGCCGCTGACCGTTGACTTCATACCAGACATGTCTGCATTATTCTGCTGGCCATCCGCGACGAACGATGCCTGACCGCTTTTCATGGTTGCCTTGTCCGTTGCATCAATGGTAATTTCCTTACCATTGATATTGACCGTTCCGTCTTTTTTCATCTCAATTTTTGCGTCTCCGCAGGTGAGCACGATACTTTCACTGGCGGTAATTTTTATATTTCCGCTACCGTCAATCTTCATGTCGTTCCCTTTTGCATCTGCCACATGCACGCTTCCTTCTTTGTCATTCATCACAATTAAGTTCCCACTCCTGGTCTGAAGCGCCTTTATATCATTCTTATCATTGTTGAATGTGGTTTTTGCATTGCTGTTGTAAACGGTTCCGATAATAAATGGTTTCGTCGGACTATCTCCTTCAAATCCCACGATCACTTCCTCTCCTACTTCGGGTATAAAGAACATCCCTTTACCATCTCCGCCGTGCGGACTGGCAATCCGGAGCCAGGGAGATTTTTCGTCTCCGCCCATCCAGTGAAACTGAACCCTTATCCGGCCCAATCCCTTAGAATCATTATTGTCAGTAACCAGTGCACTTTGCGTTTCACAATGTGGCTGGTTCGGCGCCGCTACGGGCGGCATTTTTAATGATGCAGGGACAGAATTAAAATCATTCGAATAATTACCCTGCCCGTCACAATGATGGTTAACCGAAACAACAAGATAATCTCCAAAGGATTCATCAGACTGATCAAAAACATTTTTTCCCTGGATGTTCACTGTACCTCCGACCTGGATTCCCGGATGACCGCTATGCCCCTGAAAACGGATCATATGACTACTCTGCATCACCGCCCGCGCATTCACAAAATCATCCAATTGCTTTTTATTGGTTAAAAAACTATTATTCCAGAACTTGGGTTGCGTGCCATAAAATTGCTCACTTTTTTTATAAGCATGTTTCCCAAGATCATTCAATCCGGCTTTTCCCGAGATGCCCGAAGGCGATCCGTCATACACCTGTGTATTGATATAATCGTAAGCCATTACTTCAAAGCCCGTAGGCTGTACCTGCATGGCGATATCAAAACGATCGAGCGTGTTACCATAAATCAGGTTGACTTTACTGCCGTCCGGAGAGCCGAGCATCAGTTTTTGGCCATCATAGTATAACCATTCTCCATAAGTGGCGCTCAGACGTTTCAGAAATTGCCAGCCGGTCTCCTTGTATTGTACCGTATACGAAAGAGGCTCTCCATAAGATGGAGAGATTTTAGGCTGTAATAAATTCTGAGGGAAATCCTGCACCACGTCCTGGGCAATATTCTTTATAGATTTCTTTTCCCAGGTTTTGCAATTCGGGCCCTGGTCCATCAGAATGGTCGGACCGTATCCGCTGATGATAATATCACCCGCATGGCCGCTATAACGGGAGGATTCTATCTGGGTAACAACCCCTGTAAATTTTAAACTTCCCTGGGCGCCGACGGAATCAATTTTGATGTTGATACTCCCCCCGATCATTTCTTTCGAAGAATTGAACAGGGTCCCTGAAGTCCCATCAATTGCTTCCGTAGAACAAAGGAGCCTGAAAGTATGGTGATCAAAAATACTTTGCGTAATTGACAATGAGGTGAATTGCTTAACGCTCTTGCCATCAATGTCAATATTTGCTTCTACATATTGGGCCATAAAAAAGTATTATCTTCTTTTGCAGATGTAAATGACTCGCCTCACAGGATTTACTGGGGCCAGTTATTCTTGAATTCTGAATCATTCAATTTGAGCTCCCGCGCACTAAGGGTCAATTGAATCTGCAAAGGACTTTCCCCAACATGATCAAAGGTTTCATAATAGTTCACACAATGAGCATCTGTAAACTCCAGCTTTTTCAGCTTGCTCATCGTGTCCCGGCGGTAAAAAGTAATGTCACCGTTCTTTGTCTGGGTGGGATTGATCATCCAGTCAAATAAATCTGTATCTCCGGTTCCCTCAATCAATAAGTTGATACTTCCACCCTCCGGTATGGCCGTGGGTTTACCTGTGGCATCTGTCGTTTGCGAAAACCGGAAGCCGCACTTAAAAACATCAACGCCTTCTTCGTCTTCCCCTTCGAAGTGTAATTTGGCAATAAAAGACATAACTGCTTATTTAAAGTAGCTTGAATGAAAACGTCCGGGCAATCGTAAAACCTGCTAGTTCTTCGTCCAGTTATTAGTAAACTTGGCATTTCCCAAATCCAGTTCCTTGGCGCTTAACGTAACTGTTTCTGACAGGGGCTGATTCGAATTATGGTCGAAGTTTTCCGTATAGTTAATCAGGTATGCGTCCTTAAATTTCAATTCCTTCAGGGTGGCATCACTGTCCCGTTTCTTGTATTTAACACTGCCGTCTTTTCTTTCCCAGCTGTTCGTCATCCAGTCAAAAAAAGTTGTATCATCAGTGGCTTCAACGGTCAGTGTGATTTTGCCACCTCGCGCAATAGAAGCCGGTTGTCCCATTGCGTCGGTTTCCTGGGCGAGAGAATAGTGAAGGCTCAGGATTGTCCAGTCTTTTCCAGCCATGTTTAAAGTTGCAGCGAATGCCATAAAAAAGGTTTTTAAAAATGATTAAATGTTATTTGACAGAGTTTAAAAAAATCAATTCGATAAAACGGCCCCAGTCAGGATACCGGAATAAAATCACTCTGTGAAAATGATCTTCACATGTTCCCTTATCGGAGCACTTATAAATTCAATAAAATTAAAAGTCAGACCAGCGAAGTTTTCAGTGGGAGGGGTTATCGGAAGTTAATAATATTTCCCTGCGTTTATCCTTGTTCGTATTCGGAAGACCAGTCATTGCCATCGTCACCTTTCTGCCCTTCCAGTTTGATAAAAAATGTCTTCGCCGGAAAATAGGGCTTCAAATGTATATCCAGATAAATTTTATCTTTTTGAACGGGATCCTGTTCAAATCTCCTGATCGTAAAATTTTCAATCAGTTTATTGGGGCCCGTAACACTATCCAGGAATTTCACGATCTGTCCGTTGAGCTCTTTCTTGGTATTCGCATTAAAATTTTCAAAGGCTCTCCGGTTCAGGAAGTCCATCATCACTTTGGCGATATAGTCAAAGACCCTTACCACGGAGTATGTCTGCAATCCCAGATTATCCCCGTTGAACAAAGTCTTTGCAGAAAAAGCCATCACTTTCCCGTATTCTTTAACCATCGGAATCAGTCCCAGCTTTTCCAGGTTGGCGATCTCACTCTTTTTCAGATCGAACCGGACCCCGTCCACTTCGTTGATCCCTCCGTGTTTCTTTCCTGCAGTAACCTGCGACATCAGCGTATTATATATTTTGCCACCCAACGCGCCAGCCGGGGGAACAAAAAGTTCATCCTCTTCACCCACTTCATCAAATTTTCCACGTCCGACCAGCCAGTTGCAGGACATCATTACATTTGAACGGTAAATATCCCCGCCGGTAAGATTAGCAGATTCAAAGAGCTCCATGACATCATCCGGCGCCTCCAGGTTTTCAAAATCCGTCACCAGCATCACCTTATTTTCGTAGGCAATCTTTGCCCACTTTTCAACCACTTTATTGGATCCCAGGTAACCGGGCAGTATCAGCATGCTATAGTTATTTCTCAGGTCGAGCCGGTCGTAATGTTCAACCAGTTCAGCCTGTATGGCATCTATAAACCGGGTATTGTCCAGATCTTTTAATTGATCGGGCTCTGCGTTGATGATGGACACATTTTTCACCTTGGTGCTCTCCGTATTTTTGTAAAAAAGCGCCACCGAGCGGTAAGAACGCTCCAGGTCCGTTGTCTGTTCAATGGCAGACTTCAGGTTTTTTTTCAATACTTTATCCGCTTCTTCGGATTTTTCCCCGCTGAACTGGATCATTTCGGAAAGATCATCCGAGCTGCTCAAAATTTCACTCCACCATTGTAAAGTCTTCTTCAGTGCTTCCCTTTCTGCTTTTTTCGATGTCTCTTCCAGAAATATTTTCTTCCTGGCTTTTCTTTCCGGATTAATATTCTGAACGGCATCTATAGAGGATTCCAGCAGATCAAATCCACCGAATTTTTCCAGTTTTTTCAAACCACCATCCAGCACTTCTGCAGGTTTGTCAATGCTTTTTACTGCTTCCTGTACCCTGCTTTGCAGTTCACTGGCCTTTGTTTGTTCCTGAGCCATAGTAATGGTTTATTGTAATGTATTATATGAATGGGCAATAGAATATTATCAGCAGACTATCTGGCCTGATCGAGTTCTTTAATGAGTGCGTTCAATGAGTCGATCAATCCCTGTTTGGATTCAGGATTTCCAAGTGCTGCCTTCAGCAACTTATTTGTTTTAAGCTGTTTGATAATTTTCTTATACTGGTCACTTTTCATAGTGAGCTCTCCCAGGAAAGGGCTTTGGGAGGTGATTCCTTTGATCCCGAAGTCTCCCAGATTATTAAACCGGAGGGTTTCTTTTTTTGTGGTTCCTTCCTCGGTCTCAAAATCCATTTCCACTTTGGGCTTGAAGTGACCGAACACCTCTTCAACAGTAGTAAGGCCTTCGACGATTTCAGGTTTTACCGGGGCATCAATGGTTAACTTTTCGGCCATCAATACGCGGTTCTGGGGGATGTCAGCAAAAGCTTCAGATGCTTCGTTTTCTACCACAGCGCCACCAATGCTGTATTTTTCAATTGCCATAGGAAGGTTTGTTTGATTGGGGTATTAAGTTGAGAATGATATGAACTTTCTAAAATAGGAATTTTTTACGAAACCCTTTCCATTATTTTTCTATTATCCATTCCAGCTCGCCTTTGGCGTCCAATACAAGATTCACGGTGTTTCCGGCACCAATCTCGCCGCTGATAATTTTTCTGGAAAGCGGTCTGCGCAATTGCGACCGGATAACAGTGGCCAGCGGTCTCGCGCCGTATTTAGGCGTAAAGCCCATTTGCGCCAGTACTTTAGAAGCCTCTCCGGATATCTTTAATTGAATGCCCTGTTTGTCCAGGGCCGCATACAACGCTTTCATTTGTACGTTAAATATATTCTGTACCATTTCAAGCGTCATGGGCGCAAAAGGAATGATCTCAGTGAGCCGGCCTAAAAATTCCGGACGGAAATGATCCGTCATGATTTCCATCAGTTTGCTGGACGATGGAATGTCTCCTGCCCCAAAGGAATCAACGATATACTGGCTCCCGATATTTGATGTAAATATGATGACGGCGTTTGAAAAATCGCCTTCTTTTCCCAATTTATCATGCAGCTTTCCCTCATCCATGATTTGCAGGAATATATCAAAAACGGAAGCATGGGCTTTTTCGATTTCGTCAAAAAGAACAACAGAATATGGCTTTTGCCTGATCTTATTTACCAGCAGGCCCCCTTCTTCATAACCCACATAACCCGGAGGCGCTCCATACAGCAGCGCCGCGGAATGTTCTTCCTTAAATTCCGACATATCAAACCGGATCATGAAAGATTCATCCTGGAAAAGAAAAGAAGCCAATGTTTTAGTCAGTTCGGTTTTACCGGTCCCTGTCGGACCCAGGAAAAAGAAAGAACCAATGGGTTGTCCGGGCTTACTCAAACCGGACCTGGATTCAAGTATGGCTTCCGAGATCGACTTGATTGCGTGATCCTGGCCGATCACCCGTTGCTTTAAAACGGCATCCATATTGAGCAACCTTTCCTTTTCCTGTGTCTGCACTTTGCCAATGGGGATTCCTGTTTTGTAGGAAACAATGGCGGCAATATCTCCTTTCTCCAGCGTGGAGTGTTTGTTGAGCGATCCGGCTTCCAGCGCTTCAAGTGCTGAAAGAAAATATTTCTTTACAGCCTCCGGTTCGGTCATTTTTGCCGGATCTTCCTCGGATTGAAAATTGACCCACAATATCGGGCTGAGTTTATCCTTCATTAATACGTTCAGCCATTTCCAGTCCTCAAGGGAATGTGCAGTCTCTGCATTGGCATCGTCGGTCATCCATTGTTCATATTGTTTTCTTATTTCTCCGAGGTCACGCTCCGCTGTATCATTAATCATTCTCAGGGCAGCCATCGACCGGTCGATCAGATCAATGCCCGCATCAGGCAATCTTCTGTCTTTAATATATCTTTTGGAAAGTCTGATGGCTTCCTTAATGGTGTCATCAGGTACCTGAATACCATGGTGCGCCTCATAGCGGGGCGCGATGGTTTTGATCATCTGAAAACAAATCGTGCTTTCCGGTTCATCCACCTGCAATAATTCAAACCGGCGGTTAAACGCTTCATCCGCCTCAATGTATTTGCGATACTCCTCCATGGTGGTCGCACCAATGACCGTGATCTCTCCTCTTGCCAGTTCTGGTTTCAATAACCCAATGGCACCGCCGGCTGATCCGTTTTTATCAATGAGCGTATGAATTTCATCAATGAAAAGAATTGCTTTATCAAATTGCTTGATCTCGGCGATGATACTTTTCAGACGGTCTTCTATTTCTCCTTTATAAGAGGCCCCTGCGATGAGTGAGCCGGTGTCCAGTTCAAATATTCTTGCGTTACTGAGCAGCTTAGGAACTTTTTGTTCCAGGATAGCCATAGTAAAACCATCCACCAGGGCTGATTTTCCCACGCCGGGTTCGCCAATGATCAGCACATTTGGCTTCGAGCGGCGACAGAGAATTTCAGCCATCATCCTGGTTTCCTTGTCCCTTCCGATAATAGCATCCATTTTACCTTCTTTCGCTACCAGGGACTTATCAATGCAGAATTTTAATAGTGCATGGGCTGTTTTATCTTTTGAATCTTTTGACGGAGCTCCTGCTTTACCCAATACAGATTGCATTTCCTCTTTTTCCGTAACGTTCTGAATCAGTTCTTCGCGCCGGAGTGGAAAAGATTTCAGCTGGTCATAATTAAATCCTACGCCCGGTGTGCTTAAGGCTGCCAGGATATGAACCGGTTCGATGGTATCATTCGACATTTTCACCCGGATATTATCCGCTTCATTCATCACTTCTTCCATCATCGCATCTCCGGCTACCTGGTCCCTGGGTGATGATGATTTCGGAAGGGATTCAATGCGTACGTCGGCCCATTCTTCCAGGTAATAAATATCCTTGTCCAGCTGCTTCAGCAGGTCCTGCAAGCCCGCGTCCTTATGCAAAAGGGCTTTTAATAAATGAGCCGGCGAAAGAACCGCATTGAGATTTTCCTTCGCGATTGCCTGGGCGATCTTGATCACCCGGGTGGAATCATTCGACAATTGGATGTCCGAGGCTAATGTTTGCATGAATTACAATTATTGGATAAAATTAGAATGGAAATATGCCTTTCTTTATATCTACTGTAACTACCATCGACTGCTGACAGTTGGTTGCAGCATCCTTAAACAATTGCACTTTGATCGACTTGACTTTTTTAATTTTTACGTCCTTCAGTGTATTGCACATGGAAATAAACGTCACGTTGTTCGTGTTGTACACAACCATCTTCGATAAGTCGCCACATAAATAAGCGGAGAAATCCTGTGCGGTTTTGGTTCCTGCAATCACTTCTTTTAGCAATGCTTCCATTTGCGGTCCGGTAATATCAGGGGCTTTTTCCGGCGCCTTTGGTTTTTCCTCTTCTTTCTTCTCGGCTGCTGTCGGAACCTGCTGCGTCGGGATGGGCAATGGCAATGCAGTCGGACTATTCGGAACATAAACTATTTTGCCTGGTGAGGGCTTTGCTGCAGGCTTTACTTCTTTGGCCCTCGCCATATTTTTCTCCGCTTCCCGGTCAATAATATTTACAAAACGTGTCTGTATCAGATCCCTGCGGCCATTCACAATCAGGGAGATTTTCTTTACACCCGGGGTTTTGAATACATAGGTTGCCGACTTACCGGTTGCATCCACTTTATCATGGTCTTCAAAATACCATTCCCAGTTCGTGGACTTAGTCGACAGGTCCTCAAAAGTGATGGGCAATCCCAGGTAACCGGTATTCGGACCATTGAACAGGGATCCCAGCGTGTTGTAATCGGAAATCCGTGATTCCGTAATAACGATATCCTGAAATTCCGTGCATTGTCCGTCAACCGTAACACTCACAGTATAAGTACCTGCCGCATTAAACTTGTGGAAAGCGGATGCTGTCGTTTCATCGTTCTTACCGGCATCGCCGAAATTCCATGAAAAATCATTTCCTCCAACGGCTCTGGCTTTGAAACTGATCAGGTTCCCTTTTTGAAAGGAATCCGTATTTGACTGAATTTGTAAAGTGATCGGAGGACATGGATGCCGGGTGATATACCGAAACCCAAGAACCAACAGGGATATCACAGCAACCAAAATCATGGTCAGATATACTTGTTCGTCTAGTCTGAAGGATGAGGCTGACTTCTCTTTCATGTCGATTTTCTAACGGAATAAACCTGGACCGGAATTAAAGCACTGAAGTATAAAGGATCGAAAATCGCAATTTTACGAGGGTATAAACAGATATATTGAAAACAAGTTAGTAATTTAAATGACAACGGGATAATGAATTTAAGCCCTTTTTTCTCTTTTAGTCCTAACTTTAATTTCAGTATTATTATAATGTCAACTTTTAAACCGGTTTCTATTCTGTTTGCGGTCTGCCTGTTCATTGCCTGCGGCCCTGCGAAAAATATAAATCAGGTACAGGGCGGCGACATAGTTCTTGGATCCCGCATTGAGCCCCCCGCTCCTTCTTCCACTGCACCTTCTTCCCCCTCACCTGCTGAATCTCGGGCGTCCCGGTCCTCTTCAGACATCGACAGTAGCCAGCTCAGATATGATGCTGCCATCCAGGTCAGATATGCCGGTTATCTGAAAATCGAACCACAGCAGATACAGAATATTCCATTATATAGTTTCATTGATCAATGGATGGCCACTCCGTACAAGTGGGGCGGTACGGACGCAACAGGAATAGATTGTTCTGCATTCATCCAGCGTGTACTGGCCAAAGTATATAACATTCAAATACCACGGACGTCGGTGCAGCAATTCTTCAATGACTGGATCGACAAGTTTGGATCTACAGAATATTTATCGGAGGGTGATCTGGTGTTTTTCCGGACCGACAATGAAAAACTCATTTCGCATGTGGGTATGTATTTGAAAAACCGGATGTTTGTTAACTCCTCTTCCTCAAAAGGAGTCAGTATTGCCAGCCTCGATGATCCTTATTGGAAAAAACGTTATGTGGCAGCCGGAAGAATCAAAATTCCTCCCTCTTCGGTTCAGAAATAGCCTGTTGAAAACATTCATTCCTTACGGCACCTGCTACTTCGCATCTGCCGCGGCCTTCAACGCGCCTATGTCCAGCTTGATCATTTTCATCATGGCCTGCATGACTCGACCTGCCTTTGCCTTGTCCGGGTCGCTAATCAGCTGTGGTAACATGATGGGCGTTATCTGCCAATAAAGACCAAAT
>Ga0193753_10004078_pt1 | contig 10571 bp, 9 predicted proteins | sample H1c2metaG_FD_144925 | JGI IMG/M metagenome (GOLD analysis project Ga0193753, IMG submission 144925) | Soil microbial communities from a riparian zone of the East river system, Colorado, United States - H1c2 | ecosystem: Environmental > Terrestrial > Soil > Riparian zone | place: USA: East River... | reverse complement strand
CGCCGGGTGCGCTCGGCCCCGGCGGACGCGTCATCCCGGAGTCGTCGATCACAAAGGCGCCGACCGCGGAGCTGCGGCCCAACCAGACCGATCAGGATTCGCTCCCTCCTTACGACGAGCTCGACGCCATCCTGCGCGGGCTGGTCGAAGAGGAGCGCAGCGTGCAGGAGATCGTGGACCAGGGCTACGCGCGCGAGACCGTCACGCGGGTGCAGCGGCTCCTCTACTCCGCCGAGTACAAACGGCGTCAGGCACCGCCCGGCGTGAAGATCACGCGCAAAGGCTTCGGACGCGATCGCCGTTATCCGATCACCAACGCGTTCCGGGAATCGTAGGCGAGCCAGCCAGCAGCTAGAGCTTCGCGCCGGCGGGGCGCGCCGCACGCCGCTCGCGCCACGCGACGACCGAGGGCGACGGCGAGACGCCGTAGCCGAACAGTCTTCCCAGCTGCGGATCGTCCGCGTAGCGTCCGGCGAACGCGTCGGGCAGCGAGATCTGCTGCGCGATGATCGGCACCGAGAACACCTGGTTCACCGCACGCCGCGGCCGATCCGAGACATTGGCGCCAGCCCGGTGAAACAGCATCGAATCGAACACGATGAACGAGCCTGGATCCGCCGTCACCGGCGTATCGAGCTCGGCGGCCACCTCGGACGAGGGAAAGGCCTCCATGCGGTGCGACGCTGGAATCACGGTCGTGGCGCCGGTTTCGACCCGGAACGGATCGATGCAGAACAACGCGCTCATCGCCAGCGGGCGGCTCGAGACGAAGTGCTGGTAGGGGAGATCGCGGTGGTACGACAGCTGGGTGTGCCCCTGCTTCGGCGGGTTGATCACGCCGTTCTGCTGCATCAGCACGATGTAGTCGCCAAGCAGCTCTCGCGCCAGCGCGAGCAGCTCCGGATGGGCGGCGAGGCCGATAAAGGCGTCATCGTAGAGGAGCGGGCACCGCGCGGTCAGCGCGTCGCCGATGGACGTCATGCGATCGGCGCCGCCGAACTCCTCGACCTGCTGCCCCATCACGCGGTCGAGCCGCTCGCTGAGGTCGGCGATCTCTGCGGCCGCGAAACCGCTCGGAAGCACCGCATAACCGACGAGCCGGATGCGGTCCGCCAGCTGTTTGACCGTCGTCTCCGCAGCTGCCTGCTCGACGATGCCGTATCCGGACGCCGTGCTGCCGGTCGCGTTACGCGCCATCGTCACCCTCGTGAGAATCGTACTCCAGCAAATCGTACCATGTTGCCACGTTCGGGAATCGCGAGCGGAGCCGCTCGGCGACGCGCGGCTGATCGAGCGGTCGCACGCCCACGAGCACGGTCTCGTGCTCACCAATCTCGTCGAGAGGGATGAGCGGCAGTTCGCCGAAGCCACCCGCAGGGCTGCCGTCGATGGCACAGGCGCGCACCCGCTCCCATGTGCGCGGCGCGTAGGCCCGGAGCAGACCTGCCGCCTCGCCGGCGCCGAAGCAGACGACGCGATCGGGTATCCGTTCGAGCAGCCGCTGGTCGAGCGCGCGCCAGGCCGCCAGGTAGCGCGAGCGCCCGTCGACCGCGGCGAACGCGGGCTCGTGACGCGCCTCGTGAAGACCCGCCCCGCGGCTCCGCCGCGCCACCGTCATCTGAAAGTCGCCGAGCGCCGCAGGCGCGCGGTCGGTCGACAGCACGTCGAAGCCGGCCCGCACGCAGAGCGTGTGCAGATGCGGGGCGGCGAACGAGAACACATGATCGGCAAACAGCAGCTCGAGCCCGGGCCGTCCGCCATCGGGACACACCAGCACCAGCCGGCCATCCGGCGTGACCGTGCCTCGCAGCGCCTCGAGAAACGCCACTGGATCCGCTGTGTGCTCGATCACGTTGACCGACACGACCACGTCGGAGACGGCGTCGGCCGGCAGATCCGCGGCCGTGCCCTTCCAGAGCCGCAATCCCGCCCGGGCGCCGTGGGCGACGCTCTCGGCCGAGGGGTCGCAGCCAATCAAGTTCGCGGCGGGCCAGTAGGCCGCCAGCGCGATCAGCAGCGATCCGTTGCCGCAGCCGACGTCCAGCACCTGCGCGGGCACCTGCGGAATGACGCTCGCCACCCACGCTGCATATTGGTCCTGCCGGGTCCGCTCGCGCGCGTCTCCGGGCGCATGCGCATAGAGTCCGTATCCCGCGGCGTAGAGCGCATCGTGCGCCGCCGCGCCTGGCCAGCGCCGGATCACGCCGCACGTATTGCACGCGTGTCGCGCCAGCGGTTCGGGCACCACCCGCCAGTCGCTGGCCATCGATTGCGGACCTGGATCGGGGAGCGGCGTCCAGTCCAAACTGCCGCACACCACGCACGTGGTCGGCGCCGGACTCATGCCGCCGCGCCCGATCGTCGCGAGGCTGCGTGGTAGACTCGCCGCAATCCCGTCACATGCCGCCGAAGCGCGTCGCGATCGTGCAATCCAGCTACATTCCCTGGAAAGGCTACTTCGATCTGATCAGGGCCGCCGATGAGTTCATCCTCCTCGACGACGTGCAGTTCACCAAGCGCGACTGGCGCAGCCGCAACCGGATCAAGACCAAGGATGGCCTCAGCTGGCTGACGATTCCTGTTCATTCGAAGGGTAAGTATCAGCAGACGATTGCCGAAACGGCGGTCTCGGATGCCGAGTGGTCGCGGCGCCACTGGCAGACGATTCGCGGCGCCTACGCCCGCGCGCCCTACTTCGATGCCTACGCCGGCCCGTTCGCGGCGCTCTATTCCGCTCCGGTGTCGGATCACCTCAGCGCGATCAACCACGCGTTCATCGTCGCCATCTGCCACGCGCTCGGCATCACCACGCCCATCACGTGGTCGTCAGAGTATCACCCTGGCGAAGGCCGCAACGAGCGGCTCATCGAGCTGTGCGTGAAGTCCGGAGCCACCGAGTACCTGTCGGGCCCCGCCGCCCGCGACTACATCGACCACGACGCCTTCGCCGCGGCGAACGTCTCGGTGACCTTCGCCGACTACAGCGGCTACCCCGAGTACGAGCAGCCGCACCCGCCCTTCGATCATTTCGTCTCTGCACTCGACCTGGTGTTCTGCACCGGCGGACGGGCATTGGAATACATGAAGGACGTGTGTCCGAGGCGCGTGCCGGCGTGAGCGGCGTGCTGCCGCGCGCGCAGCAGGCCGGGTTGTTCGCGTTCGTCTCGGCGCTCTTCGTGCTGGTCTTCGCCGTGTTCCTGCGGGTGCAAGGGCAAAGCGACCTCGACACCCACATCGGCTACGCCAGCAACATCCAATCACTGCGCGACATTCAGTCCCCGCATTTCCTGCTTCAGCTGCTGATCAAGGCCCTGTACGCGGTGGGGCTTCCCTACCGCGTGGCCATGGCGTTGTTGCTCGGCGCCTGTTATGGCGGCATGGCCGTGCTCATCGCCCGTGAGCTCCAGCGCCGCGGCGCCCGGCTCTCCGTCGGCATGTCGTGGCTGATGGTGACGTCGGTGCTGATCGCGAGCCATGTGTTTCTCTTCACTGCCGCGCGGCCGAATTTCTATCTCGGCTACTTCGTTCCGATCGCGTATCACAATCCCACGCAGCAGCTGTGCAAGCTGTTCGGTCTGTGGATCTGGTTCAGATACTGCGCGCACTTCCTGGGCAAAGAGGTGCCGTCCTGGCGGCAGGCGGCAGGTACGGGCGTCTTGTGCGTCCTCTCCGCGATCTCGAAGCCATCGTTCCTGATCGCGTTCCTGCCCTTGGCCGGCTGCATCGCGCTGGTCGACCTGGCGCGTCTGCGCATCGAGACGTTTCTCCGCTTCGCGGTGGCCGTGGCCGCGCCGGCGGCCCTCGTGCTGCTCGCCCAGGCCGTGCTCACCTACGGCGCGGCCGCGCGCGGGACGCTGCTCTTCGCGCCGTTCGAGGTCTTCGACCCGTATCAGACCCTCCTGAAACTGCCACTCTCGATCCTGTTCCCGCTGGCCACGCTGTCTGCGCTCGCCATCGGAGGTCCGCGCCCCACCGCCGATCATCCGGGGCGGAGCTGGTCCTATCTCGCCGTGTGGCTCTTTGCCGCGATCGCGCTCTTCGAGACCTTGTTCCTCGCGGAAGCGAATCACGTGAGCGAGGGCAACTTCGCGTGGACCGGCCAGATGGGCGTCTTCCTGCTGTATGTGGAGAGCATGCTGTGGCTGCTCTGCCGGCCGCGGCCACTGTCGCGCCGGCACGCCATCACGATCTGGTCGATCTTCGGCCTTCACGTCGTGTCTGGCCTGATTTGGTACGGCGTGGTGTTCTTGCCCGCCCGCGCTACCTACCTCTAACCAGGCCAGAACGCTGCCGGCGCGCGCGCACCGCGGCAGTGCTGCCCTTACGAGCGGGGCGTGGAGATCGCCGGCGCACACACCTCGTCGGTGCAGCGGCCCCGGCGGATACGGTTGGCGGCGACGAGCCGATACAGGCGATCTCCCGCGACGCGGAGGCCCGGCGCCGGGCCGAGGAGCGCGAAAGGCCACAGCAGGGGAACCGCGCGCGCAAGCCGCAGGTAGCCGTCGTAGCCGCCATGACGCTGGCCGCGTGAATCGACCACGAACATCTCGACCAGAATCTCCGCCTCAGTGAGACCGGGTGCGATGCGTGCGCGTGCCACCGCGTCCGTGCCGTCTACGAAGTGGAGCCTTCCGAACCAGTCGATCGCGCGCAGCGCCCTGACCGTGCGGCGGCACAGGGGGCAGCCACCGTCGAAGAGCACGGTAAAGCGCGGGATGTGGAACATGGTGAGGCGTCGTCTCTCCTGTCGATTGTACGCCCCAGGCTGTCCTGATCGGCCGCGTCGTCTATGCGCGATCCTGCACAGCCGGCGGGGCTAGCGATGCCGCGACCGGCGCCACGAGCCGCGCCGCCAGCAGCGTCGCCTCGATCAGGCTCGACGGATCGGCCACGTTTTTTCCCGCGATGTCGAACGCCGTGCCGTGGTCCACCGACGTGCGGACGATCGGCAGGCCCAGCGTCACGTTCACCGCCCGGCCAAACGCCAGGAGCTTCACCGGGATGAGCCCCTGGTCGTGATAGCAGGCGATCACGGCGTCGAACTCGCCGCGCGACGCTCGCACGAAGAGCGTGTCGGCGGGAAACGGGCCATCGATCCGCACGCCTCGCGCCTGCGCGGCCTGCACCGCCGGCGCCAGCACCCGCTGCTCTTCGTCGCCAAGCAGGCCGTCTTCGCCCGCGTGAGGATTGAGGCCGGCCAGGGCGAGCCGCGGATGCGGACCGCCGAACCGTGGCAGCTCGGCGGCCGCCAGGTCGATGATGCCGTCGAGCACCTCGCGCGTGAGCACCCTCGAGACCGTGGCGAGCGGCACGTGAATCGTGGCGAGCACCACCTTGAGCGGCTCGCTCCAGAACATCATCGCCACCCGCGGGCTGCCCGTGAGGTGCGCGAGCAGATCCGTGTGGCCCTTCCACGGCAGCCCGGCGTGCGCGAATGCGAGCTTGTTGACCGGCGCCGTGGCGATCGCGTGCACCGTGCCGGCTTGCGCGTCGCGGACCGCCTCGCAGATCGCCTCATAGGCGGCACGGCCCGCGGCCGCCGACAGGACGCCAGGCGCGAAGGCCTGATCCGACGGGCCATAGAGCACCGGCTCGCACGCGTCGAGGATGCGCGGGTCGGCCGCGGTCTTCCGCGCGATCTCGGGTCCAATGCCGGACGGATCGCCGACGGTGATGGCGATGCGCGGTTTCACAGCTGCAACACGAGCCAGTCGGCCACCACCTTGGCGTTGGCGTTGCGCTCGAGGGCAGCCAGCGCGCGATCGACGGCGGCGTAGGCGCGGACGCTCCGGTCGGCATCGTAGGATCCCGACAACGCGTCGAGGTCGGCGCGCAGGTCGGCGTTGGCCAGCGCGCTCGCGTCGACGCGCGACGCGAGCAACCCCAGGTCGCGCAGCATCGAGGCCATCACCCGCAGGCAGGCCGTGAGCTGATCGCGCTCGGCGGCTGGCTTGTCCTTCTTTCCGCTGAGTGCCTGTGCGCTGCCCAGCCGCCCGATGGGATCACCCATCCGCGCCGCGTCGCGCAACACCCGCGTGGCGGCGGCGCGCGCCTCCACCAGATCGGCCGACTGGTCTGCGAGCGCGCGGCCGACGCTGCCCTCCGCGTCCACGGCCGCGGCGCGGGCGTCGGCCTCGGCGTAGCGGTGGTCGCGCACCAGGACCGCGGCTACGTCCGAGGGCGAGAGTGGACCGAAGCGCAACCGCGGGCAGCGCGATCGCACCGTCGCCAGGAGCGAATCGGGCATCGACGACACCAGCAGGAAGATCGACGCCGACGGTGGCTCCTCGAGGGTCTTCAGAAGGGCGTTCTGCGCCTCTTCGCTAAGTGCGTCGGCCTCATCGATGATGACGACGCGCCGGCGCCCTTCGAAAGGCCGGTAGCCGGCGCGGCTGACGATGTCGCGCACCGGCTCGATTTTGATCGACCCGCTGTCACCGGGCTCGAGCACGATGACGTCCGGATGGACGCCGCGTCCGATCCGCTGGCACGCGGCGCACGTGCCGCAGGCGTCGCGCTCCAGGCCGTCGCCGCTCCGCGGCTTCAGGCAGTTGACCGACGCCGCGACCGCGAGCGCGACGCGGCGCTTGCCAATGCCCGCAGGCCCGGCCAGAAGCAGCGCCGGCGGCAGCGTGGCCCGCGCGACCGCCTGTGAGAGCAGCGTGACGAGGCGGCCGTGGCCGACGATCTCCTTGAAGGGCATCCGTTTCGATTCTATCCCGCGCTGGACGCGGTCAGAATCACGGACCTCTAGTGCTTCGGACTGGGAACGTGCTGATCGAACAGGAGGGTGTTGCCGTCGGGGTCGGTGACCATGAAGTACGCGGGCCCCTCGGTCGTCTCGTCCGCCTCGGGCGCCATTGTGAGTCCACGCGCCTTCAAGGTGCGCTGCAGCTCCCGTACGTCCTCGAAGTCCTTCACGATCTCCCTGTCCGCCCCCCATCCCGGGTTGAAGGTCAGGATGTTCTTGTCGAGCAGCCCCTGAAATAACCCGATCCTCGCGTTCCCGTTCTGGAGGACGATCCAGTTCTCTTCGAGCTTGCCGCCGGCTTCCTTGAAGTCGAGCTTTTCGTAGAAGGCTTTGGCGGCCTTGATGTCCTTGACGGTGAGGCTGACCGAAAAATTTCCCAGCTCCATGGCGTTCTTCTCCTCGGTTTGGTCCGATCGGGTCGGGTGGTCTCCCACGTCGGGCACAGACGCGAACCGGCGTGGGTGCTAGCATGCGCAAAGATCGCGGAGGAGGCTTGCCATATCTTGCGAACTGCTCAAAAGAACGAGAGCGCCGTCCATATTGAGTACGTCGAACGCGTCAACCGCGCGATCGACCACATCGTCCGCAACCTGGCCGAGCCCCTGAGGCTGGAGGAGGTCTCCACGGCGGCCGGTTTTTCCCCATTCCACTTCCACCGCGTGTTCAAGAGCCTCCTCGGCGAAACGCTGAATCAGTTCGTGAAGCGGCTGCGGCTCGAGCGGGCACTGTATCTGATGTCCCACGCGCCCAATCGCTCGCTGACAGACGTGGCCCTGGACTGCGGCTTTTCTTCGTCGTCCGACTTCTCGCGCAGCTTCAAGCAGTGCTACGGCGCGGCGCCCAGCGCTTTCGATCTCGAAGGGTTCCGGCATGCCAGGCGCGAAGAATTCGAGACAGTCGTGTCGAGGCAGGAGGGAGGTCATCGTCTCACGATGCTGCCGGCGGGCGAGAATCCCGACGGCTTCGAGGTGCAGCTTCGCGACCTGCCCGCGCGCACCGTGGCCTACATCCGCGTGCTCGATCCTTACCGCGAGGGTGTCGCTCAAGGCGCTTGTGAACGGCTTCTTGCGTGGGCGATCGAGCGTGGGCTCGCGGACGGCCAGTGGCTCGGCTACATGTGGGAGGAACCGGAGATCGTCGCGCTCAGGGACTGTCGGTACGACGTCGCGCTCGTAGTCGACGACGTCGAGCCCGCGGGCGAGATCGGCCGCTTCGAGTTCCCGGCAATGCGCGTGGCCGAGGTAGCTGTGAGCGGCAGCATCGAGCGCGAGGCGCTCGCGTTCGACTGGTTGTATGAGGCCTGGCTGCCGCGGAGCGGCTTCGTCCCTGACGATCAGCCCGCGTTCGAGGCATGGATCGGCCGTCCGTTCGCCCACGGCCACGAGCACTTCACCCTCGCTTGTCAGCTTCCGGTGAAGCGCGCCTGAATCAGCCGCGCCGCTGACCGCGCGACACTCGCTACAGCGTCTTGAGGTACTCGACCAGCGCCTTGCGCTCGCTCTCCGAGAACGGCCGCGCCTTGGTGCCATCTTTCGGGCCGTACTGGTCGTGGCCGGTGTTGCGGTTGCCGGGCTTCGACGTGTCGAACTCGGAGGCGCCCGCCGTCCTCGTGGTGACGAAGCCGACTTTGGTGGGATCGAGCTCGCGGGTGCCGACGAAGAACTTCGGCAGGCGCTCCTTGGCCGGCTTCAGCAGATCATCGAGGTTCGCCACCGAGCCGTTGTGCAGATACGGAGCGGTCGCCCAGATGCCATCGAGTGGCCGCGCCTTGTATTTCAGGTCGTTGGTCTTGTCCTTCTGCTGCTGTACCAACTGGTCCGCGCTTTCGCGCAGATCGGCGATGAGGTTGCGCCGCCCGCCGTCGCGGCCGGCCCCCGCCTCGTTGGTGTCCTGATCGACCTTGAGGGCCGAGAGCAGGCGCCGCTCGTCGTCGAGGATCTCCCCCGGCACGGCCCTCCAGTCCGGCGGCGCGAGGATGGCCCCGATCGCGATCCGGAAGGTCAGTTCGACGCTCGGCAGCTCCGCCGGAATCGGTTCGCGCGACAGAGCGGGCACCCGAACCCCTTCGATCACGCCGCTCTTCGCCTTGCGGTTCTTCGCGTTGGTCGCCATGGTCGGATCGGTACCCACGTCCGCCATGCTGATCATCGTGACCTTCATCCGGCCGAGCGAGCGGTTGCGCGGCGTGATCGCATGGCAGCTCACGCAGTAGGAGCTGTAGAGCGCCGCACCTTGCTTCGCGAGACCCGCATCGATCGGGGCCAGCGCCGCCGGCCAGATCGGCGACCGGAGTTTCGCCAGCGTGTGCTCGAGCTCGAGGAGATTCACCCGCTTCGCGGAGCTTTTGAAAAAGAGCGGCGGCAGCACGGTCTCTTTGATCTCCGTGCTGGCAAACACACCGAGCACTTCTCCGACGTTGCGCCCGAGACGCTCGACGGCCAGGGTATTGGGCGCCGACCCGTTCCACTCCACCACGTCGTGCCAATGCGTGTCCCAGAGGAACGGGACGCTCACCGGCGCATTCGGTGGCGCGGTGTTCTTCCAGTTGTCGAGATCGATGCCGGTGACACGGTTGAAGATCATGCCAAAGGCATCCAGCCGTCCGCGGCCCCACGGCACGTCCGTGCGGCTCGAGTTCACGAACTTCGTGAAGGAGTCGGAAAAGCTCTTGAGAGCCTTGTACAGCTTCGCGTCGTTCGCCTGCGCGGCCGGTGCACCCGGCGCGGCGGCCACTCTCGTCGCAAAGCGTTTGAACTTGTCGCCGTTCTGCGAAGAGGCCGTCTCGGCCAGCGCTCGGTCGAGATCGCTCAGGAACCCGAAATTGTCGGCATCGCTGGGGCCTCCGTCGATCCGGAGCGTCTGGCCGCTGATCCGGACCTCGTTGGTGTGGCACGCCGAACAGGTCAGCCCCAGCCATTCCCCCTCGGAGCCGGTGTCCTTCACGAAGCCAAGCGGAAGATTGTCGGCGTTGTTCCGGCGGTCCTGATATTCAAGGTAGCCGTGCCGGGCAAGATGATCGGCATTGAACGGCGCCGTGCTCTTGGGCTGCTCGAGCGCCAGATACCAGGCGTAGGGAAGAAGCTGCGAGCCCTGGCTGGTGGTGTAGAACGTGATGCGGTCGGCGGCCGTCCAGCCCTGGGCGTCGCGCACTGGAGGAGTCTGCGACGAGACGACGCTTACCCACCCCATCACCCACACCATCACCATCAGGTTGGCCACGGCCCACACACATCGCTGGCGCATCCTCTGCCTCTCCAAACCGCTCGTTCCCCAGCGAAGAGTAACGTCGGAGGCGCGCGAACTGAACACGAATCAGCGCGCACTGCGCCCTGCACCAGACGTGCACTAAGATCGGGGCCGCTCGCCAAAGTCGCACCCTCAAGGAGCCACGATGCGCTTTCGAACGATGCTTTCCGTGACGCTCGCCGTACTCGCTCTCGTGCCGCTGTCGATGCGGGCGCAGGCGCCGCCAGCGCCGCCCATGTCGGAGTGCGCCACCGGCGGTGACGTCCAGCTCATCTGCGGTCAGCGGGCGCCCGAAGATCTCGTCGTCGTTCCGGGTGGGCAGTGGGTGGTGGCGGGCGCGTACTCCGGCGCCGGCGGCATCAACCTGATTCGCGTGAGCGATCGCATGAGCGTGACGGCCTATCCGTCGGCCTCCGCAAAGCGGCGCCCCGACGCCAAGACTTATGCGGCCTGCCCGGGCGCGCCGGATGCCGCGGCCGGAGCGATGTTCACCACGCATGGGTTGTGGCTCGAGCCGGGCCGCGGCCCTGTGCACAAGCTGTTTGTCGTGGGGCACGGGTCGCGTGAGTCGGTG